>Ga0157297_10000002_pt1 | contig 60630 bp, 94 predicted proteins | sample NitcycUS028104C2_FD_108380 | JGI IMG/M metagenome (GOLD analysis project Ga0157297, IMG submission 108380) | Soil microbial communities from Arlington Agricultural Research Station in Wisconsin, USA - Nitrogen cycling UWRJ-S028-104C-2 | ecosystem: Environmental > Terrestrial > Soil >...
GTCGCGCCCGTCGCACCTGCAGGGCCTTGCGGACCGGTCGCGCCTGCAGCGCCCTGCTGCCCCGGCAGGCCGTCGTCGCCGTCAGCGCCGGGCGGGCCCGGTGGGCCTTGCGGACCCGTCGCACCTGCAGCGCCGGCAGCGCCGTCAGCACCGTTCGCACCTGCCGGACCGGTTGCGCCCTGCGACCCCGGCAGGCCGTCGTTTCCGTCAGCGCCGTCGGCACCGGGCGGGCCCGGCACGCCTTGCGGACCCTGCGCGCCCGTCGCACCGTCAGCACCGTCAGCACCGTCAGCACCCGGTGCGCCGTCGGCACCGTCAGCGCCGTCAGCGCCTGCAGGGCCCGCGGGTCCCGTCGCGCCGGCAGGTCCGGGTGCCCCGTCGTTTCCGTCAGCGCCGTCAGCACCGGGCGGGCCCGGCACGCCCTGCGGACCCTGCGCGCCTGTCGCGCCGTCAGCGCCGTCAGCACCCGGTGCGCCGTCGGCGCCATCAGCGCCGTCAGCGCCATCAGCGCCGTCAGCGCCTGCAGGACCTTGCGGACCGGTTGCACCTGCAGGCCCGGGCGCGCCGTCGTTTCCGTCAGCGCCGTCAGCGCCGGGCGGGCCCTGCGCACCCGTTGCACCGGGCGCACCGTCAGCACCGTCAGCACCGTCAGCGCCGGGTGCCCCGTCAGCGCCGTCAGCACCGGGTGCCCCGTCGGCACCGTCAGCGCCTGCCGGACCCTGCGCACCGGTTGCGCCGGCAGCGCCCGTCGCGCCGGGTGGCCCTGCAGGTCCGGTCGGGCCCGGTGGGCCCTCGTCGCCGGCGCCGTCGACGTGCTCGTTCACCTCGTTCGCGATCGGCTGCCCGAGGGCACGCGCCATTTTCGCGAGCGAGTTTTGCGCGCCCGGCACGTTGCCCGGCGTGTTCGAGGGCTCGGCGTCGTACTCGCCCTCGAGGGCGTCGTACAGCACCTTAGTCAGGCCGGTCCCGGTCGCGCTGCCGTCAGGCGCGATCGTGACGTCGCCCGGCGTCAGGGCCACGAATGGTTATGGCTTAGCGGGATCGTCATGCGGGCGAAACGAACAGCGAGGGACAGGGCGGCGAGATGGGCCCGCCGAGCAGTGGCACGCCAGCCTCGGCGGCAGCGCCAATATATACGTTACCTTTCAGCATGATCTTAGCTGACTGGATCAGCACCTCGCCGGCTTTCATTCGACCGAACGTCGCGTCGTCGACCGACCATGCGATGCCGGGCGCGCCGCCGGCGTTCTCGGTCAGCGTCAGAAACAGGCCGCTCGCGTGAACGAGGCTGATCGACGAATTGCCCGGGGTCGGATCGATCGCGATCGTGTGCGCCTTTTGGGGTACGCCGTCCTCGTCGAAATCGTACGGGACGTACCACGTCGCGATGTTCGCGCGCCGAGCTCCGACCTCGTCTGCCGTCATCGCGTGCGACAGCGTCGCGCCGCCGTACCCGACGAACGCGAGCTGCCCCTCGGCAGGCTGCAGGGCGCGCTGCAGGCGCATGTCACGCCAGCCGACAGGCGACAGCCCGCCGTCGACGCGCAGCGCGGCAGCCTCGGCGAACAGCGATCCCTCGGGCGGCAGCGGGCGGCCGAGGATCCCGAGCGCCGAGTACCCGACTTGCCCCTGCGCCTGCTCGGCGTTCGCGCCGCTGTCGTCGCCGTCGAGGCCACCGAACCCCCCGATCGCCTGAACGCTGAACGTCACCTCGCCGCCGACGAGCGCGCTGCCGACGACCTTGACGAACGCGGCGACGGCGTCGAGGGCACTCATTGCGTCGTGGGTCGGCGCCGATTACTCGGCAGGGGCGGCGGCGGCGTCAGGCTCGTTACCGGCGTAGGAACCGACTGCATCGGCGGCGGCGTCGCTGATGCGGAAGAAACTCGCGAGCTCGCCGAGCTCGGTCGCCGTACAGAGATTATCCCTTCGAATGCGTGCAGCAGCTGCATCTGAATCGAGCACAGCTCGAGAGAATGCTGCTTGACCAGAGAGATCCGCTCGCTCGAATGCTGCTTGACCTGCTCGATACGCTCGGTCGAGTGACGACTGATCTCGGCGTGAAAGGCCGCGTTCAAGCAGCCGTTGCGTTGCCATAGGAAGAAAGCCAAACCACCGACGATCAGGATGAACAGCGCGCTGACGATCGCCTGCGTCCGCAACGCCTGCACCACGATCTCGTGTTCGAGCATGGTCTGCGCGACCTGCGCTCGCATCAGTTCCAAACTGCCGGGGTCGATCGTCTGCTGCATTTGGCCTCATAATAACACCCGTCCCGCGCACTGTCGCATCACCCGCAGGGGCTGCCGTCGATCCGTGTTGCACACTCATAACTGCCACACACCTTGTCTGACCAGAGTTAGGCGCGTGACGTCGCCGTTTGCGGCGTCGCGCTGCATCGAGGTTTCCTCGACGTAATAGATTCCGAGGATCCCGCCGAGGGTGTCGTCGAGCACCTCGACGGTCGTGTCGGGCGCCCATGGCACCGGGTCGTTGCCGTCGCGGAACGACAGGCCGTCGACGGTCACGGTAATCCGGTCGAGGCCGCGGCTGCGCGTGACGAACTCGCGGCAGGCGCGGCGCGTCGCGATCGACTTGCTCGTCAGGCCCTCGTCGAGCACGGCAGCGCGGCGGGTGAACCCGCGGTCGATCAGTGCTTGGTTTCGGACGACCGAGCTGACACTCGCCCGGGCAAACCCGGCCTTGCCACCCATGCCGAACACACCCATTTCGGTCGGCGCCTCGCTGACGTCCTGATCGCGCTCGATCGAAAGGACGTTGTTAAACTGCCCGGCGCCCGGGTCGACGCCCCGGATGCTGCGCAGCTGCCCGAGGGCGTCCTGCATATCGTTCGGCGCGGCGACGACGATTTTCCCGTCGGGCCCATCCCAATGCAGCAGGCCGTGCCGGCGCAGGTGTCGGTCAGCCGCGTCGAACACCGACTCGGGCGGCTGCACTTTGCAGTTTTCCTCGGTTTCCTCGAGCGCCTCGAACCCCTGCGGCGGGTCGGCGAGCAGCCTGCCGTCGACGCCCCGGCGCCGGTTGAAAGCGTTCGGGCCTTTCGTGATGCGGCCCGTCATGACGTCGCGGGACACGTCGCCGCGAAAGTCGAAATCCGCCTCGGTCAGCCCGATGTCTTTGTACAGCGCGAGCAGGAACTCGCGAACCGTGCGCCCCTGCAGCCGGACGTTCTGCGGCGCCGACGAGTAGAACGCATCGGACAGTTTCGTGCGGATCGTGAACCGCTGCGTCGCACTTTGCTGCGCGTCGTTGATGCTGTTCAGGGACTCGATGCGCCCGGTCAGCCGCAGCCGGTCATCGACGAACACGCGAAACTCGCTGCCGAGGTCGACGAGCTCGACGAGCCGATCCCATCCGGTCTGATCGCCGAGCTCGAACGAGGCCTCGGCCGGGCGCAGGATCGTCGAGGACAGGGCGAACGTCGTCCAGTCCTCGAAATTAAAGTCGATGTGTGACGAGCCGGGGGTGCCGTACGCCTCGACCGTGACCGTGTCGAACAGGCCGTCAGCCATGGCTACCCCACTGCGGGCGCGTCGTCGCGGGCAGCTGTCGCCGACAACGCGTCACGACGAGGTCAACGGGATCGGCCTCGTCGGTCGAGCCGTCGTGCGCGATGACCCGCTCGACGCGCGCCTCGGCGCCGTCGCTATCTGCGTCGAGCAACCACTGTGCGTCGGGCACGTCGAGCTCAGCCATTCTCTGTGCCCTGCAATCGCTGCGCCGGTTCGCTCGGTCCGCTCGGTCCGGGCAGTCCCACCGGGCAGGGCGAGCAGGCGCAGCCCGGGCCGTGGTGCTCGTCGCCGCAGCTCGGGCAGCCGCGGCAGACGCGACAGGCGCCGCGGTTCTCGCCGAGGACGACGTGACAGCGCGCGCAGCTGCGCGGGACGATCATGCCCGCCCCCTGGTGTCGAACACGCGCACGACGTCGCCCTCCTCGAGATAGAACGGGTCGGGCACGCGCTCGCCGTTCAGGTCGAGCAGGTCCTGCGGGTCCTGTTTCAGGCGCGCCGCGAGCGCGAACAGCGAGGTGACCGCGACGTCGACGACGAACGTTTTGACTCGGGCCCGGCTCGAAAACTTTTCGTCGGCTGACCCCGCGACGGTGTCCTCGAGCCGGATCGTGTTTCGGTGGAACTCGCTGCCGCGGGGTTCCTCGGTTCCGCCGATGCCGAGGTCGTCGGCGAGCTGCCGCTGCGTCTGCCGCATGCGCTGCAGTGTCCAGCGGAACGAGCGCGCGTCGGCCTCGAGATCTGCGACGGTTCGCCCCGGCGCGAGCAGTAGTGACTCGAGGTCGGTGCCCCGCTGCTTTAGCGTGAACACGTCGTCGTCGGCGACGCCGCCCTCGCGCTGCACGCTGAACACCGTCTGCGCCGCTGCCTTGGCGACGGTCGCGCGAGCGCTCGGCAGGGCGAACGAGGCACTCGCGAGGCTTTCCTCGTTATCCTCGACGAACGACAGCTGCACGATCGCCTGATCGCGCTCGGCCGTGTTCTCGATGCGCTTGCCCCGCTCGAGCCGGGCCCGGACCGAGCCGACCGTCGGCAGCGTCAGGGTGCCCGTCTGCTGCGTCCCGAGTGACGCGACGAGCTCGCGCAACATGAACGGATACAGCTGCCGCGGGTTCTGCTCGAGGCCTCGCTCGCGGATCGAGTTATTGAAAATGGCCGTCAGCTGAAACTCGCGCTCGGTTTCGCCGGTGCTGTCGAGCTTGGCGCCGCGTCGACCGGCGCGCGCATGCCGGATTATCCGGATGCCGAAATCTTCCGACAGCTCGCCGAGCAGCGGGAACCGCACGACCGGCGAGTCGCCGACCTGCCATGACGCGATCGGGTAGTTCTCGAACAGGTACTGCCGACCCTGCCCCGGCGTGTCGCGAGGATTGAACGCGGCGACCATTTAGAACCCACCCCCGGGCGCCTGCGCCGCAGGGCGCTTGACGCCGCGACTGCCGCCCGGCCCTGCCCTGCCCGCAGGGGCGCCGTTCTGCGGCATGTTCACGACCTGCACGCGCTGCGGCTCGCCGGATTTCATCCGGTCGGCGACGGCCTGCCCGACCGCCTTGCCGTCGATGCCCTTGCCCGCGGCGGGTGTGCCCGCGGTCGCCGGCGTGCTGCTGCTCGACTCGAGCTGCGCGATCAGTGCTTCCTTTTCCTGCAACACCTTTTCCATATCGGCGATCTGCTTGTTCTGAATCGCCTGCAGGTTCGGGCCCTGATCGTTGCGGACGCCGGTCGGATTGCCCATCGCGTCGACCTCGCCGCCGCCGCCGGCCGCGAACAGCCCGAGCGTGTTCATCATGAAACCGCCGCTTTCCTCGCGCGCCTTGGCGAGCGCTGCGCGCAGCTTGGCGGCCTCGGCCTTATGTTTCGACAGCGGCCCGGACCTGCTCGCCGCGGCGGCGCCGCTCGTCGACAGGTCATTCATGGCGTCGTTGCGCCCGCCGAACGCGTTATCGATCTGCTCTTTTCCGAGCTCATACGCGAACGCCGCCGCCGCGCCGACCATGGCGAGCCGCAGCGCGGTCGCGAGCTTGCTCGCGCCTTTCTTCCCGCCGTCCTCGATTTCGTCCTCGATCGTGTTGCCGAGCATTTGCGCCTCGGTCAGGCCCTCGCCGAGGAACTGCTGATGCCGCTCGACGGTGCTGCCGCGGCGCTTGCCGCCGCCGCCCTTGCCACCCCCGCCGCCGCCACCCCCGCCGCCACCCCCGCCGGTGAACGCCTCGGTTATGGCAGCCGTGACCGCGCCCTCGAGGAACCCCGCCCCTGCCTTGCCACCGACGCCGATCGCGCCCGCGAGCAGCGGATTTTTAACGATGAACTTGGCGAGTTTCCCGATGCCCTCGGCGAGCTGCGGCAGGTATTTGGACAGGTCCTCGATCGCGTCGATGATTTTGGGATCGCCGGCGGCCCGCTGCAGGGTGTCGAGGGCGGCCTCGAGACGACGCTCGGGATCGTTGCGGCGCTTGTTCGCCTCGGCGACGAGGTCGGCGCCCTTGCTCGCCGTCTGCCCGAACTCGTCGATGTGGCTTTCGAGGTCCTCGAGCGCCTTATCGTTTGCGGCCTTGCCTTTCAGGCCCGCGTCCTGCGCGCGTTTCAGGGCCGCCTCGAACGGGTCGAGGAACAGGACCTTTAGCGCCTTGCGTTCCTCGGCCTCGCCCATCGAGGCTTTCAGTCCGTCGACGCCGCGCTGCCCGAGGGCGAGCACCCGTTTCAGGCGCCCGATCAGATCCTTTTCATTCAGCAGTTTTTTCGGGTCGATGTGCAGCGCCTTGGCGAGCGACTTGATCTGGTTGGTATCGCCGAGCGACAGAAGGATCTGTTTGATGCCTTTCACCTGCTTGCCGATGTCGCCGAGCGGGTCCTCGGTCGCCGCGAGGGCGCCGATCATGAAATCGATCCCGCGCTTGCCGTTCAGGCCCGCGTGCCCGAGCTCGGCGCCGAGCTGCCCGACGACGCCGGCGAACTCTTCCATCGAGTTACCGCCCTGCTCGAGCTCGTGCAGCGAGGCGAACAGGTCGCCCATCTCTGATGCGGCCATGCCGAATTTCGTGTGCAGCTGATCGGCGAGGCCGGCGAGGGTGCCGACGTCCTTTCCCGTCGCCGTCGCAGCGACGCCGATCGTCTCGAGCATATCGGCTGTGAACTTGACGTCGCCGGTCGCTTGGAACAGCTCGCCGAACGTGTCGACCATTTCAGCCGTGCGGCGCCCGGTCTTAATCGCCGTCTGCTCGGCGAGCCGCTGAATGTCTGCCGCTTTCGAATATTCTTTCGACACGCGGCTGACGTTGAACGCGAGCTGCTTGTATTTGCTGTCGAGCTCGACGGCGCCTTTCACGGCGCCGGCAACCGACAGCCCGCCGAGCAGCCCGGACACCATGCCGAGCGAGGTGCGCGCCGTCGACCCGAGCGACTGCAGGTTCGACGTCGCTTTTTTGACGCCCGCCCCGAACACCTGCATCGCCTTTTCCGAGCGCTGCGCAGACCGCACGGCGGCGTCGCCCGACTTGGCCATGGCAGAGACGAACTGCCCGTCATCAAGCGTTAGCTTGATTGCCGCTTCACGTTCCGCCATGCGAGCACAGTGTACCGGGCATTGCGCCGTTCGGCACTACTTGCCGTAATCGGCCGGCAGTCGCAGCAGCGCCCGCAGCTGCTCGACCGTCAGCTCGCCGGTGTCGATGTCCCTGACGACCGCGCAAACGAGGGTGCGTTCGGCGAGCAGCATGCTTCCCGCGCCATAAGCAGAATGCAACTTGCCTGCTCGAAACCAGGCATACCGGCTAAAAAACTGATGTCGCTCCGTTGTTTGATCCGGGCGATGACCTGCCACATTTTCTCGCCGTCCCAATTGCCGAACGACGGGTGCTGCATCCGAACCCATGCGTCATAGCGACCCCACAGCTCGTCAATGCTCGACGGCTCGTAATCCTGCCACAGCGTGTCGGCGTCGGGCACGTGTTGCGTGTGGCAGTCGGTGTCGCGGATAGCGACCGCGAGAATGCAATAATTCTCGTACATATCGACGAGGTCGCTGTCGCGGTCGAGGTCGAGGCTGCGTTTCGCTGCCCATGCTCGGGCCTCGACGCGAGCTTTCACCTTGACGACGTTCGACACGACGCGCAGTCGCACCGGCGTTTCGTCGACGCCGCCGGTCACGTTGCGTCGTTTGATCGACGCCGGCAGGTGCAGGATGCCGTCGCGTTCCTCGACGCCTATCTGATCCCAATTTTCGAGCACGAGCGATACCGCCCGTTCGACGTCGTCTGACATGTTCCGTGTGCCTCCGGATGGTTATGCGTCCCACCCCCGGGCGCCCGAGGGTGGGACTGTCTTTTGTGTGACTGACGGGGGGTTCACGCCGTGACGCCCGGGCGAGCCGCTCGCGCAGCTGACCCCCGCTCTAATGTTTGGGGTCGCCCATGGAAGGCGACGACGCCGGCGGCGACGAGGGCGGCTGCGGGTCGGGCAGAGACTCGATGTAGGCTCGCACGCTGCAGTCCTTCGCCTCGAGCACCTTGCGCAACGCGGCGCGGGTTTCGTCGTTCTCGGGCAGCTCGCGGGCGATCCAGTGCGCGAGGTCCGCGAATGGCTTGCTCGCATGCTGCAGGTCAGGACGCAGGTGCGCCCATCGAAAGTGACGCAGGATCGCGTGCGCCACTTACCCGACGCTCCGCAGTCCCGAGCTCGGGACGTCGCCGGCAGCTCTCGGCGACGCGGGCGGGAACCGCTTGGCGTGTGCGACGGACAGGGCCTCGGCGTCGCCCCGTCGCAGGCCGTCGCGCACGAGCGTCAGCTGCTCGTTCAGCCATGCGAGCGGCGAGTGCAGCGCTGCGCCGAGGCGCCGCCCGACCTTGAACGCGCGCCGGTGCTCGCCCCGGATCTGACTCCACTCGCTGTCTGCTGCTCGCATGCTGCCCTCGGGTTCAGCGAACGCCTCGACGGTTACCGTGCGGTCGGGACCGCCCGTCGAGGCGTTGCCGGCGGTCAGCTTACGCGGCGGCGCGCTGCTTTTCCAGCTTGCCGACGAACTCGCATGACCCCTTAGTCGCGTCGTCGATCGAGCCGTCGAGCTTCACATTCGTATAAATCCCGTTCAGCGTCAGCACCTTGCCGCCCGGGAACTTGGCGCGCAGCTGCACGATCTTGCCGTCCTGCACGTCCTTTATGTAATTGCGCTCGAACCCTCGCTCGCCGACGACGAAATTGAACGACACCGTCGACTCGCGCACGCCGAGGGTCACGCCGGCGCCGTCCTCGCGCAGCGTGTGCACCTGCTTGCCGTTGTTCGTCGTCGTCACGCTGAAGTCGGTAACCCTGACGAGGTCGCCGTTACCCTGCGCGAGGAACGCTTTCGCGAACAGTTCCTGCTCTGTACCGTCTGCCATTTTCGATGACTCCTAACGCGGCGTTGCGGCCGAGCCTTTACGACGCGATCTTTTGTGCGACGACGCCGAGTTTCGCGAGCGGTTTCACGATCGCGAGCGGCAGGAAAATGTCGACCTGCGAACCGTCGCTGCCGTTGATCTGAACGATAATCTCGCCCGCCGTGATGCTGGCGTCGAGCGCATCGCCCTGCACGACGCCGAGGTCGACCCAACGCCCGAGCCGTGACTCGACGAACGCCTGCACGTCCTTTCGCTCGGTCACGCCGGCGGGCAGCCGGTTCTGCCCCGCAGGCAGATCGGGGGTGATGCTCGTGTTCGCGAACTCGACGGGCAGCGCCGTTCGCAGGTCGGCGGCGACGGTGTACATGCCGTCGGTGTCGGACATGTCGAACGCCCGATAGTCCTGCGACGCGCCGTTCAGGCTGTGCGTCGTGATGGGCCGCACGAGGAACACCTCGCCGGTCAGCAGCTCGACGTCGATCGGCGTCACGCCGTTGTTCAGCAGCACCTCGGTTTCCGCGGGCGTCAGCTTGTCAGCGACGACGTCGCGCGGGCCGAGCAATCCGAGCTTGTTTCCGATGCGGTTATAGTTCGCGCGGATCGCGATCCATTTCAGCGCGTCGCCCGCCTCGGCGCCCGCGAGCTCGCCGGGCAGGTCCTCGAAATTCTGCCCGAACACATACTCGAACGTTTCGCTGTTCCGACCGATCGCGCCCGTCTGCACGTTCGCGAGGGTCCCGGTGTGCCCGACGACGCCGACCTGCAGCAGGGCCTGATTACCCGTTTCGAGGCCGTCGATGTGAGCTGCGATGCGAGCAGCGTTGCTCGTGCCGGCAGCGCTCGTCGCGTCGGCGTTCGACAGGACGCCGATGATTCGCCGGAACTCGGTCGTCGACACCGTCGACAGGGCCGTCGAAAAGTCGGGCTCGAGCGTGCCGCCCGTCAGCGCTGCGGGGTTCACGCTGACGGCGATGCCGCCGCCGCCCTCGACGATCGAGGCGTCGATGCGAATGTCGTTACCCCACACCCCGGCGACTTTCGCCGTGTAATCGATGTCGGCCGTATCCGCTGCCGCGGTCAGCGCGAGGTCGGCGCCCTTGGCGTTGATCGCGGCGACGGCGCGGGTGACGAACGTCGCCGGGCTTTCGCCGTTGTTCCACGGGACATCGGTGATGCGACCGTGATGCCGGAACCGCACGACGCTGTTCTGCGTCGCCGGGCCCGTGAACGTTTGCGTGCCCGTCGCTGCGACGCCGGCGCTCGGCGTCGGGCTGATCGCGAACAGCTGCCCGAGCGGGTTCCGCTTGAAAAACTTTTTGGCGGCGAGGTGTCCCTCGGTACCCGGGCCGTACGCGGTCGCCGCGTCGTCGGGCCCGAACAGCTGCCGCACCTCGGTATTATTGACGAGGTTTCCGGCGCTGCCTTTCGGTGCCATCAGCAGCGCGCGCAGCACCTCGCTGCCGGGGTTTGCGGGTTCGCCGAGCAGGTCGACGATCAGGTAAAAACCGGGCGTTTTAACCGTCGGTGCGACGGCAACGGGAATGGTCATTCGGGCTTACTCCGGCGGCGCTTGTTTCGGCGCGCGGGGTGTGCCTCCCCCGGTGCTCTTTTCTGTCGGTTGATCCTGTCGGTTTTGCCGCTGCCACTCGTCGGCGGTCCGCTGCACGAGGGACCCGTCGCGCAGCGCGCGCGTGTACTCTCGGCGATACTTGCGGAACTCGTCGTGCGGGATAGCGACGATCTGTTCGGGGTGATAGTCGACGACGTTCGGTTCGAGCGTTCGACGCTCGGCACCGATGAACGTCCGGGTGCCGTACCGGGTGACGAGGGAACCCTCGACGCACGAAACGAACAGCGCGAACGACGCTTGCGACATGCGGCAAGACTACGGGATCGCATGCGCACCGGCAAGCGATGCACGGTCGACACGGCGTGCGAGCGACACGAGGAACTCGGCGAACGCCGGCGGCGTCAGGTGCGTCGCCTTGCCGCTGACGCGCGCGTCGTGTCCTCGCCCGGTGTCGTTATGGTCGCCCGAGTGCCGCTGCGCGAAATGCGTCAGCAGCCGCGTTCCACGGGGTTTATCCCATCGGGTGTCAGGCGGCGGCTCGGCACCGACGAGCACGAGCCAAGTCAGCTTTCGGCACTCGTGCCCATATGCACTTTGGGCGACCTCGCATGTCCACTCGCCGTCGAGGCTGCGGGCCCACCCCTTGCGCGGCGGCGCGAGCAGCCCGAACCGAGGCCATGCGAGCGACCATGCCGGGTGTTCGAGCACGCCGCCGTGCCGGCGCACTGCCGCGAGCGCTGCCGCGAACAGCCCGCCGTCGGCGCCGACCTGCATTTCAGGCCGGTTCGGGAACCGCCAAGCTACGTTTTTCGCGAGCTTGCACCACCGCTGACACGGCGGGTGCGCGACGACGGGGTGTGGCCCGGCATAGCGAGTCGCGTCGCGTGCCTCGTCCCATATCTCGACGCCGGGCATCGACGGGTAAGGGCCCTTGCGATCGACGTACAGCGCGGCAACCGTCTGCATCGGGCGCACTGTACGACCGCCTCGGCGGTCCGCATCATGGGCCCGGTGGGATCGGCACACCGATGTCGACGACCGTCAGCGGCGTCGTCGGCTCGGGCGCAGGGCGTCCGGGCAGCGCCTGCTGCAGGCGAGTGCGCAGCCAAGGCAGGAACGTGCGGGCATCGGTGCGCGAGATGACTCGGTTAACCCGCAGCGTCATCGCGTACACGTAATGCTTTTCGCCCCGGACGAACCGCGAGCGGTTCACGATTTCGAGGCTGCCCATGTTCGTCAGCTGCTCGCCGTCGGTCGTCACCTGCTGATCGGTCAGCAGCCGGGTAATGGCTTGCATCAGCCGGGCACCGTCGCCGCGTCGTTTGCCCGAGGACGCGAACGACGAGCTGACGACGAACAACCGGTAATTCTCGGTGAACGCCCGCATGCCGTCGGCAAGGCGCGTCGACCCCTGGTTCGTCGTCGCCGTGCGACCCTCGGCCGGGGTCGACTGTGTCCACACCAGCATCGCGCCGGGCAGCTGCGCGAGGCGCCCGTCGGCGATGTCTTTCTCGATCGCGCTCGCGTCGAGGTCCTCGTAATAGACCGCACGCCGCAGGGCGAGCACGCCCTCGGGACGGTCGGCGCCGTCGGTAATGTCGGCGTCGACGGTCGCCTCGTCGGCGAGGGACTCGAGCAGCGGGTCGAACCGCAGCACCGTTCCCGCCGACAGGTTATGCCGAGCGCCGCCGAGGTTCGAGCGGATCGCGACGGACAGCGACCCGCCGGGCGGGATCGTCCAGTCGCCGCCCTTGCCATGCGGCAGCTCGGTCGCCGGGTTCGGGGCGACCTTGAACACGAGGTCGTCGGCGAGCTCGCCGCCTACCACCGGCAGCAGGTACATATTCGGCGGCAGCACGACCTCGGCGCCCGAGGTGTTCTCGACGGTCGCCGTGCCCGTCCCGCGGTCGCCGGACAGGGGCGCGAGCTGCCCGAGGATCGCCCGGGCAAGGGCCTCGATGACGTCGAAATCGACCGGTGTTGCCATGGTGTTTACTCGGCGGCAGGGGCAAGGATCTGCGACAGGATCATGTCGACGGCCTCGCGCTGCGCGGCCTCGAAATCGATGTCGGTAAAGTCGCGTTTCGGCAGTCGTTTGCGTGGCGCGTCGCTGACGTGGAACCCGCCATAAGGCACGTTCGTAAACGCCTCGGCGACGGACTGATCGGCGTACGGCATGATCGACCCGGCGAGGTTCCCGGTGTCCTGCAGGATCGTGAACGCGATCGAGGCCTCGCGCTGCCGGCGTTTCTCGCGCGCCCTGCCCTGCCGCCGCACGCGGGCCCGGCGCTGCTTGGCAGTCTCGCGCACCTGAACGAACTCGTCGCCGTCCCACTCGCCTTGCGGCGCGCCGCGCAGGCTGCGCCCGCCGCGCAGTTTCGACAGTCGGTGCTCTTTAGTCGCCGGCGCGAGGTCAGGCCATTTCGGGCGCCCGGCGACGGCGCCCTCGCGGGCGAACACCTCGTGCACCGACGACACCAGGATCTCGGCGAGCAGCGGGGTCGTCTCTGCCTGCACGTCGGCGCCCGCCTCGGCGAGCCGATGCAGGGCGGACAGCAGCGCCGAGCTGTCGAGCTCGACGTTACTGCCGCCGCCCCGGCGCCGGTAGGTGACGACGGGCATTAGACCCCGGGGTTAGGGTCGTCGGCGCTGTACAGCGGGCGATCGTTCGGCGGGTCGTCGGCATCGGGCTTGCCACCCGTGAACCCGCCGCAGCAGCCACCGACGACGCCGGGGCAGCCCTCGTCGCCTGGAGCTGCCGGCGACGCCGTGCCGTTGCGCCGCTGCAGCACGTCAGCGACGGCGATCGGGTGCAGCCCGGGCAGCGGCAGGGAATGGTGCGGCGTGCCCGGCTCGCACGCGATGCCCTTGTTTGCGGTCATCATGGCCTCGTGCAGCTGCCGCAGCGCCGCGGTCTGATCCGGGCCCTCGGGCGTGTTCGCGATGACGGTCAGCGCGCACTGCTTGAACGCATACCGGTTTCCCTCGATGCGGGCTGACTGCTCGGGCGACGGCCGGTGATAGTCAAACGAGTCGAGGATCGCCTGCTGTCGCGGTGTGACGAAATCGTTTGCCATCAGGCGACCTCGTCGGTTGCCGGCGGTTCTGCCGGCGGCTCGCACACGAGGATCGCCTTGATCGCCGTCGCCTGCGTTTCGAGCAGCTGCGTCAGCGCGACCGTCAGCACCGGGCCCTCGGGACATTGATCCATCACGGCCGCGGCCGTGACCTTGAACGCGAGCCGGACGCGCTCGATCCGCTCGGCCTGCGCGGGGTGTTCGGTGGTTTGCTCGGGCGAGACTCGGTCGAACGAGTCGAGTGTCGCCTGCTGCTGTGGGGTGCGGGTTGTGTCTGTCATCAGCTGAACCGTATACCATCGGCGCGACCGCGTCGCAGCTGCGTCGCCTGCTGCCGCATGCGCGTCGCCTCGCGGCGTCGCTTGTCTGCCTGACTCGGGTCGAGCTGTTCGAGCTCGGATGCCTCGGCGTCGAGCCGTGCTGCCTGACGCTCGAGGTCGTCAGCGCGCGTGACTTGGATCATTTCCAATGCTTTCCCGCTGCCGTGACGTGCCGCAGCGAATGGCCTGCGCCGAGCATGCATTGATGACCGGCGTCGTTCCGCTCGGCGCAGCGGTCCTGAACGACGCAGGTGCAGGTCGCGCGAGCGTCGCCGACGACGCACAGCTCGCACTCGCTGCGGGGTCCCGCGAACGCCTTGGCAGGCGTGACCTTGCGGCGCTTGCTCGTTCCCGGCGGCGGCGAGAACACCGGCCCTCGAGGCACCGGTTAGAACCCCCCGGGCCCGACCTTGCCCGGATACCGGGGGTCGCGCGAGATGACGAACACCGGTTCGCCGAGGTTCACGTCGCCGCCGACGATCGGGTTCTCGCCCGCGCCCGTACCTTCCTTTTTACTGCGCAGCTCGCCCATGCTCATTTTGACGAGCGCCGCCCGGGCCCGCTCGCCCATGCCGTGAAAGGGTCCCTCGCCGTCGTCGTTCATGAACTCGAGGCGACGCTCGCCGGCGTGCTGCGCGAATATGCTCGTCGCGTACCGACGCAGTGATGCGTCCTCCGACAGCTCGTTCAGCGCGCCGGCGTCGAACCCCTTGCGGAACATGATCGACGTGACCTCGTCGTTTGCCGCGGCGATCGTTTCGTCGATGACGCCGGCGTCAGATCCGGTGATGTCGCCGTCGCCGTTATCGTCGAACAGCTCGACGACGCGACGGCGGGTGATCTTCCGGATCAGTTCCTCGAGGCTAGTCCAGTTCGCCATGGGTCCGGGGCGTCAGCGAGGGGTCAGGGGGTGAACGGGTTCGGCGCCTGTTTGGGGGGCAGCACGCCGACGACCTGACCGCGTGTCTCGCGGATCAGGGCCTGCAGCTTGCGCGGCAGCGCATGGATCGGGGTGCCGTGCTTGACGACGGCGGGCACCTCGTCGCCGTTCTGATCCTTGAACCTCCCGACCCAATTGCCATGCACGACCTCGTCGGTCGTGCTGATCGGTTTCGTCGGGTCGGGCCTCGCGATGAACTGTCCGGACCGGTCGCTGATGTACGCGCCCGGGCGCTCGCGCTGATCGGTCGGCGACGCAGGACTCGGCACCTGACCGGGCAGCGGCGGCACGACGCCGGACGCTGCGGGCGGGAACACGGCCGGGCTACCCTCGCCCGCATCGGGCTCGGCAGCGGCAGCAGTGCGGGCGTCAGCGCCGGCGCGCTCGGCGGCGTTCGCCTTGGCTGATGCGATCGTCGCGTCAGCGAGCGTCGCTTTGCCGCTTTCGGCGTGCGGCACGTCGCTCGCGGCGTTCGCCGGGGTTTCGAGGGGTGGGGGCTTTGGCTTGTTCGACATGTGCGGTCACTCCTATTGCACGGGGTGTCGCACGTCAGCGTAACACACAAAAGACGGCGGGCCGTATCCTGTCGCAGTGGCAGGACACGGCCCGTCGTAAGTGCGGGCGCCTCGACTGTGGCGCTTACGCGAGGGTGTTCAGGATCAGCGCGCCGACGTTGTTCGCGATGAACCGCGGATCCTCGCTGTAGCCCGAAACCATCATTTGCCCGGCGTGCAGACCGCGCCGCGGCAGCTCGAACTCGCGGGTGATAAACCCGGTGCCGCTCGGGCCGTTGAAACGCCAAGTCACGGCGGTCTGAATGTCCTCGGGATTGACGAGCCCTCCCGAGGGCTTTCGGATGCCGACGACCGCCTCGCCCATGATGAAGTCGATCCCGCCCGTCGACTCGTTCAGCACCTTGCCGCCGACGACATGGATCGGAGCGAGGCCCGGGATCACGATATCGCGCTTGCGCGACACGACGTCGGGCGACGGGGCATTGTCGCCGAGCATCACGCGCAGGTACGTCCGCACGTTCGCGTTCCGCAAAAACGCATTGAACACCGGCGTCGACATGAACCAGTCGGTGATCGGCATGACCGAGTTTTCCTCGGCATCCTGCATATTCAGGATGGGATCGCCGTTCGCCGTGTTCCACTCGCTCGAACCCGCGATCGTCGTGACGTTGTTCGCGTTCCAATTGCCCGACGTCGTCAGCAGACCGCCGGTGCCAAAGATCCGCACCTCGCGCTCGAGGGCGAGGGCCCACCGGATCCGGCGCGCGAGCGCCTGCCGCGGGTCGTACGCCTTGCGCGCCGTGTGCTGCGTCACGTTCGGGATAAACCCGCCGATCGCGCGGTCGACGCAAATGAACGTCCGCAGGATGGTTTCCGGGTCGACCTCGTTAATGTCTGACTGCGTCGAGGCGAGCACGTTCACAACGCGAAAGGCGTTGTTTTCCGTGAACGTCCGGAACTGGTCCGTCAAAAAGTCGGTCGGAACGATCGGCACTGCCTCGTCGGCGCGGAACTCGTCGGGCGCGTACCCGGCGAGGAACGTGTCGATTTCCTCGGCGACGTGAACGTCGCTCGGCTGCAGGGCGAGCGTGATGCTTTGCCCTGCGCGCAGCCCGAGGTGCGGCACGTCAGTCGCGAGGGCGAGCGCGATGTTCTGCACGCCGCCGGTTGCGCCTGCGCGGCGCATGATCTGATAGGGGTCGATGCCGTACTGCGACAGCGTCTGCAGCTGCTGCAGGCCCGGCAGGCCATGGCCTGAAAGGAAACCGCCGGCGCCGGGCTGCCCCTGCGTCTGCGACAGCAGCTGACGAATGTCGGCGGTCAACGCGCCGGGCACCGGCATCAGGCCCGCAGCGGCGGGCATCCTGAAAATGTTCGGGTTCATAACTTGGGTTCGATCCTGCTTTAGGGGTCGCGGTGTGGAGTGTGTGCCGGCGTGCGGTTATGCCGCGAGGATCGTCGGCTGATCGCACAGCTCGACCTCGGCGACCTGCCCGAGGGCGGTCGTCGCAGTCACGGTGCGGCCGATGACGTTGTTACCGGCCGTCGCGAGGATCGCGCGTCCGCTTGCGTCTGACATGACGTTGACGTTTTTCGCGACGGCTGCGCCCGTTTCGATCGGCGCCTTGCCTTTCGTCTGAATGTCGCCGGCGGCGCCGTTCGCGATCGCGTTCATGGTCACCCCGAAATACGGGGCAGTCGCTGCGGCCGCCTGCGCGACCTGATCGATCGCCGCGCCCTGCACGACGATCCGGTTCGCGGCGATGCTGCTGCCGCTGAGGTTTAGGCCGGGGCGAATGCTGCCATCCGGCACGATGCGACGAGGTTCGGGCATGTTGCTCCTAGTGGGTTATCGGGCTCGGATGCATCAGCGCGGCGCGTCTACTGCCGGTGCAGACGCGCGATGCTGCTGCGAAAGGATCAGGCGGCGGCGCCGGCGATCAGGTGCTGGTTTGCTCGACGCCATGCGCTCGCGCGCTGGATCTTGACGCCGTGCTCGAGCTTGTCGAACGAGGCGTCGAGGCCCGAAAGCATCGACATAATCTGCTCGGTCTGGTTGCGACCGCTGAACGTGGACAGGTCGATCGGACCCTGCGGCTGCGGCAGCTGATGCTGCGACAGCTGCAGCGGGTGCCCGGGCTGCGGGTACTGCTGCGCGACCGGGGCGTGAAACCCGGGGTGCTGCGTCACCTGCAGCGGCTGCGGCAACGGACCGGGCGGCGCGTACTGCGACGAGGCACCACCCGGGCCCGGGCCCGCGGCGAACGTCTGCGTCAGGTGCATGTGCGCGGGGTTCGTCGGCACGCCGTAGTGCGTCAGGAACACGAGGCGTCCGGCAGCGCGAGCGGCGCGTACCTTGCTTACGTCGCGACGGTCAGCCTCGGGCAGCTTGTTGATCTCGGTCTGAATGGTCGAGGCCCGGTGCGCGGCGAGCGAGTGCACGAGGGTGCTGTCTGTGAAGCGGCGCGAGCTGAATGCGGCCGACACGTCCTGCGACTCGACCTCGGCATCGGCGACGGCGTCGGCGCGCATCAGCGCGTCGAACTGCGCGAGCAGCTCGGTCAGCTTGCTACGGGCGCCCATCAGGTCCGGCAGCGCGCCGAGTGCATCGGCGGCGCTCGCGTGACCGAGTGCCTTTAGCAATCCGGCGAGCTCAGCCGCCGACGTCGAGGCGTTCTCGGCAGCTCGAATGACGCTGCCGTCGGCAGCTTCGGGGGTCAGGGCGTACAGGCGGCAGAGTGTGGATCGGAGGTCTGCGGACAATGCGGTCATAGCTATCCCTTGGGTTGAGGGTGCGCCCGCGTGTGCCTCCGAGGACTGCGCCCTGATTTGTACACTACCCGCAGGCCCGAGGCCAGCCGCGCGGTTAGCGGCGGCGAGCGGCAGCAGGTCACGGATAAACGGATGATTCGTGAACGCGATGCTCGTCAGCACGGCGCCGATCGGTTTGCCGGTGATCCAGTGCACCCCGGCGGGGTTCCACGCGATCGACACCGAATTGTATTCGTCAGCGTCAATCTGCCTGCGGATCTGATCGCCGAGCTTGGCGAGCGCCCACAGCTCGCCGCGTCCGTCGTCGCCCTTGCGCACCTCGAGCTCGAGAACCCACCCGATCGCCGGCGCGCCGCTGACCGGGATCGAGCCCTCGAACGGCGGCATTTCCGAGGCGTGCTCGTAATCGAACTGAACGACCTTGCTCGTGTTGCCCGCGTACGCGACGCCGTCGAGCGTGACCGGACCGACCGTGAAACGCGGGTCGCCATACTTGGGATCGGCGCGAAAGTTCGCGAGCATTTGCGCGAACGAGTCGCCGTCGAGCGTGAACTCGCCCTGATGGTGCCCCTTGTATGTGCCCGTGTTCGCGACGTGCAGCCACTTAAACGCCGGCGTTGGCTTTCGATCGGGCTGCACCTCGACCGCGTCGGGCAGCGCGTCGGTGTCGTTCGCAGGCGAGGGCGGAACGAATGCGAGCACGCTGTGCCCGAACTCGGTTGCTCGGTTCACGTAGCACTGCATCGCCGATGCGGCGGTCGCACCCATATGTCGCAACGTTACGCGCGAGCTGCAGTATCGGCAAGCCAACCGGGAACGTCGCGCCGGTACCCGAGCGACGTCGTCGCGCTGACGACGAGCGTCAGTCGTTCGCAGGTGTGTTCGGCGGATCGTTTGCTGCGGGCATGGTCGGCAAGGGCACGCCGAGCAGAGTGATCCCGCTCGCGAACCCTCGATCGGGCAGGTCATGGATCGAGCTGCCGAGTCGCGCGAGCGGCTCGCCGACGCTGTTCGACAGCGACCGCACCCTGCAGCGGCACTGATACCCGAACGGGGGGTATGCCTCGAGCCAAAAGGGATCGTCGGCGCGCAGCACGACGAGGTGCACGGCCTGATGCGTCGCGCGCTGACGGGGCGGGCCGTCGTTGACCGTGACGATCTGCCAATAGCCGCGGAACCGCAGCACCGTCGGCTGCGTCATCTGGCGCGCGCGCCCGGCGTTGTATGCCGAGGCGACGTTCGTCCGCAGGACGTTCTCGGCGTGCGAGTCGTTCAGGGGTGTCCACCCCGCCGCCTCGAGCCGGGGCACGACGGTGTTCGCGAACTCGCGCAGGTCGGCGCCTTTACTGACCTGCCGCACGAGCTCGCGCTGCACGGTCCGCACGACCTCGTTCGTCGTCGCGTTCGCGACGGTCACGGCGCGCCGGCGAGCCGCCGTCGTCATGCTGTCGTACACCCGGCGGGTGACCGCCTCGCGCTGCTCGAACTGCTCGACGGCGTCGCGCACCGGGCGGGTCGCGAATGCGGGGTCGGTGCTGCGGTCGTACGGGGCGAGCAGGATCGGCGCGTGCAGCGCGGCGAACGAGGGCACGGCGACGGGGCGGTCGGTGCGCGCCTCGAAATCCGCGTCGAGGGCGCCGAGCATCGAGCCGTGCAGCAGCTCGCGCTCGAGCGGATCGGCGAACCGGTCCCGATTCCAGCCGCGCTTGACCTTGCCGATCGCGCCCTGAATGTCGCGCGCCGTCGACTTGCCATGCACGGCCCGGGCGATCGTGATGCCGAGCCGCTCGGTTTCGACGGCGAGCGCGTCGGTGCCCCGCTCGATTACGTCCTCGGGCGAGCCGAACGTCGACCGCGGCTGCGCCGGGGGTTTACGCCGGCGACGGGCGAGCTGCAGCCCGCCGCAGTGCGCGCACCCGTTCACGGCGCGAGCGTGCCGGGCGCGTCGTCCTCGTCGTCACCTGGACCGGGCGACGGCGGGTCGTTCCCATCACCGGGCGACGGGGGTGCGTCGCCTGGAGCTGCCGGCGACGGGGGTGCCTCGTCGCCACGCGTTCTCGCCGACGGGGCACCGATCGGTTTCCAAGCGATAGGCCAGTGCGCCTTGCCGTCGGGTCCCATCTCGACGGTCCGCTCGCGCTCGATGCCGCACAGCGGGCAGCGGTTCTGCCGATTATGGGCGCAGCGGTCGATCTGCAGCTCGGTCATGCGCTCGGCGAGGCGGGCGACGTCGCCCGGGTCGTCGACGTCGTCGCCCATGGAGGCGCCCGACGGCAGCTGCGGGGGTTCGCCACCGGCAGGCAGCTGCCCGGGCCCGGGGGGTGCCCCGTCGTCGACGTTGATCGCCGGCATGGGCGAGTCGAGCAGCTCGCCCGGTTTCGGCGCCTCGCCGGCGGGATACACGACCTCGGGCCCGGGCGTCGGCGCCTGCTGACCGAGCTCGGCAGGCCGCTGCGTCCGAATGATGTACGGCTCGTCGGGCCGCACCTCGCGAATGCCGACCCGCTGCCGGTATTCCTCGAGCGACACGGGCACGCCGGCGTCGATCGCCTTGCGCAACCGGTCGGCCTCGACGCTGCGATCGAGCGGGGGGTCGGTGCGCAGGATGAATTTCGGCGCGTGCGTGACCGCCTCGGGTCCAAAGTTCACGACGACGATCGCGTCGGTCAGGCCGTTCTCTGCCGACTCGCCGATGCGGCGGGCGTCGCCGGCGACGAGCAGATCCTCGCCCGACTGCTGCACGTTCGCGGTCTGCGCGCCGAGGCCGGTCGCCTTGGCATCGGTCGTCAGCACGTTGCCGAGGTACAGTTTCGACAGCACGTCGCGGGCGTCAGTGATCACGGCCGCGTGCACCTGCCCGGCGCCTTGCTCGGGCTGCACGATCTGCACGTCGACGTTCGCCGGCATGCGCGCCGTGTTGTGAAACCCGAGCAGCGTCAGCGCCTGAAACCCCTGCTGCAGCGCCTCGACGTTGATCGCCGGCATGCCGGGCCCGGTGCGCGGCGTCAGAATGCGCCAAGGCTTGCCGAATATTTCCATCAGCTCGAGCTGCTCGCGCACGCCGAGCCGGGCGAAAAAAGACCAGTACAGCGTACGGTACGCGAGGCCCTCGCGTTCCTGGTAATCGCCGAACATGCGCGGCCGGAACGTCAGGAACTTGTAAGGGATCGCCTCGACGGGAAACCCGACGTCGAGGAAATTGCCGACCTGCCGCATCGGGTCGATGACGCGCAGGTCACGGTCGGGCCCGAACGACAGGCGCCGGGGGTGGATCCAGTGCAGGTCGCGCACGTTCCACTCGCGCCCGTACCGGTACCATTCGATCTCGCTGCAGGCCCTGCCGTCGAAAATACCCCAGGCCAGATCGAGCAGGCGGTCGCGAAAGTTCGGGATCTGCTCGAGCTGCTCGCGAACGACGGCGGCGTATTCTTTCGCCCGGCCCTCGTCGACGCGGCGCCCGGTCGCCGGCTGCACCTCGTAATCGAGGGCGGCGATGCGGTTCAGGCGTTTCTGCAGCAGCGCCGACACGTGCCCGTCGAGCGCGATCGTCTCGCGGGCGAGGTCCGTCAGCCGCGACATGATGCCCATGTTCGCGGCCTTTACCGCCGCATCGATGCGGTCGAGGTCGAGGCTGCGACCGAACTGCGGGCGATACTGCTCGTTCGCCGGGACATGCCCGGCGAAGTAATCACGCATCAGCGAGGCCGAGCTCGGCAGCGGCTGCGGGGCAAACGAGGTCGCTCGGAGCTCGTGCGCGGCGCGTTCGTCAACGCGGTAACGTGTGATGTCAACGGCTGCTTGCACGACGCTAGGGTATCCCTGCCCGGGCCTAACGTCACGCAGCGCCTGCCGGCGTCAGCGACCCGACGAGCGGCAGGGGTCGTCGATGCGCAGGGTAAAGCTCGCGTGCCATGCCGGGCGCGACTTGGCGAACCATTCGCCGGTACGCGGGTGCACGCCCGTAATCCGCCACACCTCGTGCGGGCCCTCGTCGCTGCCGTCGTGGAATGCCCATGCCGGCAGCCACACACCCCGCGCCGCCGCACACCAGAACGTGACTGACCCGAGCTGCTGCCGCGTGAACGACCGGGTGCCGAGGCTGAACTCGGACTCGCCGACGTCGGCGCTGCGCGTGACCGTGAACCCGCGCACCTCGACGAGGTCGCCCTTGCCGTATGCGATGAACGCTTTCGAATAGAGCTCGGTCAGCAATCAGAATTTCGGCGACAGGCCGTCGTCAGGGTGCCGGATGAATCGATCGCTCGGCAGCGGGGTCGAGAACCCCGCCATGATGACGCCGCCCCGTCGGGCGCCACAGACCTTGCACCCGCCGCCGATGCTGCGGCAGTACGCCGGCGACGTCGTCTCGAGCCACCGATGCCCGCACGGTTGCGCCTCGCACACATACACCCGCTCGACCGCGAGCACCTCGACGCGCCACTGCGCGAGGCTTGCCTCGTCGTCGGCGAGCGGGAACCAACGGCTGCACGCCGGGCAGGGGCAGAACGCGCAGGGGTGCGCGTCGTTCGTCGCGTTGCACGAGCCCGAGCAGCGCCGGTGCGGCGGCGGTCCGGGCGGCGGCGCGCAGCTGCAGTCAGGGCAGCAGGGCCCGAGCCGGGCGCGGCAGTCGGTGCAGAACGAGTCGCACCCGGTGCAGCGCTCGTCGGGCTCGTACGAGGTCGAACGCATCAGCTCGGTTTCCACTCGTCGGAATACGGGCCCTGACCGCGCGCATGCCAAGGCGCGTCGTCCGTTGCGTTGCCGAGGTCCGGCGCGTTCACGGCGCGCTCGGGCAGCAGCTCGGCCGCCGTCGCCGGGTCGAGCTTGGCGCACTCGTCGAGCAGCTCGTCAGTCGGCGCCCCTGCGCGCTCGCGCGCGACGTACCGATCGTACTGCGGCCGAGGCATCACGCCCTCGACCCGCAGCCGACAGGCCCACAGAATCGCCGTCGCGCGCAGTGTCATCAGCCCATGCCCTCGGTCGCCTCGTGCAGCTCGTGCAGCGCGTCGTCGAGCAGGCCGATCGCGCCCTGCAGATCCCGCTGCGCAGCCCGCACCCCGGCCTGCGCGTTCTCGACCTTGCGACGTGCTTTGGCCAGGCGATCCAGCCGCGGCCCGGTCAGCGTCAGTCCCTCGTCGCGGGTCGTCATCGCTTGCGCGGTCCCTCGTGCAGCGCCTGCCGCCCGTCGATCGTGATGAACAATTGGCGCCGGCTCGACCCGTCGCCGCAGGCGACCGGCAGGTGCTGCAGCTTGACGACGGGCCCTGCGCGCCGTTCGAGCTCGGCGCGCTGCTGCGGTTCGGCGTCGCCTTTCGTCGTCACTCGGCGGCCTCGGGCGGCGGCGCAGGAACGCCGCAGCGACAGCTCGGGTCATACCAGTTATGCACGCACTCGACCGCCGGGCCCTGCTGCTTGGCAGGCGCCGGCGGCACCTGCGGGCGCGAGGCGCGCTCGTGCGGCGGGCAGTAGTGCGCGACCCCGCCGCCGACCCGTGTCGCGTGTTGCTTGCACATGACCCGGCCGCAGCTGCCGTTCACCCCTTGGCGTTTCACGGGGTAATCGCAGAGATAATATCCGGGCTGCTGACACGTCTGACACGGCAGACGCTTGCCGCCCTTGCCGAGCGTTTCGGTCATGGGTCGCTGCTCGTCGGTGTGCAGTCGATGCTCGGGCTCGAGTCGACCGAGCAGCTCGGGCTCGAGTCGGGCGTCGACTGCGGTGCGTCCCATGAACCCGAGGCGCCCGCGCCGCCCGACGCGCCGCCGTGTCCCTCGAACGAGGGCGAGGAAAGCGACACGGGTTCGGCGAACAGCACCGGGCCCGGGTCGGCGGGCATCGACGGAACGCTGAACCCCTCGTCGGCGCGGCGCTGCTCGACCTTTTCTGCCCTGCGCGCAGCGACCCTCGTGTCGGTCCGCAGCGCGGGGTGCGCGACGCCGACGGGTGCCCATTCGCGGCCCGGTGCGCCGCCGAGGCCGAGCCGCACCGGCGGCGCGAACGAGGCCGGATTGTTCGGCGTCGGCAGGGGCGGCGGGGGTGGCCACTCGGGCCGCTGCCGCGGCAGCACGACGCGCTCGGTCCGGTCCGTCGCGTCGTAATCGTACGCCGCAGCGAGCCGGCGCCGCTTGCGGCGGCTGATGAACACGGCGCGAATGATGACCCCTGCCGCAGCCGCGACGGCGATGCAGGCGAGGGCGATGCCGATAGTTTCGATGTTCATGCCTGTTTCCTTTCGACGGGTCGGCGCGAGGCGAGCGGCTCGGTTGGCTGCTCGTCGTCCTCGCGCACGACCTCGGGTGCCTCGGTACCATCCCACTCGGCGCCGCAGCCGGCGCACGCCCCGGTCGTAATGCTGATCGCAGTCGAGCCGCAACGCCCGCATGCCGGACGCCAAGTGTCGGCGTTCATCCGGGGGTGCCTATCGTCGGCAGGCCATACTCGCGCCGCTTGCGCCGCAGGTACGCCTCGCATTCCGCGCGCGCGCCGGCGACGCCGTTCGCGCTGACCGCCCTGCTCGTCGCCGCGACGCGGCCGTCGTCGTCGAGCAGCAGCCAAGCGACGAACGAGTCGACCCCTTTCACCTCGCGCCGTTTCACGTACCCGTACCCCGGGCAGGCCCGCCGCCGAGCGCCGCGCCGGCGAGGCTGCTTGACGAGCACCCCGTCGCGCCAAGCTTGCGCCGCCGCGAGCGCCTTTCGCACGCCGCCGTGCACGTTGTAACTGAACGTTTTGCTCGGCACGCCGGGCGGGCGCGCGACCCATGCCCGGGTCCCGTTGTATTCGAACCGCGTGATGTACCGGCGCGGCCGGTCCGCATGTCTCCCCACTGCTGTCATTTTCTTACCGCCTTTCGGATCTCTGTTTTGACGGCCTCGAACGCCGCCGCCGCGTCTGGAATGCTCGCGTGCCGATATGCCTGCATCACCTCGTAAAAAGGCTGCTCGTCGAACCAAGCGTCGAGCCGTTCGACGTCCGGCAGCGGCGCGCCCATAAGGGGCCCGACGAATGCGAGCAGCTCGACGAGCTCGTCGTGCACGGCCGCCGCCGGTTGCTCGTCGTTCGACCCGTCGTCGAGCTGCTGCATTCGCAGCTTGATCCTGCGGCGCAGCTCGTCGCCGATCCGCAGCAGGTCGCGCGGTTCGCCCGGCGGCCGCGGGTCGGGCGCGTGCGTCCCGATGAATTGCAGAATGATGTCGAGCTCGCGAACGAGCACCTCGCTGCACGCGGACCCGAGGGCTTTCAGATCACGCGCCGACTGCTGCCGCCGGCGCAGCTCGTCGATCAGGTCACGCCAGCCGTTGCGCTGCTTTTCCCATGCGCGCTTATCGGCGTCGTCCTCGCCGGTGTCACCGGTGCCGTCCTCGCCGACGCCGGTTAGTCCCGCGATGAACGACAGCACCTCGTCGAGCGCGCAGGCGACGGCGTTCTGATCCTGGTCGCCCGTCGCCTCGTGCGACCGTTGCGCCTCGTTCCGCCGACGCGCGAGCTCGCGGGCAAGCACCCGCACCCGTTGCATAGCCCGGTCGCCGGCCGGCTCGAACGGTTCCTCGCCGACGATCTGATGGGCAAGCTCGTTTCCCATGACGGCGGTCAGCCCGGGCACGGTGCGCGCGAACCCGTCGACGAGGCCGCTGTCGCTGTACGAGCCGACCCGCTCGACGATCGAGGCGAGCACACCGACCGGAACGTGCTGCTCGATCAGCTCGCGCAGCAGGGCGCGAACGCGCAGCATCGAGCGCCACCGGGGCGTCACTGCTGCCCCCTGCCCTCGAGGCGCTCGCTCGATGCCTTGCCGTCGGGCCGCACGCGCCCGGTCATCGGGTGCCGTGTCCACCCCTCGGGTTCGTCGTGCCCATCCCATGACAGCACGGCACGCCAGCCGGCGTCGCGATGCTCGGCGTCATAGTCCCATGCATTGATCCAGACGGCGGCGCCGATGTGCCCGAGCGACAGCTGCACGCCGCCGCCGTTCCACGGTTCGAGGAACAGCGCGCGCCCGTCGTGCAGGCGGGTGATCCAGAGAAAGTCGACGCCCTCGGCGCGATAGGCGGTCATGCCGATCCGCTTGGCGACGTACAGCTCGCGGTCGCTGACCGGCGCGGGTCGCGAATAGTCACGCCCCGGCGGCGTCCGGACGCTGCCGGCGAACGGGACGTGCCCTCGGGCGCCCGGGGGTAGCCCGATGGATCGGCCGTCGCTCGTTACGACCTCGAGCTCGATCGTGCTCGTGTTCTCGATCAGCGCGCCGCCGTCCTCGGTCAGCGCGTACGACAGCTGAACGAACGGCAGCGGGGGTTCGGCGCGCGCGGTCATGCCTGCACCTCGCCGCCGGTCAGCTGCATTATGCAGGAAACGATCGCGTCGTCGAACGTCGCGCCGAGCCCGACGACCTCGCGTTCACCCTTGGCGTCGATGAAATGCAGCGTCGCGCGGGCCGAGCCCGACGGCTCGTCGATGTCCAGAAACGCCCGGCGCAGCAGCGCGTCGGCGCGACACCACTGCAGCAGCCACTCGAGCGGATTGATCACGGGTGCACCTCGCCGAGGTCGAACAGGTGCCCGACGAACGCGCCGCCCTCGGTCTGAAAGGTTCCAACGAACGGCGCGAGCGACAGGCTATCGGCGTTGTGCCCCGTACCGCGCAGCGCGAGGCGACGCCGGACGCTCGGCGCCGACGGGTCGACCATTGCCCACAGGCTCGGCGCGCCGTGCTGCGTCTGCACCGACAGCAGCCTCGCCCCTGCCGGCATCACGATCGTGATGTCATCGGAGATGGGCACGGCGAACTTATAGATCGTCATCATGCTGCACCTCGCGAGCTGATGCGCTCGCCGAGCTCGAGCAGCCAACGGCCGGCGCGTGCCCGCAGCGGCAACGCCGGGGCGAGTGCCGCCGATGCGCGCTGCTGCAGCTTCGCCGCTCGCCTCGCGGCCTCGTTCGCGTGCACCGACCCTGCCGCTTTCGTCGCCTCGCACTGCGCGCCGACGAGCTGAAACAGGTGCTGCCGTCCCTCGCGCCAATAGCGCAGCGCGGGGTCGTCGCCGTCGATACCCGGCGGCTGCACGTCCGGCATGCGAGCGGTCGCCTCGTCGAGCAGGTGCCGCAGCGCCGTCGAGGTCGCGTCGAGCTGCACGCCGATGCCCGCGCAGCGGCCTGCCTCGTAAGCCTCGGTCAGCAGGGTTCGCATCGAGCCGGCGCTGCCGGGTCGCTCGGCGTCGTCGTGCAGCTGCAGGACGCGGGTCGTTAGTTCCTCGAACAACGCAGCTGTGCTGATGTTCGTCAGTCGTTGGTTCATCGCGGGGTGCTTCCCGGGGTGAGAGGTGTAGGTGTCGGTGTGTCTTATCGGACCGTGTTGGGACCGAGCTTGCCCATCATAGTCAGACCGCCGCTCGCGGCGCCAGCCTGCATCACGCCGAGCATCATTGCCGCCTGATCGTGCAGCTGTGTCAGGGCATCGACGCGGTTATCGATGCCGCCTGCCTTGCCGGTAAAGTCACGCACTTCCTTACAGAACGGCGCGATCCAGTCGGCGCCGACGGGCGCCCGCGCCGGCACCCGAACCCGCGACTCGCGCGCTGCTTTCGCCGTCGGCAGCGACCGCAGCAGCTTGGATCCGCGAGGCACGACGGGCACGACGTACAGCTGCGAATGTGTCTGCGCCGCGACTAGCTCGAGCAGCCGGAACGCGCCGACCTCCTCGAGCAGCACCGGCGCGCCCGGGTAATGCACCTGCTGCAGGTCGTTCAGAAACTCGAGCAGCTCGAGCGGTTCGAGCCACAGCTGTTCGGCCCACACGACATCGAGGTTCACCTCGTGCACGAGCTGCTTACGCCGCGTTTCGGGGTCGAGGATCCATCGCTGCGTCTGCCATGCCCATGCGACGACGATACCGCTCGGGTCGGGTTTGCCGTCTTTCCTGCGGGGTTTCTTCTGACGCGAGCTGTCCTTTCCCTCGATGCCCGGGTCGCAGCTGATCAGCAGCACCGACCCCTCGCTGCGCGCCGTCGTGTACCGTGACAGTTCCGGGAACAGCTTTTTGCCGCGAGGCCTGACGTCCTGCATCAGGTTCGGCCAGAAGTAAGGGCCGAGCAGCGAGGCCCACTCGATAATCGCTGCGACGTCGTACCGCCAAGGGCACAGCGGTTTGCCGCCGACAATGCGTTCGTTACCGTCGTCGTCCTCGATCAGCTCGATGTCCTCGAGGATCCGCAGCGTAATGATCTCGAACCGAGGCGCGTCCGGATCGGACTCGAGCCACGCTTTAATGCGGCCGATCGGGTCGTCCTCGTCCCATCGTTGCATGCCGACGAACACGCTGCACCCCGGCTCGCGGCGCGACATCAGCGTGCCTCGGAACGTATTGAACGCCTCGTCGCGCGCGTTCTGCGACGCCGCCTCGTCGTGATCTTTCAGCGGGTCGTCGTACAGAATCAGGTCGAACCCCTCGCCGATCCATTGCCCATGCCGCCCGCCGGCGACGAGCTGCCCGCCGGTGCTCGTTTGCCAGAACGCGACCGACTTGCTCGGGTCGAAATGCTGCGCGGTCCGCTGTTCCTCGCCGACCCAAACCCCCGCCGTCGCGGCGAGCTCGCGCATTTCCCGGCTGCGCCTGAACGCAATGTCGTTGGCATAGGTGCAGTACGCGACGCGCGGTCGCGCCCGGTACCGCAGCAGCCGCGCTGCCGCCGCCTGAAATATGCTCGTTTTGAGGTGCCGACTCGGCGCCTCGATAATGCAGAACACGGGCCCGCGCATCGCCCGGTCGAACGCATCGACGAGCTTTGCCATATGGTCGGGCCGACGGAACCGCGGCTGATGCAGCGCGATGAACTTGAACAGGTCGAACTCGGCCTCGCGGGTGTCGAGCGCCCGGCGCGCCTTGGCTCGAACCATCAGGTCGCGACGCCGCGCTGCCGCGAGCTCGACGAGCGACCCGCCCTCGTCCGTCATGTCGATCGGCGGCGGCGCTATCACGCGCAGGCACCCTCGTCCCATGCGAGGCCGCAGCTGCACACGAGGTGCCCGCAGTTCCTCGGGTGGCAGCAGTACCGCATCGCGCTGTGATCACAGTCAGGCGGGATCTCGACGCGTCGTCGGCGACGGGCCCACCCGAGCGCGAGCACCCCCTGCCGCGTCCGCTTCAATTGACGGCCTCGCCCTCGCGCACGACCCGCAGCGCCTCGACCCCGCCCTCGACGACCGCCGCGAGCTGCTCGTCGGTCAGGCCCTCGAACTCGTCCTGCGATGTCAGCTTGACGTTTTTCGGCGGCTCGATGCCGTTGTAACGACCGAACGCCTCGGCCGCATCGAGTGCGACTTTCATTGCCGCGACGCTGCCGTTCTCGAGCATGCGCAGCCGCACGGTCCGGAACGTGAACAGCACCTCGGCGAGCGCCTCGTCGCGCGCCTGCGGGTTGCTACGGAAAGCGTGCCGCAGCAGCCGGTTCGCCTCGCTCGCGATGTGCTCGACCGTGCCCGGGTGCACACCCCATTTCTGCGCGAGGGCCTGATGCGACCTGCCCGGTTCCCATGCGCCCGACTGCATCAGCTGCAGGACGACGTCGATTCGCTGCTCGCGCGGCGTCCTCGACGCCTGCCACACCTCGAACTCGTTCGGCGCTGCCGGTGTCTCGTGGTCCCGCCCGTCGCGAGCTGCTCTCGGCGACTTGCGCCTCGCTGCTTTGGGGGCTTTCGACCCCTGCCCTTTCGTCGCGCGCGCGCGTGACCGATCGGCAGCAGGGCGCCGTTTCACCCCCCCGGGTGACTTGGCCTTTCGCCGAGGCGGTTTCTGTCGCTGTGTCATCGTTCGCAATGGGAAACGTACCGCGAGAATGCGTCAGGTTCCACGGTGCGCGTTACGGCGACGAGGTCGCACCTAACTCGATCGACTGCGTCGATTCCCTCTAGGCAGACACGGGTCGAGCAAGGCAGTCTGCGACGCGAGACGACGAGGCGGCGGCTGTCCCCCCCCGGTCACGCCTCGTCGTCGCGCTTATTCGAGCAGGGGTTTCAGGGCGGGAACAGGGGCAGGCAGGGGCATGACTAACGAGGGCGAGCGGCGAGCGGCTCGGGTGAAACACATTGACCCGGCGGCACTCGCCGAGCTGCGGACGGCGCTCGACCGCGATGGCAGCGGGCTGTCGCTGCACGCGATCGACGTCATCGATTATGCCGAGCACCTGCGCGAGCAGCTCGACCGCACCCTCGCGAAAGACTTTCTCGCGCTGTACACGTCGGCACGCGCCCTGACGTCGGCATGGCATCCTGACGTCGAGCGCGCCGCGCTGTGGGATTACGTCGAGCACCTCGGCCTGCTCGTGCGCCGGCTCGCCCCGCTGTACGACGACGTTCGGATACAGCTTCGGATGCAGCTCGAACTCGACGCGACCCGACGACGCCCGCTGCCGTTAATCCTGCAGGGCGCAGTGCCCGCCGGCCCGTTCTCTGCCGCGCTGCGGGACGCCGACCCGGCGCTGCTCGCCCTGCCGAGCCTGCTGCCCGACGGCGTGCTGCACCTGCCGACGGACAAGCTCGCCGAGGTCATTCAAAACCAGGTCGACTCGTACGCCGGGCGCGGCCTGATCAATCCGGACGAACTCGCCTCGGTCGAGGTCGAGGTCGAGCCGCTCGGGCCCGACGAGGTCGCCGTGAAAGTCACCTCGCCCGAGCTGCTGCGCCGGCTCGCGCAGGACGGTCAGAACGAGCGCGCCGACGCGGCCGCCGATGAACTCGCGTTCGTCAAGTTCACCCTCGGCCCGACGCTGCGCACCCGCATCGGCGCCCTGCTCGCGACGGGTCGGTTCGGGCAGACGCTGCCCGCGTCGCTGCAGACGCTGCTCGTGCTCGGCATGCTCGACGCCGAGGCGACCGACCCCCGAATGCACGTGCAGGACCCGCAGGCGCACGTCAGCAGCGAGGGCATATTCATCCGGTTCGCGCTGCCGCACGAGGACCGCGCCCGCCGGGCCGAGGTCGTCCGGCTGCTGATGCACGAGCTTGCCGAGTGGTGCGGCGACGAGGACCCGCTGCACGCGGCGTTCGCAGCTGCAGTCGAGCGCCTGCCCCGATAGAATGCCCGGCCGTGAACGGACGCCGCCCGACTAAGCTCGACAGCCCGCCGCCGGGCACCCGCTGCCCGGCGTGTTGGGTCGACCTCGTCATCGACCCCCGGATCGTCGCGGTCTGCCCGCGCTGTTTCGTCCTCGTCGTCTGCCTCGCGCCCGAGCGGGTGCTGCGCCTCGTGCCCGCTGACCTGCCCCGGCTGTCGCCCGCCGACCGGCATCGCCTGCAGCTGCGGCAAATCGCGCTGATCGGCGATGCGTCGCACCGGTGGCGCACTCTGCCCCGAACCCCGTCCCGGCCGCTGCACCGATGACGTGCCGCATCGGCACGCATGACGATTTCGTTCAAGGGTCGCGCGCCCGCTCCGTTCTGATGGGCATGACAACGCCAGCCGACCTCGCCCTCGCCGCGATCGACGACAGCATCGCGGCCGCCGGCGACACCGTAACGATCGAGCACACATTCGAAATCGCTGACGAACTCGCCCTGCGATGCGACGGCAACGTCGACGCCTCGACCGAGATGAACCAGGTCGAGTTTTGGGGCACTACCAAAACGGGGCAGCACTGGCGTGTGCACCTCGTCGGCATCGACGAGTCGGTCGAGGTCGAGGCCGAGGCCGACACCCTCGAGGCGGCATGGTCCCGCGACGGCGTCGCCTGCGCCGCCTGCGGTTTCGTCATGGATCCGACCGACACCTGCGTCGCCTGCGGGGTGGCGCTGTGACCGGCCGCAAATGGACGTACGAGCGGTACGTCAAATCCGTGTTCGGTGGCGACCCGATCGCTGACTTTGCCCGGCACGTCGCCGCGCAGCTGTCCGGGCCCGACACGACGGGCGAGATGACCGACGAGCAGGCGCGCGAAACCGTGCGCGCGACCGTCGTGTCGAGCGCCGGCGAGGCCGCAGACCGCCTGCGCGACCGCAGGACGGCGTTCGACGCATGGCGGGCGGGCGGGTTCGAGCAGCGCCTGATCGACGAAATCATGACCATGGCGAGGGCGTTCGCCGACGAGGGCCCATGCCCCGAATGCGAGCAGTTCGCCGCGCACGAGGGCATTTGCGCCGGGCCCGTTGACGCTAGCTATGACCCCGCGAACGACCCGGCCGTCATCGCCGCTGCCGCGCTGCACCCGCCGATGCAGCCGGACGGGTTCGAGCAGGTGTGCGCCGCCTGCGGCTGCCTCGGCAAGGTACACCGGTATCTGAACGCGATGTGCCCGCCGACCGTCATGCGCGGGGTGCCCGTCATCGAAACGAACCACCGGCTTTATTGGCGGCAGACGACGTTTTTCACCCCCTGACCGCACCCGTTCCTATATGGGCCGCCCGAGATTTTCTGTCGGGCGGTTCCGCTTTTTGTTCAAGGGTCGAGGCCCGGCGTCGTTCTGATGGGCATGAACGCATCGACGATCCTGTTCCCGAACGTTGAAACCCTCGAGGTCTATCCCGCCGCGCAGTCGCAGTGCGCGCAGGTGAAAGTGCCCGGCGAGCGGTACCGCCGCACCGTTGCAGACATGTCTTACAACGACGGTGTTTGGCGTCGCTACACCGGGACCCGCGAGGCGGGCGAGCCGCTGACCGACGCGGAACTCGCGGCGATCGCAGCCGCACCCCGCGTGTGTCTCTGCGGCTGAACCACCCTGAAACACCCGCAAGGCCCGCCGAGCAATCGAGCGGGCCTCGACGTTTTGTGTTCAAGCGTTACCCTGACAGTGCCGTTCGTATGGGCATGATCACGCTGCGCACCTGCTGCCTCGCCCTGCTGCTCGCCGCCTGCGGCGGCGTCGCCGTCGACCCGTCGAGCGAGTACTCGGGCGACGAGGCCGAGTCGCCTGCGGCCGCGGTCGACGAGGTCGCGCCCGCCGCGCCCGAGCCGGCGCCCGCACCCGAGCCTGCCCCTGCCCCGTCGCCGGCAGCTCCCGTCGACGAGCCGGAACCCGCACCGTCGCCCATGGAAGGCGACGACGTCGTCATCATTCTGCCGACGACCGACACGTTCGAGCTGCCCGCCGAACCCTGCACGAGCGAGGACGCGCCCGAGCCGTCGACGCCGAGCGACGAGTCGCCGGAGTACTCCGACGACGCCGAGCTGCTCGCGAACGGCGAGGCCTGCGACGCCGACTCGCTGTGCGCGAGCGGGGTGTGCGACCCCGTCCTGCGCGCCGGTGTCGACACGACCGAGGGCTACTGCATCGAGCTGCCCGCCGACGGCACGACCCATTTCTGCACGTGGATGTTTGGCGCCTGCATCGCACTCGACCGCCGATGACAGCTGAACAATTCGAGGACGCTTGGCGCCGAGGCCGCCGTCGGTTCGACCGGGTCGGTCGCATCGAGGTGTCGCCCGCGTACGTCGAGGGGTGGGAACGTCGCACGGCAGCGCTGCGGTTCGAGCGCGACCGGTGGCTCGACGTCGTCATGACCGGCCCTGCGCGCCGGGGCGATTACCTGCGGCAGCAGCGCGTCGACGAACTCGACGCGGCGCTGTGGCAGCTCGCCCTCGTCCGGCATCACCTGCAGCGGATTAACGCGTTAGCTGCAGCTGACGCTGCCTGACCTGCGCGGCCTCGGCGGCCGCCGTTCGCTCGGCGATCCGGTGCTGCCGCAGCGTGCAGACCGCGACGGCGAGGGCGTCGGCGGCGTGCGAGCTGCACCGTTTGATGCCGAACAGGCGCTGCACCCCCGCCTGCACGAGGTGCTTTTCGGCGTGCCCGTGCCCGCGCCCGAGCAGCGCGACTTTCGCCGACACCGGCTGCGGCTCGTAACACGGGATCGGCTCGGCGAGCGCCGTGCACGCTGCCATGCGCATCATGCCGGTCACGGCGTGCACGTACCGCAGAACGATGTGCATCGGCTGCCCCGCTCGATCCTGCCCGGCGTGCACCCCCGCCTGCGCCTCGAACCCGAGGGCGTCCGGGCACCATTGGTTCATCAGGCGGTCGATGCCGACGGCGATGCGGTTCAGCCGCACGCCGATCGGTAACTCGGCATCCGGCTCGCCCATGTCGCCGTACGCGAGCACCCGCGTCGAGGCGGGCAGCGCCTCGATAACCCCGAACCCGAGCGTGCGAACGCCCGGGTCGAAACCGGCGACGATCAACGGAACACCGGCCGCAGCAGGATGCCGACGACGTACGTCACGCACACGAGCGCGACGCAGGCGACGGCCGCCTGCGGACCCGTCAGATCCGCAGGCAGCCCGAGCAGCTCGATCAGCCCGGTCATGGGTTCGCCGCGACGACGGTGCCGTCGGGCAGCGTCATCGCCGGCTCGCCGGGTTCGGGATACCGGTACCCCTGCACGTCGTCGCCTGGAGCTGCCGGCGACGGCTCGTCGTCGAGGCCCGAAAGGTCGTCCTCGTCGCCGAGGTCGAACGAGCTCGGCAGCCCGAACACCTGCGGCAGCGGCGGCGGCACGTCGGTTTCCGCCTCGTGCGGGTCGATCTCGCGCGACCGTTGCGTCGGGCTGGCGACCCGGCGTGCCTCGTTCCGTTCGTCGATCGCGAGCTGCAGCGCGTACTGCAGGCCCTGCTCGGCGCGATCCATCGCGAGCCCTCGCTGCACGAGGGACATGGTTTCGTCGTCGACCTTATCGATGACGGCGAGCAGGTCGAGGCGGAACTCTGAGCTCGCTCGAGCGATGACCCGCTCGCGTCGCTCGACGAGTTTCGTCAGCGCGGCCTGCACGCGCTTGGCTCGATCGAGCGCCTGCATCAGGCGGCGCCCTCGACGACCGGTTCAGCCTCGTCGTTCGCCGGCTCGTCGGTGTCATCGCCGGCCGCGGCCGCCTTGCCGTCGCGCTGACGCTTACCCGCGAAACCGTCGAACTCGAGCGCGGTCTGCGCGTCGACGTTCGCCTCGTGCGTGTCGACCTCGTCGGCAAGCACGCTGATCTTTTCGCGCAGCAGTTTCAGCTCGCCGTTGTATTTCTCGGCGGCCGCCGACTTTTTGCCCTCGACCTCCTCGGCCTTTTTCAAATACGAGGCGAGCTCGTCGCAGCGAGCTCGCCACTGCTCGTCGGTCAGCCTGACGCGAACGAGGCCGGTGCCCTCGTCAGTTTTCCCCGCCCGTTTCTCGTTTCCTTTTTTGCGTGCTGCCATGTTCTCGGTCCTCGTTCTCGTTAGAGCGGCGTGCCGCCGCGTGCGTGATCCACCCCTCGAAAGTGCGGTCCCAATTACGACCGGCTCGCATGATATGTTCAGCCCGCCGAAACAGATTCGCCTCGGCAGTCAGGTCGACCTCGACCTCGAACCCGGCGGCAAGCTCGGCGGCGAGCGCCGCGTGTTGCTCGTTCGGCTGCCACTCGGCGGGCGGCGTGCTGCGCGGCAGTAGCGCGCGGTACTGCTGATGCCGACGCACCTGCAGCGAGCCGTCCGGCGACCGCTCGATTCGGTCGTCGTCGACGAGCCACGTCAGCGCGACCTCGGCGGCCTCGGGCTCGACCCCCGCCTCGCGCGCGAGGTCGGCGAGCGGCATGTGCAGCCGCCCGGTGCTGTCGCTGATCGTCAGGATCGTTATCCACAGCAGCCGCACCTCGGCACTCGACGCAGTCCAGACTGCCGACTTTGGTAACCAGCCGTAGATCGGCGCGTACGGTCGCCGCGTGATCAGCTCGACGCACACCCGCAGCCCGCCCGGTTCGCGCTCGATGCGGCCTGTCGCAGCGATGCGGTCGACGGCGGCCGCGAGCTCGTCGGCGGGCAGCGCTATGCCGAGCACGTGCACGAGGTCGCCGGGTTCCTCGAGCCTGATGCGGCAGCGGTCGTCGGCCTGCGCCAGCATCGCGAGCCAAACGGGTTCGTCACGGTGTTCGAGGGCGGGGGGTTTAGCGGGAGTGTTCATGTCGGTTTCTTTCTTCTGTGGGCCGGGTGGCCCGGGTCATCTGATCAGAGTCGCTTATCGAACGGCACGCATTCGCGTTCTGCGGGCCTCGAGCGAGGCCGCGACGGACGGGTCGAGTTTTTCGAGAACGCTCGAGGACGCCCCTAAAGCGGCGCGGCGCGAGGCCGGATCGCCGTCCGCACGCGCGAGCAGGCGTGACACCCGAGCAGCGGGGGTCATTCGTTCGCCGCCCGGGGTCGGTCAGCGGCGCGGCTGCGCAGGTGCAGCAGGAACGGATCGAACACCTCGGTCGGATGCAGCGCGCCCGCCGGCAGGTGATACTCGTCCTCGAACCGCTTGACCTCGCGCCGCAGCTGCAGGCCGTTCGCATCGGCGAACGCCGCGTGATCCGGATGAACCCACTCGGGCAGCCCGGGCACGCTCGGTCGTTTCGGTTTCGCCCGCGGCGGCGTCGCGCCGCCCGCCTTGGGAAAGTCAGGGGCATCGAGGATCCAGCGGTCGAACCGCTTATCGACGCCTGAAATGCTCGTCGGAAACGACCGCTGAAAGCGCGTTGACCGGAACTTTTCGCACTCGATCTGCAGGTCGATCCCGAGTGCGGCGCACTTTGCCGCGTGCCGGGGTTTGGGTTTCCAGCCCGGCGGCACCACGATCGTTTCGCCCGCCGGCACCTCGCGCGCGGGTCCGTCTTTAGCAGGATCGCTAGGGATCAGATCCGGATCCGGATCTGGATCTTCTAAAGGATCGACAGAGGCAGAGGCAGGGAAAGCGTGACGAATGTGATTCGCGTGATGCGTCACGCTCGGCGGAACGATTACGGGTGTTTGCAGACCGGTCGGGCGAGGCTGCTGTCGCGCCCGACCCCGCCGCGGGACGCCTGACGGGGTGTCCTCGCCCTCGGGCGGCGCGTCCGGGACGTGACGTGCGTGATGCGTCACGCTCGTCACACTATTCGTAACGGGTTCGAACCCGCCGGCGGCGACCGGCGCGACCGCTTTCCGGGCCCGGTAATCGCGCGCTCGCTGTGCTGCGCGCTGCTGCGCGGTCGACTGGATCTCGCGGTATTTGTGATGGTTGATCACATGCCACCCGCCGTCGATGTCGCGGATCCGGCGGCCGTCGGCGTCCTTTGTTCGGCTGTACCGGTCCGGCTGCCGAAAGTGTTCGAGCGCGTCCTCGACCTGTTCGGGGGTGACCTCGGCGTCCCGCGCTAGTCCCGGGACACTCGCCCACACATTGCCCTCGGCGTCGGCGAGCATCAGCAGGGTTATCCAAACGAGCTTGCGGTGTGCGGGCTGGCCCACCCATACGGTCGACCGCAGCATGCTCGCGAATATCTTAGCGAATCCATTCATGATTATGCCCACCCCTGGACTGTGCAAACGTACCGCACCGTTCAGGTACACTTTGTGCCTCGCATTTTTCCGGCCGGCGTGTCAATGTCCCATAGCGTGACGCATCACGATTAGGGCGTGACCTGTCATGACGCATCACACACCCGCCCCGAATAGGGGCACGACGCAACGGCCGCACCGGTCCGGCACATAAGGGACTGCCCGCGATGACGACGACACCGAACCGCACGTCGCCCATGGAGGCGACCGACGCCCTGCGCACCCTTGCCCGCGAGGTCGAGGGTCGAGCGCAAGGGCGCGCCGAGCTCGCGCACTTTGCCGCATGGGTTCGCACCCGCCTCGACGTTCTCGCCGAGTCGCTGACACCTGCACACCGATCGCGTACGAGCAGCGCGAAAGCGACTCGACGGATCGACTCGACCCTGAACTAATCCGTCGCCGAGGGCTATGGGCGCTCGCTCGCTGGATCACTTGCTCGAGCTGCCGCAGTGCGCGCGGTGTGACCGACCCGTCGAAAGCATCGATGACCGGTGGGATCCGCTCGTGCCCGGCAGGGTGCTGACGGCGACGTGTCACGGCGATCGCGAGGTGTCGATCGTTCGCGACGACGACCTGCGCGCCGCGATCCCGGGCACTTGGCAGCTCGGGTTCGCGTTCACGGAACAGGCTTATCGCGGCTGGCGTGTGATGCGCGGGCCGTTTGCCGACGGGTTCATCGGCATCGCCTCGACGAACCGTGACGCCGAGGGGTTCGGCGAGGTCGACCTGCGCGACACTTTCGCCGCGCCTCGCCCTTATGAGCCGACCCGCGACGGCCGTCATCGGCGGCACGATGAACTCGACCCTCGACGGATCTGGCCCTGCACGCCGGACTCGATCCGAAAGCCCCGGACCTGACATGCGCCTCGACGTCGAAATGTCGCGGTCGCAGTACTGCACCGGGTTCGCCGAACGCATCGCCCGCCTGCTGCGCGCCGGCACGTTCTGCGCGCTGCGCGGTCGGTGGCGAGTGCGCCGACAGCTCGCGCTGTACGACCGCCGCTCGGAACTGCGCGACATGCGCCGGGTGACGTACGCCCTCGAACCCCTCGACACCGTCGCTCGCGACGTGCTGAACCGGCAGGCGCACTGATGCGAATGCTGCTCGAGCTGCACGTCACCCCCCGGGCGTTCAAGGCGAACGAGCACCTGCAGGTCGAGGCGCACCTCGGCGCCGGCACCTGCGCCAAGGCGCCCGGGAAATGGCGCGTCGTCAAGTGCGTCGAGGATCTGCCGCTCGGAATGATCCGGCGGTTCATGTTCGAGCTCGAACCGCTCGACGCCGTCGCTTGCACGACGGCCGCAAATCAGCAGCTGTGAAAGGGACCGACACCCGCCATGGGCATTAAAAGCAGACGTTACGCGCAGGATACAAAGGTTCCCGCCGGGATCACGAAAGACGAAATCGAAAAGCTGCTGCGAAAGGGCGGCGCATCGAACATCTATTCGGGGTTCGACGAGGACCGGAAACTGATCACGCTCGGGTTCCGGATCGACGGTCGGCATTACAAGCTGACGAGCTCGACGGACCGCCCGACGCGGCGCTGCGACGAGCAGCAGATCGAGCGCGAGGCATGGCGTGTCCTGCTGCTGCTGCTGAAAGCAAAGCTCGAGGTTATCGCCGCCGGCGGTACGACGTTCGAGTCAGAATTTCTGGCGAACCTGCTGCTGCCCGACGGCTCGACCGTCGGCGAGGACGTGCTGCCGAAAGTCGCGATCGCTTACGAAACCTCGATCATGCCGAACCTACTCGGCGCCGGGGCATGAACGACGGCGCCCGATGGTTCCGCGCGACGTGCGGCTGCTCGAACGAGTGCGGGTTTCTGTGGGCGCTGTTCCCTAGCGCGACCGATGCGCCCGCGGGCATGGTGTTCCACCGTTCCGATCTAGGGTGGTGCGTGTACACGCCGAGCTCCGGAACGGAACACACCCGGCTCGCGTTCGTCGATGCCGTCGCCATGGTGGAACAGGCGGCAGGCATTCGAGCCTGACGCATGCAAGGCTGACGCAGCAACGGCCGCAAGCACGCTGCCGTTTGACAAATTGGAGGGCCGCCAAATGGCGCAAGCAATCGATATTGAACCCGACGTCGTCACCTCGATCCAGCCGCACCCGTTCGCAGCGACCTGTCGCGCGACCGGCATTCATTCGCGCGACCGCGAGCAGTGGCTGCGCGCTCGCCGCCATGGCCTGACCGGCAGCGAGGTCGCCGCCGTCCTCGGCCTGCACCCGTACCGCAGCGCGCTCGAGGTGTACGCGGACAAGGTCGGCGCCGACGTCGAGGATCGCAGGATGCACGAGGCCGCGCTGTGGGGTCAGCTGTTCGAGCCGGCGATCCTCGCCGAGTATGGGCGCCGCAGCGGGCGCGTCGTCGTGCCTTGCGGCGAGCTGATGCAGTCGCGCGAGCGTGACTTTTGGCTCGTCACCCCTGACGGCATTCAGCTCGAGGGACCCAACATGCCGGCATGGGCAGTCGGGCCCGGCCTCGCCGAGGTCAAAACGACCGGCGACGGCCCGGCATGGTTCGAGGAAATCCCGGCGCACGTGCAGGTGCAGGTGCAGCATCAGCTGCTCGTCACCCGCGCGCTGTGGCTGTCGCTGCCATGGCTGCCCTTTCCCGAGCGCGAGCTGCAGTGGCTCGACATCGAGCCGCACCGCGAGTTTCAGGCGATGCTCGGCGAGAAATGCGACGCCTTTTGGACTCGCGTCCTCGAGCGCCGCCCGCCGGATCCGGACGGCAGCGACAGCGCGCGCCGGGCGATCGTCGCCCTGAACCCGAACGTGCGCGACGAGCTGATCGAATTTGACGAGGCCGCCGAGGCCGTCGCCGACGAACTCGAGGTGATCAGCGAGGCGCAGGCCAAGCTCGAAAAGCGCAAGGCGTTTCTTTCGAACCGCGTCCTGCACGTCCTCGGCGAGCAAAAAGCAGCGCTGCTGCCGAGCGGTCGGTATTTCAATTCGTGGACTGTCGCGCCGAGCGAGACGAAATGCGGGTGCGGCGCCGTGCACGCGACGCGCGCCGGGTTCCGCGCCTGCCGCCTGATGCAGCCGCGAAAGAAACCGCACCCGCTGCCCATGGCAAAGCGGTCGCTGTCGCTCGACGCCGACCCGGAACTCGAGGCACTGCTCGTCGCGTCGCTCGAACTCGTGCACCGAAACGAGGGCCGGTGATGTTCGGGATCGAGCCGCCCGACGACGACGAGGACGACGCGCCCGACAGCGAGCGGACCCTGCGCGCCGATCATGAATACGATCAGCAGCGCGACGACGCGCTGACCGACCGCCTGCGCGAGCTGCGGCAGCGGCTCGAGGCCGACCTCGACGAGCGCGACCCCGGATGGCGCGCCGAGGTGCCGTTCTGATGGCAGGTTATGATCGCCCGCTCCACGACCTGACCCCTTGCCCGCGGCTCGATGGCAGCCGCGTGTGCATGCGCTCGCTCGGCGCGAGTCGCTGCCATTACTGCGGGCGCGACCTGCCGATGTCGCACCCGACGGTCATCGAGGACCGCGTTCCCGAGGGGCAGGTCGTCGCAGCGCCTCGACACTCGGTCATCTCTGCTGCTCGTCGCATCAAGCGCGCGCTGTACGCCGAGGCCGACCGCGTCGCGGGCATCGATACGAGTCACCTCGGCGGGTCCGGGCCGATGCCCGCGGGCCGCCTCGCATGGTTCCGCGAGCAGGCGCGCAGCGCGCTGTCGCTGCGCGAGGCCGACGAACTGATCGAGGCGCTGCCCGAGCTGCTCGACGAGGTCGACCGGCTGCGCGCGCTCGCGTCGCCGGCAGCTCCAGGCGACGCGGCGCCGACGACGTTCGCACTGGCGTTGTCCTATGACCCGGCGATAAGCCCGGTCGTGCTCGAGCACTGCCTCGCCTGCGGCATGACGCTCGGGCAGCTACCCGGCGGCGGGCGCACCTGCGTCCGCTGCGACGTCGACGACGAGGGAACCGACGGATGAACGACACACGACCTGACGGGTTCTATTGGGTCCGCACCTCGAACGGCGGCCTCGAGATAGCGCGCTTGCACGCCGGCGAGTGGCTGCTGACGGGCACGGATCAGCCGTTCGCCGAGGGCGACTTTCGCCATATCTCGGGACGCCTGACCGCGCCCGGCGAGCGCATGCCCGGCGCCGAGCTCGCGGGTCATCTCGTGCACGTCGCGCGGATCAACGGGTTCGCGCTCGGGTACGAGCTGCAGGATCTCGAACGGGGCAAGGCAAGCAAATCGGCGTGACCGACGGCGAGGACCGCGAGGCGGCGTTTCGCCGGCTGCTGCAGGACCCCGTCGCTTATGCCGCATGGGCCGCCGGCGTGCGGCGACAGTGGGAACGCGAGCACGGCGTCGAGTGGTTTCACGGGTATCGCGACGGCCGCGAGGTGTGGCGTCCGGTGTGCCCTGCCGAGGACCCGATGACGCCTGCACGTTTCAGAATGAACCCGCGTCGCGCCGAGGCGTACGCCGCCAAGCTGCAGGCGGCGCGAACCGGAACACACCCCGTGCGGGGGTGATCATTTTTCCGTTCAAGTGCGGCGCACTCGAGCCGTTCTCTGCGCCCATGGGCAAGGGCAAGGGCGAGAAATCTGTTAGCATCGAGGACCTGCGGGCGGCGTCGATCAACCTGAAAGCTTGGCGCACCGGCGCACTCGTGCGCCTCGCCCGCAAGCAGACCGAGCGTGTGATGCGGCGAACGCACCCCGTCACCTCTAACAAGCGATAGAACCGACATGGCTGACAACCGACGACCGCAGGGACAGGGACAGCGCCCGCAGCAGCAGGCGCGACCGCAAGGGCAGCAGGGGCAGCAGCAGCCGCCGAGCAAGCTCGACGAGGTGCGCACCCTCGTCAAGCATCGGATGCAGCCCGCCATGTCGCGGCTGCTCGCACACCGTTCAGTCGAGGACCGCACGCGGTTCGCGCAGGTGTTTCTGAACGCGCTCGAGGTGAACCCCGATCTGATCGACTGCAGCCCGGGCTCGATCGCGCGCGCGATGCAGCACTGCGCCGAGGTCGACCTCGTGCCGGGCGGCGCCTACCCGCACGCCTACCTGATTCCCTATTGGAACAGCGATCGCAAGGTGAACGAGGTTCAGTTTCAGATCAGCGTGTGGGGGTATGTCGAGCTGATCCGACGCTCGGGTCAGGTCAAAAAAGTGTGGGCCGACGTCATCTATTCGGGCGACACGTACGAGACGAACAGCGGCACCGACGGCAAGTCGATCGTGCATAAACCGAACTGGTTTGCGCCGCGTGAAAAGCGCGGGCACCTCGTCGGCGCGTACGCCTGCGCGCTGCTCGATAACGGCGAGACTGTGTTCGAGCCGGTCAGCGCCGAGGATCTCGAACTCGCCCGCGCACAGAACCGCGGCAAGTCGCCGGCGTGGACAACGTGGCCCGATCAGCAGCGCCAAAAGGTCGCACTGAAACGCCTGCAGAAATACCTGCCGAAAGGCCCTGCAGACCGCGCCCTCGAAATCGACGAGGATCCGGGCACGCGCCCTCGCGGCATTATCGACGCCGAGGGGCACGAGGTGCAGCCGCCGACCGACGACGCCGAGCCGCAGCCGCAGGGTCCGCTCGACCGCGCCGTCGAGCAGCATAAGGTCGAGCAGCAGGTGCAGCAGACGCAGGGCGGCAGTCAGGCGACGAGCGTTGTCGACCGCGACGCGCTGTTCGCGATGCTGTGCGACGCCGACGAGCGATGGCAGCGACAGCGGCCGCGGGTCGACGGATGGGACGAGGTCGAGGCGCTGTCGGCGCTCGGGTTCCTGCGGACCATACTCGGCGACGGTGTCGGTCTCGACGGCACACCCCCGATCGTTCCCGAGTGCATGCGCCTGCCGCGCGACGCGGCGTGATTTTTCCGCGCGCAGGGGGTTAACGGCGTACCCTCGCCGACCGTTCCGTTCCGGCTCGGAGGGTACCGTTTTGGCAGTCCTGCTCGTGTTTGGGATCAGCGCGCGCGCCGTCGCGATATTCGACTCGTTCGGCGACACCGACATCGAGCGCCGCGAGGCGCTCGAACAGGTCCTCGTCGACGCGCACCTGCGCCGGCTCGCCGAGGTCGACAATCGTATGCGGCGCATCGCACGCGGCGGCAGGGGTGCAGGGTGAACGCGCGGCTGACGGGTTCGCCCGAGCCGTGCACCCGCCTCGGCGCCGTCGACGCAGGCTGGCGTTTCGCCGTCGCGAACCCGGGCGAGGTGCTCGTGCTGCAGCACTCGGGCGCCGAGGGCAATCGGTGGCAGCTGCGCGCGCACAGCCTCGAGGTCGGCGTCGCCGTCGTCGCGTTCAAGGCGCACCGGCAGAACGTCGTGCACGGCGCCGTTGCGCTATGGCACGCCGGGCATGTGACTCGGTTCGACACGGCCGCTGACCTGCGGACGGGCACCGGTTGATTTCGTTCAAGGGTCGAGGGCTCGTGCCGATCATAGATCCGAATGCGTTCCCATTTGGCGAACTCGAGCGGCTGCCCGTCGTCACCTGCAGCTGCGGGCGACACGCGGCGGGCGCCTGCCCCGATGACTATCGGCGCGACCTCGAGCCTTGCGACTCGACGATCGCCGAGCTGCAGTCCGTCGTCGTCGCGATGCGGCACCGGGGCGACGACGTCGCGCACCTCGAACGCGAACTCGAGCTGTTCGTCGCGCAGCTGCTGCACGTCGCGAGCCTGCCCGAGCCGCAGCAGCCACCGAAACACGTGCAGCTGATCCGACTTTCGATTGCAGTCGCAGCGACTGCCGTCCGTTACCGCGAGGAACTCACACCATGACGACCGCCAAACCCGATAAACCCTCGACGCTCCGAATCGTCGACCTGAAAGTGCAGAACATCAAACGTGTACGCGCCGTGCACATAACGCCGAACGGCGAGTCGACGGTCATACTCGGCGGCAAAAACGGGGCGGGTAAGTCGAGCGTCCTCGATGCAATTCAAATGGCGCTCGGCGGCGCCAAGGCGATCCCGGCCGACCCCGTGCGGCACGGCGCCAAGCGTGGATCGATCGTCGCGAACCTCGGCGACCTCGTCGTCGAGCGAGTCATCGCATCGGACGGCGCGACGACGCTGACGGTGCGCGACGCCGACGGCAATAAAAAGAGCAGCCCGCAGCGCCTGCTCGACGAACTCTGTTCGCGCATCGCGTTCGACCCCTTGGCGTTTATGACCATGGATCCGAGCAAGCAGAACGAGACTCTGCGGCAGCTGCTCGGCCTCGACTTTTCGACGCTCGATGCCGAACACGAGCGCTGTTACTCGAAACGCACCGACATCAATCGCGACGCCGCCGCAGCGCGCGCGACCGCCGAGGCGCTCGTCGTTGCCCCGAACGCACCCGCGCACCCGGTCGTCGTCGCCGACCTGCTCGCACAGCTCGAGTCAGCGAACGCGCAGGCCGAGGTCGTCCGCACGCACGAGCGGTCCCTGACGACGCTGCGCACCGACATCGACAATCTGCAGCGCGAGGCCGACCGCATCGACGCGCAGCTGATGCAGAAACGAATGCAGCTGAAAGGACTCGAGCGCCAGCCGCCGCCGGCGGCGCCGGACACGGCGGCGATCAGCAAACAGATCGGCGAGGCCGAGCTGACGAATCGTCACGTGCACCTGCGCGGGCAGCGCGACGCGCTCGAACAAAAGGCGACGGCGCTCGAGGAATCTGCCGCCAAGCTGACGGCGAGGCTCGCCGAAATCGAGGCCGACAAAGCGCGGCAGCTCGCCGCCTGCACGTTCCCGGTGCCGGGCCTGACCCTCGGCGACGACGGCCCGATGCTCGACGGCGTGCCCCTCGTGCAGGCGAGCGCTGCACAGAAACTGCGGGTGTCGGTCGCCCTCGGCCTCGCCATGAACCCGAGGCTGAAAGTGTTGCTCGTGCGCGACGCCTCGCTGCTCGACGAAACGAGCCTCGCCCTCGTCGCCGAAATGGCGGCAGCCGCCGACGCGCAGGTGTGGCTCGAGCGGGTCGGCGACGGCGACCCGACCGCCGTCGTCATCGCTGACGGGCAGGTGTCGGGCGACGTCGAGCCGGCGAACGACGCGACCCCTGCGCCCGGCGCGGCTGCCTCGGCATGACCCCCTGTCACCCCGCCTTTCGTTCGGCAACCAGACGCGGTCTGGTTGCCGATGGCAGCGGCGTCAGCTCGGCAGCGCGCTCGTCAGCCTCGGCGAGGAACGCCTCGAGCGTCAGGCCTCGCCGCCCGGACAGCGCGGCATGGTTCGCGCACAGCGGCACGCTTTCCGCGCCGAACGCGACGAGCCGCAGCACCCGCGAGAACGCGATCCCGCACGAGGGCACGGCGCAGGCGAGGCCCTCGACCTCGGTCCCTCGGCACTTGCGGACCCGGCACCGGACGCACCGGGTGCCGCTCGGGATCAGGACGCCGCAACCGCCCTCGCACAGTCGAGGCTCGGGCGCCGGTCGCTTAAATCGGGCTTTCCGTAAGTTCAGCATAACCGCGTCAGTGGCACGGCCGTTTCCGGCTGGCCAAGTTTCAGACGCAACGGCGCCGGCCGCAGGGCGCAGCAGGGTTTCAGCTGTAACGTTCCACGCGAAACGGGGGTGCCCGTGAAACGCCCGGCGAATTGTCTCTGCCCGGCGTGCGGCGATCAGGGCGTCGTCGCCTCGTACGGCGGCGGGCGCCATTTCGTCGCCTGCTGCCTGACCTGCAGCGAGCGCCCGTTCGCGCCCTCGGGCAGCGGCAGCAGCGAGGGGCAGGCCGTCGACCGCTGGATCCGCGCCGCCGAGCGCGCCGTGCTACGGGGTGCCGCATGATCCGGCAGCTGCTCGCCCTCGCGTTCCGGACCGTGCGCGACGCCTACCGTCAGGCTCGCTCGCTCGATGCTGCGTTCGCCCCGCTGCGACCCGCCGAGAAAGCTGCCCGCGTCGCCCTGCGCGAGGCGTACGAGCGGCGCTGCCCTCGCTGCGGGTATCAGAGTTTCGGGCGACCGCACTGCCCGATGTGCGACGCGCGGATCGCGAGGCCTGACAATGGCTGAAGGCGAACCCGACGTGTGTTGGCACTGTCACGTGTGCCTCGTTCCCGAGCCGGCGCACTGCGATCAGTGCCCGCCGCCGGGCGAGTGCGACCTCGTCGGGTGCATCGAGCCGGGCTGCTGCGGCGAGTCGCCGGTGCCCTCGCGCCTCGACCGCTGCCTCGACCTGCTGCGGCGGGTCATCGACGAGGACCGTGACCCCGCGACGCTGCGGGCCCTGTCGCGCGACATCGCGAACGAGCTTGGCGTGCCCGACCCGCTCGCACAGAATTGACCCCGTGCCCCTCGCCGTCGTCCTGATCGCCGTCGCCCTGATCGCCGTCGCCCTGCTCGTCGCGTTCGGGCTCGGCGTCCTCGTCGGGCGCCGGCGCGAGCGACGACAGCTCGAGCAGCGCCTGTTCGGGATCATGGTGCGACCGCGATGAACCGCACCGTTCTCGCCGTCCTCGATGTCGTCGCGGCAGCGTACCTCGTCGCGTTCGCCGCCGCGTGCGTCGCCGGGCTGCAGGTGTTCCCGGCGCCGTTCGGCGTGCTCGTGCCCGCAGCGCTCGGCAGTGTCGCCGTGATCTGGATCCTGCGATGACCGGGCGTTTCAGCAGTAACGTTCCACGCGAAACGCGCGCCTGCGCATGGTGTCGCCGGCAGCTCTCGGCGACGGCCCCCGGGTGGCAGCGGTTCTGCGACAAACGCTGCCGTCAGACCGAATGGCGTGCGCGGCAGGTGTCCCTGATGGAGGGGCGCGACGGGCAGCCTCGCCGGGTCGGGTACGCCGATCCGCCGTACCCGGGCATGTCTTACCGTTGCTACGGCGATCAGCCGAACTATGCCGGCGAGGTCGATCATGCCGAGCTCGTCGAGCGGCTGCGGGGTTTCGACGGGTGGGCCCTGTCGACGTCAGCCAAAACGCTGCGGCAGGTGCTGCTGCTGTGCCCGCCCGAGGCCGACGTCGCCGCTTGGGTCAAACCGATCGGGGTCAGCCGCAAAACGCGCGGGCCGCACAACACATGGGAACCGGTGATCTACGTGCCGGCGCGCCTGCGGCAGCCCGGCATGCGGGACTGGATCGCGGCGATGCCCGCCCGCGGCGGCGACTCGGACCTGCTCGGGCGCAAACCGCTCGCGTTCTGCCGGTGGCTGTTCGAGCTGCTCGGCGTCGCGCCGTGCGACACGTTCGTCGACATGTTCCCGGGCAGCGAGGTCGTCACCCGGGCGTATGCCGCCGCGTCGCTGCAGGCCTCGGGCGACGAGGTGTCTCGACGCGTTCTCGGCGACGGGTCGATCGAGTCGTTCAGTTCGAGGGTTTGACGCCGCAGCCCTCGCGCAGCAGGGCCTCGACGTGACGCACGTCGAGGCGCCCGGCGTCGATGATTAGCTGCGCGGCGTCGAGTCGGCGCAGCTGTTCCTGCTCGCGGAACAGCCGGCGGTCGGCGCGCTCGCGCTCGAGCACGTGCCAAAAGGCGCCGCCCGTCAGCAGCAGGACGAACACGCCGGCCCATGCCGCGAGCTTGATCGTCATCGAGGCACTGCGCACCTGCTGTTTCGTGTCGGCCGCCTCGCGCAGAACGTCGAGCATGTCGGCGCTGCGCTTGTCCCATGCGTCGAGGATCGGTTTCATTTGCGTCCCGAGCTCGGTACGCACGGCGTCGCGGATCCATAGCTGCTGCGTCGAGGTCGGCGGCGGCGCGTCGTCGTCCTCGATGACGAGCTCGAGGCGGGGGTCGGTTCGGTCAGTCATGTGGCTTGCCCTCGAGGGCGTCGCGCCCTGCGCGTGCGTTGCGTCTGATGCGGTCGGCGAGCTCGCGGCCGTCGACCGCGAGCCGGCGGGTTTCGCGACGGGTGCACTCGATCGCGAGGTCGAGCTGCCCCTGCACCTCGTCGAATGGTTCCGGTGGCAGGACCGTCTGCCTCGGCGGGTCGAGCCACTCGCGCAGCCAACGCCACATGTTCACGGCCCACCCCGCGGCCGCCGGTCGGCGACCGTCCGTTCGAGGACCTGCAGCTGCGCGAGCAGTTTCGTCAGCACGTCGTCCTGACCCCGCAGTCGTTCCGTGATCTGCCGCTTGTTCTCGGCATCGGCCTCGAGCAGCTTGGCGAGTTTCTCGACGAACTGATCTTTCGCCGCGTTCGCTGCTCGCCGCTCGGTCCGTTCCTCCTGTCGGTCCGCTTTCTCCGAACGAACCCACAGCAGCAGCACGGCGCCGACCGTCGAGGAACCGATCAGGCTCCACAGCGCATTCAAGGGATCGCCGGTCTGCGACGTGGCTGACGTCGCGGTCGTCGCATGCTGCGCGAGGGCTAGCGCCTGCGTCGCAGCGAACGAGCCGCAGGCGCCCGCGAACGCCGCCGCCGCGAGACGAGCTTTCACGGTCGCCCATACCGCCGCACGAACTCGCCCGCGAGCTCGACGTGCCAAGCGTCGATGAACTTTTCGTCGCCGCGCGACCGGCCGTCGCCGTCGAAATCGAGCCCGACACGGATCGGGATCCCGAGCACGATCGCCCGGGCGTCGAATATCCCGATCAGGCGCGCGATGCGCAGGTCGTCTTTCCAAGCAGGCGCTTTCAGGTCGACGTCGTACGGCGCGACGTCGACCGCGAGCGAGAAAGGCCGACCGTCTAGCTCGACGTTGTGCATGCTGTCGGGCCAATGCTTCGTTGACGCTTTGTCTGCGAATGCCTTTTCCTGCGCGACCTTGTCACGGAACCCGCAGATCAGGCTGAAATCGAACTTGGCGGGAACGAACGCCGCGACGTCGTCGACGAGCACGACGAGCGGCGGCGCGAGGGTCGCTCGCACCGCGAGGCTAGCTTTCCCGAATGTGATCACTCGGCCGCCTGCGCCTCGGGCGGCCCGGCCTCGAGCGAGGCACTCGTCACGTCGGGCACGGCGACGCCGGCTCGCTGCGCCTGACTGATCTGCACCGACAGTAGGAGCTCGCGCATGGTGCGGGTGATGTTCTCGACGGCGCAGGTCGTCGCGATGATTCGCGCTGCGTCGGCACCCGAGCGTTCGGCGAGCGCCTGCGCGAGGCCCTGACAGGCGAGCTGCACGTGCTCGTCGACGTGCCGCAGGATCGGTTTCACCCGTGCCGACGGTCCGCAGCCGAACGACGTAAACAGTGCGAACGCGCACGCTGCGATGACGACCGTCGACAGCGCGGTCACGGTCACGACCCCTGCGCGCAGAAATGGTTGCTTCAGATTTGGCGGACCGAACACTGCTGTAAAGACGAGCGCGGCGCCCGCGCCGAGCCCGAGGACGCCGAGCACGATTAGGAGTGTTTCGAGGTTCATGTGCTTACCTTTCGACCTGCGCAGAGTAGCAGTGTCAGGGTCCGTCGCCCATCGCCTCGCCGTCGAGCACTGCGCCCTCGACGACATGGGCCTCGCATTCCACCCCTGAAACAACCGGCTCGGCGTCGACGACGACGCCCTCGATGACGGCGGCAGACAGCTCGACCGTCATACGCCGTCGCGCAATATCTCGACCGGGCGCCAACGGGTCCGCAGCACCGCGCCGCCGACGAGCGTGATATCGGCGCGCACGCGGGCCGTGCCCTCGGCGCCGGCGGGAATGTCGTCCTCGTCGTGCGAGCGCGTCAGCGTCGCGCTCGTCTCGGTCGCAGCGCTGACCGTCGCAGGCCACGTCGCGGCGCTGCCGTTCGCAAACCGCACGAGCAGGCTCGCGGTGTCGATCGTCGACAGGTCGAACTCGCCGCCCGAGCTCGTCACCTCGAACACCGTTCGAACCGGCGCTGCGGCGCCCACATAAAGCGATCCGGACATGATGGTTAAACGAGTCGGCCTCGCTACAGAGAACACTCGGGCAAGCACTCCCGAGTGCTCGACTCGCTGACGGCAACGTGCCGACATACACGGCGACGGCAGCGAGCCCTGCGTCGAGACCGACCGCGTCGACTATACCAGGGTTCGCGCGAGTCGGTAGCGCTGCGCGATCAGCTGCCGAGCAGCGTGCGCATTTCGTTCAGCGCGCCTGCCCATCCGTCGTTGTCGTACTGCGTCGTTTCCGTCGCGACGACGGCGCGGCATCCGTTGACGTCGCGCACGGCGATCATGCGCTCGTGCACGAGCTGCGGCCGCGGTCCGGTTCGTCCGTCGGGCAGCGTGCCCATGCCGCCGTTGACGACGCACCGGACGATCCATGAATGCCCGCCCTCGCTCGGCAGCGTCACGGCGACGGTGCCGTCGACGGATATCGGCGACACTGCCGGGCCCGACGTCGCGCCGACGAGCGTCAGCGCCGGCGCACCGGGACTGCAGCGCGGCGGGTTCGCGGCGATCCCGAGCTCGGGATCGAACCCGTCGGCGCTGAATACTTGGAACAGCACGGTCGACACCCCCGCCGGCGGCAGCTGTTTCAGCCGCAGCACGAGCTCGGCGTCAGGATCGGCGTCGAACCCCTGATCGCTGCTGTCGGCGTTGATCGTAAAAAGCGCGTCTGCCATGGGTTCCGTTTACAGCGGCTCGAGCTGAAAGTCGTCGATGTGGGCAAAGTGACCGAACGACGCCGTGCCGACGCACCTGACATTCGCGTAAACCGGGTTAGTCGGCGGCAGCTGCGCACCGTTGCCGAGCGCCGTCGAGTGCGTCGTCCGCAAAACGCCGCCGATATAAAACCGCCATTCGTTCGCGCTGACCCGCTCGATCTCGAGCTCTTGGAACAGCCCGGATGTCGTCGCGACACCGGTGTCTTTCGCGACCGCGACGCCGCCGCCGGTGCTCGTGTAGCTATGCCAATTGCCCGGTGCGCCTGCAGCTAGCCCGCCCGCGTAGTCATAAAAGAAACCCGCGAACACCTCGGCCTCGACAGAGAACCCAGACGCCGAGCAGAGTGCCGTCCACATTTGCCCGGCGTTATTGACGGGCGATCCAGGGGCAACGCGATAACGTACCTTGCTCAGCCGCGACTGACCGATGCCGCTGCGACCGACGCAAATGCCGGCCATTGAACTATTGCCGACGCCCGCCGTGATGCGGACGGCGCCGATGCAGGGATCGCCGACCGGCTGATCGCAGAAACAGGTGCCCTGCCCGCTGAACTCGAAAAAGCTCCACCCTAGATCGCCGATGTTCGCCGTAAACGACGACGCATTGATCGGCGAGGAACTCGATGCGGCGTTGCCGCCGACGAACGTGTCGCGAATGACGCTGCTGCCGCCGCCGCCTGCCGGACCCTGCGGACCCGCGGGTCCTGTCGCGCCTGTCGCGCCGGGCGCGCCGGGGGCACCGTCAGCGCCGTCAGCGCCGTCCGCACCCGCAGGGCCCTGCGGGCCCTCGATGACGGCGAACTCGCCTGCCCATCCGTCGAGGTCGTACTGCGTCGTTTCCGTCGCAATGATGGGCCGCACGCCGTTGCCGTCGCGGACCGCGATCAGCCGCTCGTGCACGAGCCGGGGGTCGAACACGACGCGCCCGTCATCGAGCGTCGCCTGCCCGCCGTTGACGACGCACCGGACGATCCAGGCGACCCGGTCGTCGGCAGGCAGCTCGACCGTGACCTCGCCGTCGACGCTGCTCGGCGACACGTTCGGGCCCGACGTCGCGCCCTGCAGGACGAGGTCGGGCGCGCCCTTGCTCTTACGCGGCGGGTTCGACAGCGGGTCGAGCGAGGGGTCGAACGCCGCGGCGTCCCACACCTGAAACCGCACCGTCTGCACGCCGCTCGGCGGCTGCGTTTTGAGCTGCAGCACGAGCTCCTCGAGCGGGTCGGCGTCGTACCCTCGATCGCTGCTGTCGCCGTTGATCGTGAAAAGCGCGTCTGCCATGCGTCAGCCCTGTTTTAGGGGCGAGCCGTCGACCTCGATCAGCAGCGACCCAAACCATCGGTTGTGATGCGCCTCGGCGAGGCGCACGAGGTGCGGCCCGCCCTCGCGTGGAATGAACGAGATCAGCGACGGGGCGAGCCGTCGGTACACCCGGCGCTGCGCCGTCGAGGCGCCGCCCGAGCTCGTCACGGTGAACTCGAGCGGCAGCACGATCCCGGCGGGCAGAGTTTTGGAGTAATCGACCTCGATCAGGCAGGCCGCGAACGCGCGCACCGTCGGCGTCTGCTGACTCAACGTCAGCCGGATCAGATCCTGCCCATAGGTGACCGGGCTGACCTCGTCGACGACTGCCATTTATTCGATGTCCACGTGAACGAACAGCGACCCGTGTGCCTCGCGCACGAGCCGCAGGGTGTAGTGACCGGCCGACAGCGGGGTGAACCGCTGCACGCTCGACTGCCCGCCGGGACTCGACACGTTCGGCGGCGGGAACGTCGGCGCCTCGGCGAGAAAGGCGATGAACAGCTCGCCGTCGAGGGCAGCGTCGAGCGGCGCGAGCACCCCGCCGACCCGGGCAGAGACCTCGACCTCGACGCCGACCTCGCCCCGGTGCCGCAAATGCTGATGTTCCGGGCGCGGGTTCAGCCGTCCGGGGCGACTGCCCGTCGGCGGATCGACCCAAGGCACGACCGTCGTGCCGTCTGTGAACTCTGCCCGAAAGTCAGCCATGCATTCAGCCGTCTGCCGCCGTGAGCTCGGGCGGCGGCACCGGCGTCGCGCCCTCGGGAACGCTACCGTGCCCGACCGGGGTGACGCTCGCGAGGTGCTGCGGCGGTCGCGCCTCGCGCCGCGCCCGCGCGCCGAGCGCGCCGAGCCGGTCGAGCTCGGGCACTTTCGGATCGTCCTCGTCGCGGTCGATGGGCAGCGCGTGAAACGCCGCGAGCTGCTGTTCGAGGTCGGCGATCAGCGCGTCGAGCGGACCGAGCCGCTGCATCAGCTGACCCCGCTGCTGACGCAGCTCGACGATCTTGCGCGACACGTCGTCGACCGACAGCAGCTGCGCGCGCTGCGCCGGCATGACGATCATGTGCCGCTCGCCAATGCGGCGCATGCGGGTCGCCCGCACCTGCCCGAGGCGAACCTCGCTCACTGCTGCCCCTCGTCCGGCGCCGGCGGCGACTCGGCGGCGATCGTGGCGACGAGCTCGCCGTGCTGCCGCTCGAACTCGGTCAGGCGTGCCTCGGCCTCGGCGAGCCGGTTGCGGGCGTTAGCGACGCGCTGCTGCGCCTCGTCGATCAGCTCCTCGAGCTGCAGTTTATCCCGCTGCCTCTGCAGCGCTCGGCGCTGCGCCTGTCGCGCTGCGCCTGCCTCGAGGGCGGGGTTAATCGGTTGCGTCATGTCGGGTCCTTTCGTTCAGGTGTAAACGCCCTCGTTTGTCCGATAGCTGCGGGCGGTCACGTTTCCGGTTATCGATGTGATCTCGAGCCCGACGATCGCCGGACCGCCGAACTCGCCGAACACGACGACATACAGCGGATCGCTCGTCCCGAGGATCGGCATCGCGCCGCTATCGAGCGAGCCGTTTTCCAAGATCACGTAATGGTTCGACTCGTACGCGCCGAGGCTGGCGCTCGGGTCGGTCTTTACCGCAAGCGTCGTGAACGAGCCGTCGATCGCGACGCGAATGATCTCGGCCCGCGGCATGTTCGTCGGAAACCCGCCGTGCCCGTTCTCGCCGTTCAGCGCTACGAACACGTTGACGAGGCTGTCGCCCGGGCGCACGGGCAGCGGGAAAATCAGATTACGCTGCGCGGCGACGTCGACCTGTTCCCATGTCAGTTTCCCGCTCGCGTGCGTCGATCGACTCCAGCCGACGTCGAGCTCGTGCGGGATCAGCATGGTGCGAAACGTCTCGTTATCGTCGTCGATGACGAGGTCGCCGGCGTCCTCGAGCGTGATGTCGGCGCCCGCCTGCACGACGAGGTCGGCGCCGCTCAGTAGGACAATGTTTCCGCCGTTCAGAACGTTGATGTCGCCGCCGCTCAGTAGGTTGATATTCCCGCCGCTTTCGACATCGAGGTCACCGGTCGCCGTCAGCTGGATCTCGCCGCCGACGCGGATAAACCCCGTGCCCTCGACGTTCATCTCGGAACCGGTATTGATGTCGAGCCGGCCGCCGCTTTCGACGTTCAGGATGCCGCCGCTGCCGATGCGCAGCTCGCCGAGGACGTCGACGAGCGACCCCGCGAGGCCGGTCAGGTTTGCGCCCGAGAGTAGCCTCGTGTCGCTGTTCGCGCCGAAATCGATGTCGCCGTCGATCGTGCCCGTGACGCCGTTGACGATCGACAGCGTCGAGCCCGAGGCGAACGCGACCGCGCTGCCCGAGAGAAAGTCGACATCGCTGCCGAACCGGACGTCGGCGCCCTCGTACTGCAGGACGCCGCCGAGCGTGTACGTCCCGCCGTTGACGCCGTCGATCGCTTTCAGCAGCTCGTTCTGCAGGAACGTCATCTGCGCCGAGGTCAGCACCTCGTTCAGACTCCAGCCGCCGGGGTTTGCTGCAGTCAGTGTCATGGGTTCAATCCTGTTAGATCGAGCAGGTCGACGTCGAGGATAAACCCGACGCCGGTCAGCACCTGAAAGTTATGCGTTGCCGGCAGTACTTTGTTCAAGTGCGCGCGCGCTCGCTCGATGATTCGCTGCTCGGCGAGGCCCGGCACGACGCCGCTGCCGATGTCGAATATCGCCGTGACGACGAACTCGGTCGAGTAGTTTGCAAAGCGCGTCGACTTGCGCCCGCCGAACGGCAGCGCGCCGGCGAGGTCCTCGAACGCTCGCCCCGGCACGGTGTCGGTCGTCTCGACGTGCGAGAACATGACGACCGACAGGCGGTCGTCGATCTGCGCGAGGTCGGCGGCGATGTCCGGCAGCGTGCCGCGCACCCGTTCGGTGAACAGCTGCTCGACGACGGCCTGCCGCTCGAGCTCGCTGTCGCCCGGCTCGGGCACGGCCTGCAGTAGCTGCTCGTAATACTCGAGCAGGTCGGTCGCGTGCCGAGGGAACGCCTGCAGGATCGCCCGCTCGCCGGTCGTCGCCGCGGCGGCAAGGCCGGTTGCGCGGGCCTGTCGCCACAGTCCGTCGATCGTCCCGTCGTCATCGAGCGCCGATCCGCCGACGCCGACGCTCGAGCGCATCGCCGCATAGATCGTTTCGGTGTGCGTCGACCCGCCACCGAACTCGAACGGGAACCCGTTTTGCCACCCGAACCCACCCATCGCTTACCACCCGAACAGAACGACGGTGCTGCCGTCGACGAGGGCGTTCGCTGAATTGAACACGCACACCCGGATCCGATTCGTTTGCGCGTCGACCGCCGCCTGCGCCTTTCGCACGACGCTCGGGTCAGGGTCGATGACGTGCGCGGTCGCCCACAGAAACGAAATGGCGGCGTCGTCGCCGGCCTCGTCGGGCACCGGGGTCGGGTACGCGATCAGGTAATCGCCGGTCGCCGACCGCGTCAGGGACGGATCGTCGTACGGCGGCGCGGTCAGGCGTTTCGGGTTCCACGTTTCGACGCGCGCGACGACGCTCGGGCTCGGCTCGGCGACGAACGCGAGGGCCGTGCGCGGGGTGACGAGGCCCATGCCCGCGCACTGCCACATGATCAGGTTCGCGATCCGTGCGTCCCATTGCCGGCGCGCGTCGCGCACCGGCGAGCTGTTCTCGACCTCGGGCCCGAACGAGTCACGGTCGGGCCGCAGTGGCCACCCCGTCATCGCGCACCCGCGTCGCCTGGAGCTGCCGGCGACGGGGCGGCTGCGGGCGGCAGGGGCGGCTCGGCCTTGCAAGCGTCGAGCGTGACACCGACGGCGGCGAGCGGCGTGCACACGTCGACCCCGAACGCGAACGCCGCGGGCACTGCCGCAGCGAGGACGATCGCGAGCACGGCGAGGATCTGGTTTCGCCGGCGCAGCGCTGCAGGTTTGGGTTCGGGCGTCTGCTCGGTTTCAGGGGTCATGTCGGTCCTTTCTCACGGCAGCTCGTACGCTGCGAACTTGCCGAGGGTGATGCGGCGCGGGCCCTCGACGGGATCGGCAGGCAGGCTCGGCGACTGCGCGCTGATGCTCGTCAGGGTCGCGTCGCTCGCGACCGACCCGAGTGCCTCGCTGATGAACGTGACGAGCGACTGCCCGGCGCGCAGCGGGTATTCCTCGCTCGGCATCGGGCGCCGGAACGCGCGCGCGCCGAGCGGATCGGTCGCGAGGTTCAGCACCTCGCCCGGGCCGAGGCTGTCGAAATACGCCTCGACCGCCTCGGCGATCGAGTCTTTTTGCAGGCTCGCCGGGCTGATCCAGTCGCCGACCGCGACGGTGTGCGACGGCGCCGAGGACAGCTGCACGCGGTACACGCCGGCGCCGAGGTCCGTCACGGTGCCGACGTTCAGGGTTTCGAACCGACTCGTCGGCACGTCCCATACCATCAGCCCGACGCCGGCAAGGCTCGACACCCCGTTCGGCAGCAGGCCCGCGCCGCTCGCCGTGATGCGAAAGTCGACCGTGCTCGACACGAGCGAGACTGCGACCGAGCCGCTGCCGCTGTTCGCCGGCGGGAACGGCTGCAGGTCGGTCCACCCTGCGGCGCTGCCCTTGCGCAGCGCGAGCTGCACGACGGTGTTCGCCGGCTGCGGGGTGTCGGGCACGACGACGACGAACGCCTGCCCCGGCAGGTCCGGCGATCCCGGCGGGACGATCGCCGCCTGCACCTGCAGCAGCACGCCGGAGCTCGCGACGCGCGCGTTCGGGCCGATGCCGATGCCGCGTTTTTGCGTGACCGCGACGAGCACACTGCCGGCGTTCATCGCCGCCGGGTAAACGAATGCGTCCTCGACGGCGTTGCTCGCCTTGCGCGCGAGCCCCCGGATCATGGCGTCGTTCCCTGCGCCCGGCTTATGCCGCACCCGCGACATGAGTCGCGCGCTGAACTCGGCGTCGGTTTCGGCGGGACCCCCGCCGGTGAACTGCGTCTGCACGACGGCGACCGGGTTCGAGCTCGCCGGCGCGTTGCTCCACCGAATTTCGTCGTCGGGTTCGAGGTTCGTCTCGATGCCGCCGTCGATGCCGATGACGACGAGGCTGACCTGCCCGCTCGCGTTCGCGACGCCGCTGACGAGCACCTGATACCGCTTGCCCGCCTCGTCGGTGCCGAACGTCGCGAATGGATCGGGCACCGTCGTCGAGCCGATGTACGTCGTTCCGGGCAGTCCCGTCGCGAGCACGAGGCCGTTACCGCCGGTCGCCGGCAGATAGCGCTCACCCCACTGCGGCGCGTGATAGTTCTGCAGGAACGCCGAGCCCGACCGGTCGATGCGGATCTGCTGCGCGAGGAACTCGTCGCGCTTTTGGATCCCTTGGCAGGCGAGGTCGATCGCGTCGGCCTCGACGTAAAAGCGCCCGCCGGCGGTCGTCACGCGCCGGATCGTGTCCTCGGTAAACGGCTCGTGCGTTTTGGGGTCGTCGATGTTCCGCAGGCCGTTGCGGAAAAACCGCAGAATGTCCTCGCGGATCTCGCCCCTGCGGAACACGGCGAACTCGCGCTCGATCGGTGTGGGCATGCTGCGGTTACTCTGTGAACGTGAACGTGCGCTCGGCGTCGCGACGCGGCGCCAATAGGTCGGTGTACTCGATGCCGGTGTTCAGCTGCGTTTTATCCGTCGCGTCGACCTCGCCGGCAACCTGTTTGAACGCGACGACGCCGGCGTCGACGGCGGGCCGCAGCGCCTCGCGCGACATCGACTCGACGAGCTCGGGCGACTCGCTCGTCACATGCGTCAGCTCGCGGTACCGCTGCCCGAACCCGAGCACGGCTGCGCCCGAACCGCGCTGCGTTCGCAGCAGGTGCACGACGAGGCCGTCGGCGATCGTCGCGCTGTCGACGAGCGACAGATACTCGCCCGTCGCGGGGTCGATCTGATCGGCGAGGATAGCCGGCGGCGGTTCGCTGACAGCCTGCTGCGTCAGCGTGAACGCGCTCGCCGGCGTCACGCCGGCAGGCGGTATGTTCGACATCACGCCGACTGTATCACGGGATCGGACAGAACAGCCCCGGCACCTCGACCTCGAGCGGCAGCGATGGGAACGCCGGCAGCACTGGTGTCGACGGGTACGCGAGTGTCGGGCGCGCCGGCACACCGGGCAGCGCCGGCGGCGTCGGCATGCTGACGACGAGCGGCAGCGATGGGAACGCCGGCACTGCCGGTGTCGATGGGAACGGCAGCGTCGGGCGCGCAGGAACGCCCGGCAGCTCGGGCGGATCGGGCACGGTCACGTCGAGCGGCAGCGATGGGAATGCCGGCGGCACCGGCGTCGATGGGAACGCCGGCGCCGGCAGGGGCGGGAACGCGCAGGCCAATGCCTTAGGCGATCAATTCTTTCCGGACCGTGACAGAGAGCACGGCCTGCGCCGTCGTGCCGTCGCCGATGACGTTCACCTGCTCGCCGGCGACCATGGCGATGTTTGGGAAATCCGTCGGCATGTTGTAAACGCCCGCCGGCACCGAATATCGGCGCTTGACGTTCGCTGCAGTCGCCGTCGTGCCGAGCGCGAGCGACACCGTTTTTGCGTCGCCGGTCGACGGCTGCTGCAGGTTCACTGCGATGATTGTCCAGATCTGACCGGTCGGAACAGCGACGCCGAGCGTTGCGTTACTCGTCGTGACTGCCTGACTGCCGAGGGGTGCGGTTAGTCCCATGATGGTTGTCCGTTCGTTTTATGTTGGATCGGGATCGGTTTTGGCTGCGTCGCGCGCCTCGCGCTGCGCCTGTCGTTCTGCCTCGCGCTGCGCCTCGCGTTCGGCGGCGCGCGCGTTCTGTTTCTGCCGCTTTCGCAGCTCGCGTTCGAGCAGCTCGAGCGGGTACGCCTCGAGTCGATCGGCAGGCGGCGCGAGTTTCAGGGTCGTCGCGGCCTCGAGGCGAATGCGCGCGTCGCGCACGTCGAGGATATCGAGCGGCAGGACCATTCGCGACCCCGCTGCCTGCACGACGACGTGCGGCGTTTTTGGTTCCGAGCTCCGCACGGCGGCCTCGGCGAACAGCTCGGTCAGCGCGTCGCCCTCGGGCAGGTGCGCCGTCCACGCCAACGACTCGGCGTCGAACACGATCGCGAGTGCCGCGTTCGGATCCTCGAATACCTGCGGCGCGAGCCGCCGCAGGCAAACCGCGGCCGCGACCGGCATCGGAACGAACCCCTGAAACACGAGCTTTTGAAGCGCGCGCGTGTGCGGCGATTGTGGCATTTACGATGTCCTCGCGCCGAGGCCCTTGCTCGAGTAGCCGATGTAATCGATGTCGAGCGTTCGCGCCGCTGACGTTCGGGTGAAAATGTGGGTGCCCATCTGCAGCGTTTCAAGGTCCGGGACCGCCGAGGTGTGCGTCGCCTCGAGGACGCCGTCGATCCATAGCTCTAGCTCGCCGAGCACGTCCTGCCGGATCTCGTGCACGTTCCACCCCGTCCCGACGGCGACGCCGGTGTCGGTTAGCTCGATGGTCCCGCCTGCCTCGCGCGTATGAAAGTGGATGTTTGTGCTGCCGAGGTTGGTATCGACGATCGACAGGATCGAGTCTGTTTCGCTGTTCGGGTTGCCGCCGATTGTGGCCATGAACCCGAGCCTGCAGCCAAACGTCGTCAGCGTGTTCATTCGCGCGATGAACATCGCACTCTCGATTTCGTCGCCGCGGAACAGCCCGTGCGCCTCGTTGATGCTCTTACAGAGACAGACGCCGTCGCCCGACACGATTCCAGACGTCATCCGGAGAATGCCGAGGTGATTGTTTTCGCTGTCCAGCTGCGCGATCGAACCCGAGTTGTTGATCGAGAAAGCGAACCAATTCAAGTCGCCGACCTGATAGGGCGGATCGAGGAACAGCGCCGGCACCGACCCCACGTACGCCGTGTACATGAACTCGTCGAAAAACCAGTGATGCCCCTGGTTTTTTTTGTACGTCAGACCGAGCGTCGCGTCGATCGTGATCCCGTATTGCGCGCTCGCCTCGACGTCGATGACGCCGCCGCCGGCATAGTTCAGCGCGGCGCCGGCGAGCGTCGAAAAGCTGTGCGCTATGATGTCGGTGACCGTGCCGATGCGCGCAGGGAATGAGTTATTTACGAGCTGCAGACTCGTCGCGAGCGCGAGGCCGGCGCTCGGGTTGCAAACGATCGAGAATTGAATCGTCGGCCCGAACGTGCCCGTCGCACCCTGCGACCCCGGCAGGCCGTCGTTTCCGTCAGCGCCGTCGGCACCGGGCGGGCCCGGCACGCCCTGCGGACCCTGCGCGCCCGTCGCGCCCGTCGCACCTGCAGGGCCTTGCGGACCGGTCGCGCCTGCAGCGCCCTGCTGCCCCGGCAGGCCGTCGTCGCCGTCAGCGCCGGGCGGGCCCGGTGGGCCTTGCGGACCCGTCGCA
>Ga0157297_10000003_pt1 | contig 46573 bp, 77 predicted proteins | sample NitcycUS028104C2_FD_108380 | JGI IMG/M metagenome (GOLD analysis project Ga0157297, IMG submission 108380) | Soil microbial communities from Arlington Agricultural Research Station in Wisconsin, USA - Nitrogen cycling UWRJ-S028-104C-2 | ecosystem: Environmental > Terrestrial > Soil >...
ACGCCGATAGTCAAGGCGTACAGCGAGCGCTCCGTCGGTGCGAAGGCGGAACCCGATACCGAAAAAAAATCAGAGAGTGGCGCCAGTACGGAGAACACACACCGTATGGAGGAGTCACTCCCGATGGAAATCTCGCCCTAGCGCCACCTGAATACGTCGAAGCGTTGAACTACCTTCGTCTCTGCGAACGCTTCCACGTACTGCCCTCACAGTTGTACGACGAAGACAGTGACTTCTGGTACTTGCTCGAACTCGAACGCCTAGGAGGTGGAGACAGTGGCGAACAAAGTTGAAATCATCGTCGTAGCGAAAGACATGACGGGCACTGTCTTCTCCGACGTCGAACGCAAGGCAAAAGCCAGCGGAGAGAAGGCGGGCAAGGATGCTGGCGACGGCATCAAAAAGGGCATCGAAGACTCCCTGAAGAACGCGGGAAACTCCGACGTTGACTTCCGCGGCGTCGGCGTCAACATCGGCACGCAGATCGGTGACGGCGTCGACGAAGGTCTCGGCAAGGGTGACGGTGGCGGAAAGTCTCTGCTCTCGCGGCTGACCGGCATGGCAGAAGGCGCCGCGAAAGCGGGCGTGGAGATCGGCCAAAGTCTCGTCACTGGTCTCGGGGAAGCGTTGGCTAGCGGTGGCCGGCAACTCTCAGGGCCGCTCCAAGCCGGCATCATCGCGGGCCTTGCTGGTGGAACGGTCATCGTCGCGCCGTTGCTCGCGTCCATGGCGGCCGGCATCATCGCGGGCGCGGGAGTGCTCACCGTCGCCATCGGTGGTGTCATCGCGGCCGCGGTCACCTCGCCCGAGATTCAGGACGCCGGCAAGCGTCTTGGCTCGACACTGCTCTCCGGGCTCCAGGAATCGACCGAACCACTCGTTCAACCCATTCTCACCGCGATCACGTCGATATCGGAGAAATTCCAGGAACTTCGCCCGATCCTGGACAATCTGTTCGGTAACACCGCAGAACTGATTGCGCCGCTGAACAACGCGATGCAGGAGTTCGTCGAGTCCATCACGGTCGGACTCGACACGCTCGTGGAAAAAGCCGGACCCGACGTCATGTCTGGCATCGCGCTCGGCGTCACGGATCTTGGCGACGCGATCCAATACATGTTCGAGCGATTCTCTGAAGTCGAAAATCTTGACGACAGTATCGCTACCGCTTTCGGATTCATCGCAGAAGCCATCGTCTTCCTAACCGACGTCATCGCGACCGGTGCCGACGCGTGGAACGAATTCGTTGAGCGCTACGCGGCGCTGAAAGAGATTGTTGAAGCTGACACGATCGCGGAAAAGATTACCGCCATCGCGGAAGCGATCAAACTCCTCACGTTCGACGACGAGGGCGAGGAGGAAGGCGTCGAGGGCAAGTTCGTCAAAATCGCGGAAGGTGCGGACCAGGCGAGCGTTGCGGTCGGTGCGCTCGGCGAAGCGTTCCGCGCGACCAACGACGCACTCAACGAACTCGCGGAAGCGCAACTCGCACAGATCGATCCTCTCGTCGCGTACGACCAAGCGGTCGAGAAAGTTGCCGAGAAGCAGAAGGCGTACAACGAAGCCGTTGCCGAGTTCGGCCAGAACAGTCCGCAAGCGACGAGTGCGGCCAACGAGCTCACGCAGTCTATTCTTCAGCAAGCGGACGCTGCGACGAAGGCCGGTACCGCAACAGCGGGATGGACTCCTGAAATGGAGGCAGCCGCGCGAGCCGCGAACCTAAGTGCTGGAGAAATCGACAAGCTCAAGGAAGCCGCTAACAACACGCGCGCCGCGCTTGAGAAGTACGCGGTCGAGTGGGTCGCGAAGATCCTCATGCAGGGAGCGGAGCAAGCAAAGTCGCTCGCGGACAGTGTCGGGGCCGCCGTCGAAGCGATCCCGTCTAGCAAGACCGTGACTATCAACGTCGTCACGTCGGGTGCCGGCCAAGCGGGACTGCGCACCGGAGGCAACGTCGGTGCGGCCGGCGTCGGACGCGCTGCCTCGGGCGGCATTCGCGGCAACATGACGCTCGTCGGAGAGGAAGGCCCCGAGCTCGTCAAGCTCCCGTTCGGCTCCACCGTGCTCCCGACCGGACAGACGCGACGCGCATTCGCAGAGCAGTCCAAGCTCGATCGCGAAGTCGCGCGCGAAGCAGAACAGACCCCACGTAGCCGACCGAATGACGACGTCGTCTCGGCCATCCGCGAACTCGGACGCGAAATCATGAACATGCGCCTTTACATCAACGAACACGCCATCGGTGGAATTCAGGGCTACAGCGCGGACCTGATCGGCAGGGCAGGGTAGTGGCCGCAATCGTCGACTTCGTTGATGGAATCTCCGCGTCCCCCACGACGCGGCTCGACGTGAACGACGGCGTCATCTGGCGCACGCTGTTGAACGGGAGCGACTTCACACCACCCGGCATGCGACGCTCGACAACGTCGACGATGCTCACGCACGGAGATTGGGTCGCCGCGACCGCGTACACGAACCGCGTCGTTACGCTCGAACTCCAGTTGATCGCGACCGATCCGGACGCGCTCGCGGAGCAACTTCAGCTACTCGCGCGCGAGCTCGAACGCGCGACGAACATCCTTCGCGTCTGGCGCCACGGCGCGACGAAGCCCGTGTTTTTCGAGACGTTCCGCTCCCCGTTCGCGGCTGTGCGCGAGCAACTCTCGACGCACCGCTCCGCACGCGTCGATATCCAAGCGAAGCCGTTCGCGCTCGGACTCAAGGAAACACTGTCAACCGTCGTCGTCCCCAACGACCCTGCGACCGGTTGTTACATCGATATCCCGTTTCCGTCCGGTGACGTCGAGACTCCACTCAACATCGACTTCGCGGCGTCCGACGTCATCACGTCCGGTCGCAATCAGACCTCGATAGCAATGCGACGACGCGGCACGCCGGCCAACGCTCCGTGGATCTGGCAGGCGGAGGACGCCGGCTCGACGCTCGCAGCCAACACCGCGCGCCAGGCTAACGATGCCGCGATGTCTGGCTCTGGCCAGAACTTCGTCCGAGCGTCATCGCTCACCGGAAGCTACGTCACCCGGATCACATCGCCACTGTTCCCCGCGGCCGCGAGCGTCGACGCACGCGGCAAGTACCGTCCGTACCTCCGCGTTCGCAAGACGAACGGCACGGGCGAGGTCCGCGTCCGGCTCGTCATTTCGCCGGACGGTACGACGGAGATCACCCCGGACGGCGTCGGCGTCGTACTGCCAGCGGGGACGGGCGTGCAGTGGGCAGAGTTCCCCGTGATTCAGATCCCGGTCGGAGAGGATCCGATCACCGACGGACCTGGGGGTGCGTACCTCGCAACGCGCGGCATCACCTTCAAGATTCAGGTCTCGCTCACCGCGGGCACGAGCAACCTTGACGTCGACTGCATGGTCCTCATGCCGGCCGATGACCGGTTCTGTCGAGTTCTCTGGCCCGGAGTCACAGGGCCTACGACGATGCGCCTGGACTCGTCGAGTAAGCCCAAGGTGTACGGGCTCGGATCCGCGGGCGAGACGTACTCCACCGAGATCCGCGCGCTGGACTCCGGCACGCCGATGATCTCGCCCAACTCGTACAACCGCGCGTGGCTACTCAAGAACACAGGCACAACCGCGGCGGATGTTTTGAGTGGGTCAACTACCGCAACACCGTGGTACATGCCGCGCTATCTCAACGTTGTTCGTCCGGTTTCAAGCTAGAGAGGTTCTTCATGGCCACCACTGGATACTCCGCCGTCGCTCAGGCGGACTCCGCACTGTCCGCTGCGACGGCAAAGAGCGTACTCGGCGTCGTCGCGCCCGCACAGTTCGGCGTGTCGCTCCAGGGCTGGCAGGTGGCGTTCAACGGCGTCACCGCCTCAGCCGTTCCCGTGCTGATCGAAGTCTGCCGAGCGACGTTCGCGACCAACGGTCCCGGTACCAACTCGACGTCCGCCACCGTCCAGCAAGACCGCGGTCGCGCGATCACGGCCGGCTTCACCGCCGCGTACTCGTGGACGACCGAGCCCACCGTGCTCACCGTGCTGGAGAGCTTCCTCATGACGCCGAACGCGGGCGCCATCGTCTACGACTACCCGCTGGAGCGCGAGCCGGACTGCGACGTCTCGAACGGCTTCGTGCTGCGACTCACCGCGCCCGCAACCGTCTCGTGCCGCGCAACGCTGAAGTTCGGCCGGTGCTGAGATGACTTCTCCGATCATCATCGCGCATTGGCGAACGGTCACAGATCCTCCGGAAGCTGTTGACGGTACGTATCACGTCGTCTACACGGGTGTATACGCCCCAACTACCGGGTGCGGCATCCATCGCGGACGTCCCCCGAAGACGTGGCATGAAGAGCCGAATCCCGCCGATGAAGTTCGTTGCGAACCGTGCGTCGATAGCATGACTCCGGAGGGAACGCCGTAATGCAGTTCGTCTTCGAACCAAAGACGCCGTAATGGCTGACATCACCACCGTTGTTACATCTTTCCCCACGGACTACGCAAGCGCCGCGCTCGTCAACGCAAACACACCGTTTACCTTGTGCTACGGCACGGTCTCAGTGACGTCTGGCCAGCTCAACGTGCTTTGCGATACGACGTTCAATCACGGTGGCAAGACGGCGGAAAACTATACGTGGAATGGCACGGGGTTCTACTTCAAACCGACCGCGGCGCCAAAGGGTGGAGCATCAACGGCGCAGCATTCGTACTACGCATTCTTCGACGCTTCGTCGACCGATGACAGTATTCGCGCCGAGTTCGATATTAATACAGGCCCAGCAACACCGACCATTACCGCAGTCGTCTACTCCACAGACAACACGTACACCGACGTTGGTACTCCGGTTAGTGCTACCTACGTACAGGCTTCGACGCATACATGGCTTGGTTTTTATTACGACGTTACGAACCTGTACTTCGTTCGATCATCTGACGGTAATACGTGGGTGACCTTTCGCACTGTCGCACTGTCTCTTGCTACGTGGCTAACGACGCAATCTGATCTCGGTTTCGTTTCTGCGACGAACCGAACGGGCGGAAGTAACACGACGTCGCTACTCGACAACGTCAACACGGGCGGAACCGCGCCAGGCTCAGTTGCTGGCACCGCCTCACCGCAACCGATCCTCGGACGCCCTAGCAACCCCGTTCTCAGTTCCTTCTCTTGGTGAGGTAGGCAATGGCCAAGCTCGGACGCGGTACCCCGGTACTGCCGAGGATCCTTCGCGGACCCGTCGGCACCGGTACCAAGTTCGAGACGCTGACCGACGCGTTCCCCTCACTCGACACGAACAAGTGGCAGAACTACGGAACGACGTCCGTCACGGGCGGACGCGCGCGCATCGAAGTCGGCACCGGGTTCTCGGCGTTCCAGTCCTACCAGATCTACACGCTGACTGACTCGTACGTACTCGTGCGAATCGACACGTGGCCGGCCGCGAGTACGGCCACAACCGCATACGTCGAGCTCCTGGTCGGCTCAGACCAGGTGCCGTCCGGCACGCAACTCTCGCTCAAAGCGGACGTCGTCACCGGCAACCTGACCGCTGCCAACCAAGTCGGGTTCTCCGACGGCGGCGCGGTATCGACCGGCTTCTCGACGCTCGCGCCGCTCTGGCTGCGTATCGATGGCCGGACGCCCGGCTCGTTCACGTTCGACTACTCGCTGACCGGTAACCCTTCCGGCTGGTCGAACATACGTACCATCACGCACGCGGCCGCACCGTGGTTGACGACCGCGGGCCTGAAAGTCCTCATCCAAGGGCACCGCGACGCCGGCGTTACCGACTTCGTCGAAGTCGACGACTTTAACCTTCCGACGTCGGATCCCGCTACGCCGTCGCCGATGTTCCGGCCGGCACCGTGGAAGCGAATCCCGGGCTCGGTCACGTTCGCCCCGAAGGGATTCCACCCCGGAGAGAAGTCACCGTCACCGCTCGTCGTCTCGCCGTTCTCCGGACGCAAGCCGTTCCCGCTACCGCCGGGCGCGACCTACCAGCGGGCGCTCGACACGCGGCCGGCCCCGACGTACGACGTCGGCTCAGGACTCGACGGCGCGCTGCCCGTCCCGTTCTCCGTCCGCCTGAAGTCCGACCAGGCGGACGTGCTCCTGGTGGACGAGCTGAAGAACGTCTCGTGGCGCTCGGTCGCACCGGGCGGATTCGCGTCCGCCACGATCACCCTTGACCGACCGGTCAGCGAAGTCGTACCCGAAGTCGCGCTGTACGGCCGCATGTACATCTACGACACGCGCGACGGAGACACGCTCTGGGAAGGCCGCGTAGAGGATCCCGGACGCACGTCCGGCGACGGTGGTAACGCCTGGACTATCTCCGCGGTCGGACCTTCCGCCCACACACGCGACGAAGCGTTCGCAGCCATCTACGTCGACCGCACGATCAATCACTTCGAGAAGTTCGGCGGCTCGATGAACGCCGGCAAGGTCTCCTCCGAGACCGACTCGAACGATCTACCCGGCGTCAAAGTCCAATTCGGTGGTGGCATCACCGTACTGAACGGTAACTACGTTTCCGCGCGCTCCCGGCGCGTCAAGCTCGCCGGCCTCGAACTCGGCTCAGTCCGCGCCGAGGCGACCGGGGGCGGAACCGGTACCTGGACGATGGACATGTACGTCTACGGCCCGTCGGGCGCGGAGCTCGTCGACTCCAACGGACTCACAACGTCGACGACCGGTTACTACGGCGAAGCCGGTACCGACTTCAGCGACGGCCAGACGACACTCCACCTACGCATGTCGCGCAACACGAGCTCGACGACGCCCGACGACAACGCGTACACCATCTGGACTGAAGTCTGTGTTCGGACCAAACTCGTCAACGAAGAGGGAACTCCGGTCGGTGACTACACGAGCGACTTCGTGTACTCCTCCGAAGTCATTCAAGACATTCTCGGCCGACACCTACCGCTGTTCGATCCACTGGACGCGTACATCGAAGTCACGTCTTTCGAGCACCTGCAATTCGCGTACGACTCGACAACCGCGTACGACGTCTTCAATGACATCATGCTTATTGAAGACGCCTACTACTGGGCAGCGTGGGAAACCGTCCCTCGCAACGGCCTCTGGCGCTACGAGTTCCGTCCGTGGCCTACTCACGTCCGCTACGAATGCGGCATCGAAGACGGCTGGTCCTCACCCGGTTCAGCGGATGACCTCTACAACGAAGTGCTCGTACGGTGGGAAGACCAACTCAAGTTCGAAACGGTGACGACCGTTACCGCTTCTGTTCCCGAGCTCACCGCGGCCGGCTTGACGCGCACCGCACAGATCGATCTCGGTACCGAAGTAGGCTGCGACTCGACCGCGACGAAAGCCGGTCAGTCGTACTTGGCCGAACACAACCTGCCGAACCAGAACGGCCGGCTCACCATCGCGCGTCCGATCCTGGACTACGACCGCGGCATGATGGTGGACCCCTGGAAGATCCGGCCGGCCGCTCTCATTCGCGTCCGCGACGTCGCTGCGAAACCGTCCGCGCTCAACCCCGACGGCCGCGACGGCACCACGATCTTCCGCGTCGTCGCGGTCAACCCGAAAGCTGACGGGACCGCCGAGCTCGAACTGGACTCTGACGCCTACTCCACGAGCCAAGCCATCGCCACGCTACAGCGCAAACGGCGTCGGAGGTAGGACAGAGCAACGCCCCCGTGCCGTCCGGCACAGGGGCGCTCTCAGGGCGTTGTCGCTGGTCAGGGGCGTAGGTGGTGGCCGCGAGCGCGGGCACGCTCCGCCACCTCTCCTCCCGGTAGGGAAAGACCGGGCCGGATGCCTACCAGAACATCCGAACGGAGCTACCGGCCGCGGTTCCCAAATACCCGCCGGTACTCGCTATTGGGGAGAACTCGGGGAACCCCGCACGAGCACGTTCTTCTACGGTCCGAGGTTAAACGGTCCGGCCGTTGCCGGCCGCACCCGGGGCGTACCGAGACGTGGGAGCACGTGCCGAGCCGACGTGTCGCCCGCGTTCAGCACGCTGTGGCCGGTGCCACTCGCGCTCACCGCGACCAAGAACTCGCAATCCCGGCAACTGTACGACGAGACTCGCGCCGTCGTCGACGCGGACCTGAGCAAGTGCTTAGCCATGGTGCGCACCCTTTCCGTTGCCGCGCGCCTCGCGACGAGCCAGTGCCGCTTCGTCGAGACGATGCCACTCGGCGGCACGGTTCGTGTGCTTCCGCGCCTCGTCGCGGTTGCCGGCCGCGTTGGCAGCGATCGCGGCCGCGAGCGCGTCCGCGTGCAGTGCTTCAAACGTTCGCATCCTGCCGTACCTCTCAGAGTTGGACTTCGGCGTACTCGGTGCCGCTGGCGGACGTGATTTTTGCGTACACCGTGGCACGAGGCTTGAGGCGTCGCTGGACTGCGGCGCACGCGGCGGAGAGGTTTTCCGCGCGGATGCCAATCGTCTTCAGGTGACGATTACCTAGGCCGTAGTACTCGACGCTGTAGAGAAACTTCATCGTCCGGCCCGTTTCGCGGCAAGCGCTTGGAGCGTCAAAGGCAACGCGCTCATCGCCTTGTAGTCCGCGTTCGTCTTCGAGGTGATCTGAGCGTCGGTCGGCGGTTTGTCGCGGCGATAGAGTTCCTTGAGTGCGCGTCGCGCCGCGACGGCGCGAACGAACTTCGCCCGGTGCTTCTTGGGGATGACCGCTTCGAAGAGTGACATCAGAACGACTTCGTTCGACCAGACATCCGAGCTACGACTTCGCGCTCGATTTCGTGCTTCGGGACCTTCCTGCCCGATTCCTTCGCGTCTCGCTTCACTTCCGCGCGAAGCTTGTCGACGTCCGAGGTACTGTTCTCGACGAATTTCTTAATGAAGTTCATACAAGGATCGTACCCCCTGATTGTCAGGGGGTCAACCTAGTACCCGTACGTGAGTCGGTAGTACTCGCGCCAACGCTCAGCTTCGTACTCGTCTTGCTCTTCCTGCATCTCTTGCTCGAACTTCTCGCGTGTGCACTCAGGCTCGTCACAGGGCCACGGTTCGTTTGGCACGAACCCCGAGTACGGTTCGTCGCTCTCGGGAACCATGATGCGCTTGCCGTGCCGGCAGTACACGCCGCGCGGCTGGTCTACCCAGCCGCTCACAGCGGGAACCTCTGCACACTGAAGAAAGTAACCCACTGCATCCCGTTGTTCTCCGCGAGCTTGCGCTCTTCAACGTGAAGATCTTCGATACCGTTGAAAGGTTCGACGCGTCGGATTTCGAGGTTGCCGAACCCACGCTCGTGGGCGAACGAGATGAAGTAGCGAATCATCGGGGAGCTCCTAGCTCGCGATCAGGTTGTCGAGGTAGTTGCGGTTGGCAGAGCTCGGCAGGATCCGAACCGCGTCGAGAGCGACGATGACGTCTGACGCGCCGAGTGCGACGAGCGAGTCCCGAGCCGACTGACGCAGCGCCCGCGGAGCGGAGAGGTCCGCGCCCCACGGGCTGGACTTGATCTGCGCACCCGCGCGCTGGTCGCGGTCGACGAGCGCGGCCTTCCAGGCGCGAACCTCAGCCTGCGAGAGAAGAACGACGTACCGGCCGTCGCGGCGCTCCGCGAGGTTCCAGACCTTGCGAGCGTGCATCTTGCGGTACGCGGTCGAGAGCGACACTCCGAGAAGCGTCGCGTACTGCTTCACCGTGATTGCGTGTGCCTCGTTCGTCGTCATGTCAGAAGTGTATCAGACTCCCTGGGAATCAGGGAAGGGCGTCAGACTGGCTCGCTGATGAGAAATTGGGCGTCGTGAGGGAATCCAAGATGTTTGAGGATTGCACGCGCGCGCCGGATATTCCTCGCGTTGATCGTGATCGTTTCGGGACCGTTCGCAATGAACGTGTATGCTCTCATGCTCCCACCCTAGCAGACTCCCTGACTGTCAGAGAAGCGATCCCTCGAACCGAAACGCGCGCCCCGCCGCGAGCGCCGCGTCGAGTTGCCTCGCGCCCCACGGCGTACGCCAGTCGGCCGGCCGCCAGACACGGCCTTGCAACACGCGCGTCCGCAGGATCCCGTGCGACGGCGGCTCGGGCAGCGATCCCACCAGAAACCGGAACTTCTGTCCGGTCACGCGCACGACGTGGGCGGCTCGAACGTAGTCGCGCTCGGTCGGTTCCGGACCTTTGATCTCCAGCCAGAACGGGCGCGCCTTGCCGACGAGGAAGTCCACGAGGTAGCCACCTTCCGGGGTCCGGAACAGCCGCGGTTCGTACTCCCAGGGAACACCGAGCGTGTCAAAGCACACCGCCCACTGAGCTTCGAGCTGGGAGCGCATGTCGTGCCCGCGGTACGTTCCGGTCTTGGACTTGAACGTGTGGTTCGTCTCGCGTGAGAGGCGAGTTACCCGAACCACTGACCAACGCTCCAGTACGCGACGTACAGCGTGAGCGCGACCGCGCACGCGCACGCGAGACGAAACGCGATCAGCCCCATGCCTGCCCTACCCGTCCCTGATACTGCACCGTGCACGAGTACCGCGCGTGGTGTGAGTCGTGCACGAGCGCGCGTTCGCCCGACTCACTACCGAACCATTCCGCGAGACACTCGCGGGCGATGTAGTCGAGGTTCGAGAAATCTTCGCGCGAGTACCGATCACCGGAAGCGATGCACGTCTCCGCCCGTCGAACCGTCCAATGCACCGACCCCCAGACGTACGTGTTCTCCCTGGAGAACTGCACGACGCGCACGATGGCATAGACCACCACGGGTGCCAGGATCACGCCCGAACAGAGCAACCCCGCGAGCACCGGTCTCATGAGAGCTTCAGCGAATACACGAGGAAGACAAGAACGCCGAGCCAGAACAGCGTCTTACTCAACGTCCGTAGCCGCGCCTTGAACACGTACGCCTGATAGTGCCGCTTCGCGTGCATCGATCCGGCTTCTGCGTACGCGCTGCGCTCGAATTCTTCGCTGAGTCCCATGCCTTAGTTTCCCCTTAATCCGCGTCTTCGACGACGAGCGACGGGTCGTAGCTCGGGGTCTCTTTGGGGGTCGCACGAAGCAGACGCAGATCATCCGGCCGGTAGAGCTTCGCGCCCCCGGTGCCGACGCCGGCCGACGGTAGGCCGGCGCGCTGAACCGCGCGCTGAAGCGCGGTCAGACTCTCCCCGTGTCGCTCCGACCAGTCACGCAGAGTAACCGTTTCTGCGATGTCGTACGACACGTCTTGTGAAGTTGCCTGGTTCGTCGCAAGGTACGACGGTACGACACCGGCCAGAACGCTACGGTGCGTAGCGACGTAGGCTTTCGCCTCGGAGCGCTCCAGATAGCCGACCTGGAGCGCCGTCGCGTCACCCGCGATCACAGCGGCCACTCGTCCGGGCTTGCGCGAGTATGACGCTTTCGGGCGCTTGCCCTCACCGAGCAACCGCCAGTCCGCCGCCGACGGGTTGGCCATGATCTTGAGCCCCATCTGACCGCGCGCGGCCGCGGAGATCAGCTTCGCCTCCAGGCGCTGCGAAGCGACGGCCAGATGCATGTTCACCTTCCGCGCCATCACCGAGATGTTCGTGAGCTGGTTCAGCACGGGCGGAGTGGCGCGATCCTTCGACGTCCGGATTTGATCCCAGTACGCCTGAGACTGTGCGTGGAACGCGTTCAGCTCCTCGACGAAGAGCACGCGGCGGCGCCACGTCGCCATGATGGCCGGCCACTCTTCCTCGTCGACCTTGACGAGCTGAGCGAGCCGCTCGCCCATTTCTTGCTCGAAGAGCGTCACGTACTCCCAGCATCGCGCGACGTCGTACTCGATGGTAACGCCGTCCAGCGTGCGGAACTCGTGCAGAGAGATCATGCCGACGTCGAGGATCGTGACGTCCGCGCCCTGAGCGAGAAGCTGAGCGATCAGGAGCCGGAACAGCACGGACTTACCGCGACCGGTGCCCATGGACAGGCCGATGTGCGGAGTCTCGGTGTCCAGGTTGACCGTGACGTCGCGGCCGCGGGAGTCGACCCCGAGGAAGAGCGTGCCGGCCGGCAACGCCGCCATACGCTCGGCAATCGCCTCGAACCGTACATGCGCGGGGGGTTCCGGGATCGTGGTCCAGGTGACGAGACGTGACTTGAGTAGGTTCGGCCACTGAACTTCGAGCTCGTGCCCCATCGTCCGCTCAACGATGTCGTTGAGTGCTTTGGCCGATCCCTCCGCCAAGATGAACTGAGGCGGGAGCTCCACGGTGACCGTGCCGTCACGGGCCACGGACGCGTCCGCGTACGGCGTGTCCAGGAGCTTCGCGAGCTGAAGCTGTAGCGCGTTGCGCGCGGGTTCAGAGGCGTCCTGGTTGTGTCGTAGCCACGCCCGGTATCCGTAGGCGCCCGCTACCGCCGCGACGCCGGCGGACGTGTTGAAGCCGGCCGCCCACGGGTGCAGTGCCCACGCGGCCGGCTCGTAGGCGGCACCGGCGACGAGTGACCAGCGGAACGCAGCGCGGGCGTATCCGGGCCGGTAGGCCAGACGCAGTCCCGCGAGCGCGAGCGGTTCCGGATCCACGAGAGACCTCGTGCCGGCACGGAACCAGGTGGCGTTCGTGGTCCAGTACCCACCGACGGGGAGCCCCGTGGCGAACCGCGCCACGGGGCTCTGGCCGATCTTGTGGATCGGCCACGTCGTGCGGACCTTACGTCCTGAGCTCACTGAGTTTCTCCGCGTGGATCCGGGCGAGACGCTCAGCCCGGGACGCGCCGCACTTCAGCGCGTTCTGTGCTTCTCGCGTGCTGGGTACTGCGTCGCCGAACGCCTCTGTCAAGAGCTGTAGGGCGGCCGCGTCGTTCTGACGACGCGGCGTAGACGTCCTGTTCTGTTCCGGCTCGTTCTGTTCCGGCTCGTCGTTCTGTTCTGGCTGTTCTGGCAGAACGGGCGGAGGGCAGAACGCCGGCGCCGGAACGTGTTCTGTTCTGTTCTGTTCTGGCGCCACGTACCAGTCCGGAACGCTGTTCTGTTCTGTTCCGGTCAGGGCCAGAACGGCGTCCTGTTCTGGCAGGGCGTTCTGTTCTGGTTGTTCCGGAACGGCTGGCACGCTGTTCTGTTCTGGCTGGTCTGCCGGAACAACCAGAACAGAACGTTCCGGAACGGCGATCGGAACGAGCCGGAACGCGCACGTGGCCAGAACGCACCCAAAAATCGTCAGGTCCAGGACGGCACCGCCGACCCAAGCCGCAAAGTCCGTACCGCCCGCGGCCAGAATCATGTGCACGAAGTGCTCGTAAGAGACCGCGACGAGTGCCAGAAGCAGCGTTGAGAGCAGCGTGCGGGCTGAGACCGGCAAGCGCTTCCACGTCCTGATCAGGGCCTCTGAGAGCAGCGCGGAGAGCACCGGAACCGCGAGGTAGCCCACGCGTAGATCGGCCGACGGCGCGGCCCGGTAGTTCGTGTAGGCGGTCGCGACGAGCCCACCCCACGCACCCGCGTGGTACCAGAGATGTGCGTAATCCTTAGCCATCGTGTGCCTCCGTAGAATCTCGATGCAATTCCCTGGTTAGAGCCAGGGAAGTCCAAGGTACGGGGAGAGTCAGGGAACGTCAAGACCGGAACAGAACAGAACAGAACGTCTACGCGCGGTAGTCAGAACAACCAGAACAGAACAGAACGTCTACGCGCGGTAGTCAGAACAGCCGACCGGAACAGAACAGAACAACCGGTACGCTCAGCCAGAACAGAACAGGGGGAGCGCGTGGACGCGTGGGTTACGGCGTTACCGCTCGAAGGGATCGGCGTCGTCGGTCTCTGCGTCGCCACCGTTCTGGCGTTCTGGCGTGGTTGGCTTTACGCCGGCCCTGTCGTCACCGAGCTGACTCGCGTCCGGGACGAACGCATCGCGGAACTCATCACGGAACGGGACACGCTCCGCCAGACGATTGCGACAAAAGACGAGACGCTCCGCGAGGCACTGAGCCAGAACACCGAGCTGTTGACGCTCGCCCGAACGGGTAACTCCCTCATGGAAGCGCTCGTCAAGGCGACCGGAAGGGAGCCTGCGTGAGGTGGTGCAAGCGGACGCCTCTGCCACCACCTCCGGACCTGGGAGCTGACCCCGACGGAGCGGAGGAAGCGCGGCGTGCCGCCGAACGGGAGTTACAGCGCGTCCGGGCGCAACGAGGCGAAGTCAGTAACGTTTCGCACAAGCTCCGCGCTATCAGGAAGCGAAACCATTTCGCTGAGTTGATCGATGACGCCCTAGCAGAACGGACAGAGTAGCCTTGACCCTCGCTACGAACGTCTGCATCTTCACTTCATTCGGTGCCATCGCGCTCTACCTACTCGCCTACGGCACCCGCGCCCCGTGGTGGCGCTCGGCAGTCGGACGCTCGCTGTTCTCTCTCGGTATCGCCATCTTCGCGGTATCCGGGCTTGCCGGCACCGCGGTCATCTTCGGCCAAGACTACGAGCTCCGCCCGGTTGCCCGATTGCTCACGTGGGGGGCAACAGCGTTCGCATCCGTGGGACTCTTGATCTCATGGTGGCGAGCGCAGAGGAGAGGCAAGTGAGTGAGGACTTAACCGAGGCGGAGTGCGCGGTTCCGGACTACGGAGACGACCGTGACCCGCACAACGGTGCGCTGGACGACGCGGGGAGCGTTGGCGAAAGCAGCCCTGAACAAATCGAGCCGCACGACGCGGGAACCATCGTCACGCCCGAGGGGTGGCACGAATGACCCTCGTCAGTGACCTGAAAAAGCGCGGCAACGTCGCAGGATTCTACAAACGGCCGGCAGGCAGCGACGGCTACCCGCCAACGACCGGCACGCGCGTGGACTGGGTACTCGCCCAGCCCGTGCAGGACTTGCTCGAACAAGGCAAGCGCTTGAAGTGGGCGAACAAGGGCACGATCGGCAACCCGGACCACCTGAAAAAGCACGGGGACCATACCGGCCACTCACTCGGCAAGGTCCGCGGCGTCGTCTACGCGAAAGACACCGCGCTCCCGAAGGGTGGCAAAGACGCACTGCTCTACCTGTGCAAGCTCGCGAACTACGACACGCGGTGGATCGACTTCTTCAACGTCGATGGTGGGCAGTACAACTACGCGGGTAAGCGTGTCGCGGCGTCGTCCGACCAGCACCTGCACGTCTCGGTGAAGCGCGGTGCGGAAACGCTCCGCGTCTCGCTCTTCGATGACATCGCGGCGGTGCTCGCGGGGACGTTCGGCAAACGACAGACGCCGGCCGCGTTTCAGCGTCTCGGGTTCGTGGACGGCGCGTTGCTCGTACGACGCGAGGGAGAGGCGACGGTGTGGCTGGCCGGCCGCGGTAAGCGGACGAAGCTTGCTGACGGTAAGGAACTCGAACTCGTGAGACAGTATCTCCAAGCCCGCGGCGCACAGGACGGGATCGTGCCCGTCGGTGTGCTCTCGGGGGACGTCGTCTAGGGAGAGACATGCCCACCAAGTACAACGCCAACAAGGCGCTCGTCGCGTTTATCGCGCCCGTGCTCTCGGTGATCCTGCCGTTCGTCACGGATGGTTTCCAGGCGGCTGACGTCGGTCCGATCATCGTCGGCGTCCTGATCGCGCTCGGCGTCTACACCGTGCCGAACCAGCCGACCGAGCGTCGCGAGGCTGGCCCTGCCCGCGGCTACGTGGGAGACTGACGACACACGGCAAAGGGTGCCCGTGCGCACGAGAACGCCCCCCGTTTGCGACGGGGGGCGTTCGTGTTGCGTGGGGTTACTCTGGCCATCCTCCCTCAGGGGTTTCGTACCCCGCGTGTGCTACCTGATCGAAAATCGGATACAGCTCTCCGACCGTGCCGCGCACGATCCACTGCCCGCGGCGGACACCCACCCACTCCGCGTGCAAGACGCTGTAGACCTCAGCGACGATGACACCGTCGCCCGGAACGAGACGCGGCTCCACCTGGAGAAAGTTGCCGGCACCCGTGAACGCCAGGATCTCGGCGTAGTTGTTACCGTTGAACTTCACGGCCTGCACGGTGAGCGACTTGCGCTGTAGGTGGTAGGTGGTCATTAGTCCGTCTCTTCCGGATCACTGAGCTTCTCAGCGATACGCTCTACGAGCCAATTCGCGTGATCACTCGCGGTTGCGAAGCGCTTCACGCCTTCCTTGTCGGTCTCGTACGCTTTGGCGTACTTCTCATCGGCGGTCACTGTGTCTCCTAGCGACGGGTGAAAGCCCACAGAACGATGGCTGCGAACGGGATGAACGCTAGGCAGCAACAGAAGCTGCCTAGCGCCTGGAGGTCGGTCACGCCTTGTCCCATCCCGACTCGACGAGCGCGGTACGCGCTTCCTGACCTTTGGCCCAGACCGGGCGGTACGCCGAGCACTGAGCGAGAACGATGCCGTCCTGCACGATGTAGTACTGGCCGCGACCGACGCCGTACTCCAGCGTGGTCTCGATGCCGTCTTTGATGTACCGCTCGCGGCTAATCGTCATGGGAAGAACGGTACCCCCTGGAAGTCAGGGAGTCAAGGGCACCGACGCCATGTGAGACGAAAACGGGGGCCACTTCGCCATGTCGTCGAAGTGATCGACGCACACGGCGGCACCGTTCACAATCGTCACGGCGTTCTTCGGTTCGGTATCCAACGCGAGACACACCGCACAGTCCAGGTTCACGACGTCACGCACCGCGTGCCGTGCCGCCGCGAGACTTCCTGCACCAAGCGCAGAAAGCAGAGTTGAGACGCTGCGTAGACTTCCTCTTGCGGATACGTCGCCTCGCGCGGAGTGACCGCGGTATCGACGAACGCGCCGTACGGGTGCGTGCCCGACGTCGGCCGGAACTGCATGTCACCGGCTTCCGCGAGGTGAACGGCCAACCAGTACTCCGGGGGACGCCAACCGTCGGTCAGAGTCGCTTCGCCCTGGAGTACCTGAGGCAACACGTCGCGCAACGCCGAGACGACGCCGTCGAACACGGCGTACGCGTGCGGCCGGCGCCAGCCCCAGTCCGACGGCGTACCGGTCGGGAACCGCGCGGTACGCGTGTTCGGCGTGTACGCACGCGTCCCCTGTGCGTCGAGATCCGAGAGCTGGAGCGCATCCCAGACGGGCGCCATGTTGTAGAACGCCATGCGCGGCGTCGACCGGCCGAGCAACCCGTTCACGACGTACGGCCACGCGTTCATGGACACGGCTGTGCTGTAGTCCGGGTGGACGATGCCGTGGTTGACGACGAGATAATCGTCCCGGACGTTGTAACCGTTGAAATCGTCGTCCCGCACGGCGTACGACGTCGCGGAGAGTATCAGCGCGCGATCACGCCACGCTTCGGAGTTGACGTGATCCGGCATGAGCGCGGCCGCAGTCCAGAGGCACTGTCCGCGCCACTGACTCTCCTCTGCGGCCGTGTCGGTGTCACGGTAGGAGAGGAAGTTACCGTCGTTGTCGTGCTTCACGCCCGGAGAACCGTTAGGGTTCCGCCAGTACTCCACCGGGAAGTTCAGGACATAGTTCGCTTCGCTCTCCAGCATCGCGAGTACGTTGTTGCGCTCCGCGGCGTACGGGATGAGATCGTGCCAACCCAGGAGCGCGGTCAGGCCGGCCCAGCTCGCCCACAACGGAGACTGCCACGTACCGCCCCAGTACTTACCGGTGCGACCGGGCGCGGCGCGATGCTGGCGCGCGACCGCGGCAAGAAGGCGAGCGGCAGCGGTGCGCCGTACGGAATAAGCGCCATCCCACAAGTTGGCTGTTCCGAGGAACAGCGGCGTGGCGAGCGTGAACGCTGCCATCGCCGCGCCGCGCACCGCGTGCTCCTGTGAGCCCGCGTTACCGGTCGTCCACGTGATGGCTGGCGTGGTGTCGCTGACCGTGCCGTACCCGCGGCCCGGATACCAGGTGTCCGTGATGTACCGGCACGAGCGCGCGATCAGGGAGTCGAGAGTTGTTACGGGGGTGGGGATCACAGCGGCTGACCTTTCTGATAGTCGTGCATGCACAGCGCAAGCTCGTGCACGAGGTCAGGATCGGCGTCGTGCAAAGCGTTCCATCCGTCGCGAGTGAGCAACGCGACGCGGTAGTAATGCGGGTCCTCCGTGTTCCACTCCGCGAGCAAGCGACGCAGTAGCGCGGCGCGCGACGGACCAGCGGGCGAATCGCGGTCAAGGTAGAGCTGGGGCGCGATTTCGTCTATCGCGAGGATTCGAAGCGTCCTGATCTGCGGTTCGGAGAGTTTCATTCGACGTCAATCCATTCTTTGAGTTCGGTACGGAGCTGGGGACCGGTGATCTCTTTGCGAAGGAACTTCACGGCAAGCTCGAAGATTGCCGTGTCTGCTTCGTCATGAAGCTCGTCCACGACGAGCACGACGCGCGTGCCCCCGTCGCGTACCTCGCGCACGTCACAGGAGTTGCCGTGAACATCTTCGACGTAGACGGGCGTGAAGCGATCGGAACCAACTTCCGCGCGAAGCTCGCCCGCTGTCAGTGTGTGGCCGCTGGCTTTCATGGTCACAGCGTACTACACTCAGGGAAACCCAGGGAGGTTAAGGTGCGGAACATCTACGGAGAGCGCACGTACAACGAGTGCGACAAATGCAACCGCGACGGACACCCGTGCTGGCAGTGCGGCGCGCCCGTCGGACACAGCGACAGTTTCTGTGACGACCGGTGCGCGGACGCGTACGAGCGTGAGAACAGCGTCAACACGATCGACGCTGTGACGAAGCGGTTCCGTGACGCGGGGTACCAGATCTAATGCCCTACCTCGCGCGGTACCGCAACCTCAAGAACGTCATGACCACCACGGACGCCGGCCGCGCGTTCGGATGCGGGACGACGTTCGTACACGCGCTCTGCGTCGACAAGCCGTACGGGCTGACGTGCGAAGACGTGTGGCGCGGTACGAGCGGTGAACGTCGCTGGTACGTCAACGGGATCACGCTGGCAGAGAAAGTCCCCGAGTTAGGAGTTCGAGCATGAACATCAATCAGTGGCGCGACGGCGTGAAGCGCGTCTCTCCGACGCACCGGGAGCGCACCGCGCGCTCGTACGAGAACGGAGACACCGAGGAAGGCACCGCCCGGCGCGACGAGTACGACTGGAAGCACGAAGGGCACGGCAAGAAGTGAGCGACGTCGAGTTAAGTCCAACTGAAGACTGGACGATTCGTGACGCCGTGTTCGGGATAGGTCCGAAGCTACAGGAACGCCTCGAACTGCACGGGCTTGGCACGGTCGGGCAGTGGTGCTCCGCTAACCGGTGGGATTGGGCAGACGTCTACGCACTCGGCCACGGACGCGTCCGCCGCATCGACGAAGCGCTACGGACGAAAGGCTTCACACCGCCACGCGACGAAGACTTCTAGCCCGAAACGACGAAAGGCCCCGAGGTGCTAACCTCGGGGCTTTTCGCTGCGCTCCTAGAACGGCGCTTGCGCCATGAGTACCGGGTTGGGATCCCCGAGGATGTGATCCTCTAGCGTCCGGGTGTCGCGCTTCGGTTGCGGAAACCCGAACTCCGGCACGTGCTCGGGCGGCGTCCACCGACCAGACGACGGATGGTGTTCGAGGTAGTAGACCAGCGCGCGAGCGATGGGAAGCGCGCGCTCCGTGTCGCCACCGATCGAACCGAGCACGTTCTCGTTGCACCACTGGCAGAGCAGACCGCGGACGACGTCGGTGGGGTGATCGTGATCGGTCGCGAGACGTTTCTTCAGTTGTCGGTGCCGGCACACGGCGCACTTGCCGAGCTGAAGCGCGTAGAGCGCATCCCAGTCTCCGCGCTGGAGATCGTAGGTGTTGACGACGTGGGACTCGTGCCGGGCCTTACCCTCGCATCCGATGCAGCGACGGCCTCGGCCCATGAAGAACGGAGGGACAAACCACGCACACACGCGGCACTCAATATCGCCTGCCACGATTGCAGCGGGGTCCTGCTTGAAGTCGTCTCGTCGTCGGACGGCATTGCGATCCCTCACAGACGCGGGTTGCTGGAGCAGGTGATGCCACGGACACCACTTGTTCGAGCGCTTCGACTTCAGCCGCCCACACGGTTGTTCTTGGCCATCGACGATAACGGGCTCGGAGCAGTTACCGCGCATCGCGCTTCACTTCTTTTCCCGACAGACGTTGCATCGGTGCTTGCCCGGGTGGCCGCGCGGCAACCCGCACGTATGCGCGATGTACCCTGCCGTGAGAACGTCTTTGGACACCCACTTCAGTTCACACATGCTTTCCTCCCTGGAAACGACGAAGCCCGCGCTCTCCCCAGAGAAGCGCGGGCATCGAGTGTCGGTCAGTGCGAGAAGACGAGATTGCCGTTCGCGTCGCGCTCCTGACCAGCGTCGTCGAGTACGCCCTTGCCGGGCTCGTCGTGCGGCACGGTCGCGTCCGCGTCGTCACCGTCGAGACGAGCGAGCTCTTCCGCGATCTTCGCGTCGAGCTCCTTGCCGTGATCGGCGGTGACCTGAAGACGCACCGCCTGAGCGCGGAGCTCGCGCTCACGCTCGGCATCCTTCGAGTCGGCCGTGACGAACTTCTCGCGCCGCGCCTCGCGCCGCTTGGTGATGCGGTCCAGCACTTCGTTCAGCTTCGTGATCTTGTCTTCGATGCTACCTGCGGTACCGCGCGGCATAGTGATCCTCTTTCGTAGTTTGCGTTCAGTGGGTCTCAGTGTACTGCACGTTGAAGCAAAGAAGAACCCCGCCCCCGGTGGGGTAGCGGGGCGGGGTTCTCCGTGGAGAGGAAGGGAATCGAACCCTTCACCGGACGGCACGCGCGAGGCACAACGATTCTCGCGTAACGCCGGCTACCGAAGCTCTCCGAAACGCTCGCCTTCCGGTAGTGCTGGCAGGCAACTTTCGGCATGACGAGCGCGCAGACTGCCATCCGCTTGCGAGGCGCTGCGGGTATGAGCCGCACGCTCGCCGTGCCCCTGACCGGAGTCGAACCGGCGCCCTACCGCACTGCCATGGCCTAGGCAACAGCGCGTCGCTCTACCACTGAGCTACAGGGACGGATCCACGGTTCCACGCGCGTCACCACGCGAAACCGATTCGCTCTCCTTCTTCGACAGGGGCGAAGCTAGACCCCTCGTGCCCCTGAGAGGAGTCGAACCTCTCGCTCTTCGGTTCCGACGAAGAACGTGCAACCCGCGGGACCTACGCCGTGTTTTTGGGGACGGTACACGGCAACCGCACACAACAGCGGCGAGTTTCCAGGCTCACCGCGCCCCTAAGGCGAGTCCTACACCGAAAACTCGCCTCGCTCGCGTGACGGGATTCGAACCCGCATCTCTGCCCGTTACGGCTAGCCTCAGGCTCTGCCATTGAGCTACACGCGAACCTTGCTGCGAGGGTAGCTACTCCCTTCGCTGCCCGACGTCGGTCGACTTCGACGCTAGGACTTCCGACGATGATGCTGTTGGGTTCCGCTATCGGCATCACGGTCCATACGTGCCCCCGAGAGGAGTTGAACCTCCCGCGCTCTCCTGTCGAGTCAGACCGAAGTCCGAGAGCGAGCAACCCGCTAAGGCTTGCGCTACAGGGTCGGAGCCTAGTCTCAACCCTGTAGCGGCTACCGCCTTACTGACGGACGTTACTCATCGTCCGCGTCGTCGAACACGTTCGGCGCGGCCGGCGCCTCGTTGCGGAGCCAGCGAATCTCGTAGATCTTCTGCGGTGAACTGTCACCGTCGAGGATCTTCTTGGACGCGTACTTCAGCTCGATAACGTCGCCAACGACAAACCCGCGGCCAAGACCAGCGCGGAACTTGTCGTACTTCTTGTCGAGGACGATTTCCTCACCCTTACGAGTCCCGAACTTTTGCTTGTAGTTCTTCGGGTCGCCCGGTTCCTGCCCCAGAAGCTTGTTCTTCAGGCGGAACTCCACCCACCCCTGAGACGGCAAGTTGCACCACCAGTTGTACGCGCCGTCGATCTCGTGCGCGGGGTCCATGTCGTCGCGCTCCGCGTTCTTCGTCCACTCGTCTGAGCCTTCCAGCACGACGAACTTCGTGAACGTGTTCAGCTTCGGCTTCTTCTCGGTCTCGCCCGAACGAAGCGGCCAGAACAACAGATCCTTGGTCGTGAAGTCCTTCCGCTGAATCTTCCGCGACGGAAGTTCCACGATACGGAGCACGAGCTTCTGCCCGACCTTCGCGTCCCGGAAACTGATAGACGGCGTCTTCTCGAAGTCGTCTTCGAGAAGGTTCGTACCAAAGTCGTCCGACATGTGTGTCCGTTTCTGTCACAGAGATTGACGTGGGTGCCGGGGGGGGTGTTCAGAACCTCCGCAAGGAACCTCCTAATTCCCCTCCCGGCGGTACTGGTGACTTCGCGGCCTAACTTCCCGCAAGGCGCCACTAACCTCCGCTCGCGTAACGGGATTCGAACCCGCATCTTGCCACTTCGTACAACTCGTGTACGACGTCCCGCTCTACCGATTGAGCTACACGCGAACCTTGCAGGTGTCGGGAGGGATGCGGAGCCCAACTCCGCAAGTGGCGAACGTCTCGCACAGGCGTAGTTTTTCCTCCCGACGTTAATCAGAGTGTCACGATCCCTGGAGCGTTGATACTCCGCGTCGCTAACCCGTTTCTCTGACTAGGTGCCGGGAGGGGAAGTCGAAGCTTACGACTTGCGGCCCCGAGGGAGCCCTACCCCTCCCGGCGTGTTGGTCGACGTCTAGAGCAAGTTCCGGTTAGGGCGCCCTTCGCGTCTTCCAACACCACGAACGCTACTCCCTGGTCCTCAGGGGGTCAAGCCCTCACAGCAAGAAACCGGTCGCGAGGAAGTCCAGCGCGATGACCAGCACAGACAGGCGCACAGAGAGGACGTATCTCACTTCTTCCTCGCCCTCCTCGCGAGCTCGCAGAGATGCTTGAGTACGGCACCGACCGGGGCGCGCGTCTCATGCGTCGTGCAGAAGAACTGTGAGCCGTCGTGGCCGTAGCGGCACTTCATAGCGCTATCTCGTTCTCACACGAGACACAAATGGTCCGTCGCAACCTAGTACGCGCTCCGCAGTGAACGCAGACACCTTCGTCGTTCATCGCTCCCCATTCCTCTGCCGGCAGAGGCGCCCGTGGCGGTACCCGGACGCGCACATCTGGCAGCAATGCCGGCGGCCGCGACCGTTCGGGCGACCGCACGCGCACGTACCGTTGAGCGCGTGGGCGAGCGCGAGTACGTCGGTCCGGATCGGTGCCCACTCGACGTCAGTCACAGCGACTCCGGAGGAGTAGCCGGCCACGCGGCCGCGAGACCGGACGTTAACGGTTCGGTGCCGGCCGGCACCCACGACGGCTTGCGCGACCGCCACGCCCGGACCCGCGGCACGAGCTCGCGGAGTACCTTGATCGCTTCGCCGATCGGTACGAGATACACCGTGCACTCACCGAGCCCGTACGGCACGTGCACGATCTCGGCGTACTCCTGATCGATATCGAGCTCCGTACGGATGCCTGTGTCGGGGTCGTACAGATCCGAGAGCGCGTACAGCGCGAGCTGGAGTTCCATCTTCTGCCAGCCATAGTCAATGCGACCGGTTTTGATATCGGTGACGCGAAGTTTTTGATGTTCGACGACAACGCCAGGCTGACGCGCTATTTCCGTCGTCACCCACCGCAATCGGTCAGGCGTACCGTACGTGCGGAACTCGTCGTTCACCATGCCTTGCTCGATGTGCGCGTACTCCCAGGTTTCAGTCTTCTCGCTGTACGCCCATAACATGTCCGCAGACTCGGGGGAGAGCATGTCCCAATTCTGACGCCCCTGATCCCACTCACGCGCAATCTCGTGGAAGTCAGTACCGAGATCTGCTTTTTCCTTCCAGTTGGCCGCGTCTTTGGCCTGTGACGCAATCTCGTTCAACGCGTCGCGCGCACGATCGGCGTTCGAGAGATCGACGCGTTGCGCGGCCGCGACGAGTTGCGGGCGCTGCGCAAGGCCGAGCGTCACCATGCGCTCCGCCCAGAGACCAAGCGAGTACGTGTCTTCCAAGCACGAGATGTACGTCGTCACACGCGTGTAGAGCGCGGACGGACCACGGGGCTCGGTGGGCTTGAAAGTGAAGTACGGCGGCATCGTAGGGCCGTCAACGTCGCCGTGCCAGTCCGGATTGGCCAGCACGTACGGCCGGCCGTTCTTCGTCCGGCGGACCTTGCCGGTGAAATCTTCTACGGGCTCGTCGTCATCGAGAAGACTCACGGGCTTGCTCTCTTTCGCGGGCGCGTCTTTCTGGGCAGTAACGTACTCGCGGAGTAGATCCTTCGACTCGTCGGACAAACCGATCCACGCGCTTTCATCGTCGAGAAGACTCACGACTCATCCTCCGGCTCGCCGAGACTCAGTCCTTCGCGATCGATACATTCGCCTAGGTCGATACAGTTCGGCTTGAACAAACAAACATCACCGCAGTGCGAGTACTCTTCGTCTTCGTTCACTGACGTTCTCCTCTCCCTGGCTTCCAATGGATCATACCGTAGAGCACTGACAAAAGCCCCCCACGTCCGCGTCGGTGTCCGGCACGGGCGCGAGGGGCGCGGAACGGCTTGTCGCCTGGTGAAGCGCGGTGTCTCACTCCGTCGGATAGTCGGGACAGCGGTCGTGGAAACCGTCATCACCAGAGCAGTCGCGCGAACAGCAACCGCTCTCGCACGCCTGCAAATGCCGCACCTGTGCAGGCGACGTCCCGTAGTAATCGCGGTAGGCCTTAAGATCGCTCGCGAGTTCAGCAATCGCCGCTTTGACTTCGGGTAGACCCGTCACGTCGACGGTAACTCGTGCTTCAGCCATTACTCACTCCGTCGGATAGTCGGGGCAGCGGTACGTGGTATCGGGCGCTTCCTGTCCATAACTTTCGCAGCGGTGACACGCACTCAGGTGCCGCACCTGTGTGAGCGACGTGCCGTAGTAGTCCTTGTACGCGGCAAGTTCGTCAGTCTGTACGGCGAGCACGGTGTGCGCGTATTTCAGCGCGTCCGTCTGCTTGAGCGCGAGTGTGCGCCAGGCGTCGCGCTCAGCTTCGAGACGCACAACCTGTTCGCGTAACTCTTGCGTCTCGGGACCAACGAACTCGCTCTGCTTCTTTTTGAGCGCGAGCTGCCACAGTAAGTCCATCGCAGGTTCGCTTTCTTCGCTCACTGCTCCTCCTAGAACTTGCAATCGCACGGAGTACCGGCCGGCGCCTTGCAGACCGGACACGGGTACGTGCACTCGTCGTCGTTGTCGAACTTCACTGCCCCTCCTTGAACGCGTTGTCATCGTGGACGTGCGGCAAGCGCCGCGCCGTCTCGGGCTGCGTCTTCGCATCCGCGGCGTGAAACGCGGCGTGCGCCTTACGGAGCTCGGCACCGTCTTTCGCCTTGACCTCACCCGTGTAGAGCTCGTGGAAGAGAAAGAGGTGACTGGCGAGAGACGGCGCGTCCATCCGGGCCGGCACGACGTACGGCTGGAAGGTGCGCCCGGTGAGATCCTGCGTCGCGATCAGTTCTGCGCCGAGCTTTTCTTTCAGCGCGCGCTCGCCCTCGTCAGTCAAGCCGTCGTCACGCTTGCCGGCCGGCGTGCGCTCGCCGTTCTTCTCGATGCGGACCATAACGGGCTTGCCAGGGTTCGGTTCGCCTTTTGCGCCACCGGCCGCGGGCGAGTAGAGATGCAACCAATTACCGTCGCGCTCGTCACAGCGCCAAATCGTCTCGTCGCCGAGACGCTTCACGAAGTCTCCGGGCTCGATGAAAGCCCACGTAACACACGCCCATTTGTCGGTCATCGGTCCGCACAGACACGAAGCTCGACGGGCATGCCGTAGAACTGGCCGCGGTACGTCGTCACGGTGAACGGCGCGAGACTTCCGCGCGTATCGATATCCGTGCGCGTCGCGAACTTCGCGCCGAACCGCTCCAGCCACGGAGCGAGCGCGTCCGGGCCGGCGCCGTGGAAGTAGAGCGACGGCGTGTGCGGTGCGGCCAGACCTTCCAGAGCCGACGGCATCGTCGCGGTACCGCCGAGCCGATCGGCGACGACACGGAGTAGCGCAGAGCGTGCGTTGTCGATCATCGAGACTCCTCACACTGAGCGGCGATGTACTGGTCGTTTTGAACGCGCCAGACCTTCGGGAGAGCCTGGTAGACCTTCGAGGTGGTGTGGCATCGGATGCAACGCCAGACGTCGCGCGCGTACGGCTGGCTGGTCTCGGCCCAGTCCGACGTGTCCTCCTTGCCGAGTAGCCGCCAGTGGTGACCGTCGAGTACGAACACGGACCCCGGACCCGGAGGAAGGGGCTCTACCGCGATCGCGCGCTTCCGGAACCACTTCACAGCAAGCGCCCGAGGTTCCGCACGGACACGACGCCACCGACGCCGTACGCCACAACGACGGCCGTCTGAATGGTCTCGACGTCGGTCACGCCGAGAAGCAGGAGCGCCGCGAACGTGCCGATGGCGGCCCCGAACGCACGCAGAAGGCAGAGGGCAACGAACGTAGGAAAGGTCATGCTCCGAGGCTACTCCCTGAAAGTCAGGGAAAGCAAGAGGCCCCGGAGCGTTAAGCGCTCCGGGGCCTGCAAAGCTGCGGTGTTACGCCGACGCCTCGTGAACCGCCTTGATGCCGCGAACCATCATCTCAGTCGAAGACAGACGCTTGATGTGGTCATCGCCAGTCTTGGTCTGCTCAACGTCGACGAGAACGACGCGACTTTCATCCCAAGACTTAACGGTACCCGTGAAGGTGAAACCGTAAGCGAAGATCTCGACCTGAGTACCGGTGGCGTAAGCGCTCGTCTGCGTCATGAGAGGAACTGTACTCCCTGACTTTCAGGGAGTCAAGAGGCTCCGGCTTCAGTGAGCAGACGCGGGAGCGCCACCGCGATGCAGAGCCGAACGGCGCTCGCTTCGAGCAAGCGATCGTTGCCCTTACGCGGCTCCGGTCGGTCTCCGTTGTTGTAGCGAAGACACAGCTGAAAGAGGCGCGCGCGGTTCGCGGACGTCTCCTGAATCACGAGCTGCTTGTCCAGCGGCTCACCACGCTTCGCGCCAGGGAGCACAGCGTGCGCCACGACGAGGCGCTCCAGGTCGGTACTCGCCTTCTCCAGGAGAGGCAGCGCTTCACGGATGCACATGGTCACCGCCGCGGACTCGGACAGGCGAATACCGCGGCCGGCGTAAGCGCCACGCAGATCCGAGAGACGACGACGGTTCGTCGCGGTCTCCTGTGCGACGAGTTGCTCGTCTAAGTACTCCCGGGTAGTCATAGGTGCCGATGGTATCCGATGAAAGTCAGGGAGTCTAGATCAGTCTCACACACCCTCACATGCGATAGACTGAGAGCTTCCCTGGTGAAAGGTGCACCTGTGCGCTGGAGTGACGAAGAGCGACAGAGGATGAGTCAACAGCACAAAGCACGCTTAGCGGCGTTAACGCCCGAGGAGCGGATGGCGCGGACGGCGGCCGCCCGGCGCGGTGCCCGCCTGGCGCACGCGTGGCGACGGGAGCTCAAGGCCGCAGAGCTCTTGCGTGACGCGGGATGGGAGGTGACACCCCCGACGGCTGAGACAAGAGAGGATGCTGGGATCCCCTAGAAACACGAAACCCCGGGAGGTGGGATCCCGGGGCACGCGACGCACAAAAAACTCCAACCACGAGAAGAGTAACACTTTGAGTGAGTCTGCAAACTCTGTCGCGGCTGTTTCGTATGCGCAGAGGGGCTGGTATGTCGCGCCCGTCAACGTGAACTACCTCCCGACCGGAAAGAAGAAAGTCGACTTCCTGGTCCCGTGGGGGACCGCGGCGTCGTGCGACCCCGACGAGATACGGGACTGGTACGACGAGCATCCGTACGCCGGTTGTGCGATCGCGACGAAGCGCTCGAAGCTCGTCGTGATCGATCTCGATATCAACGGTGCGGAGAACGGGCTCGAAGAGTGGTACCGGCTCGTCGGAGACCGCGGTCCGAGCGTCGAGACCTACCAGGTCTCGACGCCGACGGGTGGACTGCATCTGTACTTCCTCGACCCCGACAACCGCGCCGTCAACAGCTCGCGCACGCTCGCGCCGGGGATCGACGTCCGCGGCGGGGGACACAGCAACGGCGGTGTCGTCTTCGCGCCCCCGACGAACACGGCCAAAGGAACATACGAAGTCGCCGACCCCCGGGAGCCCGTGCCGCTCCCGGAGTGGCTCTGGGAAAAGATCGAGAAGCAGAAGACAGAGCCTGCCGTGCAACCGCGATCACGCGGCGGGTCACTCCTGGACGACGAGTACTCCGGTGAGCCGGCGTCGGCCGACGAGGTACTCCAGCGGGTCTCGGAGATCGCGGCTCAGATCGGTGCGCTGAGCGGCCCGGGGGGCAACACCGAGTGCGCGCGTCTGGCGTTCATGGCCGGCCAGTACGCGGGCGCGGAACAGCTCACCGCGGGACAGATCGTGGCCGTGTTGCGCGCACCGATCCTCGCGTGGGAAGCGGCGTCCGGTCAGGAATCGACGTGGCACAAAACCATCGAGTCACAGGTCCGCGAGGGAGCCAAACGCCCGCGGCCGTGGATCGCAGCGCAGAAGGCGGAGAAGGCGGCCGCGAAAGATGAAGCGACCGTGCGGCGCGCGCTGGAGTTCGGCGACGCCACGATCGCGGAAGTCATCGCAGAGGACGTCCTGATCGGAAAGTACGTCCGGACCAAAGGTCTCGGGTGGCTGCGCTGGAGCGGGAAGTACTGGAAGGCGTGCGACGACGGCGCACCGGTCGAAGCCGTACGGCGGTACGTCAAGAAGGCGCTGATCGCGGCCATCAAAAAAGACGGCATCGGGAGCTCGGACGCCAAAGGGTGGGCGACGTACAACAGCGCGGGCAAGATCAACGCGCTCGTGTCGCTCGCGGGGAACATGGATCTCGTGCTCCGGGACGCGACGGAGTTCGACGCGTACCCGGATCTGCTCAACACGCCGGACGGCACGCTCGACCTGGTGACCGGTGAGCTCCGTCCGCACGCACCGCAGTTGCTGCTCACCAAGATCACCCGGGGACGGTACGTGCCGGGCGCGAAGTCCGAGGCGTTCGAGACGCTGCTCACCGCGGTCCCGGAGGACGCGCTCGCGTGGCTCCAGGCGCTCGCGGGAGCCGGCGTCTCGGGGCGACCGAAACCGCGGGTGCCGGCAGTGCTGCTCACCGGGGGCGGCCGTAACGGCAAGACGTTGTTGATGGAGACCGTGTTGCACGCGCTCGGCGGCATCGAGGGCACCGGGTACGCCGTGCAGGTCCCGAACGAGCTCCTGCTTCTCGGGAAGGCGGCCGGCGGCCCGTCACCGGAAAAGCTGATGCTCCGGGGCGCGCGGTTCGCGTACGTCGAAGAGACGCCCGAGGGGCGGTTTCTCGACGTGCAGGCGCTGAAAAAGGTCATCGGTACGGGACTGCTCACCGCGCGCGGGATGTACAAGGATCTCGTCACGTTCCCGCTGCGTCACATCATGTTCATCAACACGAACCATCCGCCCCGGGTGACCGAGACAGACTCGGCCACGTGGGACCGGCTCACTTCGCTGAAGTTCCCCTACCGGTTCCGGAAGGCCAACGATGACCTCGGGGCGTGGAAGCCTGGCGACCGGCACGGGGACTCCGGACTGGCGGACGCGCTCGTCGGACAGGACGCGCTCGACGCGTGCCTGAGCTGGCTTGTGGACGGTTACCGGTTGGGCGCACCGGAGGACGTCGAGCGGCCGGCGTCGGTGGCCGCGTCGGTCGCGGAGTGGCGGCGCGAGGGTGACATGACGCTGCGGTTCATCGAAGACGTCTTCGAGTACGACGAAGAATCGTGGGTGACGACGGCTGGTCTTTACGCAGCGTTACAGCGCTGGTGTGACGTAAACGGGCAACAGAAGCCACCTCCGCTCAATACGTTCATGTCTCGACTTCGCTCGCATACCGGGCTAGGCAGGCAAATCGCTACGCGGCGGGTGCTGAGCGATAGGTCCGGATTGTCGCTCCCGGAGAGCTCGGTCTGGGTCGTTGAGGGTGCGGTCGGTCGGCGCCCTCGAACGGTTGCTACGCAAGGGATCGTGGGGCTGCGTTGGCAGCAAGCCGCGGAAGGCGTTTCGCTGCTTGAGTAGCTGACCTGGGATTTTGCAGGCGACTCACGGGGTTCACGGGGTTACTCCAAACTTTCCCATGAGACTTGAGTTCAAAAAAGTTGGAACTAACCCCGTGAACCCCGTGAGTCCACTTTCCGTCGTCGATTAGTTACTGGCCGTAAGGAGCCCAGAAGGTGCCGAATTCTACTAACGCGTTCCCCGTTTGGCGTTGCTCCCAAGGTGACCCAAACGATCCACTTCGCGGTACATGCCGAGTGTGTGGCGAGTACCGACCGTGCGACCGATGTGGGTCGAAAGACGCAACGTCACTGTCCGCTACGGCGTTCGAATGCCTCGCGTGCCGCTCGCGTGAGCCCGCCTGGTCGTCGTCGTCGGTGGCCGCTCAGGAGGAAGCGCGGCGCGCCATGCGAGAGGACGTGCTGAGCTCGATGCGGGCCGAGGAGGACGCCCTGCACGCCAAGAACCGCACGAAGCCACCCGAGGCATACCTGCCTCACACCTACCGCGTGCTGGAGGCTGTGCGGCCCGCTCAGGGCGATGTGCTGCCAGCGGGGATCCGTGCACTCGTGAAGCAGTGCGACGAGGTCGGCGTCTGGTATGCGCTCTCCAAGACGCTCGCGACCGATACCGATGGGTTCGGGCGGACGCGGCACGTTGAGAGCGTGTCGTTCGTCGCGAGCGTCAACCGGGTGCCGTACGTCCGGCAAGACGTGTTCGTCGCGTACGAGAGCAAGCCGGTACGCGAACTCGAACCCGTGCTGATTCAGCTCGGCGGTACTGCGTGCTTCACCGCAGAGGTCTGCGTTCTTCGTGAGCGTCTCACGTTCGCTCGCGCGCTACTGTCCGGTCGCGGCAAGGGCACGCTGACCGACGCGAAGCGCGCACTCGGGATCGTGGTGGCCGAGCGCAAGTCGCGAGCACCCAAGAATCCACAGACTGTGAAGAAGCCTGTGGGCAAGGCAGACACGCTGCGATGAATGTCCTCAATCAGTGGTTCGCGTGGTACTGCTTCGCGTGCGTCGATCTCGCGGTGTGGTTCTGGGTCGCGCTCAAGGCGCGCGGCGCGCTCGCGTATCTGGCCGGCACGCTGGGCTTCGTCTCGGCGTGGACTATCGCGGTTGGCGTACCGATGTTGATTTGGTTCACCTCGGAAGGGATGCTGAACGCATGAGCCCTTACCCGCCCGGTCCCGAAGGTTGCACCGGTCACGTCACGTGGCACGACGGAGATCAGTACTGCACGTTCATCGCGTCCGATCAGGCGACGTACGACGCTCAGCTCGCGGCGCGCGTCACGTCCGCGGCCGCTCAGGATCTCGAACTCGACGGTGATCCGCACTCGTGTCCGGGTGTCGGCACTGACATGTACGTCGTTCGGCTCGTGCCCGTAGGCTGATACCGGTGGGTAACGGGATGCAGGGAGAGAAGCGCGCGGGGTTCGCCCCTCGCGCGCTTCTCGCTGCCCCTGAGCGAGTTTTTACGACAACCTGTCGTGGTGCGTCGTAATGCCCGGGGGACGACAGATCCGGGGCTGGCGAATCGGCGCGCTGAAGCACGATCTCGCTGGAGGCAAGTCGCAGCGCGAGTGCGCGGCTATGTACGGCGTCACGCAACAGAGCATCTCGGAGTTCGCGAAGCGCAACGCGGACGATATCCAAGCGATTATCGACAGTACGCGGACGTTGCTCGGTGACATCGCGCTCGCGGACAAGGCGAAGCGCATCGCGGCGTATGTGGAGACCGCCGAGCGCGTCGATGGCGTACTAGACGCCGAACAGGTAGCTGAGACCGAAGGTCGGCGTCGTGCGACGGGCGGTGTGCCGCTCGCGGAGCTGTTGCGGACGCAGCAAGCGGCGTATCGCGCGATCGCGGAAGAGCTCGGCGACCTTCCGCAGCGCATCAAGGTTGAAGGTGGCGGTGAGCCGGTACGGCACGTCATCGAGGGTGTCGACGTCGCGGACCTGAAGTGAAGCTCAGCGATCACCAGCTACTCACGAAGTGCCGGCATTGCGGCGGGTACGTGCTCCGAGCGCGTGGGCATTGGGTACAGCCGACCGTGGATCGCAGTCTCGATGACCTTCAAGACTTCAGCCGAGCGCGGACGTGTGACCGCTCGCCCGTGATAGCGAGACTGCACGCGCCGACCTCTTGACTCCCTGACTTCCAGGGATTAAACTCAGAGGCATGACGACGGGCGCGCGATTCCAGGTGAGGGAAGACTCTTCCGGATACGTGGTCTTCGACACCGTTCGCGATCGCGTCTGGTCCAAGACGTACAGGCGCAAAGGTTGGGCCATTCGCGAAGCCGTCCGACTGGTAGACGCTTATCAGCACTTCAAGTACAGCGACTGGGGAAGCTAACGCGTGTACGCACGCGTACGCCCCACCGCCAACCATCGCGACGTCCCGTACACCGTGCGGGACGTTTCGCGTTTGCGCCGCGCCGAACGCCGAGCGCGGGTAGGGGACGCGCTACTCGCAGCGTGCACCGCGTTGTGGTGGTTCGCCTTCCTCACGACGTTGCTCGTGCTGGGCTTCGCGGTCGGCTACCTCGTACCCCTCGCCATCCGCGTTACGCTGCGCACATGATCGTTGCCGACGTGCCCATGACCAACTCGGTCGTCAACGTCGTCACTGCGGTAGCGACGCTGGTCACTGCGATCACCGCGTTGTGCGCGCTCCTGCCCGTGCTGTTCAAGCTCGTGCGCGACGTCAAGAACGTGCACACCATCGTGAACCAGCAACATACGGACGCGATGAACTTCCAGCGCGCCCTGATCCGAGCGCTCAAAGACGGCGGCATCGAAGTCCCGCGTGACCAGAGCGTCACATCGGACGAGTAGGCCTTACCCTGACTCTCATGATCCTTCGCTCCGCGCTTCTCGCCTCTACCGCGACGCTCGCGCTCGGCAGTGTGTGTGTGTTGGCCGACGTGCCGAGCGCTACCGCGGCTGACCCTGACCCTTGCGGTCTCACGGGCTGGTTCGTCAATCCCGACGAGGCGGACCGTGCGCCCGATCGCACGTACGCGGGGCTCGTGTTCGAGCCGGCCGACCTGATCCACCACGAGGCGCCCGCGGGTCTCACTACCGCCACGCTGAACAGCGGCGACTACACGGCCAGTCCCGCGCCCGACCAACCGTCGTTCTTCTCCGTCGAGGTCTCGGGCACGGACGGCGGCTACGCCACGCTGCGATACAACCGGCTCACGCACCTGTGGAACATGGTGACGGGCGGCCAGTTCTACGAGCACGCTGATCCGGACGAGCTCGTCGACATGCCCCCGGTGAAGCGCAGCCACACCGTTGTCCGGTTCGGCGTCGGCTACACCAAGAATCCGCCCGGCACCGTGAAGACGACCGTGACCGCGGTGTCATTCCAGGGGAAGGCGTACACGTTCTCATGCACCCCACCGACGCAGTCTCCGAGCGCGACGCCGAGCGCGACCGCGACGGGTACGCCGAGTGCTTCGTCTGCGACTACCTCACCGGGTTCATCGTCGACCCCGACGGGATCCGCGACGCCGAGCGCTACGCGCAGCGCAACCGCGACGCCGACCGCTACGCGCAGCGCCACGCGTAGCGCGTTGCCTGACATCGCGGGCTTCGAGACCCCGGAACAGGATGACGGCCTGCCCGTGACCGGTGCGTCACTCTCGTTCATCATCGCGGGCGCGGCCGGCTTGCTCGTCGCTGGCGGTGCGCTGCTCTGGTGGACACGTCGACGCACGCGCTAGGCGAGGCAGGCTCCCTGAGTTACAGTGAGCTTATGGACGACGTTGAGCTCACCGTGCACAAGCAGACTGAGTATCGCCTCATGAGTGACGAGCTGTACGAAGACAAGCTGGCAGAGGCGCGCGCGGTGCAGGCCTACTTTGACCAGGTCGGAGACTCGCTCACTCGCTGGCTGTTCGAGGTGAGCCCATGACGTACGAGATGCCGGAACCGTGCGGCCTGCACGAGTCGCACGGTTCGCACGCGCACGGCGAAGACTGGTGTCCCGGGTACACGTCGCCGAGCGCCGAGACGTGGTACGGGTACATCCCGCCGAGCACGCCCGAGTGCGCGTGCGACTGGTGGCTACCGCGTCCACTACCCGGAGGACCGCTGTGAACGACGCCGAGCGCATTGCGCAGTACGAAGCAGGCGGAGACAGTACGTCGTGTCCACCCGCGGTTGTGCCGACCGCTGAGCAGATGTGGTACGCGCTCCTGCACGCCGCGCCGGACTGGCGTCTGTCCGCGCTCCGTCACCTACAAAGCCAAGCCGACGTCGGGCACGCCTGTTTCGCCGAGCAACACCGCGGGCGCATCGCCGAGCTCGAAGATCGCATCGCGCGCCTTGAGGGGCGCTTCCAGGACGGGCGGCGGTATTGATGGACGTGTTCGTCTTCGTGCTCGCGTGCGTCGCGCTCGCGGTGAACGCTGCGCATACCGTCTTTCTCATCCGCACGAGGCGCCGATGACTCCCGAAGCGATCGTTGTGCACAGCGTCGACGAGTTCATCGCGGACGTCCGGGCGCGCGCTGAGCGCGAGCGCGCGTGCGTCTGGCTCGAAGTCGACGGTCAGCACTTCACCGCGCATTGGTGGCCCGAGGGAGCGACGGGTTTTTGCGTTTGCGACCAAATCGATAGGCCACAAGCGTGACGCGCGAGGAAGCAGTTGAACAGGTGCGGCTCTTGGCAGACTCGCACGTGGGCGAGTACTGCGTTGAGGAAGACGAAATAGCGAGTGTTCACGAAGAGACGCGCGACGCGTTGCGAACGCTCGGCGTGACTGACGTCGAGCTGGCGAAATGGTACCTGTGACCGCGGTCGCCGAGCGCGTCCACATCTACCGCCCCATCGGGCGCAACCTCGACGTGTTCACTGATCGCTCAGCGGAAGTGCTCGTGTCGGGACCGGCAGGCACGGGCAAGTCGCGCGCGTGCATTGAGAAGGTTCACGGCGCCTGCCTCGCCACACCCGGCGTCGCTGCCCTGATCGTGCGCAAGACGCGCGAGTCTCTGGGCAGCACCGCGCTGGAGACCTACCGCAAGTTCGTCGCGCACGAAGCGATCCTCTCGGGTGAGGTCCGGTTCTTCGGGGGCAACGCCGAGAAGCCGGCACAGTACCGGTACGGCAACGGGTCCACGATCAACATCGGCGGCATGGACAAGCCGGACAAGATCATGTCCAGCGAGTACGACATCGTGTACGCGCAAGAGGCGACCGAGCTCACCATCGACGACTGGGAAGCAATCACGACGCGCCTGCGGAACGGGCGCCTCTCGTTTCAACAGTTGCTCGCGGACTGTAACCCCGGTCCGCCCACGCACTGGCTCAAGCAGCGCAGCGACGAGGGCAAGACGTCCCTCATCATCACGACGCACCGCGACAACCCGATCCTCGTCAACCCGCGTACGGGCGAAGAGACCGAGCGCGGCCGGCTCTACCTGAGCAAGCTCGAACGGCTCACCGGTCACCGCAAACGGCGTCTGCTCTACGGCGAGTGGGTGGCCGCGGACGGCGTCGTCTACGAGAACTGGGATAAGGATCTGCACGTCTGCGACCCGTTCCCGATCCCGGACGACTGGCCGCGGTTCTGGTCGATCGACTTCGGTTACCGGAATCCGATGGTTGTTCAGCACTGGGCACAGCAACCGAGCACGGGACGGCTGTACTGCTATCGCGAGTACTACCGCTCGAAGATGCTCGTGGAGCACTTCGCGAAGTGGGTACTCGATGACATCGCGCCCGCGTACTGGACGTGCAACAACGGGCACGAGAACCGCGTCGCGGATGATGCCGTGTTCGACACGTGCGCCGAGTGCTACCAGCAACGCGAAGCGAATCAGCCCGGGATCCGTCGTTGGTCCGAGCGTCAGCCGCGCAAGATCCTCGTGGACCACGACGCAGAGGACTACATGACGTGGAAGCTCCATACGGGGCTGCGTACGACGCCGGCGCACAAAGACGTGCTGGAGGGCGTGCAGGCCGTTGAGGACCGCTTGTTGCCGATGGCCGACGGTAAGCCCGGTCTGCTCTTCATGCGAGGCTGCGAGCGCTACGTCGACGTCGAGCTCCGCGAGCGCGGCAAGCCCACGTCCACCGTGCAGGAGTTCCCCGGCTACACGTGGGCGCCACCGCCGCAGACGACGACGATTTCCCCGACGCAGGATCGCACGCGCGAGCTACCTGGCAAGGCGGACGACCACGGGCTCGACGCGACGCGGTACCTCGTGGCGCACTTCGATCTGAAGCGCAAGACCAAGCTCAGGGTGGCAGGATGACGTGGGCTGAATTCATCGCATGCACGGTGTGTGGTGTCGTACTTGGCGTCGTTCTGCTTCGTCTCGGTGAAGCGTGGATGCGACGATGACTGATACCCTGACTCCCATGGGACTCTTTTCGAACACCGTCCGCCTCGACTACGTTCCGGGCGCTATACAGGCCATGGCCAGTCCGATTATCGGCGTAGTTCCGTACAACAACGGCACAATGGTACTCATTGCCGTTGACCCGAGTGCGGACGTCGAACGTCTGCGCGCTCACTGGACAGAGATGCTTGGTGATGGCGTGGTCGAAGTACTCATCGTCACGCCCGACCAAGAATTTGGATACCGTGCGCTGTGATCGCAATCGCAGTCTTCGCGCTCGCAATCTGGCTGTACGTGGCCAAAGGTCCTGACGTCGCGTGGTGGTACGTCATCGGCGCAGTCTCGGGCGTCGTGCTCGCGAAGTGGGCGGACAATCTCCGAGCGCGCACTGAGCGCGAGCGAGCTGAGCACCGTGACTGAGCCGCACTGCACGAACGAAGAGAATCACGAACCGCACGCCGTCTTCTGCCGTGGCGTCGCCTACGCATGCGCGGGCCTGCCGGTTGTCGCACAGTTCGACGTGGATCTCCTGCCGTACTGCGGTCAGCACTCACAGCCTGAGCTCACGACGTGAGCCGAGCGCTTCCCATCGCGCTCACCGCGCTCGCGCTCGCGCTCGCGGTTGCCGGTGTGTTCGGGTTGGCCGGTCCGTGGTGGGCATGTCTCGCGGCCGCGGTGGGCATACTGCTCTTCGTACTCATCACGGACTTTGAGGGGAGCAACGATGGACAGTCACGCGATGGACGTGCAGGAAGTGGGACGCGTCGAGGATGACATCACGATGATCGTGGGCTGCGAGTGCGGATGGCGGTCTGACGAGATCGCGACGACGAAGTACGCCCGTCACGATGACGCGGTTCTCGCGTGGGGCGGGCACGTTGGTTCCGCATGGACGGACGCGTCGAAAGCCTGACGTCAGTGACGGGAGCGCGTCGACCGCGTAGCCTGCGGTCATGCGCTCGCTTCTGGCCGGCAACGGCCTCTCCCTCCGCCGGACGCCGAGCGCGCCCGTGGTGCAGAACCTCGTACGTTCTGGCCGCACGTTCGCGAACTTCTTCCAGACGACGAGCTTCTCCACCGAGGTAGCCAAGCGCTACGCGCGGGATTCGACGCTGTACCCCATCGTGTCCGCGCTCGCACAGGACACGGGAGCGGTGGACTTCGGGCTGTTCCGCCCTGGAGAGTCCGGCAAAGACGAAGATCGCGTCGAGGTTCTACCGGGCCAGCATCCCGCGGTCGATCTGTTCGACAACCCGAACCCGTTCTACTCCAGGAGCGAGTTCGTCGAAGCCGGCCAGCAATGGATCGATCTCGTAGGCGAGTGCATCATCCTCGTCGAGTTCATCGCGAAGATGCCCGTGCGCCTCTGGGTGATGGACCCCGCGAAGTTCACGCCGATCAAGGGTGACATCATCGGCGTACCGCTCGCACAGAAATTCTTGCTCGGCTGGGTTTACACCGCCGATGACGGCACGCAGATCAAACTGAACGTCAAAGAAGTCTTGCAGATCAAACTGCCGAACCCGGATGACCCGTGGCGCGGTATCGGCCCTGTGCAGGCCGCGCTCGTGGATATCGACTCGTCGCGGTACAGCGCCGAGTGGAACCGAATGTTCTTCATCAACGGCGCGTCACCGGATGGCGTCGTGCAGATCGAAGACTCCTTCTCTGACGACGAGTTCCGCGAGTTCACTGACCGTTGGCGCGAGTCTCACCAGGGCATCGGTAACGCGCACCGCGTGGCCGTACTGGAGAACAACGCTCAGTGGGTGCCGAACGCGTTCACGCACCGCGACATGATGTTCGCCGAGCTGCGTTCGCAGTCGTCCGACTTCATCCGCAAGGCGTTCCGGTTCCCCAAGACGATGCTCGGTGACACGGACACCGCCAACCGCGCGGTCGCGGAAGCTGGCGAGTACCAGTACGGCAAGTGGCTCATCACTGCGCGCGCGAACCGTTGGTGCTCGATGCTGAACAACCGGCTCATGCCGCTCTTCGGCGAAGAACCGGCGGGCGCGCCGCGCAAACCGAGCACGCGTAACGCGCTGCCCCCGAAGCCAGCTCCGAAGCCGGCGCCCGGAGAGAACCCCGAGCGCAAAGTCGCGGCCCCGACGGGCAAGCCGTACTGGGATTTTGAGCCTGTTGTGGAATCTGATGATCAGGTTGAGGCTGATACCGTCGCGGCAAGAACTACAGCTTTCGTGGCGCTCGTCGGCTCAGGTGTCGACCCTGAAGACGCGGCCGCGGTAGCCGGACTACCTCCGATGCGGTGGGAACGGCCACAACAACCGGGGTTCGACGAAGACGGTAAGCCGTTCCCGAAGCCAGGAGAGGAGTCCAGTGGATCCAAAGACGGTGGCAAACCTCCGGGCAAGCCAGGGGGAAACGGTGCGAACGGCTCGAAGCCTGGCAAGTCTTCGGGCGGGACGAACTGACTGGTACCGCATCGAGAACAACGCCAAAGCGTTGAGCGCGGACGTCTACATCTACGACGAGATCGGTTTCTGGGGCGTATCCGCTCAAGACTTCGTCGCGGCGTTCCGTGGTGAGATCGACGCGAGCGCGGATGTCACCGTGCACATCAACTCGCCCGGCGGTTCCGTCTTCGACGGCATCACGATCCTGAACGCACTCCGCGCGCACAAGGGCGGAGTGACCACGGTCGTCGACGGACTCGCAGCGAGCGCGGCCAGCTTCATCGCACAGGCCGGCACCAAGCGCGTCATGGCGCGGAACTCCCAGATGATGATCCACGACGCCATGTCGCTGTGCGTCGGCAACGCCTCCGACATGCGCGAGGTGGCCGACCTACTCGACAAGGCCAGTGACAACCTCGCGGACGTCTACGCGCATCGGAGCGGCCGCGGGGACGTCAAGAGCTGGCGCGCCGAAATGGAGAAAGAAGTCTGGTACTCCGCTCAGGAAGCCGTGGACGCCGGTCTCGCGGATGAAGTCGACGGCGTTGCGAGTAAGCAAGATGAGGACAAGCTCGCTGCGTCGTGGGACTTGAGCATCTACGCGCACGCGTCGCGCACCGAAGCACCCGCGCCCGAACCGCTACCTGTCATCGAACCTGAACTACCCGTCACGGCCGCGCCCGCGTGGGACATGGCCTCATTCCTGGAAGGTCTACACAATGGCGCCTAATCTGGCCATTCCCACCGATCCCGACGCGCTACTCGCTGACCTGAGCGACGACGCGAAGCGCAAGGCGCTCCTGGAGGACCCGAAAGCGTTCGGTGCGTACATCGCGAACTACGCCGACGCCGTCAACAAGCGCGACACCGCGATCTCTGATCAGGTGAAAGATCAGGTCTCGGCGACGCTCGCGACGTGGCTCAAAGACAACGAGGCGGAGCTTCTCGGCAACACGTCCGCGCACCCGGGAGTCAACGCGTCGATCAAGGCCGCCGGCTACAACAACCGCGCACCGGGCGCGAAGGTCGACAACCTGTTCGACGACCTCCCGGACTTCCTCCAGTCGACGTGGCACCGAGCGGACGAATTCCTGTCCCGCGCCCCTGGTCAGCTCGACGCGCGCCGCGAGAAGCTGGGCAAGCACCGGGACATTCAGAACAGCTTCGGCTCAGTCGTGCCGGCCGACGGTGGGTTCCTGATCCCGGAGACCATGCGCTCGCAGTTGCTTCAGATCGCGCTGGAGTCCGCGGTCGTCCGGCCGCGCGCAACCGTGATCCCGATGGAATCGCTCCGCGTCCCGATTCCGATGGTGGACTCGACGAGCAACGTGTCGTCCGTCTTCGGTGGCGTCATCGCGTACTGGACGGAAGAGTCCGCCGCGCTGACCGAGTCTCAGGGTGCGTTCGGCCGTGTTGTGCTCGACGCCAAGAAGCTCACCGCGTTCGCGGTCGCGCCCAACGAGCTCGTTGCCGACGCGTCCGCGTTCGGCGGGTTCATCGGTACCGCGTTCCCGAAGGCTATCGCGTGGTTCGAAGACATCGCGTTCATGAAGGGCACGGGCGTTGGTGAGCCGCTGGGCTTCATCGGGAATGGCAACACGGCCACGGTGACGCAGACCGCGGAGTCCGGTCAGGGCGCGAACACGCTGGTCTGGGAGAACATCGTCAAGATGTACTCGCGGATGCTCCCGACGTCGCTCGGGACCGCGGTGTGGATCGCTGACATTCAGACCTTCCCGCAGCTCGCGACGATGGCGCTCTCTGTCGGTACCGGTGGCGCGCCGGTTTGGCTCAACAACGGCGTCGAGGGTCCGCCCATGACGATTCTCGGTCGGCCGGTCATCTTCACTGAGAAGGCGAACGTGCTCGGCACCGCGGGCGACATCACGTTCTGCGACCTGTCGTACTACCTGATCGGTGATCGCCAGTCGATGATGGCCGCGAGCTCCACCGACTATCGGTTCGGCAACGACCAGACCGCCTACCGCGTCATCGAGCGCGTGGACGGCCGGCCGTGGCTCCAGTCCGCGATCACGCCGCAGAACGGTGGCGCCACGCTCTCGCCGTTCGTCAACCTGAGCTCGACGCGTACGTAGTCGTCGTACGGGGGAGAACGGGACTAGGAGCGCACCGCGCTCAGATTGGAGTGATTCCAGTGTTCGCACTCGTGGCGCTAGTCCTGTTCGCTCTCGCGGCGTTCGGCGTCGACTTCAAGGCGGTAGAGATCGTGCCCCTCGGGCTGGCGTTCTTGGCCGCTCACCTACTGATCGACTTCCGCCCGTGGGCGGGAAGGGTGAACGACTGATGACAACGTGGATTAAGCGGTATGACGGTTCTGTTCCGGGTAGTGGCGCGAAAACAATCGATCTCAGTTTGTAGTACAAACGCCGAGCGCAACCACGCGGTAGGCATCGATGGCGAGCATTGAAACCCTCGCCAGGAAGTAGGATTCCATGGGTATGGAAATGCTCGGTCGGACGATTAACGTCGTCCCGCAGGCAAGCGCCGTCGGACTTCGCTGCGATACCGGCACCGGCTGGACGTTTGTCGTCTGGGGCACCGCAACTACGTATACGCTGACGTCGTCTGCGACGTTCGGTGGCTCGTACACGTCGCCCGGTTCGATCATCGTCCGGACGTACAACACGTCGACCGCGACTAACGGCACTGCCGCGTGGGCGCGCGTCAACCAGACCGCGGCCAACACCGTTGTCAACGCGGGTACGGGCGCCATCGCGTTCTACGTCGACAACGCGTCGCTGCGCGACGGTGACAAGTACATCAAACTGACTGCGGGCTCGGGTACGAACGTTGTTGCGATTCAGGGTGACCTCTCAGTTCAGCGGACGCCGGCCAACCTCCCGATCCTGAGCGCGTGAGGCTGACATGACGACGATTGTTGATAACAAGTCGTTCCGCGAACTTTTGCTCGGTCGCCAGGTGAAGAAGTCGATCACCGCAGCGAATGGCATCGTCACTGTTTTCAACATGACGGGCGGCCGGGTTCTGATCACGTCGCTTGTTGGTCGAGTGACGACGCTGATCGGTTCGACCGCTTCGAACTTGAAGCTTACGTACAACCCCACCGCTGCTGGTACATCGTTCGATCTGTGTACCGCTGTTGCTATCGAAACCGACGCGGTTGAGCAGACGTATACGTTGCTCGGAGCCGCAACGGTTGCGGTACCGGGTGCACTTATTGTGTCCGGCACCGTTGGTCAGGCGATGCCGGTTATCACTAACCCTTACCTACTCCAGGCGGGAACGATCGAAGCGAACTTCTCGGCTGACCCCGTCGGCGGTGTCATCGAGTGGACCATGACGTACGTCTCGTATGACGACGCGGCCACGGTCGCGGCCGCCTAGGAGGGCAGAGCAATGGCAAAGATCTCTCGCTACGGCGGACCGACGAGCGTCAACGCGACGCCGGGTGACGTCATCGAGAACGCGGTCGGTCAGTTCTCCGCACTGCACCCGGAGGAGCAGGAAGCTTTTCCGCTTCACGGTGAAGGCGACGAGAACGCCTGGCTGAAGACGGACGCGGACGGCAACGTCGTCCGCGACGACGAGGGCGAGCCCGAGCGCGGTAAGCAGGGTGAGCGAGTCGAGAACGCCGACGACGAGCGCGAAGGGCGTGAGGACGTATCTCCTGGGGCCAGCTCCTCGCCATCGAGCGAGAAGCACGAGAAGAGCAGCGACGAGCGCGACGACGACGGCCGACCGCATGTTTCGCAGACGGAGAGCCGCTCGAACCCGGACGCGAGCCCGGAACGCAGCACTGTCGATTCTGTGGTGAAATCTACGACAACCACGCGCAAGAGGTAGGACTCTGACGCGGAACGCGCCCCCGGATCTCGGTCCGGGGGCGTTGCCGTGTAGTACCGTCACCAACAACAAACTGCATATCCTGAAACAACAGCACGACGCTGGGAGCAAGTCTCCCTAGGCCAGAAAGCAAGGCGAAGCGGAGCGCACATGGTTAGCCCGATTCCTCCGGGCGCGTTCCACGCGTCCCGGCAAAAGCTCGCACGCATGCTCGACTTTCAAGAAGTCGCACGCAACGACGAGCAAATCGACGACGCACTACGCCAGGCGACCAGCGACGTCGAAGGCTACTTGCATCGCGGTTTCTTCCCCTGGCGCGGCACGCGCTACCGCGACTACCCGGACCGTGACTACACCGACCGGTTGTGGCTCGATGGTGACGAGTTCGTTTCGCTGAGCGCCGCGACGTCCGGCGGCACGACGCTCGCGACGAACAATCTCGTCTATTACCCGACGTCCGGGCCGCCGTACAACGCCATCGAGACCAGCGTCGCGAGTTCCGCCTACTTCCAAGCGGGCGCCACGTGGCAGTCCGCCATCGCGCTGACCGGGCTGTGGTGCGGCACCGACGCGAGCACGCGGCCGGCCGGCACGCTCGCGGCCGGAATCAACGCGTCCGTCACCACGCTGGCACTCACGCCGCTCGGCACCGCGCGCATCGGTGTCGGTGACCTCCTGCTTTGCGGAACCGAGTACCTCGTCGTCACCGCGGTCACGAGCGCGACGTCAAGCCAGACGCTCCAGACGCCGCTCACCGCGAGCGCCGCCAGTACCTCGGTCGCGGTGAGCACCGGGAGCGCGTTCGTCGCAGGCGAAGCGATCACACTGGACTCCGAACAGATGCTCGTGGTGGACGTCACCGGCAACACGCTCGTCGTCAAGCGCGCGTGGAACGGCACCGTGCTCGCCACGCACACAGGCTCCACGATCTACGCGTCCCGCACGCTGACCGTGACGCGCGGAGCGTGCGGCAGTACCGCGGCCGCGCACAACTCTGCCGATGCCGTCGGCCTGCACATCATCCCGCCCCCGGTGCAGGCGTTGACGTTGGCCGAGGCGTCGTGGCTTTACGCCAGCCATGCGCAAGGCTGGCAGACGGCACCCGGGACGACGAGCCGGAACACGGCCGTACTCGCGGGACTCGAAGTACTCAACGATCTGCGCAAGAACGTTCAGCGTGCGTCCGGCCGCAAGCAGCGAGCACGGGCGGTGTGAGATGCCCGTCATCCTCTCCGGACCGTTCTTCGAGTCCCGCGATCGCGCCATGGCGGAGATCACTGCCGAGATCGAACACGATCTCGCGCAAGTCGGTCACGCGCTCGTGAAGACGAACCTCGTCACGTTCATTCGCATGCCGACCCCGTACTACTGGACGCGCACCGAAGTCCGCGGCAATCCCAGCGGCCCGGGCCTCTCGATTTGGGACAACTACATCATCTACGGCCCGTGGCTCGAAGGAGTCGGCTCCCGGAACTTCCCGAAGACGCGGTTCAAGGGCTACTCGTCGTTCCGCATCGCGGCCGGCGCACTCGAACGCCGCGCGCCCGGCATCGCGAGTAACGCCATCTCGCGCAAGATCGGAGCGCTGAACTGATGACCGGGCTCAACACGGCCGCACTCGTGGACGAGCTCGTCTCAAAAGCGTTGCAACTCGGCGTGTTCGAGAAGGTGAACACGCACGAGCCGAAGTCGCAGCCCGGACCGGGCATGACCGCGGCCATCTGGGTTGACCGCGTACAGCCGTTCCAACAAGGCAGCGGGTTGAACGCGACGAGCGCGCTCGTGCTGTTCATGTTCCGCATCTACCAGTCCGCGTTCTCTGAGCCGCAGGATGCGATCGACCCGCGGGTGCTCCAGGCGACCGACACGTTGCTGGAGAAATACTCGGGTAACTTCACGCTCGGCGGGCAAGTCCGCGAAGTCGATCTACTCGGGGAAGCCGGCACGCCGCTCTCGTCGCAAGCGGGCTGGCTCAACCTTGACGGAAAGATCTTCCGCGTCATGGACGTCTTCGTGCCTGTGATCATTTCAGACGTTTGGAGTCAGAATGCCTAAGCAGAGCGGACTCGGGCAACGATTCTTCGTCGGTGGGTATGACCTCTCCGGAGACACAGGGAGCGCGTCCCGCATCGGCGGCGGGCCGGCACCGAGCGAGATCACCGGTATCGACAAGTTCGCGTACGAGCGCGTTGGACTACTACGTACCGGCTCCATCGAGTGGAGCTCGTGGTTCAACCCGGACGCGGCGCACGCGCACCCCGTGCTCTCCGCACTGCCGTACGCGGACGTCGCAACGACGTGGGCCACCGGAACGACGCAAGGCAATCCCGCGTACTCGCAAGTTTCGAAGCAAATCGACTACGCCCCGACGCGCGCGGCTGACGCGTCCATGACGATTGCGGTAGTCGGACTGTCGAACGGCTATGGCGGAGAGTGGGGAGCTCAGCTCACCGCGGGACTGCGCACCGACACCACCGCGACGTCACCCGCAACCGGGCTCGACATGTTGGCATCGACGTCGCTCGGTGGGCAGGCGTACCTCCAAGTCACCGCGTTTACCGGAACGTCCGCAACGATCGCGATTCAGGACTCCGCGAACAACTCCGCGTTCACCGCCGTAACCGGCTTCGGATTCACCACCGTGACGACCGCTCCGACGTCGCAGCGCTTGCAACTCGGCGCGACCGCGACGCTCCGTCGTTACGTGCGCGTCGTGACGACCGGGACATTCTCCAATCTCGTCTTTCACGTCAACATCGTGAAAAACCAGACGACGACGAGCTTCTGATGCTCAACAGGATCCCACCACCGCTACCGGTCACCGCGTACCGGACGTTCCAGATTGCGCGCCCGGTCGCAACGCACTTCCGCAAAGCGACGTGCGGAGAAGTGAACTGTGACGCGTGGCGCCACGGATGGATCACGCGCGCACAGACGGCCGAGCAAGCGGACTACATCCGTCGGCACTCCGGCCGGACGTTCGAAGAGATCGAACCGAACGTCTTCGAGTTCGACCCCGGGCAGACGTGCTTCGCAGCCGACGCGCATCGCACGCCGCTCGAACGCGAGGGGATCTACGTCGCGCGCGACGGGGATTACCGGGGCAACCCGACCGGGGCGCGACGCGTGCACGTCCGGCCGGCCGATTGGGTGGACGAGTTCGCGGAACATCAGGACTGGCTCAAGACACTCCAGGAAAGAGGATAACCATGCCTAAGCAGTCTGGTCTTGGCTGGACGACTTGCTCAGTGGACGACGCGGCAGGATCCGCGAAAGCCATCGTGAACGACGTCACGAACTTGCAGATCTCGACCCCCCGCGGCGTGCAGGACGTGACCGGTCTCGACAAGTTCGCCTACGAGCGCATTCTTCTGTTGGCCGATTCCTCGGTCACGCTCAACGGCGTCTTCAACCCGACTACCGACGCGTCGCACGACGTCTTCAAGACCGTGACGTCGTCGAACGTCGCGCGGACGACGACGCTCACGATCGCATCGAAGACGCTCGCGTCCGAGCTCCTGTTCACCGACTACAACTTGACGCGCGCACAGACGGGCGAGTTCACCTGGTCTGCGCCGGGCGTGCTTTCTGACGGCACGATCCCGACGTGGGCATGACGTGGGCTTCAACGCGCGCAAAATCTTCAAGATCGTATTCGACGAGGATCACGATCTGCACGGACTCGAAATCACGGTGCGATCCTCGTCGCTCGCCATTCAGAAGGCGTACGTCCAGAACTACCCGAGCGGTGAAGGCGTCGGCCGGTTCGAGCAAATCGAGTACGCGGGACGGCACTTCCTCAAACACGTTGTTGAATGGAACCTCGAAGACGACGACGGTAACACCGCGCCAGTCACGTGGGAAGCGTTCGAAACCGAGCTCGGGATCGATCAAATGACGCCGATAGTCAAGGCGTACAGCGAGCGCTCCGTCGGTGCGAAGGCGGAACCCGATACCGAAAAAAAATCAGAGAGTGGCGCCAGTACGGAGAACACACACCGTATGGAGGAGTCACTCCCG
>Ga0157297_10000005_pt1 | contig 38151 bp, 51 predicted proteins | sample NitcycUS028104C2_FD_108380 | JGI IMG/M metagenome (GOLD analysis project Ga0157297, IMG submission 108380) | Soil microbial communities from Arlington Agricultural Research Station in Wisconsin, USA - Nitrogen cycling UWRJ-S028-104C-2 | ecosystem: Environmental > Terrestrial > Soil >...
GGCCTTAAAAACGCCGGCCGGAAAATCCATAACTATCATGATCATTTTGAGTTCTGAGTTATGGATTCTGAACTTGTGCATTGCTCTTGCAACTGTTACACTCAAGCTATGCCTCGCTTACTAGATCTCTTCGCACGTGCACAAGGAACAAGCGTTGGCTATGCACGTGCAGGGTATGAGGTCACAGCATCTGACATAGCTACATACCCTAAGCATCCTGAGGTACACGCATGGGTTACTGCTGATGCGTTCGACATACTCAAGGATGTGGAGTACTGCCAACAGTTCGACATCATCGCTCTGTCTCCCAACTGTGAGGGGTACTCCTCCCTGCAGTACCTACCTACCTCTACCCCTGTACCCCAACAGATACACCTCGTGCGCCCATTACTACAGCGTATAGGTAAGCCCTATGTCATAGAGAATGTGGCATTAGCGCGTTGGGCCATGATCAACCCCATACGTATGTGTGGTAGTGCATTCAACCTGGGGTCTATGTGCAGAGACGGTAACTACAGACAGCTGAGACGACACCGATTGTTCGAATCGAACATCCCTCTGAACTACCCCTTCGGCTGCACCCATGCCCCCCTGACAGGTGGGGTGTACGGCACAGGTGGGGGTGGCCCCCAGACCAGGGGATACCGATTCTGGCCGGAGGAAGCCCGTACAGCAATGGGCATTGATTGGATGGGTCGAGAGGACATCTGTAAGGCCATTCCCCCGGTGTACACCGAAACCATCGGCCGATATCTGCTCAACCGAATTTAGGAGAAGATCATGGAACTGATGAGCCTCAAGGATTTCGGCATTGCGGCCGGCCGCAATGCGACCACGATTCAGTCCTGGATCAGCCGGGGTCAGCACGAGATCCCGGAGCCTCTGGGCCGGTGCTCCGCTGGGTCGATCTGGCGAGCCGAGGACATTCACCGGTGGGTCAGGGGTCACCCGGAATTGTGCCGCTAGAAATCGTCGATCGAGACGTAGAGCCCCAACCGTAGCGGGCTGGGGCTCTTTCGTTCTTTGTCTCGGTTGCACTGGGCATGGCTGGCCTGCAGGTTGGACCGCACCTCGGCCAGCTCCGGGTGCGTCCTGGCCGGCCGGATGTGGTCGGCCTGGAACGCCATCGGGTCGCCCTTGCGCCGCCACGCCTCGATCTCCTGGCCGCACAGGGCGCAGATGGGTTCTTCCCGCTTGACGATGGCGCAGAGCCGCCAGTAGGTCTGTGAGCGGGGCGTGAAGCGGCTCACCAGATCGGCCGGCCCCGGTCCAGCCGGTGACCGAGGACCAGCCACTCAGGATGCCGGGCGTACCCCTCGGCCATGGTGATCCCCCGCTTCCAGCACCGCATATGGACCATTCTGCAGTGCTTGCAGACCCGGGCCTGGTTCTGGCCTGAAACCAGGGTGTTCTCCGGGGTGTACGGGTGGCCCCACGGGCAGTGGTCGGCCTGGACCGGTGCGAACTGCCCCGTTGCGTTCCGGTGCCTCACGTCAGGACCAGGCCCTCGTACCAGCCACAGGCGTTGGCGGTCAGGTTCAGCAGGGCCAGGCTGTAGGTGACCCGCCACATGCACTTCACGTAGGTACTGAAAGTGTCCATGGTGCACGTCCTTTCGTCTACGGCGCGTCAGCAGGTCGGTCGGACCATCGCGCCGACCCATGCACTGTGCCCAGGAGGTGACCCGCCAGCCTTGAACGGCTGTATACCGGGTGACCTGCTGACCGCCCGTACGCTGCCCAGGGCTTGAACCTGGCCTCCCTTTCCGGGGCTCACCGACGAGCTACAGCGCTACCGTCAGCAGCTTTCCGGACCGGCTCCGGGGGCCTCGGTACCATCGGCCCCTGCTGACTACGCACAACGGCGGAGATTCGAACTCCCGAGGTGTCGAGCACCTGTGACCAGCATCCGTTGCTCCACACCGGCTGCAGTCCAGTGCTTCGGTCAGGAGGAGTTTCTCCGGGCTGAGCCTCAGTCCGGGCTGGTTCCTGCTGACATGTCCATAGTGGCATCTCTGTCTAGAGCTGTCAACACCCGGGGCGCCGGCGGGTCAATCAGATACCGGGCCAGCCGGATGCCGACCTCAGGCCGGTCGCCGATGTAGCCCAGGTAGCGGTTGCACGTGCTGCAGAGAATGCCCCGCACGGTCTCCCGCTTCGGGAAGCCCCGTCGCTCCAGCTCGTGATCATGATCCACCGCCCCCGCCTTGACCACCCCGACTCGGCGTAGGCAGATCGCGCACCTGCCTCGCTGTGTGGCCTTCAGAGCCTCCACTTCCTCGGTGAGCCACCCGTACAGCCGCTTCACCGTGCTGGCCCGGCCCTGGGTGCGCCGACGCCGTTTCCGGGCGTACCAGCACGCTCGGCAGAGACCGTCCAGGTGGGTCAACCGGTGCCCGTGGCCCTCGGTGGAGCACCCCCGGGGCCGGTCATCAGAACTCATAACTCGTAACTCATAAGTCATCCCATCACTTATAACTTGTGCCATAACTTATACCGCCTACTCTCTGTGCCCAAGGTGACTCTCTGTACCTACTTATCAAAAATGGCTCGTTTCCCGGATGTTGATAAGTGATAAGTTGATAAGTGGACATACTGGTACTTATCAACTACTTATCATTTATCACTTATCAGGAACACGAGGATTCTTGATAAGTAGTCCTGATACGTAGACTTGTGGGGCGGTCCAGTAACTTATGCCGTCCACCTTGGAGGGCTCGATACCCATAGCCTTACGGGCCCGCTGCACCGTGGCGAACGAGTGCCCGGCCTCCTTCGCCACGTCGACCACCAGGGCCGCCGGCGACGTCCCGTGGTCGGCCAGGTAGTCCAACAACCACTGCCCGGCGGCGCCGGACTTGGTGGTCTTGCGCTTGGGCGCCTCGTCCGCCACGGAGTCGGTCACGTTGTTCTGAATCAACACCGGCTCCATCTCGATCTTGCTGGAGCGGATCGGCTTGCCCAGCTCGTGATCCGTCCCGGTGATCACCCCGACGATCCGGTACCGGATACTGGCCATCACCTTGGGCCCGAGGTTCGACTTCAGCTGACCGAACACGAACGACCGCCCGGTATCGCCGGCAGAGCCGAAGTCCTCCTCGTCCGGTTCCTCGTCCTCGGCCTCCTCCGCACACAACAGCACCGCCCGGGCCACCGCCGAGAAGGCCCGCGACCCCATCAGCCGGGTGAGGATGTCCGAGCCCGTGGACTTGTTCTGATGGATCAGCCCGATCACGGTCAGCTGCAGATCGGCGGCCAGCCGGCTCAGCGGCTCCAGCGCTTTGCGCACGTCCGAGTCCTTGTGGGTGTCCAGCGACCCGCCCACGGTGCTGAGCAGGGGGTCCAGCAGGATCAGCGCCACCTCGTAGCGCTCACACCCCTCTCGCAGTGCTGCGATGTCCTGGACCAGGCTCATTCCCCGCAACACCCCGTCCGCTTCGGCGATGTCGACCCGGGCCACCCGGTGCAAATCGGCCCCCGCCGCCAGCAGCCGGGGCTGAATCGTCTGCTCCCAGGCATCCTCGGTCGCAGCGATCACCACCGACCGCGGGATGCCGAAGTAGTCGCCGGCCAGCGTCCCCCGGGTGATCTGGGCCGCCAGCCAGAACGCCAGCGTGGACTTGCCGACGCCCTCACGCCCGCCCAGCAGGACCAGACCGCCCAGAGGCACCCACTGGTGCCCGTCCTCCTCCCATAGCCAGCGAGAGGCTCGCTGGGCGAGGCTGGAAGCCCAGGTGAACCTCATGCCCGGCCCGGCCTGCACGGCCAGCGGGGCTACAGCGGGTTCTCCCGGCTCATCGGTGCCCGGGTCACCGAACGCATCCGGCTCCGGGGTGAAGTTCGTCAGCGGCGCCTCGTAGGTCCGCACCGCCACCGTGGCTGCCCGCTGACCATGGTCCTCGTTCTCGACCTGGCCGAGGGCCCAGAGGCTGATGCCGTCGAACTCCCGCACCGCCTCATCCTCGGACCGGACCGATCCTGACCCCAGATCCTCGCGCCCGACCGCGTCCAGGAACAGCGCTCGCAGCGTCTCCTCCGCCCAGGCGAACGGATACACCCCCGCCAGAGCGTCCCGGTAGGCGAACGAGGCGACCTCGGTCATAGCGACGTGCCGGGACTGCCCCTCGGTCATCAGCCGCTCCCAGCGGGTCAGCGGGCCCCGGCGGAACAGCTCCGGATCGATCGACCCGGTGACCGCTCCCCGCAGCTGCAGCAGTCGCCCGGCTGAGGCTGGGTCCAGCTCCGGGGCCGCGTCCCGGAGCTGTTCGGCCAGCACGCCCGGTAGCTCCGGCACCGGTCCGGCGCGCAACCACCGGTAGATCCCTCCGTTGCCATGGTGGACATGCTGGCTGGGTTCGACCACGATCACCCCGTTCCGGCCCCGGACCTCACCCCACCCCTTGCCCAGGCCACCGATCGAGTTACCGATGTCGCGCCCGGCCGGCTGGGTGAACAGGTAGTGGCCGCGGTAGACACCGGCGGTCCGCCAGGACTCGGGCCTGGTCAGCTGGACCGGACCGGTGTGCGCTCGCAGCACCTCGGCCAGCGGCCCCACCACCTTGGACGGGTGGTCGACGTCCAGCGCCACCGCCCCGGACCGGCCCATGTGCAGGAATACGGCAGCCTGGGGCCACCTAGCCCACCACGTGCGGATCTGCTCCGGGTCCCGGGACGTCTGGCGCTGCCACCCGGCACCGAGCAGTCCGCCGGGGTTCTTGGCCCGGTCAGCGTCGTAGGGCCCGACGTACCAGCCAGCCGCGGCGTAGAGCTCAGCGGCGTAGGCGACCGGGGCGCCGGTGGGAATCTGCGGAATGATCATCGCAGCATCCACTCCGGAGCCGGGGTGGTCCCACCGACCAGCCGGTAGGCGCCCTGTCCGGCCAGTTCGGCGGGCGGAACCAGAACGTAGTGATCACCAGAGAGCAAAGTCCATTCTGCTCCGGCCATCGTCCCGGGCCCAGGGTGACCTTCCGGCAGGGTGAACCACCAATCCCCGATACCGTCCGGGCCCTGGACGCTCATCCCCGGCGCCGCCGGCATCGTCAGCACCGCCAGACCGGATCGTCCCAGGTGGAGGCCGATATTGGCCCCCTCGTGCTCCCAGTTCTTGACGATGGCGCTCACCCTGGAAGGGTTGTCGATCACGTGGTTGGCCCCGCACAGGTGGTCAGGGTCACGCTTGCGTTGGGTCGGGGTGAGGATGCATCCGGGCGTAGCGGTGCCGGGCAGGCACAGCACCGGGGACCACCCGGCCCGGACGATCGCTCTGATGTGCTCGGTCAGGTGGCCGGCGATGTGGCTGGGAGCCCCGCCGAACACAGAAGCGAACTGGTCAACGCCGATCATTCTTCATCCTCACAGTACGTGCACGATTCGTAGACGCTGCAGCCACACTCGCTCCGGGGTAGGTCGATCGGGCCGATGAACCCCACCGGCCTGGTCCATGACCATCTGCCGTCGTTGTGGGGTTTCTGCCAGCCATCCGGACCTGGCATGTCGTGGTTCGGGTGCGCTCTTACGGTGCAGACATGGCTGCTACCAGCGAATTCCGCTGTGGTGCCGCAGACCTTCATTACGCTTTCCCCCAACGGTTTCCGAGGTGCTTGAGGTCGGTACGGATCACCGGAACACGCCCGGCCAGTTCGACCAGCCGAGGGTGCGGTGTTTCCATCAGTCGTTGCACGTCTCTCGAAACCTCTCTGTCGCAAATGATTTCGTCATGCATACCCCACTTGAGTTGCATCCCGTACCCGGCCCGGCGCGCCTGGACGATGGTCCAGTGCAGCTCAGCCGAGGCCGATCCCGAGGTGTTGTAGTTCGGCCACTTGTGGGCCTGGACAGACCATTCGCCGTTGTAGGTGCCCGAGGGGATCGGCACAATCCGGCCGTCCATGCACCACGCCACCCGGTGCTCACGAGCGATCTGCTTGCCCTGCTTGAGGAACCCGGCGGTCCGGGGCATCGCACCGAACACCTGGGCCTGCAGATCCTTCGCCGCGGCATACCCGTAGTGGGCCTCCACCACCTTGCCCCACCGCACCGACTCCGGCATCCAGGGGTCGAACGGCAGGCCCAGGTCGATGCTCAGTTTCTTGACGCCCTCACCATACAGCCCAGCCAGGACAACGACTTTCGCCATGTCCAACGGGATCTCCGCGTAGTCGGCGATGCCCTGGTAGATCTTGGTGCCGTGGTTCTCGTAGTCCAGCAGGGGCCGGCCGATGTCGCCGGCCAGGTTCATGATCACCCGAGGTTCCTGCTGCGACCAGTCGACCGAGGTGAACTCCCGGCCCGGGTCGGCGATCATGATCGCCCGGGCGTCACCGGGGAACTGGTGCACCGGCGGGTCCGCCATGGCGTCCCGGCCGTGCGCCGCCTTGTAGACCGTGGTGGTGGGGTGGATGCGGCCGTTCACATCGGCCATGTCCCGGCACTTTTCGAGGTATCCCAGCATCTTCTCGTTCTCGGCCACCAGGGCCCAGACCCGGGCCAGCGGGTGACTCAGGAGAGCGACGTCGTCCTGGGCGGTACCCAGCTTGCCGCCGGTCTCTTTCCCGGTCTTCTCGTTGATCTTGACCGGGGTCCGGCGGTGATCGGCGGGTACCTCCCCGATCGAGTCCAGGTAGCTCAACAGCCGGTTGCCGTTGCTGATCCCGTAGGACGTCAGGATGCCCCGGCCCCGCTGGGTGCGGTCCAGCACCTTGTTCTGGTACTGCTGCAGGTAGTCCGGGTCGTACAGCACGCCGTCCAGGGTGCGCTCCAGTGCCCAGCGGTTCGCCTCGTGGGCCTGGGCGACCAGATCCTCCGCCCCGGCCCGGGACAGGCCGATACGGTCGCCGAACGGGTGGTTCAGCTGGCGCTCCACCGCGGCTTTGTGGACCAGCGGCCAGACCAGCGCGGTGGCGATCCCGTCCGATCCGGCACCCATCAGGTAGGCCGGAGAGTCGATGTCCAGGTGGAGGAACCCCTCGGTCTTGCTGGAGTACCCCATGGCCTTAAACAGGTGCTGGATCGGCTTGGACTCGGTGCCGAGGTAGCGCTTGCAACAGGCGTCCAGGTCCCGCGGTGTGGTGTCTCCTGGTTCGGCCAGCCGGGCCAGCAGCAGGGTACAAACGATCTTATCGACGTGCTCGTGGACCAGCATCCGGTTCAGGTACAGGCTGAGCGCGTCGAACTCTGCCTTGTGCATGATCAGCGTGCTGGCGTAGTCCAGGGCTCGCCGGATCTCTGCAGCCTGGCCCGGGACCCGGGGGTTCAGCACCACGGCGGATCGATTGGTCGAGAGGATCACGCACTTGATCCGGCCCGGTCCGGCATCCTTGCCGATCCCGAACGTCTCGATGTCGACCACCAACGGACAGGGCCCGTTGCGGAAGATCTGGGCCAGCTCATCCACCCCGGCCTGGCCGGCCGTGACCGTGGTCCCGGGGAACCCGGGCAGGGGCAATGTTTCGGAAAAAGCAAAATCAGGCATCTGAGCTGTACACTTCCTTCGTCTCGCGGATGAGGCCCGGTTGGTGGAGTGTCGTCTCCCCGGTAAAGCACCGCCCCCGCTCTCAGGTCCGAAGCGGGGGCGGTGTGGTGCTCAGGGATACTACGTCCCGGCTCCGTCCGGCCGGTCCACGTAGGACCGATCTCGCGCCCCCTTGATCTTGGCGGGGTCGCGCACCCAGACCCCGCCGGCCAGCATGTGATCGCTCGCCAGCCACCTACACCGGCACAGGGCGCTCATGGGCACCCGGGCGAACCGGTGGGAGAGATCGCACTCCGGCACCGGCGGCTTGAGCGGGTGGTCACAGATCTCGCAGTCCCCCGTAGCCCGATGTGCGTCTGCCGTGTGACCACACACGCACAGCGTGGTGGGGGACTGCACCCCGGCCGGGAGGTCGCACGCGGTGCGGGTCACCGGCGGCGCCGCAATCACATGGCCCCAATCCTTCACCGCGGCTGCCGTGGTCGCGTTCATCTTGGTCACGATCTCGGCTGCCCGGTCGTCGATCTCCTGGATCTTCTCCATGTGCACCGCCCGCCGGGCCTTGAGGTCGGCCAGCTCGTCCGCGGCTGATTCGTAGTCGTTCTCGGGCATGTCGTCTCCTGAGGTCAGTGGTCGTGCGCGATGTTTCCGGGGTCGTTCTGTGGTCCGTCCGAATCGTCGTCGTCGCACCACTCGTCATCGTCATCACCCAGAGCGGTGTGCGCCGCGGCCAGCAGCCGGCGGTTCTCGTTGGTCTGGTCGATCCACGTCTGGATCACAGCTCCACTGACCAGGTAGTCGGCCCCCGGGTCGAACGGGTGTTCCGGCAGCAGCTCGCCACCGGCGCCCAGCCGGATTGTCGGGGCGTGCTCGGTCGGCTCGCCCAGCATCGGCTGGATCTCGTGCAGCAGATCCGTGATCAGTTCCGGGCTCACCGTGGCCATGGCCCGGTGCGTGAACAGCAGCTGTCGCAGACTCGGGCGCTCCCGGTCGGTACCCAGCCGAACCGCACACGCTGCGCACGGGGCCGAGGGGCGGCACTCGTCGGACGGGCCTCGGCTGTTGGTCACGATCTCCTCGATCATCGCTTGACCCTGCACCGCCGCGGGCACGGAGTAGTCGGACGGGCCCCTGGTTTCGTAACGGATCTCCACCACGCACCCCGGGTCGCCGACCGTGTGCGGGCCCTGGTGAGGTGAGCAATTGCAGCTCGGACCTTTCATGATCTCCACTTTCTGCTCGATCGTCGGTTTTTCTTCTGGCAACGACACGTCGTGACGAGATGCCACGTGCGCCCACCTCCCGTCCCCGGTCGGCACGGGGGTGCATAGGCCGCAGCTCGGACCATCGTTCATCGTCATCTCCCTAAACCTTGTCGGGGCAGTGGATTTCCCCGCCATCACAGGCGGAGTCGTGCACGTGGTCGCCTCCCGGAGCCGGGACCATGCTGGTGATGACGGCCCGGTCGTAGCGGATCTCGGCCGGGCGGAGCCGGCCACCGACCTCCACCCGGCCGGGGGTGCCTGGCGGGAACGTTCGTTCCAGCGTGCGGACGCTGCAGCCCAGGGCCGCCGCCGCCTCGGTCTTGCTCATCGTTTCCATGAGGCCATTCTGTCATCGACTTGACGGCAGTGTCCACTCTGTCTAAAGTCAGTCGAGTCAGCACGGGACGACGACAACGGGAGGAACACCATGGACTTGATCGAGGCAGCACAGCGGATCGCCGCGGTGAGTGCGGACCTGAACCGCAACAACGAGGCGCGTAGCCGGATCGCCGACCGGCTGGCACAGCTGCATCAGGAGGTCACGAGCATCGTGACCGATATCGAGGAGCTGAAGGAACCGCTTGAGGGCAAGACGGCCGAGATGGCCGAACTGGACGAGTACCTGGAAACGGCCCTGGCCGCGGACATGGAGCACCAGCTGGGCCGGGCCGACTCGATCTCCGGCTGCAAGGACGAGCTGGCCCAGGCCAACGAGCAGGTGATGTCGGCGCACTCCCAGGTGGAGGAGGCCGGCGGCCTGACCAGCTCGTTGCACGAGGGCATCCAGGCCGCCGCCGAGCAGATGACCACGGCCGGGACGTCGATCACCGATGCCGAGGGGCACTGCGACAACGCCTTGTCCGCTCTCAATGGGTGACGAGCCGGGAAAGTGGCGCGATGAGCCGATCGAGCCGGCCCGACCCACGGCCAAGCCGAGAGAGATCACATCCCAGGCCGAGGACCACTGCCCGAACTGCTTCCGGTGGTCGACCTGGAACGGTCAGGAGTGCACGGCCCGGGACTGCGGAGCCATCAGCGGCGATGCCCCGCGCAGTCCGGTGTACCCGGTCCAGCCCGGGCTGAGCAACAGCTACATCTCTGACCGCCGGGCAGCGATGAAACGCGACCGCCAGGAAGCAGTGGCGGCCAAGGTCGCCAGCACCATCAGCGCGATCGTCGGACCCATCCTCAGGATTTTCAAGAGACGGAGGTAGCACGTGGCGCTGTCACCACGCCCGTACCAGGTCGACATCATGGCCGAGATCGATCGGATGATCGCCAAGGGTGAGCGGCCGGGCGCGGTGGCAGCCACCGGCCTGGGCAAGACCGTGACGTTCTCGGCCTGGCTGGCGGCCCGGTCCGCCCAGGGCGGCCGGTCGCTCGTGCTGGTGCACCGCGACGAGCTGGCCAGCCAGGCCCGGGACACGATTCACCGGATGCAGCCTCAGCTCCGGCCGGGGATCGTCATGGCCAACCAGAACGACTACGACAGGCCGGTGGTCGTCGCCTCGGTGCAGACTCTGGCCCGGGCCCCGTACCGCCGGCGCGACTCGATCCGGGACGTCCGGCGGATCGTGGCGGACGAGTGCCACCGTGCCGCCGCTCCCACCTGGCGGAGCACCCTGAACCACTTCGGGGCGTTCGCCGGGGTGCCGACTGTCGGCTTCACCGCCACGATGAGCCGGGACGCCCGGGACAAGTACGGCCTGGGTGAGGTCTGGACCGATGTGGTCAAGCGGCCGGACGGCGGGGCCTACGACACGCTGTGGGGGATCAGGAACGGGTTCCTTTGCGACGTCCGGGGGATCAGGGTCCAGGTACCCGACCTGGACCTGTCCGGGGTCCGGGTCAGGGGCGGTGATCTCCAGCAGGAGGAGACCGCGGAACGGATGCTGGACGCCAACACCGGTGAGGCGATCGTCAAGGCGATCGCGGAGTTCGCCCCGGACGGGCGGGGGGTGGTGTTCGCCCCGAACGTCGAGACGTCGCTGGATTTCGCGGCGACGATGAACGCGGCCGGGATCAGGACCGGCACGATCCTTGGCACCACCCCGAAGCCGGAGCGAACCCGGCTGTTCAGCCAGTTCCGATCCGGCGAACTGCAGTGGCTGACGAACGCCATGGTCCTGACCGAGGGGTGGGACGCGCCCCACTGCGACACCCTGGTCATCGCCCGGCCGACCAAGTCACCGGGGCTGTACCAGCAGATGATCGGCCGGGGACTGCGGCTGTTCCCCGGCAAGACCGAATGTCTCGTGCTGGACGTCTGCGGCGCCACCGCTGTGCACGGCCTGGCCAGCCTGGTCGATCTGTCCATGGACAAAAAGATCAAGCCCAAGGACAACCAGAGCTTGCTGGAAGCTGAAGATGAGTACGACGCTATCGAGGACGATCCGGGGCTGGAAGCCTGGCTGCCGGCCCCGCCGCCGGTGCACTCGGTGGTCGGTACCGAGGTCGACATGTTCGGCGAGTCGCACACGCTCTGGCTGCAGACAGCCCGGGGGACGTGGTTCATCCCGGCCGGCGACTCGCTGTTCTTCCTCTGGGAACAGCCGGACGGGGTGTTCACCCTGGGCCTGACCACGAAAGCATGGACCTCGGCTCAGCCGCTCTGGATTCAGAACGACCTGGACCTTGAGATCGGGATGGCCCTGGCTGAGCAGTATGCCGGGGAGTATGCCCCGGAGATCACCAGCAAGACCGCCGGCTGGCGCCAGCAGGGCCGGGCGACCCCGGGCCAGCGACGGGACCTGGAGCGGTATGGGGTCCCGGCTCGCAAGACCATGACCAGCGCCCAGGCGTACGACGAGATCAACCGTGCAATAGCGACTTTCAGATTGGATCACTGATGACCGCACCCCCGAAACGGTGTGCGTACGGGGCGTGTACCGGCAAGGCAGAATTCCGGATCACGTTCCGTTCCGTCCACTTCCCGGAGCAAGACAGTATCGCCGACGTCTGCAGGGAGCACTCCCTGAACTGGCCCCGGGCCGCAGGTACGCCGCTACGGCGTGAGCCCCTGCCCCGGCCTGCCCCGGCCGGCGCCGGCCGGTGTGAAATCAGCCCGTGCGGGGGACTGGCTGAGTTCATCGTCAGTTTCACGAAAGAGATTGGAGGACTCGACTTTCCGGGATCAGCCAAGGTGTGTACCCGGCATGAGGCAGAATGGCCCAGCAGGAACTGGGGCACCAAGAAAGGTAGCGCCCGGTTCCGGACGAACCGGCCCGGCCGACCCCCGGCGCAGCGCCCGAAAGGCAACACGTGAACACCGCAAAACTTGTCATCGCACTGATTCTCACCCTGACCGCAGTAACCGCTGCTGCGCTCTACGGCGAGCAGTGGATGACGGAAAGCCAGCAAGGCGACACCATCCGGCAGTGCCAATACGTCGAAAGCGAGTGCCCTGATCATGGCTGATGCGTTCGGAGATCCCGGCAAGGGAACCACCGCCCCGGAGCGGGCCCGGGGTGATGCCGAGGAACGGGCCGAGGTCCCCCGCGACCAGTGGGACCGGTACCGGCTGCCGCACCTGGACGGCACCAAGACTGCTGCTAATAAAGGGTTTACGCGGGTCAGCACGATCAAGTCGGGGCTGAGCAACCAGACCGGTATCAAGATCTGGACCGGCGAGAAGATCGTGGACGGCCTGGCCGGATCACCCGAGGCCATCACCGCCGCGATGAAGGCCCAGACGATCATCGACCCGATCGAGCGCAAGCGTGCTCTGCGGAAGATCGCCGACCAGGCGTTCGTGGCCGGCGGGGGCAAGGAACGGTCCGGGCGGGGGACGAATTTCCACGCTGTCACCGAGGAGCTGAACCGTGGTGATATCGACCTGGCCACCGCCGAGGCCCGGCTGTCCGAGGAGGACCGGCCCAGTCTGCGCCGGTACTACGAGGCGCTGGACGCCAACCACATCCAGATCCTGCCGCAGTTCCTGGAACGTCAGGTTCTGTGCCCGTACAACGCGGCGGGTACGTTCGACAACATCGTCCGGTGGTGGAACCCCGACACCGAGGACTACGAGCTCATGGTCGGCGACCTCAAGACCGGCCGGTCGCTGGACCTGGCGTGGCTGGAGATCCTGATTCAGCTCTGGATGTACGCGAACGCCTACGCGCTCTGGAACACGGCCGATACCGTGGTCGACCAGGACGGCAAGGTGCTGGACATCACCGGCCACTACGAACCGATGCCGGCGGAACTGCGCAAGGACAAGGCGTGCATCATCCACGTCCCGCTCGACGGTACCGCCACGGTCTACATCCTGGACCTGGGCGGGGTGCAGGAGTGGGTCGAAGCCGCGGTGGTGGGCAAGCGGGCGAACGCGGAGGCCAAGCACAAGGTCCGCCGGCTGGAAACCTCGGCGGCACCCGCGTTCGTCGCTCCTGGAGGTCAGTACCTGGACACCCCGGGTACGGGATCGGCGCTCCCTCTGGCCACCCCGGAGGCCGAGGCTCTGGCGCTGGACCCCGCTCTGAAGTATCACCCCGGCATCACCGAACAGGTCCGGGCACCGATCCAGTACCCGACCCCGGACGCCCAGGCCCAGGCTGACCTTGCTCAGGCCCGGCTGGCCAAGCTCAACGAGCTGGCCATCGCGGACGGTCGCAACGATGAGACCGACGAGCCGCAGGTCTCTGACCACCCGTACACCCTGCTGGACGGCGTCGGCAAGCCCCTGGGGCCGATGGCGGACAAGTCCAAGAAAGAGCGTGGGTGCGGGGTCTGCGGGCGCAAGGGGCACAAGTCCCTGATCAAGGGCGAGCCGAACCCGGTATGCCTGGGCGACAACGATCCCGCGATCAAGGCGGTTGGGGACGCGGTGCGTGCTGCAGCCCCCGGCCCGGACGGGGTCGAACTGGTCAAGCCGACCATGGCCGAGGTCGAGGCGTTCGTCGCGGAGCCGGAGACCAGCACGATCAGCCCCGAGGGTCCACCGCCCGGGCCGCCGGTCATCACCCTGGACCACGCCGCTCCCGCTGCAGACGTCGCTCCGGAGCACGCCCGGTACGAGCCCGAGGTGCTGCCCTACTGCCACCTGGCACACGCTCACGACTTCACGTCGACCTACCCCGGCCGGGAGGGCGAGTGGGTGTGCGCCAAGACCGGGAAGGTGACCCGGGAGGTCTGGGAGAAGCGGCAGACCGAGGCTCAGCCGATCATCGATGTCCACCGCTACCTGCCGCCCCCGGCCCCGGCCTGGCCGGTCATAGCCGCCCCGGAGCTGACCCCGGCCCAGCGGGTAGCGGCGGACGTCGAGGCCAGCACCAATCACTCCCGGCTGGCCACGGTCCGGCAGCAGGCGATCGAGGCCGGGGCCTGGACCAGCGACCTTGAGGCCGCGGCCTGGAAGAAGTACCAGGAGCTGACCGGGTGAGGGAGCGGCTGGCGCTGGCCGCCCTGTTCCTGCTGTTCGCCGCTGTGACCGGCGGCACCGGCTGGGTGCTCGCTCCGTTCCTGTCCTGAAACTGTCCGACCCTCACCGTAGGGTCGGGACCACCGCACGAGACGACGAAAGGCACCATCGTGACTCAGAACCCCTACGCCCAGCAGCCTCAGCAGGGTCCGCCCCCGGGCTGGCCGCCGGGGCCCGCCCAGCAGCAGGCCGGGCCCCCGCCGGGCTGGAAACCTGCCCCGGCCTACGGCACCCCGCCGCCGGCCCAGCCGGCCAGCACCGGTGAGGACGCGTTTGGCGACCCCGGTGGGGACGACTCGTTCGACGGCGATGCCCCGGCGTTGCACCAGCTGGCCGGCCGGCTGATCCTCTGGCGTCCCCGCAAGAACTCCATCTCCCAGGGGACCCCGTACGGCAAGCCCACCGAGCTGGAGGACAAGATGCGGGTGGACATCATCGTCCTGGACGGTCCCCCGATCGCTGCGCATATCAACGGCGACACCCAGGCCCAGACCCCGTTCGCGACCGGCCCGAAGGTGGCCCCGTTCTACCTGGGCGGGGTCCAGGTCAACAAGGTGATCTTGAAAAAGCTCATGGACTACCACAACTCCCCCGACCCGAAGTCGACGTGCCTCGCCCGGTTCGTCAAGACGCCGCCGAAGGGCCAGGGCAAGCCGTACAACGACCTGGCGGTAGCCACCGACCAGGACAAGGCGACGGCCCGGGAACTGGCCGGCGGCCCGTCGCTGCAGCGGTGGGACGAGCTGAAGACAGCGGCCGACATCGCTGGCCCGGCCCGGCCCGACCAGTTCGGTGGACCGGCTCAGCAGGGTCCCCCGCCGGTGCAGTGGAACGTCCCGGCCCCGGCTCAGCAGTCGGCTCCGGCCGTCCCGGGACCGGGCGGGTACACCGAGCAGTGGAACGCCCCGCAGCAGCAGCCGGCCCCGGCCGGTCCTCCCCCGGGCTGGACTCCTCCGCCCGCCCAGCAGCCGGCTCCGGCCGGGCCGCCCCCGGCTTGGGCGCCGACCGAGCCCTGGGCCGGTCAGCCCCCGTACTGACCTGACCTGATCACGGCCCCGGCACACTTCCCCGTGCCGGGGCCGTTCTACGTGTTGACGTCTCTGTCTAGAGTGTCTATAGTCAAGGCATGACCTCAGCCACTGCCGAACTTGCCTCGATCGCTGCCGACCTGGCCGCCCTGACCGCTCGCCAGGACGCGACCCCCGCCCCCGACGTGGACCAGGCGGTGCAGGACTTCCTCCTGACCGACACCCAGCGGCTGATGGACAAGGTCCGGGACATGGTCCGGGCGGTCCCGATCCAGCACCGCCCGGACTTCGCCGCTGGCTACTTGGAAGGCCCGCAGACAGGCGGCCCGGACCCCGTGCTGGAGAGCATCCTGCAGGGCGTGACCAGCCCGTGCTGACTTACCTGCTGACGCTGGCGGAGCACCTCGGTTCCGCCGTACAGGCGCCGCTCGACCGGCTGGCCACCCGGCGCGCCCGGGCCCTGGCGCTGATGTTCGAGCAGACCGGGGAGGTCGGCCCGGACCCGGACGGGGAGTTCTGCCCCGGCTGGCCGGCCGGAGAGACATCCGCCACCTACATCTCAAGGGAGATCGCACGATGAGCAACGTCCGCAAGATCGCCGACCGCAACCGGACCGACCACATCCGGGCTGAGCGTAGCTGGCGAGAAGACGCCCCGTTCGACTGGGCCGCCGACACCGTGATCATCCTGCCGGTGGACCCGACCCCGACACCGGCCAGCCCGTTCTCCGCGATCGATGCCGGGGAGCCTCAGCGGCCGCCCCGGGTGAAGTACCAGCGCCCCCGCCCCGCGTGGGGTGCGGTCGGCGCGATCGCCGGTGTCAGCTGGCTGATCGGCGTGGTCTACTCGCCAGCTGTCAACGCGGTCGCCGCTGAGCTGGGCCGGTGGATGGGATGAGCCTTACCTCAGTGCCTCCGCTCCCGGCCTCAGCCCGGTCCTGCGACGGGTTCGTGCCCGACACTGAGGGCGACCCCTCGGACTGCGACCTCTGCGCGATGCCGGACTACTTCCACCCGGAGGTCCGATGAATGAGTTCCAGGTCGTCGATGCTGACGGCATCGTCCACTTCCTGATCACCTGCATGATCTGCCACGGTCTGATTGAGCGGGGCAACCTGGACCGGCACCTGGACCACTGTTCCAAGCGGGCGGTCAGAAGCTGGGTCTACGCTACGCCCGAGGTGAGGCCGGTATGAACTGGCATATCGCAATGGTTTTCGCGCGACATGACGCACGGATTCTGCGCACCAAGCAGTACGTCTACGGTGTCCGGCTGAATGACGGTCGCTGGGTTTACGGGGTGTCCTGGGTGAAGCCGAGATGAACGCGGCCAACTGGTTCGTCGCGCTGGTCCTGACCGGCGGCGGAGTGATCTTCCTGGACGCCAAGGTCAGGGCGGCCCGGCACTGGTACCGCTGCAGAGGAGGGCACCGGAAATGATCTTGTTAGTCATCGTTGTTGGTGGGCTGGCCGGTGGTCTACTCGCCATGGCCGGCTGGGCGCTGGTCGGCTGGATCTTGGATCGGTGGTTCCTGTGAAGGAGCTGTTACTGCTTGTCTGGGAAGGCTTCTGGGTGATCGGCCAGGGGTTCGGCATGACCGGCGTGGTCCTGACCCGGTTCGCCGACACGCTCTGGATCGGGCTGGCCACCCTGGTCGCGGTCTGGATCTTCTGCACAGGATTGGCGGTGTCGCTGTGAGCAGGGCACTGCGCCGGGACTGGTCGTGGCTGGCCACCTGGACCTGGGCGGCCCCGATGGTGCTCTCCCAGGCCGGCAAGCGAACCAGCCCCGGCCGGCGGGGCACCCGGCGCCTGATCCGGCGCCAGCACGATTACGCCCTGGACCCCGATCCCAGCACGATCGGCGGCTGCATCCGCCGGGGGTTCCTGGAAGGTGCCTGAAACCAAGCAGCCCCGCCCGATTCTCCCGGGCGGGGCTGCAGTCGTTCGGGTCAGTGCGTTTCGTCCGCGACCAGGCTGGGCGAGTCGGGCTGCCCGATCGTGGAGCTGGCCAGGCTGGTCAGGACGCTCACCACGGCGGCCCCGGCGGCCACACCGGCGGCGCGCTGCCAGTCCACGGCGAACGCGTCGACCAGGTCAGCTCCGAGGAACGTGACGAGCACCTGGGCGGTGGTCTTCACCGCCCGCTCGGCGGTTGACTTCCAGAACAGTGCACGGTCCATCGTGGTCTCCTGAGATCGGTGCTTTCCGGGTCCGGTCAAGTATCTCACCGGCATGCCTCGAACGCCGCTCCGCGCAGCAGCTTCTCCGCCTCGGCGGCTTGCCGCCGGCCGGCCGGGGTGGTCCGGGGCGGATCGGTGCTGGCCAGGATGCCCACCGCGGGGCAGATCACGGCGTTCTGTGCCTGGATCGCAGTGATCGCGCTGGTCACCAGCAGACTGATCGCGATCACTGAGAGCAGACCGGCCACGATCGCCGCGATCCCGATTCGGATCATCCGACTCTGCCGCCGGCCCAGGTCGTCCAACTGCTCGCCGATTCCTGCCAGGGTGTTGTCGACATCGCGCAACGCCTGGGTGTGGTCAATCATGGGATGAGTCTTTCACCTCGGCGGTGCGCGCCCGGACCTGTTCGGTCACGGTAGAGAGTCGTTCTAGAGCGGTGTTCAGCTCATCGAGGACGTCGACCGTCGTCACGGAGTCTTTCCGTCCTGGCCGCGGTCGCGATGAGGAATTCGCGCTGGGTCGCCGTCGCCTCTCCGATCGCGGGGATGACATCGGCCATGACCTTGTCTGCCAGCTCATTGCGGGCAGTTCGCTCGACATCAGCACGCTTCTCAGCTCTCCACCATCCGTAGCCACACACGATGGCGACCAGGAATGCCCCGCCTTGATCGATCGCCCACCGTAAGATCTCCTGCTCGCTGCCACCGGCACTGGCCGTGGTGGCCAGTGCCGCCAGCATGGCCTACTCCGGCTCCGTCTGCAGCAGTGCCAGGACCTGATCCAGCTTGGTGTTCAGCTCGCCGATACCGGCGGTGGCCTTGCCGACCTCCTCCCCGATGACGGCGCCCTGGTTGAGCTGTTCACCGATCTTGGCCAGGATCGCGCCCCGGGCCGAGACCAGGGCCGTCAGCACGGTGTCCCGGGCCCCGGCGATCTCGTCCCGGGCGATCCGGACCCCGGGCGACCACTGCAGGATCTCCGCGACCGTGGTGGTCTTCTTGTCCAGCCGCTTGGCCGCCTTCTCGGTGTACGTGACGACGCTGTTCAGGTCCATCTGCTTCTCCTTCTCCGGGGCCGGCTTGGCGGCATCCCTGATCTTGGCCGCGATCCGGGCGACTGCATCCCGGTCGTCGTCCACCTCGATATGCATTCCGTCCACGGTGCCGGTGTAGAACTCTCCGCACCGGAGCACGCCCTCGTAGTACTTCAGCCGGGCCGCCATCTTGGTGCGCTCAGTCTGGGTGTGCGTGCCCTTGACGCCCCGGGGGTGGCGGGTGGCGTTCAGGTCCACCGCGGTGGCGCTCCCGTGGTTGCTGTAGCCCGAGGTCTGGCCCCGGACCGGCCGGACGGCGTAGGACCAATCATCGTAGCCGGGTGTCTCCCGGACCGGCAGCGTGATCTTCTCGATGGTGTTGTGGTACCAGGTCACCCAGTCGGCCAGCACCGTGGCGACGTCCGCAGTGGCCGCCCAGAACCCGACCCCGGCCACCGTGAACCGGACGAATTTCTTCGTGTCGTCGTACACCGGCCAGCCGTTCTGACTGACGCCAATCTTTTTCGTCATGAGTTCGCCATCTCCTGTGTGAAAAGCGCTAGAACGTAACCGTTTCTCGGTCAGTGTAGGCGTTGCCCGCGTAGTACTTCTTGAGGGTGACAGTGGACCCCGTCGGCTTGTTGGACTCCACAATTGCCGCTAGCGCCTGGGCGTACTCCTCGAAAGCGGCCAGCTGAGCGGCATTCGGCAGGAGATCCTGGTCGTTCCACGATCGGTGTAGAGCAAGGGCATCCAGACCACTGACCGTGCCGCCCTGCTCTCCTGTCACGTGGATTTCGTACTCTACGACAGTGACGTTAGCCAGGGGTGTGCTGGGAAAATTCATGCGAAACTCCTTATGCAGTAGCGATCCACCGGGCAAAACAACGGGTACCCAGTGAGGTACCCGACAGAGCTGACGCACCTCCGGAACGCTGAGCAATGAACGCTTCAAGGTAGTCCCCCGCGCTCATGAACCGCGTGAACCGGAAGTACACGTTCGGCGACCCGTCACCCAGCATGTACGGCTGGGTACGGATGGACGATCCACCTGATGCCGAACCCGCTGAGTTCAGACGCACATTCAAGCTCAGCCCGGTATAAGTGCCGTTGGCCAGAGTAAACAGGTAATCAATCTCGTAAAGACCGGCGGTGGGAAACTTGATCCTTGAGGGGTTGACGACAGGGTCATGCATGCTGTCCGTGTCATACGTCTCAGAATCGAAATCGACCAGGTAGTAGACCAGAGTCGGGGCGGCGGGGCTGTTAGGTATGGACGCGCTTCCGGCCCAGGCGTGCACCCGGGGGTAGTCCGTCAACAGAAAATTGAACACGTCCCGGACACCGGCATCGAAATTCACGGCCGAGAGAATGTCCCCGGCGGACGGGTCAAGCGGAACCGGTACGGCCATGGTCAGACTCCGAATCTCAAGGGGGTCCAGACTTCCAGCGGCTCCCCGGCGACATGTGCTCTGGCTACTGTAGGCGCTACGCCCCGGGCGGACACGGTCAGTGTCTGCGGGCTGGTCGCCCCGCCGGCCGCACTGACCGTGATCCGCTCCCCGTTCCAGTTCAGGTCCAAGGGGTAGATCCCGGTGGAGCGGATCGGGACCCCGGTCAGGATCACCGTGCCGGTCCCCGTGGTGCCTACGCACGTGCCGCCGGTCACCGTGGCCAGGCCGGCGCCGATCGCGAACCGTCCGATCGTCGCGGAGTCGAACCGGCCCGGGGTGTAGTCGGCAGCAGGATCGGTGTCGAACTGGAACCGGTAGCTGGCGTCCTCGGCCACGTAGATCTCGGTCCAGCCGGTAGCGAACACGTCCAGGTAGGTGATGCCCAGGTAACTGGCCGGCAAGTTGGTGATCCGCATCCGGTCGTGCGGCATCAGCGCCATGATCGCCGCGGTGAGATCGTTGGCCGAGGTGGTGAGGTCGATGCCGAACGCGCTCAGTCGGCTGGACGATGCATTCATCTGCAGGGAGGCCAGCGAGCGCGCGTGGGACTCGGTCCCGGCTGCCGTGTCCAGGCTGGCTCCGTCCAGCTGCAGGTTCGTCTGGGCCTCCCTGACGGTGTCGATCACGTCGTAGCTACCCGAGGGGGTGTTGACCGTGACCCGGGTCGGGCGCTCGTCCTTGACCGGCGCCCAGCCCCCGTCCGGCGCCGACAGATCCGCCTCGGCATCCAGCGTGACCACGGGGTTGAGCTGAAACATTTCGATACCGGTGCGAAACCTCCGGACGCCGTCCGGCTGGGTGTAGATCGCCCCGCCGGTGGTCCGGGAGTGCTCGTTCCAGCGGCTGAGCAGGTCCCGGGTCGCGTTGGTGTACATCATCGGGGTGCCGTCGTTGGCGGTGGACGGAATCGCCCCCACCAGGATGTCCAGGGCCTGAGTCGTGATGCCCAGCCTGGTCGACATCGCGTCGGCGCGCTGCAGCACCGCGGGGTTGCCCTGGTCGACGAAACTGAACGCCGTCCCGTACTGCAGCAGCAGACTGGAAACCGTGCCCTGGAACGTGTTGGTCTGCTTGCCCAGCTTGGACGGCGCCATCCGGCCCCCGATAGACAGGTGGGTCGCGACCCGGGGATCGTACGGCCAGACCGAGGACCCGAAAGACGTTCCCTCGGTGATGTTCTCGCCCTTGTTGTGGGTCCGGATCGCGGACGTCGTAGCCGAGGGGAACCAGATCAGCCAGAAGTGCCAGCCGTCCTCCCGGGGCGCCTGGGTGTTGTAGAACGACCGGGCCACCCCGTTGGCGTCACTCAGCTGCCACTGCACCTTGCCGCTGACCAGCTTGGGCCCCCACACCCAGAGCAGGTCGCCGGCCGCGTCCCAGGCGGTGATGCAGTCGTCGCCGACCACGGAGCCGGCTGGATCGTTGGTGAGTCGGAACCAGCCCTGGATCGACGTCAGCTGGCCGAGGTTGCGCGCCAGCTTGTAGGTGATCACCGGGGCCGGGGCCGCGTCGTCCCCACGGGTGAAGTCGATCTGCCCGTCCGTCAGGTGGCCGCCGTCCGGACCGCTCAGCGTGGCGCTGCCCGGTAGCTTGTTCTTGGGCTGGACCAGCTGGGCCGCCCGGTCCGGCAACGGCCGGCTGGAAACGATCCGCAGACTGGTCGCGTCGGTGCCGTCGTCCAGCGCCAGGTACTCCCGGCCGGCGCCGTTCGTGGTAGCGAACTCCCCGAACACGGACAGCACGGTCCGGCGCGCGTACCGGCTCAGCACACAGCTGGCCGTGATGTCGACCATGGCGGTGGCCGGTGGCATCTCTCCGGCGGTGGGTGTCCAGGTGTCGATCCAGCCCTGGAACCGGACCGCCGACCCACCGCCGGGCCAGTACGCCGTGACCCGGATGCGCCGGTCGACGTCGACGTGCGGGTAGTAGGCCCCGGCGGGGTTCTCCGGGACGAACGGGCTGAACCCGACGTGAGCCGTGGTGGCCCCGCCCAGCACGCCGATCTCGGCTGCCTGGACCGGGTCGTTCTGCAGCTGCAGCTGCAGCTCCACGGTCGCCCCGCCGAAGCCGGGCCGGACCCGGGGGTGCGTGATGACCGAGGCTTCCACCCGGCTGGAGACATCCCGGTAGACCCCGGAGCCGGGCACGAATTCGATCTCGGTCTTCTGGGTGACCCGGTCGACCACGGGGATCGGCGGGCCGGCGACCGGTGTGGTCGAGATCAGGGCCGCGTACCCGTTGGTGCTGGAGTGGGTGTGGGTGATCGTCACCGACCGGGTCGACGTGGCGCCGGCGATGAGGCTGGACACCACGGCCGAGGTCACCGTGCTGGTCTCCTCCGAGAACAGCCTCTGGGTGACCGTCTCGCCCCCGGTGCTGACCGTGGACGTGACCACGGTGCCGGTGGCGGTGGAGCGCTCCAGCCCGATCGCGACCACGGTGTTGCCCGAGGTGACCGACGCCGTGCCCGAGGTCGTGGTGAACGCCGTCCCGGGCCGGACCCCGGCGGCCAGGCTCCCGACGTCGTAGGTGTGCTCATCCTGGTAGACGTGCCAGGCGTTCGCCAGACCGTTGACCGTGGCCGAACTGGTGATGACGTCCCCGGCCGTGACCCCGGTGACCGACCAGATCGTCACGCGCAGGTTGGTCGCGGCCCGGTCGTCAATGAGGGTGAAGCTGGCACCGACCTTGGCCGGTACCGGGTCCCAGTCGGTGCCGTCGCCCCGGGCGTAGATGATCAGGCCGGTCCAGGTCGGGCCGACGCCGACCGGGACGGTCAGGGCCGGGCCGGCCGGGGTGGTGCCGGACGCCGCGGCGCCGGTGATCCAGGTCATTTCGCGTGGGTCCATCTCTGGGTGGGTGCGGCGGCCCGGGCCAGGTCCCCGACCCGGTCACTGATGGCTGCGTTCCGGCCGGCCCGGGTCGCAGCGTTTCGGGCCATGTCGGCCACCTTGCGACTGGCCGCACTTCCTCCGCCTCCACCCCCACCGCCGGAGCCAGCCGGCGCCGAGGCCAGGGCGTCCAGGATCAGGGCCCGGAGTTCTTTCTTGGAGGCCAGCACGTTGCCGTGCACGTGGATCTCGTAGGTGTTGCCACCCCCGGTCTGGCCCAGCCGCTGTGTGAGCCCCGCGGGCAGGATCATCCGGTTCGTGGCCGGCATCGAGATCTCCGGCCCGTGCTCGCCGACCATGTAGGCCCCGCCAGCGACCTGAGGACCGCCGACCGCGTTCGCACCACGGCCGATCCCGCCACCGGCGCCCCGCCGGGCGGTGTTCTCGTCCCGGCGCAGTTCGGACCGGTAGCTGGTGATGTACTCCTTCCGGACCAGGATCTCAATTTCCTTGCCCTTGAGCCTGTTGATATCCGCTCTCAGTGAGTTGACCTTGTTCCGCATCCCCTGGACAGCGGCGGCGGCTTTGCGGAATGGGGCTCCAGCCTTGCCGGGCAATTTACCCATCACCTCAAACATTGTCTGAAACCCTTTCAGCCAATGGTCAACCAGCGTGGCCACCGTGTTGGCGACCGCCTTGAACACGGTCCTGGTCACGGCTCGGAATGTCTCTGACTTTTTGTAGGCCAGGACGAGACCAGCAGCGACCAGGGCGATCGCAGCAATAATCAGACCTACCGGGCCCAGAGCGGCCAGCCACGCGAACCTCAGTGCTTTCAGTGCCCCGTTCAGCACGAACGTGGCCGCCGCCGCTGCTTTCTCCGCCGCCGCGGTGCCCCGGATCGACATGGCCAGGATGCCGGCCTGGCTGGCCCCTGCCAGCGCGGTGCCGCCGAACTCCCCGACCCCGGTGATAGCCAGGCCCAGTGCCCCGTCCGAGCTGGCCATGGACTGAGTCCACTGCTCGAACCCTCGTTTCAACGTCTCGATCTTGCCCGCGGCGTTGTCCCCCACCGTGTCGGCCATGCGCTGAGTCGCGCCGTCCACGTTCTCGATCTCACCCTTGGTGTCCTGCAAGGCTGGCAGGACGGTCCGAATCGTGTCTTCCCAGGTGGTGCCGAACAGCGCGGTACCGGCCTCGTTCTGCTTGAGCGGGTCCTTGATACCCAGCAGTCCCTCGATGACCTGGTCGGTCGCTTCCCGGGCCGAGTCTCCACCCTTGCCGAACGCCTCGGCCATTCCCTTGGCGTCCAGGCCGATGTCCTTGAACGCCTGGTTGGTCGTCTCGGAGCCGTCCAGGACCCGGAGACCGAATTCCTTGAAACCGTCTGCCAGCACGTCGGTATCACGGGCACCAGCCTTGAGACCGGCACTCAGCAGGTTGAGCGCGTCCTTGCCGTCGATGCCCAGCTTGGAGAACTGCGGGGAGTACTCCTGGAAGGTCTCCAGCAGGTCGTCCGCCTTGTTGACCCCGCCCTGCATACCGGCGGTCAGGATGTCGAACGCCTCATCAGCGTTCTTTGCCAAGCCATTTTTCATCATCGCGCCGACCGCCTCGGTGCTCAAGGCCAGGTCGACGTCCATGGTGGAGCTGAGAGCAAGCGCCTTCTCGGTGATGCCAGCCAGCTGGTCCTCAGACATCTTGGAGACATCACCGATATTGGTCCCCACGGAGCGGATGGCGGCGTTCACCTCGTCCATGTTCTCGCCCCAGTTGTTGCCGTAGACCTCGGCAGCAGCAGCCCCCGCCTTGCCGGCATCCTGGGTGGTCAGACCGAGCTGGGCCGCCAGCTTGTCGTTGCCGACCTCCAGGTTGGCGTTCGCGGCGAACCCAGCAGCCAGCAGACCGGCCCCGGCTGCCCCGGCGGCGCCCAGCGCCATACCGATCTTGGCCGCGGTAGAGCGGGCGGTGCCCTCGGTCGACTCGATGTCCGACTCGAAATCGTCCATCCCGGACCCGTCGTACCGGGTACCGAGCACCCATGAAAGGCTAGGCATTCTTGGCACTTTCCTTTCGTAGGTGGTCGATCCCGGCTCTCAGGACCCGGTAGTCCTCGTACTCCAGAGCACGGATCTCGGCCGGGGTGTAGTGGTACGTGGTGGCGAAATCTATGAGGTAGCTACGGATTTCGTCATCGAGGTATCTGGTGCCGTCTACTGGTCGATCGCGGGGGACGAGTCGGGCGCTTCCGTCTGGGTTGCGCCGATGGGAGGGTCCGGCACCATCTCCACCTCGGGCTCCGGCTCGTCCTCCCCGAACTCCTCGACGTCGTCCATGTCCATCAGAAGAGCGTCGTCCCAGGCGAACAGGGGCCGGATCTCGTGGGCCAGCTGGTAGCGGCGGATCGAGGCCCAGTAGGTGACCGCGATCGCATAGGCGAACTCCCAGTCCGGGTGCCGCTTGCCCAGCTCCCGCTCCATGATGGCGAGCTCGCCGAGGTTCGGCTTGACCAGCCGGAACCTGATACCGGGGAACAGGCGTTCCACGGTGAAAGTCGTTGTCCTGGGCATGATTTTGTGTCGTCTCTACTCTAGGGAGTCCATCGCGCGGCGGGCTGCCGCGTCGATCTCTTGCATGATGCGGGGTCCGCGCCGCTTCATTACGTCATCGAACCAGTGCCCCGGCCCGAATTGCTGGCTCACCCAGGCGTTGCGGTTGCCCGCGACCGGGTGCCGGAACGTCTTGCCGGAGTTGGTGAGCTTGAGCAGTGTCTGCTGGTCCGCCGGCAGATACTTCCCGTCAACCCTGATCCGCACACCGGTCCGAAAGCCGGAGTAGGTGATCTTACGCGTGATCCCCCGGCTGATGTTCTTGCGCAGTCCGGTGTGCTTGGGCAACCGGCCGGAGGCCGTGGTGTTGTGCGCCGACCTCCGGCTGCCCCCGCCGCCGGCAGTACCCTTGGCGTCCAGGCTCAGGATCGCCGCTTTCAGCTCCCGCTCAGCATCGGCGGTGGCCGACTTGATCGCCCGGTTCAGCTCTTTTCGGACCTCTTTCGGGGCGCGACGTAGACGCCCGGCGAGCTCGTTGAACCCCGGGCCGGGCGTCACGTCGACGTCCATCTACAACGCCGTGTCGGCGGTGCGGTAGACCAGGTAGAACAATTCGTTCACGCCGTTGTAGGTCACGTCACCGGTCACGGAGATCACGCTGGTGTCCGTGGTCACCGGAGCCAGGATCGGCGCCGACAGGTACAGCTGAGGGATAGCCAGCTGCAGAGCCGAGTTACCCGCCCCGACCACTTCACCGGTCGTGTGGTTGATCACCACCGGCAGGCTGGTACCGGCCAGGTACGCCGTCCGCAGCGCGGTGTCGTTGTACTCGGCATCCCCGGCGAACACCGGGGAGAGCATCCCCACGGTCGGCTGATTGCGGCTGCCCAGCACCCATCGGCCGGTGTCGGCCGACTGGTCGACGGTCAATTTCCAGTTCCGGAAATTGCCGAAAGGCGTTGCGGCCGTAGCCAGCGTGGTGGCAGTCGGGGCAGTGAAGGCCCCGCCGACGAACGCTGAGCCCTGGCTGGCATCGAACAGAAACGCGCCGGCCGTGAAACTGGCCGTAGCCAGCGCGGTGGCGGTGGTGAACGCCCGGGCATCGAACGTCACGCTGATGGTCAGAATGCCGTCTTCTGGGCACTCAATCTCGAAAGAGACCGCGGTGCAACCGGAATAGGTCTCCGCGTCGACCACGCCGTCGTTGCGCACCTTGCCGACCTGGATGGTGTACGACTTGAGCACGGTTCCGGCGATGCCGGTTGCGTGATTCTGCTGGAACAGTGCTCCGGCGACCACGGTGCTGGTCGAGAGACCGTGGGCCGCTTCCAGCAGCACCCCGCCCTGCCGGCTGGCCAGCTCGGTCTTGATCGTGATGACGCCCTGGCCGATCGGCAGCACCCGGCGGTCGCCCCGCCACCCACGCTTAGTGCTGACGAACACGCTCTGACCCTGGCGCTGGCGGGTGTTCCAGTCGGCCGAGGTGCCGTCCAGGAACGGGTAGAACCTGGTCACCGTGACCGGGGTGTTGTAGACGGTCTCAGCGGCCATGCCGACCTGGTTGTCGGTGAGGTTAGCCATTACTTGTCACCACCTTTCGGGCTCGTCTTGGTCTCGACCTTTTCCCAGAGTTCGCCCTGGGCCAGCAGACCGTGGCCGAGGTCGTGCACGGACCGTGTCTGCCCGTCCTCGGCCAGCCTGGTCTCCATGAACGCCAGGTCGTCGCCGTCCTTCGGTGCGCGCCAGTGCGGCCCGGCTCCGGCGATCTCGTCCGGGACGTCGATGACCTGGCCGGCGAGTACGTACTCGTCCAGCCCGGCGGTGTGCAGCACAGGGACCACGCGCGCGTGACGTTCGTCGCTGCCCGGACTCGGGTCCGGATCAATCAGTCGTACTCTCATATCAGACCCTTGTCCTGACGGTGACGGTAAATTCCCACTCAGCGGTGTATCCGCTTTCCAGGTACTGCAGCAGGGTCCCAGCGGTAACCCATGCCCGGACGATGACACCCCCGATGGTAGCCGAGGCGTCGATACCCAGGCTTGGGTCCGACCTGCAGATACTCGCCACAGCGTCGATCACCGCCAGCGCCCGGTCCCGTGCTTCCTTGGCGGACTCGGCCGAGTCCATCACCGCCCGGCAGTTGATCGACAGAACCTCATCCCGGGGGCGGACAGCGGAAGCGCTGGGCCCGGCACTCAGCTGGGTATCGGCGGCGGGTTCCTGGGCTTCGGGGTCCGGTCCTCCGAACCCGATAATCAGGTGGGCACTGCGGCCGTAGTCCTCCCCCGATCGGAATTGGGGCCCGTCCCAGACAGTGATCAGGGACTCGCTGGCACTCTGGTCGTCCGGCGCCCGGAACGTGTCCGGCAGCGCCAGCGAGCGGGCGATCAAGGCATCGATCACCTGGGCGATGCGTGTCTGCATCAGAGCGCTCCGGGGATGACGAATTCGAGGATGTTCCAGGACCACCGGGCCACGGTGATCACCAGGGTCAGGCCGACGAACATGGCCACCACCCCCGCCACCCAGGCGGCGGTCCAGTGGAGCACGGTGCTCACAGGCCCGGCCCTGCTGCGCCCCGCCACGCCACAACGACGCGGTTCGGAATCAGGTAGCCCGGGCCCTGGGAAAAGTCGGGCTCGTCCTGGCGGGGGATGCCGGAACCGCCCCGCCGGCTGGCCATCAGGTGCCGAACCATCTCGATGCAGCCCTCCCGGACCCCGGCCGGGACCGGGCCGGTGATGCCGGCGACGTAGCTGACCTTGACCCGCCCCCGCCGGCCGGTGCTGTAGACGCCGAACACCCGGCCGGTCTTGAGGTTGACGTCGTAGTCACTGATCACGACTGGGGTGCCGTCGACCGACATCGCGGTGATCTCGATGATGGGATTGCGGGAGAGCTGGAAGCTGGCCCCGCCGTCCTGGATCTCGTCCGTGACCACGGTCCGGCGCCAGGTCTTGCACGTGCCCTCGGGTCCTTCACAGATGTCGGACGCCTGCAGGATTGCAGCCATCAAGTCGTCATCGGTGTCGGTCCGGCGGATCTTGAGCGCCTGCCGGACCTCATCCAGCGAGACGATCCCGACCGCCGGATACTCCACCTGGTAACTCTCGCTGGATGCACCGGCATTGGCGCCGGTAACGATCCAGGTCACGACGTACACCCCGGGCTCCAGCGTGAGCCAGGTCGCCCGGTAGAGGCCCAGGGACGGGTGAGCGATCGGCAGGTTTCCCAGGCCGGTGGACGCCACCACGGCGCCGTTCAGCCGCAGTTCGACCGTGACCGTGCCGCCATCGGCCAGGGCCCCGGTTGAGTCGTAGATCTGCGTCCCCAGCTGAAGGACGTCACCGACTTCTGTCATGGTGCTGATCCTAGCTCTGGACGATCACGGACAGGGACGTGGGGAACGCGCCGACCTGGGTGAACAGCGCCCCGCCGATGTTCTGGTAGCAGACCAGCTCGTAGTAGTCGCCAGCCACGGGCATGTCGGTGGCCACCTCCGAGAACCCCATGTGCGCGCCGATCGCCCCGCGGACGTCCTCGAGGAGCAGAGTCGCACCGTTCTTCCGGATGCTGACCGACCGCACGCCGGACGCGTTGCTGACGAAATCCACCGCCACGGTCAGCACGACCACCGTTCCCCCGGCTTCCGGTGGGACCGTGATCCGGGTCGGGGTGGCGATGTCCCACCAATCTCCCCGGTATTCGAACGAGCTGGCGGTGAACTGGATCGGGGTGGACACCCCGTTGGGCAGGCTCTGGCCGGTGGTCCGGACCACCTTGGCCCCCTGGACGCCCGGGCGGGCGGTGGCCGCCACGAAAATCGGATCAGCGACCAGCTGGTCCAGGGAGGCGATGATCTGTCCACCGGTGCCGATCACGAGATCTACCTCCAAGAGCTGAGTCCAGTCGAACGGGACGGGGCCGGCGAGCAGGGCGCTCAGCGGGGCTGGGCCCTGCTCCTCGAGGAACAGGGCGGGGCGGGGGCCGCCGTTCTGGTCACCGTAGCTGGTCGCCGCTGCGACGGCGGGGGCGGCTGGGTAGGTCCAGCCCAAGATCACGTGATCACCACGTCGCGGAAGCTGACCGCGGTGGACGAGCTGGCCGCGGTCACGTGCAGATACCCACCGCGGTAGGTCGTGTCCGAGGTCGTGACTGCCGTGCTGGCCACGTCGGTGCGCTGCAGCGTGACCGTGGTCGGGCTGACCGTGATCGTGAACGTGAGCCAGGCCCCTGCCACCGCTGCCGTGGTCGCCTGGGTGACGCCCAGCTGGACGCCGGCCCCGTTGCCGGCGTTGTGCAGGAACAGCTGCAGCTGTCCGTTGGCACGGAACACGGCGTGGTACCCGCCGGTGTTCGAGGTCGACTGGTGGGTGTAGCGGACGTCGTCGGCGTGGCCGAAGATGAAGTCGCCGTGCGTGGTCAGGTCCCCGGGCAGGGTGGTCCAGCGCATCGCGTAGGTGATCTGGTAGCTACCGGCCGCGCCGGCCACCGGCGACAGGGAGCCCAGCAGCAGGGAGCTGGTGATCGCCGGGGGCAGCACCACGGCCCGGTTGGCAGGGTCCCAGGTGGTGACCTGGCTGGCCGATCCGTCGATGTCGCCTGGCCACCGGACACCGGCGCCGAACTGGCTGGCGGTGGCCAGGGCCGTGCTGGCCGAGACGTAGGTGACGCCGCTGCACATCATCCCCTTGACACCGAGGTTGGTGAACCGGGCCAGCTCGTGCCGGCGGTGGACCTCGTAGACGATGACTGGCAGCCCCCTGCTGACCACGTAGGTGATCTCGGCGTCGGACATCGTGCTGACCACGCCGAGGATGTCTGCTTGCGCCGCGGTCGCGTCGACGATCGCAGTGGACTCGCCGCCGGAGAAGTAGGCCCAGGTCTTGTACCCGGCTGCCTTGACCGTGGCGGCATGGGCCGGGATTCCGCCGGCCGGCTCACGGAAGAACTTGTAAACGAACTGATCCTTGTTGCCCGAAAGTGCCCAGAGCGCAAGCATTTTCTGCATGTTCGACGTCGAGCCGTTCTTGTTCTCGACGATCGTGCACACCTGTCCGGCCAGGTCGGCGCACACCTCGGAGTAGAGCGGTACGGGCTGGTTCGCCCAGCCGACGCCCAGCGTGGCGGCGCCGGAATCGACGATGTCCGAGGCTGAGATCTCGGCCCAAGTGTGGGTATTCGTCGCGCCGGTGAGGGTCGAGGTCCGGTCCATCGTGAGATCGTGGAAGCAGACCAGGTGTCCGTCCAGGGTGCTCTGCACCGACACCTCGACCACGTCCACCTGTGGTTTGGCCGCCGCCTGCCGGTAGGCGGCCCAGGTGTGCTCCGGGTAGGTGTCTCCCTCTCCCCGGTGGGCCAGGTAGTAGACCGAGCCCCGGGCCAGCACCGCGTCCATGGTCGGCGCGCTGCCGGTCCGTTCTTCCAGCACCCGCTTGGTGATGGTCGCGGCCAGCAGGTCCCCGGCGGTGATCGTCCGGGCGGTGGTCGACTCGCTGGCCCGGACCAGGGTGAGCACGTCCCCGGCCCGGGCCATCACCCGGACGATCTCAGCATTGACCGGGTCCGGGATTGCCCCGGCCGGCCAGACGGTCGCCTGGAACGGCGCCGCCGGCATCCGGGCCCCGTGCCCGGCGGTCAGGGTGAGGGTGGTGCCGGAGCTGGCAGGGGCCGGGCCGGTGGCCACGGTGCCGATTGCCAGGTTCGCGAGTGCGTCTGCCATGGGGTCAGGATAGAGGCCCCACCGCGATCACGTGCAGCTCAGCTCCCGCGGCGATCGAGAGAAGGGAGCCGTTGTTCGTGGTCACGGTGCACCCGGTCTGGGTCCGGGTCCCCGGCTTCAGCACCGCCGTCAGGTTGCCCAGGACCACCCCGCCGCCTCCGATCCCGCACGTCACGGTGTAGCCCCCGTCCGCGAACGGCAAGGCCCAGGTGACCACGTGGTCGGCCGACCCCACGGAGAGCAGGGGCAGCGACTTCTGGAAGGTCTGGGTTTCGTTGCCGGTGGTCGCGGGCGGCCAGAGGTGCAGCGGCATCAGTGGGCCACCGTGACCATGACCGTACCGGTGCCGGCCGACAGGACCCCGGAAACCGGCCCGACGTACGGCAGCACCCGGGGCAGCTCGTACAGCCCCTTGGGCGGCACCTGGACGGTGTACGCCGTGGTGCTGGCCGTCTCGGCCCAGGCCACGAACAGCACGCCGGTGGTGGCATTGAAGATCTGGCACTGGGCCCGGGAGTAGTCGGCCGGGCACAGCACGGCTGAGACGGTCGATACCGGGACCGGGACGACGGCTGCATCGTCGGTGACCGTGGTCGGGTACCCGCTGTTGTTGACTTGTTTCATGATTCGGATTATCCGGGCCAGTATGCAGACCTGGATACCGCTGGAGACTGACACTTTTCGGTGTAAACAGCAGCACCGCCCCGGTAACGTCGGGGCGGTGCTGCTGTGGTCTGGCGAACCAGAGTGGATCTTAGCCGTTCTGGCGACCGCCGGACACGTTCCGGTTCCGGGGCGCGTTGTCCCGGGCGTGCTGGTCCGACTTGGCCTGGTCCTGCCGCTTCTGGGCAGCCACGGTCGGCGCGTCGGGGTTGGTCTTGCGCTCCACTGCTTCCATGTCGTCGTCCTGCTTCCGGAGCCAGTCGGCCAGCTCCTGATTCGCGGCCCTGCCGTTCTCGTCCAGGCCCCCGAAAACCTCCGGGGAGGTGAGCCGGTCGGCCATGTGGGCGAAGCTCTCACCCGTGCTGTTCTGCAGCAGGATGTAGTTCTCTTTGATGTCACCGGTGATTGCCATGGTGCTCCGTTCGATCGGGTGGGTGTCGTCCGGCTCAGGCTACCAAGCCGGTGCCGAACAAGATGATCGTCATCAGCAGAGCGCTGATGACGATGTGGCCGACGCTCACGACTGCTCGGTGCCCAGTTCGCGCCGGACGACGGACCGTTCCGTGGCGGAGTCGCCGGTGAGCTCGGATTCCTTCTCGTCGGACTCGGCCAGGGCCAGCTCACGGTCGGTGTAGGCAGGCTCGTCGGGGTGCTGAATTTTGTCCATGCCGCCACGGTAAACCGGCCGGGCGCAGCGTGCACACCCGACCGGCCTGGTAGTTCAGATCAGAATGCCGGGGCAACCTGACCGTTGACCGTGGTGTCCAGCCCACCGATCTTGCCGGTGGCGCCGGGGTACCGGCCCGCGGTGAACGCCGCGTACGAGTAGACGACCAGCTTGGTGGTCAGGGACCCGCCGGTGGTCTGCTCGAACTTCAGCTCGGTCGGCGCGCCGGTGCCCTCCTCCCACAGGTGGTACTCCGTGAGGTCAGAGACCAGCACGATGTCCTCACCGCCGGTGGCCGCACCCACCGCGGTCGGGATGTTCAGGTCGGTCAGCACCGGCAGGCCGGAGCTGTGGATACCGACGAACTGGTAGCCGTTGACGCCCAGGTCGGAGGTGTCGGCCGAGATCTGGCCGACCTGGGTGATGTTCCCCATGGCGTTGAAATTCGCGATGGTGTTGGCCGTGACGATCGGGCGCCCGGTCGTGTCGACCTGGCCGAGCAACCAGCCCCACCGACGCGGGTGCATCACGATGCACTTGCCCCAGATGCCGGCGCCGGCCGAGGTGACCGCCGTGATCTGACCGGCCAGCTTGAGGTTGAACAGGGTCGGGGTGATCGCCGCACCGTAGGCGGTGGCCGCGTTGATCCCGGCGGTGTTCAGGATGCCCATCATCTGCCCGGCGGTGCCGGAGCCGTTGATCTCCTGGTTGTCCACGTTGGCCGCGTGCGCCCGGGCCAGGTCGCCGTAGACGAACGCGTCGACCTGCTCACCGCGCTCCAGCGCCTGCCGAGCCACGTCCTGCTGGCCGGCGATGGTCACCACGGGCACGGTCAGGTCGGTCACGACCATGTCCGTGTTGCTAACCGCCGTGTTCTGGGTGGCCTGGATCGCGGTCGTGGTCCCCGTGGTCGCCCGCGGGATGATCAGCGACATGCCCCGGGCGGGTAGCTGGTGGCGATTGGACGCGTTCGCCAGCGGCCGGCCGAAGCGCAGCAGGGGCGCCGCCATGTCGGTCAGGTACTGCGGGACCACGAGGCCGGCGAACGAGCCGGTGCTGGTCGCCCGCTCGTACTGGTCGGACTGGTCGACCCGGACCTCGTCGGCGTGGCGCTCCAGCCGACGCTTGGCCGAGTCGTCGAATTTCACGGTGGCCCGGTAGGCGTCCTGGAAGAACGACAACTTGTCGCGCTGGTTGGTCAGCTCGGAGTAGGTCCGGGCCTCCCGGGAGATCACGCCGTCGCCGGCCGGGACCGACCGGGTGCCGGCGACCGGGGCGACCGGAGCCGCGCCCGCGTTCGGGGCAATGCGGTTCATCAGTGCGGTGGCCCCGGCCTCCCGCTTGATCTCGTCGCTGAGCTCGGTCTCCCGGGCTTCCAGCGCTGAGATCTCGGAATCGATGGCGTCACGGGCGGCGGTCGCGGCGGTGATCTGCTCCGCGGTGGCCGAGGTGTTGCCACGGATCTCGGTGAGAGCGGCCTGGGCGCCGGCACGGGCTTCCAGCTGGGTACGCATCTGGGAGCGAATCTGCTCCCGGAGCTGTTCGAGCGTCATGGTCTGTCCTCTGGTCTGGTAGTGCGATCATGGAAGTGATCGGCTCACAGACCAGAGGACCCCAAGCAGAGCGCAGGATCAGCAGCGCGCGTGCACGTTCGGGTGCAGGGTACCTCAGGGTGCGGAGTTGAAACGAGCCCCGGACGGTTCCGGCTCCGTCTCGGCCTCCGCCCGCCGCCGGGCCAGGGCGATCTCAAACCAGGTCATGCGCTCAGCCGCCGCTGCAGGTCGTCGAACCGCTTGTCGTCGATCGCACTCAGTGCGGCGGCCCGGGTCGCCGCGGCCACGTCCACCGGCGCCGCCCGTAGGCCCGCACCCACGGTCATCGGGTTGGCGCCGTAGCCGACGATCGCCACGTCGCCCCGGTGGATGTTCACCTTGCGGATGGTGAAGGTGCTGAAGTCCTCGGACCAGCGGCCCTCGTCGATGGTGAAGCGGAAGCTCATCTCGTCGATGAGCTTCAGCTCCATCTTGGTGACGATGTACTGCGTGTCAAAATCCTGCAGCTGCAGGGACGGGGCCACGGACCGCAGTCCGGTGTGCTCCCCGTCCGTCACCTCGGTCAGCTCCAGCGGGGAGAACGGGTTGGTAGGGGTGGACAGCACGGCGATCCGCTTGCTGCTGACGTGGTCCAGGACCAGCGGCACGTGCAGATCGGACTGCGCCAGCGTCTGCTCAAAAGCCCCCACCGCAACGATCTCATCGTAGGGCCCGAGAAAGTCGTACATCTCGTACGGCTTGCCGGTGACCGAGGCCATGCCCTCGAACCTCACGGCGTCCGGCGTCTTGCTGCCGGACGCCGCCCGCTCGACACCGCACGCCGATCGGACCGGGGGAATCCAGAGCCGGGGTGCGCCGCTGGACTCCGGCGCGCTGCGCTCACGGGGGCGGTCGGCCAGCTCACGATACTTGAGGGCGCGCGCCGCTGCAGCGTCCGCCCGGTTCAGCTGGGAATCAGCCACGGTGTGCCCGCTTTCTGTACCGGCCCGGCCGGGGTGGCCGGTGCCTTGCTCATCTGGGAAAAGGTACCGAGGTCCGCCAGGTCTTCCGGGGTGAACGGCCCGAGGTTATCCAGCGCTCGCAGTTCGGTCTTGGTGCGCAGCTGGCCGGTGTTCAGCAGGGCCATCAGCTGAGCCTTGCTCATCGGGTCCATGCGCAGCAGGGAGTCCGTGTTCATCCGGAGTTTCCACGGCTTCGGGAGCGCGTTCTCGGACCAGTAGTTCTGTAGCCGGACCACGGAGGGGCCCAGCTCGGTGACCAGGAACTGCAGGTTCGCGCTCAAAGCATTGGCGTAGGTGATGTTTCCAGTGCTGACCTCGACGTCAATCAGCCCCGCCGGCACCCCGACATACCGCGCCACGTCCTTTTCGGAGTTCGTTTTCTGGTCCAGGAACCCGGCGGTGGCAATCGTCGTCGCGGCCGGGGTCCACTCCCACTCAGCACCGTGCACGAAAATGTCTCCGCCAAGGGTGGATTCCTTGAATCCTTCCTTGGCGGCGGTACGCACATCGTTGCTCAGCTTGTCTGACTGTACGTTCTTCAGAGTGCCCCGGGGCAGTGCGCCGTTGCCGAACCAGTCCAGGGCGAACTCCTGGGCGCTGGCGTAGATCCCCATCGAGTATGCGGCGTACGCCAGCGGTGCCAGGCCGAGGCCGAAACCCGCCATGGTGTACTGCTTTTCATGCCAGATATCCCGGGGCTGGTAGTACTCGTTCCCGATCTTCCACTGCTCGACCCGACCGCCGGACATCTGCGCCTTGCACTGCTCCATCAGCTGCAGCTCGATCACCGCCGGTAGGCCCAGGGCGTTGCGCTCACGGATGATGCCCACCGCGTTGCCGTACCGGTCCAGGTCGATCTGCCGGCTGTAAAGGAACTCCGTGATGTCGACCCCGGGGGACGGGCTGGAGAACAGCCGGCCCGGGCTGGGCACCGGGACCAGCACGCCATCACGCTCCCGGACGACGTCGATCGGGAACGTGGACATCAGGTTGGCGCGCAGCCTCAGCCCCGCCCACCACACGCTGTTCTTGAACGCGCCCTCAGCGGTCACGACCGGCAGGACCGCCTGGTTCCGCCGGCTCCGATCGCCGATCATGGAATCAAGATTGGGCTCCCGGTCGTGCTGGCCGAGCAGGATGCGGGCCGCATCACCGAACCTGCCCATTGCCACCGCCTACCATGCGTCGTCACCGTAGATCTCCTGATCACCGAATCTTAGCTGTGCCCAGTGTGCCAGTGTGCAGGCGACCAAGGGAGAGATGTCGGTCTTGGTCTCCTCGGCTGATTTCTTCCGGGTCCAGGCCCACGAGTCCAGCAGCGGCCTGGTCTCGGCCCCGGTGACCGCCAGCTCCAGAGCCGGATCACTGAGGTGTGCCAGGGCCCCCTGGTCGACCGCGTCATAGAACATGCCGCACGCCCCGGCCATCTCCTGAGTCGTGGTCACGTGGTGGCGGATGTAGTTGTTCTCCAGCTCCGGGATCAGGGAGCGTGCCGGACCGGCAGCGTCCAGCACCACAGCGGCGACCTCCTGCTTTTCTTTCAGCTCCAGCAGCCGCTCGATCACCCACTCCGTGCCCGGGCGGTAGTCCAGGACCCGGACCATCGGCACACCGGTGGAGCCCAGGGAGCCCATGGCGATCGTGGCATGGCGGCGGTCGGCCGAGACGTCGACCGCCAACACCGGCCGGGTGACCCGCTTGACGTCCGGCTGGTGACAGGCTTCCCACTTGCCGGCCCGGAACACCGGCTCGGACCGGCGGTCCACCCAGATGTTCAGGAAGGCTCGCAGCCAGGTGGTGAGCTTGCCCTCCTGGACCAGCGTCTGATACTCCCCGCGCAGTGCTTCGACCGTCTGGGTGTGGCCCAGCGCGGGCATGACCCGCCGCCACATCTCCTCATCCCCGGGGTCGAACCCGGGCGCCTTGTCGTCGGCCGAGAATTCGATGTAGGCAATCCCGTACCCGGAGTCGGTCTCAGCCGCGGCCCGGCCGACGTCGACCTTGCCCCGGTACCAGGTCGACGTGGCGTCCCCCGCGGTGGAGGGGAACCACAGCTGGGCCATGGGCCGGGTGATCGTGGCCGGTCGCCACGCTCCCTCCACCGCGTCATCGGTCTGGGCGAAACCCTCATCCAGAACGCCGAAGTCCAGCACCTCACCATGGCTGGAATCGCTCTTGGTCGGCACCGGCTGGAACGTCGAGTCGCTGGCAGTGAAGGTGATATTCGTAGCGCCAGAGCCGACTTTCGTGGTGAACCGGTCGGACATCACCTCGGAGTGGCGCAGGTCGGCGATGTACTCTTTCTTGAATTTCTTGTCCGCGGCAAGTTGCGTCTGGGCCGCATACAGCATGTTCTGCCGGCCACCGAAAGGCTTGCCGGCCTCGGCCCGACCGACCACCACCGACAGGATGATCGTGGTCTTACCGGACTGACGGGGCACGGTGGCCACCACCTGCCGGTAGCAGAGCTTGCCAGTCTCGTCGACCTCCCCCGCCAGGTCTGCGGCGTACCGCTGCCAGGGCATGAACGGGCGGCCCAGGGCCTCGGCCACCCGGGCCCAGTACGGACCCCAGGTCCTGCGCTCCAGCCGGCGCGGCGTGGCCCAGCGCGGGGTGCAGACTCCGAAGTCCACCGCCGGGCTCAGCTCCGGGCGCACGGCTCCGAAGATCCCTGCCTCGACCTGCGGCTCCGCGATGTCGGCCGCGGCTTTCTCCGCCGGGGTGGCCGGCGCCAGCAGCTCAGCCCTGATCTGCTGCAGCGCCTTGAGGCCGGACAGCTTGTCCTTGAGCTTGGAGGCCGGTACCTGGTCCACCGCCCGGGCCGTGTCCAGGGCGATCTCGACCAGCAGTCCGGTGCGGCTGCCGAGCTCAGCGCGTAGGGCCTGTTCCAGGGGGCCGGGGGCTGCCGCCGTGTCCACCTCTGCCGTGGTGACAGCCCGGGCAGGGACGGCCGTGGAGACACTGCCAGGCGGCACCGGGGGTCGGGCCAGCTCAGCCGACCGGTCCGGTGCCGAGTCAGAGAATAGCTGGTCCGGGGGCTGGACGTCACGGTCGGCCGGCGGCGGGTCCTCGGCTGGCTTGGTCTTGGCCCCGGCTTTGCAGATCGGGCAGCGCTCCGGCAGGGGTCCCCGTTGGCCCGGCTTGGTCATGTGCGGATCACCGCACGATCCGCACACGTAGGCGCGCGGCATCGGGGGCTTGGGGACGTAGGGGCGAGGCACGGTGCCAGTCTGTCACAGGGGATGAACAACCCCATCACTGCAGGTCAGAGCCCTAGAGCGCCATTCGGCGGGAAAAAAGTTGAC
>Ga0157297_10000006_pt1:0-12500 | contig 32724 bp, 29 predicted proteins | sample NitcycUS028104C2_FD_108380 | JGI IMG/M metagenome (GOLD analysis project Ga0157297, IMG submission 108380) | Soil microbial communities from Arlington Agricultural Research Station in Wisconsin, USA - Nitrogen cycling UWRJ-S028-104C-2 | ecosystem: Environmental > Terrestrial > Soil >...
AAGAATAAGTAGATCCATAGAAGATATATGCTATGAATAGACCCAAAATTGCTAAACTTACAGAAGAAATTGCATTAGTGATAAATTCATATGAATTTATGGAAGAATTAGAACTTTCCTGGAAAAAGTTTATTGAAGGAGTTAGCCACTTTGATAATATGGTTAACTCCGATATTCCATTACCTTTTATTTCATTATCAAAATGGATTCCTATGGATCCAACGAACAAAGTAAAAAGTTGTAATATAAGAAGAGGAAATAGCATAGTATTTCCCGTTTCATGAGGATATACAAAAGTGTTTTTAGCTCCAAAGGGAGTACTAAAGGATCCTATCTTATTTCTTGTATTACCAGGAATTTCGGGTATATTTTGTGAAAAAAAAGAAACTCCACTCTTCATTGTTGATAAAACCAAATCCCTATTGACTCCTTTGGATATGCCTTTTCCCCATAAGGATATTGAATACAACGAACCCTCCTTAGTACTGCTGTAATTTTGAAAATGAACACGCAAATAGCCATCAAAAGTAAGTAAATATATTCGAAACATATAAAATGCGGTTAATCCTGCAGTAAAAGAAGCTATTATTCCAAAAAAGGGTGAATATAACCAAATATTACTCAGGATTTCATCTTTGGGCTAGAAGCAAGCTAGAGGGGGAATACCACATAGAGAAACTGTACAACATAAAAAAGTAGTTCTTGTAATTGGAACGTATTTTCTTAAACCACCCATAAGAACCATATTCTGACTTTTATCTGGTGAATATCCAACAAGAGGTTCCATTGAATGAATAATGGATCCAGATCCTAAGAACAATAAAGCTTTCGAATAAGCATGAGTGATCAAATGGAATAAAGCAGCTTGATAAGAACCCATACCTAGGGCTAACATCATATAACCCAATTGAGACATTGTAGAATAGGCTAAGCTTCTTTTAATATCTCTCTGAGCAAGAGCTAAAGTGGCTCCTAAGAAGAGTGTTATTGTACCTACTAAAGAAATAAAACTCATTATCAAGGGTAGGGATATGAAAAGAGGAAGAAGTCGAGCTAGAAGAAAAATCCCCGCAGCAACCATAGTTGCTGCGTGTATAAGAGCCGAAATGGGAGTGGGTCCTTCCATAGCATCGGGTAACCATACGTGAAGAGGGAATTGTGCAGATTTTGCAACTGCACCAAGGAATAATAAAAAAGCACACAAAGTAGTAAGTAAGGAATTAACCCCATTATTAGGAATCCAGTTATTAGCAATTTTGAACAAATCTCGAAACTCTAAACTACCTGTTATCCAAAAAAAACCTAAAATTCCTAATAACAGACCAAAATCCCCTACACGATTAGTTACAAAAGCTTTTTGGCAAGCACTCGCTGCAATTGGTCGTGTAAACCAAAAGCCTATCAATAAATAGGAACACATTCCGACAAGTTCCCAAAAAAAATAAATTTGTATCAAATTGGAACTAGTAACCAACCCCAACATGGCAGTATTAAAAAAACTTATATAAACAAAAAATCTCAAATATCCTTCATCGTGAGACATATAATCATCACTATAAATAAGAACCAAGATTCCTACAGTAGTAATTAGTATTAACATAATAGACGTAAGGGGGTCGATCAAGTATCCAAATTCTAAGGAAAAATCATTATTGATGGTCCAAGACCATAGATATTGATAGATGGAACTTCCATTTATTTGTTGAATAGACAGGTGAACTGAGAATATCAGAGCTATACTTAAGAGTAAAATACTAGGAAAAGCCCATATGCGTCGAAGATTTTTTGTTGCTGTCGGAATAAGAAAAAGTCCAAATCCCATTGACATAATAACTGGAAGTGGGAGAAGAGGGATTACCCAGGCATATTGATATGTATGTTCCATAAGAAAAGAAATAGCAATTTTTAGTTGAAATTTTTCTATAAAATAGAATTGTTTCCGATTCACCAAACCTACTCTTATCTCTCTCTAAAGGAATTAAAAAAACAAAATAAGAATAAGAAAAAATACAGGAATTCCGGACTTTTCCAAATTTGTCTCATTAAAATATTCAAAAAGTGAATCAAATAATTTCGTTATCTAGTTATTAGTTAAAAAAATATTTATTAATAAAATACAAAAAAACATTGAATCATTTTACTTTCTATTCATTTTTGTATTTCTTTCTCTTAAAATAAAGGAGCTCTCTTGTTTCGTAATTGATTGATTGAATTCCAAAGAAAACCTATATTTATAGTATAGGAAATTCTCGAATATTGCTTACTTCATATAAAAGGAAATCCTAATGACTAGAATTCTCTAAGTTTTAGAATGTCTTGTTTAAGAGACTAAGTATTTTTTTTTATTGGAATTCAATTATGAAATACCGTTCTGAACTTAATTAACGAATTGAATTTTACCTTCTTTTTATCTCCCCATCTTATATGAGGGCTTATCCCCCATACCATATATTTATATATGGAGTATATTTGATATATAAATTGATTTAAATTAAATAGAAAGCCTTTAAAAACTCTTGTCTTACCCACATTAGACAAAATGAACTAAAAAAGAATTTCGAATTTCAGTATCTTTCAGTATCTAAGTATAAATACTAAGAAAAAACAGAAAGAAGGATTGATTTGCGGCAATAGATGTCTTTCACATACAACTAGAAAAAAGTAATCCCTTTTTAAATGGCAGTTCCAAAAAAACGCACTTCGATGTCAAAAAAGCGTATTCGTAAAAATCTTTGGAAGAAAAAGACTTATTTTTCCATAGTACAATCTTATTCTTTAGCAAAATCAAGATCATTTTCTAGCGGCAACGAGCATCCAAAACCAAAAGGTTTTTCTGGGCAACAAACAAATAATAAGGTTTTGGAATAATCTGAATTGAACTATCCCAACTCAAAGAAATTCCAATTATTTAATATGAATGAATAATTCGGATTAATTAACGAATGTACTTTTATGTGTCGAATTCCTCGGTACAATATTCTTAGAACGAATCCCTCTGTTATCCATTATATAGAACAAAAGTTTTTGGTATATTGTGTCCTCAGTATTCTTTTCCTAGCAAAGAACTTTTTTTTGGTAATAGAATCCTCATATTTTTTTTATGAGGATTCTATTACCAAAAGTAGACTATTCTTGCAATAGGACTTACAACCTCTACCTATCTTATCCAATCTTATCCAAAATTCCCATATAAATGAGTTTAGAACCGGTAAATCATATTAATAAGAGCGTAAAGATTTTCATTCTATAAATTTTTCTAAAATACAAAATTCTTTGTAGTTAATGATGAAATTCTAATGTTCCTAAATTCTATGGCCTCTCCCAGTCTCGACGATTCGCGAGAAAATAACTATTATTCTTTTAAGTTAAAAATTATTTTAAGTTAGCCGCCATGGTGAAATTGGTAGACACGCTGCTCTTAGGAAGCAGTGCTCAAGCATCTCGGTTCGAGTCCGAGTGGCGGCAGTCTAGAAAAAGAATACAATAGATTAGAAAATGGATTCAATTCGAAATTTCCAATTTTGTAATGGGACCTTATCCTTATGCTATTTGCAACTTTAGAACATATACTAACTCATATCTCGTTCTCAACCATTTCAATTGTGATTACGATTCATTTGATAACCTTATTAGTTCGTGAACTTAGGGGATTACGTGATTCGTCAGAAAAAGGAATGATAACAACTTTTTTCTCTATAACAGGATTCTTAGTTTCTCGTTGGGTTTCTTCGGGACATTTTCCATTAAGTAATTTAGATGAGTCATTGATCTTCCTTTCATGGGCTCTGTATATTCTTCATACTATTCCTAAGATACAGAACTCGAAAAATGATTTAAGCACAATAACTACACCAAGTACTATTTTAACGCAAGGCTTTGCCACGTCGGGTCTTTTAACTGAAATGCATCAATCCACAATACTAGTACCTGCTCTACAATCTCAGTGGTTAATGATGCATGTCAGTATGATGTTACTAAGCTATGCAACTCTTTTGTGCGGATCCTTATTATCCGCCGCTCTTCTAATCATTAGATTTCGAAAGAATTTCGATTTCTTTTCTAAAAAGAAAAAAAATGTTTTAAGTAAAACATTTTTCTTTAGTGAGATTGAATATTTATATGCAAAAAGAAGTTCTTTAAAAAACACCTCTTTTCTCGCATTTCCAAATTATTACAAATATCAATTAACTGAGCGTTTGGATTTTTGGAGTTATCGTGTCATTAGTCTAGGGTTTACTCTTTTAACCATAGGTATTCTTTGTGGAGCTGTATGGGCTAATGAGGCATGGGGATCCTATTGGAATTGGGATCCTAAGGAAACTTGGGCTTTTATTACCTGGACCATATTTGCAATATATTTACATAGTAGAACAAATCAAAATTGGAAGGGTACGAATTCCGCACTTGTAGCTTCGATAGGATTTCTTATAATTTGGATCTGCTATTTTGGTATCAATCTATTAGGAATAGGTTTACATAGTTATGGTTCATTTACATTACCATCTAAATGATTACATAACATAAAACCTTCATAAAATGAAGGTTTTTTCCTTTTTTGTTTGATTTGAGAACCCCTTGACCGTCTTTTCAAGGGGTTCTCAAAAATTCGAGATAGATCTAATTAGACTTTTTTCCTTTTTTATTTATGAATTTTATGTTTTTTCCACTATGGAATATAGAGCGGACTAGTTAAAAAAAAAAAAAGAAAATCCTATTTAGGATAATAATTGTATAATAGAGCCTCTACCCTGTCAACAGATAGCGAGAGAACAAAATCTGGATAAATACCAATTCCTATTACTGGTAAAAAGATACAGATTAAAAGAAAGAGTTCCCGTGGTCCAGAATCCACAAAATTTTCGTTTGGAACATGAAATAGCTTGTATCCATAGAACATCTGGCGTAACATAGATAATAAATAAATAGGAGTTAATATCATTCCAATTGCCATTACAAAAGTAATTAGCATTTTTGGCATTAACATAAATTTAGGACTAGTAATTAGCCCAAAAAATACTACTAATTCGGCAACAAAACCGCTCATTCCTGGCAAGGCAAGAGAAGCCATTGAAAAGCTACTAAACATGGTAAAAATTTTTGGCATTGGAATAGATATTCCCCCCAGTTCTTCGAGATAAACAAGACGCACTCTATCACAAGCCGTTCCCGCCAAGAAAAAAAGTGTAGCACCGATAAATCCGTGGGATAATATTTGTAAAAAAGCTCCATTTAGTCCAATGTTGGTTATGGAACCAATTCCTATAATTATGAAACCCATGTGAGATACGGAGGAGTAGGCTATTCTTTTTTTGAAATTTCGTTGACCAAGAGAAGTTGAAGCTGCATAGATTATTTGCACCGCTCCTATTATTACCAACCAGGGGGAAAATAGATAATGAGCATGAGGTAACAATTCCATATTGATCCGAATCAATCCGTATGCTCCCATCTTTAATAGAATTCCGGCTAAAAGCATACATGTACTGTAATGCGCTTCCCCATGGGTATCTGGTAACCACGTATGTAGAGGTATAATCGGCAATTTGACAGCATAAGCAATAAGGAAGCCAAAATACAGTAGTATTTCTAATGTTGCAGGGTATGATTGATTAATCAATTTTTCCAAATCGAATCCGGGTTCATTGGCACCATATAACCCCATACCCAGAACTCCAATTAAGAAAAAAATGGAACCGCCTGCAGTATACAAAATAAACTTGGTAGCTGAATACAGACGCCTCTTTCCCCCCCACATGGATAAAAGTAAGTAAACAGGGATTAATTCTAACTCCCACATGATAAAAAAAAGTAAAAGGTCTCGTGAAGAAAATAATCCTATTTGACCGCTATACATTGCTAGCATCAGGAAATAGAATAATCGCGAATTCCGGGTAACCGGCCAAGCCGCTAAAGTAGCTAAAGTAGTGATAAATCCTGTCAATAAAATAGATCCTAATGAAAGTCCATCGATTCCCAATCTCCAGTGGAAATCCAAAACATCTATCCATTTAGAATCCTCCCTTAATTGGATTAAGGGATCCTCCAATTGGAAATGATAACAGAATGCATAAGTCATTAAAAGGAATTCTAATAAACAAATAGATATAGTATACCACCTAACGATTTTATTTCCTTTATGAGGTAAAAAGAAAATTAATGAACCTGCAAATATCGGCAAAACAACAAGTATTGTTAACCAAGGAAAATAACTCATGATAAAGTAATAAAGACAAGATACGTTTTGACCAGAAAAGCCCATGCTCGATTATTTCGAGCACAGGCTTCTTCGGTAAAGAGGAATCAGACGATTCAAGTGGAGTTTTTTGTAACGTATCAATAAGATAGAGCCATGCTGCGGGTTGTTTCAGGCCCTAAATAAACGCGGACACTTAAAAAATCTGTTGGGCAGGCGGATTCGCATCTCTTACAACCCACACAATCTTCGGTTCTCGGCGCGGAAGCAATTTGCTTGGCTTTACATCCATCCCAAGGTATCATTTCTAATACATCTGTTGGACAAGCTCGTACACATTGAGTGCATCCTATACATGTATCATAAATTTTTACAGAATGTGACATTGGATCTCTAAATTTCCCTTTTCAACATAAAAAATTTCGATCTGGTAAAAATGAAATTAGTACTATATAAATTAGATATATTGTAGACACCAGACGAAGCAATGGTTTATCCAAACTTTAACAAATAGTGCAATATATTTCTTAATCTGTTTGTGAGAAAGCATGAAAAGAGCTAAGAGACTTGAATTTAAGACTTCAACAGTAATAATTATACGAATTCTACATACTAATTTGAATTAGCCAATAAATTGGGTATCATCTTTTCAATATAAATTATTGCAATATTCAAATTGCAATATCAATGAATTGCAAAAATGCAATATTCAAATATTCAATAAGTAAAAAAGAATACTCAGAAATAACCTACTCAAAAAATGGATATTATTAAATATTAATAAGAAAATAAGATTAGATTTCTATTCATCTTAATGTTCTGTATTATTATATATGCGCCTTTGTTTAGAGGATTCTATGTCTAATTATTCAAAAAATGAGATTGATTGATACGCGTTGATTTCCTGTTACGATGGATAGAAGAAAGAATGGATAGTCCAATAGCGGCTTCAGCAGCCGCAAGGGCTATAACAAAAATTGCGAAAATGTCTCCTTTTAATTGGCGACTATCAAATAGATCAGAAAATGTTACGAGATTTAGATTAATTGAATTCAGTATAAGTTCAAGACATATTAGAGCTCTAACCATGTTTCGGCTTGTGATCAATCCATAGATACCAATCGAAAATAAATAGACACTCAAAAAAAGTACATGCTCAAACATCATTAACTAACTCCTTATCAATCTCGATTCATTTCAATATGAGGACAAGAATTGAACCGATTCAATTAATTAGAATAGAATAATTACGCAACAAAAGGGAAAAGAAGGTATTTGTTGTGTTGGCAGTAGATTGTTTTACTAAATCAAAATTGTGATTCTTTAGTTATTTATTTTTTATTTGAAATTCTAAGAATTTTTACTCATTCTAAGTATTTCTTATTGTCGAGCCATAGTAATTGCACCTATTAAAGAAACTAGAAGAATTAGGGAAATGAGTTCAAACGGAAGATAAAAATCGGTTGCTAAATGAATCCCAATTTGTTGAACGTTATTTATGAGACCCTGTTCTACTATTTGGTTTGATCTTGTAGTCCAAAGAATTCCATACCACGACGTATCTGGGATAGTAGTCATTAGTGAAAAAGGAATAGTTATACAAACGAGTAAAGTAAACCCATCTCCAATAGTCCAATAATTCTTATCTTTAGACCACTCTGAGCCGTTTACAAACATTACAGCAAATATGATCAAGACATTTATGGCTCCCACATAAATAAGAAGTTGTGCGACAGCTACAAAGTAGGAATTCAATAAAAAATAGAATAAGGATATACAAACAAGAACTAATCCCAGTGAAAAGGCCGAATAAATTGGGTTGGTAAGTAATACTACTCCTAGACCCCCTAGTAGAAGAACAAATCCCCCAAATAGCACAAGAATCTCGTGTATTGGTCCAGGTAAATCCATTATGGATAAGAAGAAATTTATAGTATAAAATTTTTCATGAACTGACTAAAACTAAAAGATTCAAGGAAGGGAAAAGGTATTAGGATATTTTTTTGTATATGTATATAAGTTGTTAAGCAGTAGTTATTCTTTTTTCGTTATAGTTTAGTAAAAATAGATTTTTCTAACAAAAAAAATCCTAATACCTAGTAATCAGTAATCGTTCTTGAATTCCAAGATTTTTCTTCGTCTATTTGACTTTGAGGCGAATTCCTAATTGTTTGAATTGTGTAATCTCCCATTATGGAGATTGGTAACCGACTCAAAGCAATTTGATTGTAATTCAATTCATGACGATCATAAGTAGAAAGTTCATATTCTTCAGTCATTGATAAACAATTTGTCGGACAGTATTCAACACAGTTACCACAAAATATACAAACTCCGAAATCAATACTATAATTAAGCAATTGTTTCCTTTTAATATCTTTTTCAAATCTCCAATCCACAAGGGGTAGATCTATCGGGCATACGCGAACACATACTTCACAAGCAATGCATTTATCAAATTCAAAGTGTATTCGCCCCCGGAAACGCTCTGATGTAATTGATTTTTCATAAGGGTAGTGAATCGTTATAGGGAAACGATTTGTGTGGGATAAGGTAATTATGAAACCTTGACCAATGTATCTTGCGGCGCGTATTGTTTGTTGACCATAACTAATGAACCCAGTTAGCATAGGGAACATATTCTAAATATATATGAAAAAGGTATGTTTCTTTCTCTTGTTTGAGAGAACTTTTGTGTTGAAAATATTCTTACTCTTATTGTATTATCTTATTTATAGTGAAACTAGTTGGGAAGAAGTTGTTAATAAGAGATTGCCCAGAGAAATAGGTAAAAGAAATTTCCATCCAAGATTTAATAACTGATCCATTCTCATCCTGGGTAAAGTCCATCTTATTGTGATAGAAATGAAGAGAAATAAATAAGCTTTAGTTAATGTAATAAAGATACCTACTACCATTTCCAAAATTCCAATTATTTTATTCATTTGGAAAAACCCAAAAAAGGATATATAGGGAATAGAGAAATTCCACCCCCCTAAGTATAGAACAGTTACAAATAAAGCGGAAACTAATAAATTTAGGTAAGAAACAAGATAAAATAAACCATATTTAATACCAGAATATTCGGTTTGATAACCTGCTACTAATTCTTCCTCTGCTTCTGGTAAATCAAAGGGTAATCTTTCACATTCTGCCAAAGAAGAAATTAGAAAAACTAGAAAACCTATAGGCTGACGCCAAAGATTCCATCCAAAAAAACCATATTTGGACTGTGCTTCAACTATATCAACTGTACTTGAACTGTTAGATAATCATAGTCGGTGATAACATCACAGTTCCCACCGCTATTCCAAAACCGTACATGAAACCTTAGCTTCATACGGCTCCTCTATGATCAGAAAAAGGGAAAGGATTGTTTCATTTCGGTATTATCCCCTGGGCATAGATAGAATTAGGTAAGATAAAATAGATTGGAAAGGCCCAAATTAGACCAAAGCAATTCCGTCTGCTAGAATAACAAAAAAGCGCTTCCGAATTGATCTCATCCTTTATATAATAAAAGAAAAAATTTTTCTTTGTTCGGTAATAACTTAATATTGTAATAAAACACTCGTTATAGCAATTAATAAATGGAAAGAATTGGGCATTAGTTCATGAGGAATTCTGTATGAATAGGGATAAAGAATAAATAAAGATCCTTTTTTGTATTGCATTCCATATCTTTTGTCCTATTCTTCTTTTCCGAGGAAGGGTATACTTAAAAAGAAAAAAGAATAAAGGGTTAATTCGTTCTTGATAGCCATTTCTTTAACAAGTGAATGGGAACATACTCTAGACCGGAATCCAAAGAAAGTACTACTTGATCATTTCCACCAATTTCAAGTCCTTATTACGATTCCTTTTATGAGGAAAAATGTCTAATGATTTAGATTCTCTCATTACTAATCCTGTATGTACTTTAGTGTTTCTAACCCCTCACTAACTTTTGATGGATTGCCTTATGGTTATAAGTTATAGTAATAACTTATAATATTCTAGTAGTGGAATTCCATATTGCGAATCCTTTATTCTTGCCCGCTTCAAGATATGATGACTAATCAAACAATCTCAACCTTGGGGTAAAGAGTTTACACTGCTTATGTTTACTGGAACTTTTTTCTTGTACGTAGGAAATGAGATTTTGTATTTTTACTACAAATTAATAAGCTGTTTTGTTTCACTCATATAGCTATCTAGTTTAACTTACCAACTCGAATACAGAATAAGCAAAGGAAGATAAGCATTCAATGTATTTTAGAAGAAAAAGATCCTATTTTAACGAATCACACGTAGAGATATTGCTAGGACACAAAAAGTTAATGGTATTTCATAACTAATAGATTGAGCAGCCGCTCGTAGACCTCCTGAAAAAGAATATTTATTATTTGAGCTATATCCCGCCATGAGAAGACCAATAGGAGCAATACTTGAAATGGCAATCCATAAAAAAACACCAATACTAAGATCAGCTAAAACAAAATGATATCCCAAAGGGATCACTAAAAAACTTAATAAAATGGATATGACTGCTATAGAGGGACCAATGCTAAATAAGGGAATCTCTCCTCGGGATGGCAGGATATCCTCTTTTAAAAGTAGCTTAGTTCCATCTGCTATAGCTTGAAGGAGTCCCAGGGGGCCAGCATATTCTGGACCAATACGTTGTTGTATCGATGCGGATATTTCTCTTTCTAACCACACAATTACGAGTACTTCTATTGTGATTCCCAGTAGGAGGGTCAAAATGGGTAGAATCCATACCAGTCCGTAGACTTCTTTTAATAATTCCGATTTCGAAAAAGAATTGATAGTTTCTACCTCTACCCTATCTATTATCATTTCAACGATCAACTTCCCCCATAATGATATCTATACTACCTAATATCGTCATGATATCAGCCAATTTCATTTTTTTAACTAGCTGAGGAAGAATTTGTAAATTAATAAAACCAGGTGGACGAATTTTCCATCTCCAGGGGAAAAGGCTATCATCTCCTACCAGATAAATTCCTAATTCACCTTTTGGAGCTTCTACTCTTACATAAAGCTCTTGCTTTGATAATTCAAAATTGGGCGAAGGTTTTTTACCAAGAAATCGATATTCAAAATCATTCCATTCGGAATTCTTTGCTTTCTTAAAGCGTCGGGCTTCTAAATTCTCATAAGGTCCTCCAGGAATTTTCTCTACAGCCTGTTGAATAATTTTTATGGATTCCCTCATTTCACTGATTCGTACTAAATAGCGAGCTAACGAATCTCCTTCTTTTTGCCATTGTACTTTCCAATCGAATTGATTGTAAGACTCATAAGGATCAATTTTACGAAGATCCCATTGTATTCCAGAAGCTCGTAACATTGGGCCCGATAAGCCCCAATTTACTGCTTCTTCTCCGCTAATAAAACCGACTCCTTCAACTCGTTCTAAAAAAATAGGATTTTGTGTAATAAGTTGTTGGTATTCAACAACTCCTCGTAAAAAATAATCACAGAAATCTAAACATTTATCCATCCATCCATAAGGTAGATCGGCGGCTACTCCTCCGATGCGAAAGTAATTATGCATCATTCGCATACCTGTAGCAGCTTCAAATAGATCATATATCAATTCTCTCTCTCTAAAAATGTAGAAAAAAGGAGTCTGTGCCCCGAGATCCGCCATAAAAGGTCCAAGCCATAACAAGTGAGAAGCTATACGGCTCAATTCTAACATAATTACCCTAATATAGCTGGCTCTTTGGGGTATTTGAATATTCTCCAAGAATTCTGGTGCATTTACCGTTATTGCTTCTGTAAACATAGTAGCTAAATAATCCCACCGTGTTACATAAGGCAAGTATTGTATAATAGTTCTGTTTTCCGCGATTTTTTCCATTCCTCTGTGTAAATACCCTAATATGGGTTCGCAATCAATAACATCTTCACCATCGAGAGTAACGATCAGTCGAAGAACACCATGCATTGATGGGTGTTGAGGGCCCATATTGACTATCATGAGATCCTTTCTTGTAAGCGGTAGACTCATATCCTTGTTCTTATTCGTTTTTCCATGAAAATGGATTATTCCATGAATTCCTCAAAACGAGGCTCATCAAAATGCAAAATCTAAGACTACTATAAGACTACTAATAAAATAAGAAAAAAATTCGAACGATTAAATTACTTCTCCCGAATATCCAACTGACTGATTAATTTCTTATAACGTACTCTATTTTTCTTTGCCAAATAAGCCAGCAAACGTTGACGTTTTCCCAAAAGTCTTCGTAGACCTCTTTCCGATGAAAAATCTTTTTTGTGTAATTCCAAATGT
>Ga0157297_10000006_pt1:30000-32724 | contig 32724 bp, 29 predicted proteins | sample NitcycUS028104C2_FD_108380 | JGI IMG/M metagenome (GOLD analysis project Ga0157297, IMG submission 108380) | Soil microbial communities from Arlington Agricultural Research Station in Wisconsin, USA - Nitrogen cycling UWRJ-S028-104C-2 | ecosystem: Environmental > Terrestrial > Soil...
TCATCAGACATGCGTATTTTTGATTATCCGGTGGATTTACACAGTTTCATTAATGCAAATTGTTTGATGTAGTTAGTACTCAGGTTGTTCGACGCTCAAGAATTCTTATTTAGGCAGTTCATATCATCCCATACATAGTGTTTTGATCTAAGATTGCAATTCTTCCATGTTTCCGCAGTAGCATATTGTTCCATGGAGCTAGGGTCCAAAATAGGAATCAACAAGTATTTCCACGACTCTACCGCCCGGCCAATCCTGTTCCACTGAATCCCCTCCCTTTTTCATGGCCACAAACAATGTCTTTGTCATTTGATCCAGGAGCCTTCCGTTAGATAGGAACGAACAGCTTTGCTAAATACTGAGAACTCTCGGATAGAGTATTAGAATGAAAAGACCATTAATTATATAAGGAAGAACCCAGGGTTCTAGCCCATTCCCATTCCTAAATCAATAATTCGTAGTGCTTTTGCCTTTCTTGCGTACTCCTGGTGAACCAGTTGCTAGCCATATGTTTCGGAGGCTTTTTTCTCCAGGTACTGGTACTAAGCCGCTTTGCCATCTCTTCATCTTCATCTGCAAAGAATTCTCGACGTGAAAACACAGAGACAAAGGCCTGATCTTTGAATAGGAAAAAGAATGGATCCGAAGGGTCCCAAATCAATTGGCTTATTCGAAAAAAGCCCTCTTCTTTGAAAGATATATCTCGTGTCTGGTACTGCATTGTTCCACTCTGCAAGAAGTCCGAATCAGTCTCTTGCACCTCCTCCTTTTTATGATAAATATACCAGAAATAATTCGAATAAATAGCAGTCTCTGACAACTCATCCTCTTTAATCTGCTTGGACCCGCTCCAATACCCATAGGAAAATCCCCAGTCATATTCAGCGTACCTGTCCCTGCAATCAAATAGATTGTCCCAAGGGCCCCATATTCTAGGAGCCCAAGTTATGCTATTGAAAATTCGTTCCTCTAGCAGTTCCGGTTTGACCATTCCGTTCCCTTTTTCAAACTCCACTTCTTTTCATATAGCAATCCCTAATCAAAGAGAGAACAATATCCATTTCAAAACATTTCTAACGGATTCCTTGGTTCGGACCGACGAAGTAATGGCACTCGATTATTATCAACCCGAGTGCAATCTTTTTCTGTCGGTAAGGATTGCACCAGAGCACCTTCTACTTCTAATAGGCCATGAACTATAGATAGAGAAGAATCATTCTGAGCGAGTCCATAAGAAGCGACCCACTTTTTCATCGGTTCCGGGGGAAGACCAAAGATCTTGCGCGACCGGTCCGCCAGAAAAACTCAAAAGAGAAAGAAGTCTCGTTAATCTCTTCATGCTCGTTCCAAGTTCGAAGTACCGTTTGGCCAAAGAAAAAGCCGCTTCCTGACACGATTGCCTCTTTATATAGATAGATATAGGATCTATGGGGTTATTACTTAGAAGTCTATTTTGTACAAGATCCCCTCCTATCTGATAGAAAAGGGTCCCATGATCCCGAGCCGGTCTTATCTTGGCTCGCAAACCCCAAGTTTGTCTATGAAGAGCTAATCTAATTGTATTAGTTTCTATAATGGATTTCTTATGTGGAATACTAATGGATAGGGCCTCGTTGCTAAGTGCTACAAGATCTAGTGCACTGGAACTCGTGGTTATGGACCCGAATCCTTTAGTATTCCACATTGTCTTTTCCAAGTCAAAACCCCTAGTATATGAAAGAATGAAAAGGTGCTTTCGTTCTTGTGGAATAAGAAGCCCTCGTACCTTAATGAAAGGAAAATAGGAATTTTTCGTTAGGTATTTGACCAAATAGGATCGTCCAGTTCCTATGGAACCTATCACTAAAATACCCGATAGGGCTAAGCGGAACGAAAAGGGTTTTCCATGAGATGGTAAATGAAAACGATTAGCCCCACACGAGGGAATAAGTGATTGTCTGATAATGAGCAAGGAATATACGTCTTTCTGCTAAAGAGGAGAGGATCTATTAAACTCATAATTCATTAGATCCTTGTTAGCAATGTCAACTAGGTATCATAAGTAAATGGATCCCGGTTGTTCAATCCTTTGATAACCAGGGTCATTCTTTGCTAAAGAGAAATGATCACTATGGGTCAGACTCAATAGAATTGGATCCATTCCAAATAGCGAGAATTAGGATTCTTGATCCCTCTCAATCTCTCTTTCAATTCGAGGATCCAGAGAGGTGTTTTCATAGTCATCTCCGAATATTTGCCATCTCCGAATATTTGCCATCTCCGAATATTTTCGATTTCATTTTTCTATGATATGTCTTTCTATATGAAAATTGGTTATTTACGATGTACGATGATCCCTGTTAAGCATCCATGGCTGAATGGTTAAAGCGCCCAACTCATAATTGGTAAATTTGCGGGTTCAATTCCTGCTGGATGCACGCGAACGGGAACGTTCCATAAGTCTATTGGAACTGGCTCTCTATCTATGGAATCTCATCCATCATCCATACATAACGAATTGGTATGGTATATTCATACCATAACATAAGAACAATAAGAACTCGAATTCTTATCGATACTGGAACTCAGAGCATAGGAGGGAAAGTCGATTTATGGATGGAATCAAATACGCAGTATTTACAGAAAAGAGTCTTCGTTTATTGGGAAAGAATCAATATACTTTTAATGTCGAATCGGGATTCACTAAGACAGAAATAAAGAATTGGGTCGAACTCTTCTTTGGTG
>Ga0157297_10000009_pt1 | contig 28641 bp, 43 predicted proteins | sample NitcycUS028104C2_FD_108380 | JGI IMG/M metagenome (GOLD analysis project Ga0157297, IMG submission 108380) | Soil microbial communities from Arlington Agricultural Research Station in Wisconsin, USA - Nitrogen cycling UWRJ-S028-104C-2 | ecosystem: Environmental > Terrestrial > Soil >...
GCCCACCGGGGAAGGGTGACCTTGCGGCCCAGAAGGTGCAGGTTGTTCTTGGCCACGATGGTCACCGTGCCCTGCACCCGGTCCACGGTGTAGGAGTCGATCCAGCCAGTGAACCTCCGGGTCTCAATCCGACCGGCCTCCGTCTCCGTCTGGTTGACGAGGCGCACGGCGGCACCCTCCAACGTCAGTCCGTGGTAGGGACTGTTCCGGTTCCACGGGCTGAACAGTCGCCAGAGCGGTTCCTCACCCTGAACCGACAGATCGTAGTAGGTCCCGGAGAAGGTGGCCGTTAGCACGGTGCTGCTGTACGTCGGCCGCCCGGTCACCTCGTCCGGCAACCCGCCACTCACGTCGTCCTGGCACGTGACGTTGATCAACTCATCGGACGTGATCTTGGTACCGGGGTTCAGGCCACCCCAGCTATCGACCTTTAGCCAGTCGATCAGGAGGACGGGGCGAATGAACCGCTCTTGCCCGGCGGCCAGGGACGAGTCAAGGTTGGTGTCCGTGAACTGGAGCATGGGTTGCGCCCCTTCCGGTCAGAGTTCGATCATGGTCATAGTTGCCGTGCGTGCGGGCCAAAGTGTGTCGGTGTACGAGAGGTCAGTAACGTTGATCACCGGGACACCCTTACCCAGAGTCCAGGCGGTCCGGGTGTTGCCCTCTTCAAGTTGCATGGCAGCGATGTTCAACGTTGCGCCGTCGGCCACGCTGATCGTCGGAACGACCTGCGGCCACCCGGTCGGCACGACGATCTGGGTACTGGCCCAGGCCCACGTGGTGCTGGTGAGCTGGACGTTGGTGGTCGCAGGCTGACTGGTGTTGTCGCCGTCGGCCCTCCGCCACCCGAACGTCAGAAGGTTCTCGGCCGGGTTCGTCCCGGTCACCATGCGCCGATACAGCACGGACAGGGTGTACGTGCGCCCCTCGATCAGAGGAACGCGGGACCAGGCCGTCCCGATGGACGGGTTGGGGTCGCCCTCCGGGTAGACGTACTCGTACCCGCCCCCGCCGACGTTGATCAGTTCGGTGTACCACGGTAGGCGGGGCGACAGGGGGTACAGGGCGTCCTGGTCCGGCCGCAAGACGGGCTGTGTGGCGACATCCACGAGGCCTGACAATGGGAAGTACGGTTCGACGATTTCCCTCGACCGGTGGACGGACTGAGCGGACGAGGCGCACGCGGAGAGCATGTTCTTCCGGTGCGGGAGGATCAGGCGAATGGGCAGCTTCCGACGACGGAGGACCGTGTACAACTGGTCCAACAGGGAAGCATCGGTGTCAGATATATCCTCGGCCGACCAAGAGAACTCGAACCGTGCGCCTTGGTTGTCCAGAGTGACGGCACCGGAGATGCCCCTTTTCATCGCACCGAACTTGACCAGGTGCTCCGTGAATCCGCCGTTCTCCGGAATTTGCAGGGCGAACATTTGACCCGCTGCCCCGATCATGATCTCATCTTGTGCCATATGAACTCCAATCAGGGGCCCGGCCGCCCGTGAATGGGCGGCCGGGCTAGCGGGTTATCGGCGGTCGTACCGCAGGCCACCTTGGGCGGCAACCTTGAACACGCCGTTCTGGTCGATCGTGAACGTGGCCTCCGCCAGTCCTTCACGGACCGCATCGGCAACCCCGTCACGGGCGGCCCCGGCGTCCACCTTCAGAGCGTGGTTCACCGATCCGTCAACCATCGTGCCCATGTCCGAATCGAAACTGGACAGAGGGGCCTGGGCAGCGACCATCATGTCCTCAACTTCACGCTGAGCCATGTAGGCATTCTGCCGGATTCCCTTGGCGAAGTCCTCGGCCAACGCGCGACCAGACCAGACGGTGTACCCCTTTCCGGAGAACGCGCCTTCCTTGGCTGGGCTGAACGGGAACAGGCCGCGAAGGGTGTCCATCAGACCACCAACGATGGCCTTTGCCTCTGCGAACTTCCGCTTGATACCGTCGATGAATCCGCCGATCAACGCCTTTCCAGCCTCGATCAACAGGTTACCGAGGCCACTGAACACGTTGCCCGGGAGGTCGTCCAACCACTTACGGATCTTGCCGGACCATTCGCCCGTGCCATCTCCGAACAGGGAAGTGACAGCCTTGATCGCCAATTCAATCGGGACCTTGACGACGTTAATCAGGGTGTCGAGCACTCCGCCGATTCCCTTCACAACGCCGGCCACCATTTCACCCGCGCCACGGAAGGCCCGATCCCAGTCCCCCGTCAGGAGGCCCACGACCACGTCCACCGTACCCTTGACCCACAGTGCGATTCCCTCGAAGATCGGCTTGATACCGTCAATGAAATCGACCACGGCGTCCTTCACATCCCCGAACACCGGGATCAACCGGTCCACGAGAATGCTGATGAACGGGGTGACGTCGCGCACGAGGCCGACCCACATTTCCGTCAGGTCCAGGAGCATCGGAATCAACTCGGGAAGGATCTCCATCAGCCGGGGCAGCGCCTCCGCGACCAACTTGGCCAGTTCGGGCAGCAACGGAATGATGGCGTCCAGGACATCCACGAACGCCTGAACGAGATCGGGCAGTAGTGGCACGATTGCTTCGAGCGCCGTGAGCATTCCCTCACCGAGCACCCGGGCCACTTCGATCAACGTCGGGATGGCGTCCGAGATTGCCCCGGCGAATAGCTCTCCCATCTTCGTCAACGCTTCGAGGAACTTCGGAAGGATGGGCATCAGTGCTTCGAGCGCACCGAGCACCACGCCGCCGATTGCCTCGGCCAGTTCCAGGAGGATCGGGGCCAATGCCTCAATCCCACCAGACAGGATCTTGCCGAACACCTGGACCAACGCGATGAACGGCGGAACCAGTTCCTCAATCACGGGGGCCAGTGCAATGATCACGTCGGCCAGGACGTTGCCGAACTGGTAGGCAATCGTCCCGATCAACGGAGCGAGTGCGGCCAGTGCACGGCCCAACGGTTCAATGGCCGGCTTCAACGCGTTGAACGCCAACCCGATCGCCGGGCCCAACTTCAACAGGGCCGGTCCGATGAACTCGGCAACCACCCGGGCAATCTCACTGATCAGCGGAAGGAGACCCTTCATCACACTGCCGATCGCCGTGAAGATGTCTTCGAGCAACTTCGACCCTTGGGCCGAGTTGAAGAAGTCATCCATTGCCCCGGTGATATTGTCCAGAATCACCAGGAGGCCGCCACCAGTATTCGCCCCCGCTTGGAACACGGACTCGATGATCCCGGCCACATTCCCGATAATCCGGAAGAGGGCCTGGAACTGGTCGATAGCCTGGTTGATCAGGTCCCGCAGTTCGCCGGTCTCCCGAACTCGAGAGGCCCAGTCCGCGAATCGCTGGGCAGCCTCTTCGAATCCACCCGTGAGACCAGGCAGCATGGACGAGGCGACGGTGCCGATATCCCGGAAGCCTTCGAGAATAGGGACGATGCCCTTGCGAATGTTCGCCAGTGCGCCTTCCGTCCCCTGGAAACTGATCTTCAGATCCTCGAACGTCCGGTCCGACTTTGCGAACGCAATCACATCGGAGGCCATCCCGTTGAAGACCTTCGCGATTCCTTCCAACGGGGCGCGAAGCTTCGGCAACAGGGTGGACCCGAGGTCGCGCACCTGATCCGACAGCCCGGCGAACAGGGCTTCCTGGACGCCAAGCTGAAGTTCCTCGAACGCCGGGCGGAGGTCACGGAGGGCCCGTGCCGTTTCCCGGGCGGCCGGGGCCAACTTGGCAATAGCCTCTTCGAACTTCTCGGGGTCGTCCATCTGGCTCAGGGCGTCCGAGAACCCCTTGAGCCCCAGCTTCAGGACACCGATCGCCGTCGCGCCAGCCAGCAGCACACCGGGCAACAGGGCCATGATCGGGATCATCTGGGAGATGGACGTCACGAGGGCCGCGCCACCGGTCGTTGCGGCGAACAGGGCCGTCGACATCGCGCCCAACTTGAGCGTGGTCGCCCCGATCGAGCTGCCCAACTTGAGGGCCGAGACACCAAGACGGACGAGAGATCCGCCACCCTTGTCCGAGGACTCGGTGACCTTCCGCGTTTCCGTGTTCATCTTGGCCAACGCGCGTTCGGCCGCCTTGGTGTCCAGGTCCAACTTGGACGTGATATCGAAGTTCCGGGACTTCACGTAATCCTGGAACGCGGCAATCTGTACCTTGGCCTTCTCGGTATTGATACTACCGATCTCGATATCAATGGCAATCTTGGTATCGATCTTCCGGATTTCCTTTTCGAGGGTCGCCCGGAAGCCACGCATTTCCGGCAGAATGCGCACGCCAATGCTGTCGACGATTTCGATGACCGATCACCTACTTCTTTGCTAGTCGATCTTGATCTGTGGGACCTTACCGGTGGCACTGATTGAACGGACGATCGGAAGGAAGGATCCCTTGGGGGCCTTCTTCTTGATGTTCCGACCCGGCCAATCGATCGGGCGGGGAGCCGTGAGCTTGGCGTTTTTACCGGAATTCGCCTTGATGAAATTGAACCCGTTCAACTGGACCTGTTCGAACAACATGGTCCGGATGATTCGATCCCAGGTCCAACCCAGGTATTCCCGGCCGCCCTTCAACGAGGCGTGCAGAGGGCTGTCGTCCGGCAACCAGAGGATCAGGTCCACCAGCTCTGACGGGGTGTGCGACTCATACAGACAGGTCAACAGATCGAGTCCGTAGATTTGCCGCAGACTGGCCGCCAGAGCCGGACCGTGATCATTCCGGAGCCGGACGATCAGTTTCCCTCGGGGGCCTCGGTAGCCGCCTGGTACTCCTTGAAGAACTCGGTGACGATCGCCAGGTCGGCCGGGCGGATCCACGAACGGAGAGCCTGGGGCTTGTCCGCCAGGATTGCCAACATGTCGACCAGGAGCTTCTTCAGCTCGGACGGCCGGGTCGGCGTCTCCTTGTTCTCCTGGTACTCCTTGAGCGTGGTCTGTGCGTTCTCCAGGCGGTCGGTCTCGGCGTCCGACAGACGGAGGGCCGGGCGGAGGGTGAACAACGTCGTGCCGTCCTCGTCCTCGACGACCAGACCCTTGTGCGCCTCGTTGGCCTTGGCCTGGAAATGCGAAAGCGTGTAACCCATGTGAATGCAACTCCTTTGCAATTGGCCTGACTGCCTGATGGAAGACGGCCCGTCCACTCAGGCAAATGGACGGGCCGTCTGGTCTAGAAGGTGCAGTGGCACACAGGCGGCCGACAGTCGCTCTCGTGACACTTGGACATCAGTTCGACGGGACTCAGGAGGTGGCCCTCACAGCCGAAGACCATCGTGTCGGCCTCAGTGATGTGCGCCGGGAGGTCCCCGGAATCCTTGAACGCCTGGACCTCTTCCGGAGTGCACCAGCGGGTCCACGCCCTGTACGAGGGCTCCGAACAGTCAGGAGCCGAACACTGGCTCACGGGATGTCCAGGAGGGTTTCGCTGAGCCACTTGAACTTCGGCACCGACAGCGGGGTGGCCGAGTCCAGGATGGTCGCGCGGAGGGGGAGCAGGAGCGCGTTCTCCACGTCCTCGGTCGACAGGGCGTCGGCCCCGATGATGTCGGCACGAGGGGCGTAGAAACCGACCCAGTTCCCGCCGTCGTTGAACGTGAACAGGATGGCCCGGCGGGTCGGCACACCGTCGTCGGCGGCCATCACGTCGAACACACCGTCCGCCACGCCGCCCGTGCCGCCGTAGTACAGGGCCAGGCAGTTCCGGGTGAACTGGGACAGAGAGAAGGGGATCGTCCGGCCGACCTTGCTGACGGACGTACGGATGGCCTTCTTGGACATCGAGCCCTTGACGGTGACCTCTCCGCCCTCGAACTCGAAGTTCGGCATTCCGGTGCCGTCGTCCAGACCGAGGTGACCTTCGAGGGTCCAGGCGACGGCCGGGGCAGCCAGGGCCGTGTTGGTAGCAGCAGGGGCCACCGTGTCCTGGGCAGCCGTGTAAAAGAACGCGGTACCCGGGATCGTGTAGCCCGCATCGACTAGTGCCATGTTTCACTTCCTTCGTGATTACGGGATTACCGGGACCGGTATCCGATTGTGTAGGTGGCCGAACATCTCTTGACTTCGGCCGGCATTCCGGAGATGGCCTGGACGTAGGGGCGAACCTCGGTCCGGGGCCGTCGCGCGTGACCGTCCGCGTAGACCGTCTGGTTGAAGGCGGCCATGTAGATTGCCCTCTGGATGGTCTGAGCGAACACGAGGGGCGAAATGGGATTCGTTCGATGGGTGAACGAAATCACCTCGAACCGCACGTTGGTCTGAAGGAGGAACGACGGGGTCGAACCGCCCTGATCCTGAACCAAGACGAACTCGGTATTCGAGTCGACCTTGGTAAATTCACTGTGCCTCTGTGGATCGGAGGTCACGATGGCCGACGGAATGGCGGCCTGGATCAACGCGACGACGTACGCCAGAGGGTCGCCGAAAGTGGGAATCGCCATCAGTCCCCCTCACTCTTGTTCGACGTGGGCAGGATGTTCAGACCCTTGACCCACTTGCCCCAGGCGTAATGGCCAAACTGAATGGACATCGGGGCACCGTCCTTTGTTCGGCTGAACAGGGTGATGATCCGGGTATGCCGGTCGTGGATGACCTCGACCCCGTGATCTCCCGACTTTCGGTGAGCGGCCAACCGGGCACGAGACTCGCCCTCCAACTGCCGTGTGACCTGGGTCACCTTACGTTGGACGCCGGAGAGATTCAGGATCGTCCGGTTGAACTTCTTCACACCACCCAGACGAGGGATCAACGGGGGCATGGGTCACGTCCAATGATCGTCGTTGAAACCGTCTTCGCACGAATCGACGTTGGTCCACCCGGCGTTCAGGCCCAGGACGTTCGGGTCCAACAGGAGGAAGTCCTCGAACGGGCTGGGGTACGGATTGACGACCCCGAACTCATGGAGACCGAGTCGACGCCACTCTTCAGTCCGGACTGAAATGAACCCGGGCCGCCCGTCCGCCATTTCCACGATCGTCCCGGGGGCCGGGCTGACGGTGTCGATGCGGTTGTGCAGACCGAGGGCACGGAACACGATGTCGCATTCGATGCCGATGACGTTCTGCTTGAACACGAGGTCCAGACCCGCCTGAACCAGAAGGTCAGAGATCCGGACCATGATGGCCGCTTCGGCGTCTTCCAACCGGGCGACGATCGCCGTTGCCTCGTCAGGAAGTGGAGTTCGACCGAGGCGTGCGGTTGCGTCGGCCAGCGTTGCGAGAGCCACCGGTCTCCCCTTCCTCGTCCACCAGTTCCCAGGTGCCACGTGCGATCATGACTCCGGCCGACTTCTCGTCGACATCGATCACGTTTTCCGGGCATTCGAGCGCCCGAATCTTGATTGTCACTGACATGTTCTTCCATGCTCCTTTTCCGAAGGGACAGGGGATCAACGCCCCGGCCATCCGATGAATGGATGGCCGGGGCATCAGATCAGGTGGTGCTGGTGCCCAGGGTGAACTTGACGAACGACGCCGGGGACAGGAGCTTGAAGCCAACCAGGGCCTCAACGCGGAACAGGGTCAGGTTGTGCTGGAACGCGGAGATCGTGTTCCCGCCCTGGACGAACGACGCCTCAGTGGACGTGGCGTAGGACAGGTCGCCCAACATGCCCCAGACGGCCCGGCTCCAGTCACCCGCGTAACCGACCACATCGGCCGCCACCAGGGCACCGGACTTGGGGTTGACGCGCTTGCTGAAGTCGGCCTGGTGACCGAGCACGCGGCCCGGACGGTTACCCGTGTAGCCACCGCCGACCGGAACATCCACGTACAGCGGACGGTTGTTGCCGTCGACGTCCGTGTTGAAGATGACCTCGACACGGTTGTCCCACAACGAGGCACCCCATTCCCGGTCGTCGTCCGCCAGGAGCTTCAGGCCGTTGTTGAGGCCGGTCCACGTACCGAGGTTCGTACCGGTGCGCGTGGTGTCGGCGGCCGGACGCTGGAGGGGCGTGGTCTTGGTGACCCCGGCCATCGAGTCCGCGACCGTGGTACCGAGGCCGATCACACCGCCGAACGCCAGGCTGTCGAAGTCCCGGTTAAAGGAGGCGTACGCACCCTTCTTGATGATCGCGATCACACCGTACGGGTTCGCCTTGGCCACCCGGTTGGAGATGGGGACGATCGTCGCCCACTCGTACAGGGGCATGGAGGCGTTCGTGAGAGCCTGCTCGTTGACCGACTTCTCACCACCCTCGGTGCCGACCCATCCACCGGCGACGTCGGTCGTGAAGATGTTCACGTACGCCCCGCCGTTGGACACCTCGACCTTCTCGGCGAACTGCTGGATGATGGAGACCTGCTTGCTGTCGTTCATCACCTTGAGAGACTGAACGGGGTCGAACTTGAACGACCCAGTGAGGAGAGCCATGTTGGCCCCTTTCTACGTGCGCCCGTGAGCGCGGTGAATTGATCGTGGGTAAAGCGAGCGAAAGCGAACTCGGGTCAGACGGTCGGGTCGGCCGGAGCCACGCCCAACTGCTCGCACAGGGCATCCCCGAACGCCCGGTCCTCGGCCGACATGCCGGACTGAGCGCCAGCCGCCGGGTCCGGGAGACCAAGCGAACTGTCCGCCGGGGGCCGGGTGGCCTGGGTCGGCGGGATGAACTTGGCCAGGGCCTCAGCGTCCGCGAGGAAACTGGCCTCGTCGGTGCCCTTCAGCCGGGCCGCCAGGTCTGCGGGAAGCTTGTGCTTCAGGGCCGCATCGGCACGCCACTTGTCTTCCGTGGAACCGGTGACCTTCTGGGTCAGCTCCTGGACGGAAGACTTCAGGCCGTCGCGCTCCTGGGTCAACGTGGTCACGGTCGCCTCTGCGACGGTCACCTTGGCCTCGGCCTCCGTAGCCTTGACACGGTGCTGGGCCGCCTCACCCCTCAACTGAAGGATGTACGCGTGGGCCTCCGGGTCACTGACTGCGAGGGCATTCATGTCAACTGCCATTAGTGAGACTCCTTCTCATTCAGACCAGCCAACGTGTCGGCCGTCTTCTTGGTAACACCGGGACCGGCGTCACTGTTCGCTTTCTTCACCAGCGCCCGGTAGGCCTTGGCACTTCCCTTGGCCTGTCGGTACAACTGGCGTTCCTTCAAGTACTGCTCTCTTCCCGGCCACGATTCCTTCGAGCGCACGGGGACTACCTCACACGTACAGCCTGGGTGGTAGTCATTGCCGTCTGACCCGGCCGCCTGGGCGGACGAGTAGACGGGTCCTCGTGAAATGGTCATCCTGCACAGTGGGCAGGTGGGCGGAATGGGATCAACCCGCGCCCATCCAATAACCTCTTCCGACTCAACCGAAAGAGCGACCATCGTGTTCCGTTCGGCATTCCGACCGTGCAAGTCAGCCCGGCGGAGGACCCTGGAGACATCTTGTCTCGTGACGGTCCGCCCTTCCGGGATCTTGTCTTCGGCCTCCAATGACCGGGTAACCGCTTTCGCCCAATCTTGCATCTCGTATGCACGGATCGGCGGGACACGATCAACCGGCGGAATGTCGATGTCCATGTGGTAGGCAAATGACCGGGCGGCCAAGAGCCGGTATTCGTGGCGCAGATTCTCGACCGAGGCGAAAGAGCGCTTGGTCATCTGTGCCAGGATCGAGTTGGTCACAGGCTTACCGACGAAAGGCAGGATCAACCTGGCAATTCGTCGCATAAACCTAAGACTCAGGGTCTCCCGTTGGCGCTGGGTCACCGGTAGGGGCATTCGGGTCCACCCCTTCCTCTTCCGGTTCTCGCAGCAACGCGGTCAACTCATCGTCCTCGATCAAGTCCAACTCCGCCTGAACCTCTTCGTCCGTCAGTCCGAGCATCCGGAGCAACCGACCATGAGACAACAGGGGACGTTCGTTCGGGCCGTACTTGATCGAGGCCAACTTCTGGACCTCGTCGGCGGCCTGGGAAAGCGTGGGCTGGTTGGGCTTCAGCCAGGTAACCGTTGCCGATCGCCGGGCCTCGTCCGTTACTGTGCCCTCGAAGAAGTCCAGGAGGAGTTGAAGCACCCTCTCCCAGGACGACGTGAAGTCTCGAGCAATCCGTTCGGACCGCCGGTCGATTCGCTTATCGTCCTCAGCCTTCGCATCACCGGATGCCGGGTTCGCATCACTGGCCACACCGAACAACGAGATCGGCGCACCGAGTGCACTGGCTGCTTGCTTCGAGTACATGTTGAGCAGGGTCGCGAAGTTCTGGAGCTGGGCCGCCGCGAACTGTTCGATCGAGGCATCCTTCCCACTGAGGGTCAGGAGCCGAGCCAGGTACATCTTCTCGGCGGACATCTTCTTCTCACCCTGGGTCACACCCTTGATGACCCGTTGCGGGACGGCCAGGAGAGCCCCGGCAATCGCGGCGTCCGTGCTGACCCTCGAAGCGGCGTCCTGAAGACCCCAGATCGACCGGGTAACCGGTGCGCCATATCCGTCCTGCTTGCTCGAACGCTGGCTGAACACGACGATCTGGAGGCGCGGGTAGCCGTGGACCTCAGTCCGTTCGACGACCCAACCGCCCTGGATCTTCTTCAGCCAGACGGTGCGACCCCTGACGTAGTAGGTGGCCAGGGAGCCGTCACGTCCGTAGATGCGAAGGGCTTCCTCCAGTTCACCTGAGCGCGGGTTCATCCGGTGGACGGTGGACTTGGCCGTGAGCATGTCTGCCCGAGGCTCCCCATCTTCGCCCGTGGTGACCGAGACGTACGCGCGACCGTAGGCCAGGGCCTCGGTGTGCACGCGACTCGACAGGAGGTCCCCGTCAATGTCGCGCCATCGCGACCGGAGCCACTTGGCCACTCGTTCGACGGAGCACTCAACGTCGGTGATCGAGATACGTTCCTCGATAGCCTGCGTCAGGATCTCGCACCAATAGAGCGGCGTGTAGTAGAGGGTTCGAAGTTCGGGCGGGGCGAGAACCGGGGTGCTGCGCACAGTTTGCTTGGCAGTCAGATAATCGCGCGCCCGATCGCACTTGGCTGCCTCGGTCTGCCACAATTCGTACAGGTCATTGAATGGCATCGAACGGTCTCACCTCCTTTCAGTTACCAGGTGTGGGCTTCAACGGTTCCGGTCTCGTCTTCACCGGACAGAGCGAGGTACTTCATTCCCATGAGGTGAGCCAGCAGACAGGCCGCGACAATATCGACCTTCGCCTTACTGTGTCGGGTCGCCTTGCCGAACAAATTGCCGTTCGGGTTGGGGCGAAGTTTCGCGTTCAACCAGTGCTCACGGAAGGCAGCGGCCTGGCTAAACAAGACCTTGCGTTGGTTGATCTGGGTCAGCAGAGCCTCGAACGCGTAGGTCAGGTCCCGACGGTTGTTCCTCATGTCGTACCGGATGGGGGTCGCCGGTCGGGCCGGGACTTCCATCTCATGGCCGAAGTCCGATTCCCACTGGATCACGAGGTCATCAAGCGGATAGACGTCCGAGGCGAAGCCAACCAGTTCGCAATGCGCACGAACGATCTGGACCGCCTCGTCCAACTGATCTTCGTCCACACGCCAAAGGTTCTCGTCTCGGTCCTCGTCCGCCCGTTCGATCTTGTGAACCTGGAACTGGTGGTGGACCAGGTGGAACGAACGATCGCTGAGCCGGAACGCCACGACAGCCGTGTCGTCGTCGGACAACGAAGGGTCGCACCCCAACGTGACCCGGTCGCCTTGACGAAGGGGCCGCAAGGGGTTCTGGTCCGTGGCCGTCGCGGCACCGAGAGCCTGAGCCGAGATCACGTTGTCCTCAGAAACGACAATCATGTTCAAATGCTCACGGCGGAACTGCGACGGTGCGACATCGGGGTCCAACGCGGTTGCCGCCAGAGTCTCTATGTCCAGCCACACGGCATCCCCGGCGGCCTCTCGAAGACCGTTGCGCAGACTCTCGGGATCGTGTAGCTTGGTGTCAGGGTCAGCTTCGAGCGAGTCATAGAGGATCGAGACTCGGGCCCCCGGTCGCCCCGTTTGCTTGAGCCAGGCAGCGTGAGTCTTCTCCGCTATGCTTTCCTCGCCCGGGGTATATGCGTTCGCTAGTTCGCACAACCGGCCGCCGTCGGTCGACTTGGCGACGTTCGAGCGGATTCGTTCCATGGCTGAGTGGCCGCCGTTGGCCTTCACCCATTCACTGGCCTCTTCGATCCAGACCATGGACGGAGTGCCGCCACGGAGAGCACGAGGGTTGTTCGCCAGGGCCTTGATCCGACCGCGACCCCCGAGGGTCTTCTTAACCTCGATGATCCCGATCCGGAGGCCCCACTCTTCGATCGCCTCTTGCGACCAGCAACCGAGGGCGTAGGACATGATCTGCTTGGACTGCTCGATCGTGGTAGCGATGATCTGGACGTCCGGACGACGGGCCTGACGGCCGACAGGTTCGCCGGTCTCGGGGTCCCAGTAGTCCAGGCGGACAGGGCCGCACAGTTCAGCGGCGGACAGGTATCCGGCTAGCGGACTCTTGCCCGTACCGCGTGCCCGGCGAAGGGCCCCTCGGTCATAGAGCCATCGGCCGTTCTTGTCCAGGGCGTACCAGCAGTACAGGAAGTACGACTGTTCGTCGGTCAGGACGAGGGGTTCCCCACTGATGGCGTCGATCAGCCATGTGGCCATCCACTCTTCGATCTGCGGGCCCAGCGAATCACGGGCCGCCGGTCGGGGTGGCCTCGTGTACTGGGCCGTCATCAGTCGGTCCCGTTGCGCCGGGCACGCGCTTGCTCGATCGCGGCAACCCTCTTCGGATCCTCGACAGGCTTCGTCCGCTCGATCTGGATGTTCGCGGCCCGACGGGCGGTCTCGGTGAACAGGAGGTCTACCATCATCTGGCGGACGACCATCAGTTGGCCGGGGCGATACCCGGTGATCTGACACTGAGTGACGAGGTCACACAGAAAGTGACAGGTCACGTAGTCCGTGGACTCGTACAACTCGCGGACGGGCGACGTGGTGAACGCGGACCAGATCATCCGGGCGGTGTCGGTCCAGGCCGGATCCTCGTCGGGGACGACCGGATCGGCGTGCTCCTGGCGGGGCGAAATTTTGAGTACGTTGTCCTGTTCCGCCTTGGTCCGGTGCCCGAGTCGATCTTCGGGTCGTTGCTTCGCGGTCGGTCCACTCTTCGGTGCAGTGTTACCCATAGTAGACTGGGACTCCTTCCCATTGTTGATCTTGAAACTAGGGGGTTGACACCCACCGTCTCGATGTGGTACGATTGAGGGTTGTCAGAGACCTGGAAGTTTGGGAGCGTTGGAAAGCGGCAAGGGGCCCGTTCTTCCTATTGTTGATAGGGGAGGGGATGCACCCCTGGGCCCATTTGTCAATAGGAATTTGGACACAATTTAAAGTCTTTCTTGCAACAGACGAGACTCAATCCATTGCATCAAACGGGTGAATTTCTGTCACCCGTTTGCCCTGTTGACGTTTGGCCATGGCTGCCTGCTGTGCTTCGGCCTGTGTCTTGCGCTCATGATGCCAGGCACAGATGGCACGTCCATTCGTGAGCCGGTCATCCTGGCTCACTGACCAAGGGATGATGTGGTCCACCTCAGCCATGCGCTCAGTGCATCGTACTCCATCATCGTGCACCTCACACTGGCCCTCTGCCCTCAGGCGCACAGCACGCACGGTAGCCTGCCACACAGGGCTGTAGGGCCGACGCTGCCCAGTAGGCCATGGCACGATGAACCGCCCTTCCGGTACCCCAACCTAGGGCACCCTGTTTCAGGCCCTCTGTGTGACGGGCGAAAGGGCATAACCGCAGGTCAGAGGGCCTTTTGACGGCAACGCTCTGACCTGCGGTTATGTGGAACGGCTCATAGCCACCAGAGGCAGATGGCACGTCCTCGGACACAGAGCATCTGGCCGCCCCACGAACCGGGGACCATGCGTCCGTTGCGCCAGTCAGCCAGGCGGAACAGGCCACTCGGATGACCGGGCAGACGTTCGTACTGGAGATCCAGCCGACGGCGCACCATGATCAGGTCTGCGGGTGCAGGCTCTTGATGAGGGCCGTCAGGTCGTCCACGGCCTTCTGGAGCTTGTCCGTCTTCTTCTCGATGTCCGAGACACTGCGGCCGATCGACTCGCCGGACTGGACGTAGTTGTCCGCCAGGACGCCGTAGACCTGGTGCAGGAGTTCGGCCGCCGGGATGCCGGAGTACTCCTGGACGTCGTCGAGGAACTGCTGGATGTTCGCGATCACCTGTCCCTGCGACGTGCCGGTCTGGACGTAGGGCTTCGCGGTCTCGTCGTACATCTGCTGTTGCTGGTTCGGGGTCAGGCCCATCAGGAATTCCTCCGTAAGCGGTTGGTTGTCGATGTCCCAGCGGTACTGGGCAAGGTCGATCGTGACGCCGGGTGCCTTGCCGGGATCCCACTTGCCGTCACCCGTGTAGCCGTTGGTCTCAGCGTGCCCTCGGATGTACTCCGGGTTGCCGTTGGCGAAGAGGTCGGCGACCACGCGGCCGAACAGAACGGCGCTCTTGTACTGGGCCTGCGTCATGGGCAAGTTGCCCGGGTAGACGATCTCCAGGCCGACGGTGCGGCCATTCATGTTCCCCGAGACACTGGCCAACGGGCCCAGCGACGGACCGGCACCCCGGCCAGCGTGGTACGCGAGACCCGAGGCGATCACGGTCAAGGAGCCGTCCGAGTTCCCGGCGAAGTTGCACAGGGCTCCCTGGAGGTCCGGGCGGCCGGTCACGAGGACCTGGAACGCCGAACCGTACGGAGTGGCCGTGTGATGGATGACGGCCCCGACCGGGTTGATCTGCGAAATGCCCCCGTTGCCTCGGCCATCCCAGCCGGGCCATTCGTGCACCGTGGCACCCCGACGGCGTAGTTCATTCACGATGTCGCGGACGGCACCCATGTCTGATCACCCTTCTTACCCTTGATGGAGGTCCGTCATCAGTGACTCGATGGACGAACCGTATGTGGAACTGGCGGCCCAGCGGCCACTGAGTTCGGCGAAGTGTTGCAGGGCGTACCGGCCCCGGATGAGGTCGAAACGCGGGTCCACGAGGCCCACAGGGACGTCGCACCCGGTGTACGCGATGAGGTGTTGGGCGTGCGCCAGGGCCCCGATCTCCCAGGACGGGAAGACCTGGTGCGCGAACCGTTCGTAGTCCGTGTCGCCCTGGAGGCCCAGGCTCTCGGGGTTCCTGACCTTCAGGCCGCACGTGTTCATCCACGCGGCGGACAGGACTCCGGTGTACCGGCCCCAGGCGGTCTCTTTGGCGGACTGAGCGACCATGCCGACCGGGTTGACGTGCTCCGTGAGGGCGGCGTCCCAGAGGGCCGGGAACATGGTGTCCGTGAACAGGGTGGAAGCCTTCTTGCGCACGAGGGCCTGGCGAACGGTCTCGTACGATGCGGTTGCGGGTCCCAGGATGAACACTTGACACCTCCTGACGGTTGACGTACGTTCAATCTGTGGAAGTAGGTGGACAGAAGTCGCAGCCGGAGCAACGCTGAACGTGCGTCCTCATCCGGTGGCAGTTGGCGCACACGAGATCACACTTCAATGACTCGGTGTACTGACGGTCGTAAGAACGGCAGATGCCCTCACCCACTCCGAAGGACTTCTCGGACGGGTCTCTGTGATCGAAGTCGTACATGAACGCGGGACCGGTGAAGCCGCAATCGAGGCACTTGCCTCCGTGAACTTCAACCAGTTTCCGCTTGGTTCGCTGCCGCCACAAGGTGACCTGTGCGCCGTTACTACCTGGCATTCGAATTCCCTCCGTTACAAGGATCTTGCTCCGCCCAGTGGATTCGAACCACTAACCATCGGGGTAACGGCCCGACGCTCTGCCAGATTGAGCTAGAACGGATCGAGAGCAGTCGCGCGCTACCCGGCCGCCCGAGTAGAACCACTGTCCCATCTGTGCCTACCCGTTGACGGAAGGGCAGTTTGTCCCACGTCGAGGAATCGAACCTCGGACACACCGGTTTACAGCCAGCGTTGCGCCCAGCGCACTTGGGTTGGCGATACGGCCCCCGTCGCCCCGACTACTAGGCGAGGATCAACGGGGGCCGCACGTTAGGTGATGGCTTGCCGGGCCATCCGGCTACCATCTGTTCTCTCGATTGCCACCTGTGCACCCACTACGGATGCGCCCTGTGCTGACCACAGATGGACGTGAAGGGGCGGAGGCAGGATTTGAACCTGCGACCGACGGCGTATGAAACCGCTGAGCTGACCTGGCTGCTCTACTCCGCCCTGTGTGCCTGGCCGCCCTAAGCATCGTGGTGTGCTGAACGGCGGCCAGGCCCTCCTAGCGTCCACCGGGGTCCTTCATAAGGACGGCCGTAACGCCTGGAGGAAGTTTCACCGGTGCTCTGCCAATTGAGCTAGACCGCCCGTCACCAGCGATTCCTAGCAACCAGCCTGCCCGGTCGACTGTGCACAGTCTTGCGGGACGCCTGTATCGCTGGTCCTGACCTGGCTACCATGACGGCCGAGGGATTCCAACCCCCAACCTCCGGCTATCCGATACTCTGCCTCTGAGCTACCCGAATGCTAGGCAAACGGGAAGGGACTCGAACCCTTGACCTTCGGAACGCTCACAGTGCCGGTAATGCTCCGGCAACAGGGTCCGGTTGAGGGACCCCGACATCTTTTGTCAGACTGTGACCCCTGAGTCTCGCTCTCAGGACGACAGTGGATCAGACCATCGTGTGCGTAGGGCTGGCCGGCCCTACTATGATCTTCGCCCCGGTTCGACCGATTGTTGTCGGCCGTCCGTGTGACGATGATCAGTACGCGCCCCGTCCAGGTGTCGAACCTGGCTCACTGGGTTTTGGAGACCCGGTGCCTCCCGGAGGACTGGACTGGGTTACCACACGAACAGTTGACGGTCTGATCAGGCGCGATTGCGACGACTCCTGTGTGCCGACGAACTGAACGTGTGGTCCGAGGTCACCCGAGGATTCGAACCCCGGACACTCCGCTTATGGGCGGCTGCTCTGTCCCGACACACTGACAACCATCATCTGGTTGCCGCCCTCCGTCGAGGGTGCCCCTTACAGTCAGGCGGCGTGGCATCTGAGCTAGGTGACCATGGCGTCCGTCCACCGGGCCCTAGTCAGTCGCGGTGACCGATGTGACCTTTAATGGGGGCTCACGGGATGCCCGGTGGACGGAGCGAAGGTGACCAGGACTTACACCGTGAGGCTGCCTGGAACGTCTGTTACGACGTGCGGAGAGCAGATGATCGGCGACTGGCGCTCTGATCTCTTTGCTTCCCGGATTAGTGTAGCACAGGTGCACAATACCCCGTGACCTGCGATAACGCGGTTACTGACGACGGAACCTCTTGGACTTGGGCTCCGGTTCGACGGGCGGATCGACTTCCAGGGGCACCTGGTCCATGCCCTCGATTTCCGGCTGGCTGATGACCAGGTGGACGGCGGCCGGGCCGAACATGTAGATCCGACCAGGACGAAGGGGGGAGGTGACCGAGTGGCCGCCCCCTTCCATCACGGTCCACGACAACGAGGCGAAGAACTCAGGGTCGTTGAACTCACGAGGGACCAGCGGGGCGAAATCCGCTGCCCAGACAATCAGAAGGTTGTTCACATTCCCCTACCTTCCCGGGCGGCCCGCAGACGACGAAGGGTGACCTGGCCGCCGGGGACCTCGTACGTGCGTTCGACCCACTTCTCTCGGTAGACGGTGAGACTGGGTATCGGGGTGTGCGGGACCGAGTCGTCCCGGTGGCCGGGCTGACCCTTGGAGGTGCCCGTGATCGGACCGTGCGAGGTACGGGTAGCCATCATCCCGCCACTCACGTTCACGGTGGCCTGTTGACGACGAAGGCCATACCCGGCCCCTGGCCCGTTGGACTGGCGCAACTCGGCCTGGACCGCCCGTTCCTCGGGCCCCTGTTCCGCCGGGGAATCTGAGGAAGGCTCAAGTTCCGTGGAGATATAGGTTGACAGGGCACCCTGGATGAACAGGGACCCGTCGGGCCGACAGACGACGTTGCCCAGGGCGAACAGGTCCCGGTCACCGTACCTCTGGCGGAACAGTTCCACTTCCTGGGCCTGCTTCACGGACAACTCGGACACCAGGATGAGGGACGGATCGTCAACAGACGGGGTCAAGATCAACTCAGTCACCTCGATTCGCGGTCAAGAGGGTGGTCGGGACGTACTGCTGAGGGTTGCCCCGGGCCACGCCGATCCGGTGGACGGTGGTCTTGCGAGGGTCCCGCCAGGCCTCCGGGTTGTTGGACGTGGTGGCAGCCTGCTCCCGGGCGGCCAGGGCGTTGGGGGCCGAGACCAGGACGGCGAAGTCATCCCCGTAGTCCGTCCAGTCCGACTGAGGGAGGCCGTTCCGATCGAGCGACGTGTCTCGGGGGTCAGCCTTGGCGTACAGGCGGTACAAGAACATGAGAACCCCTCACTTCACCTTGGTCACGGTGCAACGGGACAGGGTCTTGGATGTGTCGGTGAGCAGGTTGTCGTAGTCCGTGCGGGGCGAGGAATTGTCGTAGGACCACTTGGCCAGGGTCGGGTGGATGTGGATCCAGGGGAGAACGCAGGACTGGTCTTTGGCCTCCAGGACGCCGTGTTCCTGGAGGGTGGCGAGAGGGGTCCGGGCCGGGTACTCGTCGCCCACCTTGGCCTGGGTCCAGACCTCCTGGACGACCAGTTGAGGGGTGCTCGATGCCCAGGACAACGGGCGGGTCGTACTGGCCGTCGCACCCTCCGCCTTCTCCTTGGCCCTGCCGGGGGTGTTGGCCCAGAACGCCCGGGTGCCGTCGCGATTGATCCCGAGGTATTGCATCCCCATCGGGTCGCCCCCGACCTCCTTGACCAACCGGGCACCCTCGGGGACCGCTTCCTTGCGGCCGAATAGCTGGCCGACGTAGGCCCGGGGCTTCGGTTCCGGGACCGTGGTTCGCTGGGTCTCGTGGACGAAGTTGACGCCGTCCGGATAGGCCTCACTCACCCGGCGGATCTCGTCCAAGGTTTCCTGGCTGATCTGGACCGAGGCACGGGGCACCCGGACGTCCGTGGTGAGGGTCTTCGGGGTGAAGACGGGGTAGTCCGTGACCGGACGGACCTCGGGGGTCGGGGCGATCTTGAGCAGGCGGAGGACGGAGCGGACCTCGTCGATCCGGGCCGCGACGAAGTGAACCGACAGGGTGTCGCCCCCGCCGAACAGGTTCTCGGACCGGGTGACCTTGAGTTCCATCAGTTGATCTCCTTACGGTTAGTTAGTATTGCGGGACGAGGCGAAGGAGCTGACGACGAAGGGCCGCCATGTGACGGGCATAGCGTACCACGACGTCCGGGTGCGTGGCAAGCCAGGGCAACAGTTGCAAATGGAGCTGGATGTACCGGGCGACGGACTGGTGGGGCATCGGGGCATCGTGGGAGAACTGGATGCCCGTGGTGCGGTTCTCTTGGGCCAGGGCGTCCAGGATGGCGTATGTCCAGACCTTGAGGACACGGGGGATGGAGATCGGGTCGCCCTTTGCAAGTGCAACGGTGCGGTAGTCCAGCAGGCTGACGGTGTGCATGTCGGTCGGGGCCTTGGAGCCAACCCACCGTTCGGCATCCCGGTCCCGCTGCTCACTGAGGAACTGAGCACTGCTCACATGGGTGTACAGGTGGCCGATGTCTCGGAGGACCTGGGCGAGGGTGTCCAGGTGAACCTGGCAGAGGTGGCCCGTGGTCGAGAGACGGGGGTCCGGAGCGTCGAGAGCCAGGCACAGGTGGCAGGTCATCGGCGTGCCATGCTGACGGCGGTCCGAAGGGCGGACGCCAGGGCGTCGATCTCATCGGCCGTCCCGTCGAAGTGCACTCGGACCAGGTCACCCTCGTACCGTACGACCACGTGGATCCGGGGCGTCATGTCGTCGTCTGACAGGGTGGTCGAGCACGGGACCGGGGTTCGCACCTCGGCTGATTCCACGAACATGTGAGACTCCTTCACGTAACTGGAACTGGATGGAACTGGGCCTGGAACAGGGTACGGAACTGGGTCTGACCTGCACGGAACCGGATGAACAGGGCAAGCGACAGGTTGGCGTTCGGTTCGGGGTCAAGGGCGAACAGGCGAGGGACGAAGGTGACCCAGCGTGACAGAAAAGGGTCCCCAGGAGCTAAGTTTGGCAATCGTCCGGTGCGTCCGGTTCCGTGCAGGTCAGACCCAGTTCCGCATCCGGTTCTGATCCGGTTCCGACCCTGTTCCAGGTCACAGGATGGTAACGGCCATCTGGTGGGCTGTTACTCTGCGTCACCCACTGCCTGGAACCTGTCCCGGGGGTGGCTGTGGGTCCGGCTCAGCGACGCCCAGGTGGTCCAGAGGGACGTTGCCCCGGACGGGGTCCTCGTGGTCGTCCACCGGTACATGTACGAACCGGTTCGTCCGGTGTCCGGTCGCCGTTCGAGCCAGTCCGACCCTCCGTCGTGACCGTCGACACGCCTGACCCGGAGGAACCAGTGGCCGTCGCCCGGTTCGGGGGCACCTTCCGCCACGACGAACGGGTACACCCCGGACACCTGGACCCGGTTGTTGTGCTTCCGGGCCATCGTGGCCTGGTACTCCTCCCACTCCTTGACCGTGACGAACTTGGGCCGCGTGGTCGGGAGGACGGACCGCCCCTTGGTCCCGGGGAACGTCTCGTTCAGGTGGTCCCGGAGACTCAGGATCTCCTCTTCCGTCAGGACGACCCACCGGGCGTCTTCACCCTCCGGCCCGTTCTCCTCTGTGATCTGGTACAACTTGAACGATCCCACGTTGATCGACATCGTGATCCTTTCATCGGACCCGGGCCGCCTGGTCATCGGTGCCAGGCGGCCAGCGAAACTGGTTAGAGAAGGCCCATGCGACGGGCGGGAAGCTCGGACTGGTAGGTCCACTCCCCGTACTCCCGGGCGGCCAGGCAGTCGTGGCAGTGGGCGAACGTGGCGTGGAAGACGGGGTCACCGTCAGCCGTGCACAGTTCGCACAGGACGCCGGACGTGGTGTGCTCCGGGCCGTAGAGGTGGTCGCCGGGGGTGTCACTGGCGTTCGGGAAGACGGGGTGCGCCGGGGTGCCGACGTTGAAGGAGACCAGGCCGTCCCGGGTGAAGCCGAAGGTGTAGGGGTTGCGGGTCCCGAGGTCCAGGTTGACGATCATCTTGACTCCCTGTGCTGTGTTCCGGTTGGCCTGACCACGCGAACGTTACGCGGCCAGGCCCCCGGTGTCAACCACCCGTTACCCATTCGTTATGCGGCATAGGGCAGGGCGTCCTCGAACGACGAATCAATCCTCAGCGTGCCCTTCTTCGGGCTGCCCGTGTGCCATTCCCCGGGGCCCTGGAATGTGATCATCTTGCCGCCCCAACGTTCCGGGTACACCTCGACGTCACAATCCAAACTGACACCCATAAAGGGCACGCGGAATGCCCCTGCCAATTTGATCAGGGCCTCTTCCAACCCCTTGATCGGCAGGCTGAAAATGATCTCATCGTGTACGACCATGCGCACGTTCCGTTCGTACCCGAGGTCCCAGCACCGGAGCAACGTTTGCACGATCAAATCCCGTGCCGTTCCCTGGCAATAGGAATTGGTGCCCCGGTACTCCTTCTCCGGGTCGCCGGGCACGAAGCGGCCAGAGGGCAGCCACACGTCGTCACTGCTGGTCATACGCCTGATGAACCGGCGGCCCTCGGGGTACTGCTGGTAGAACTTGTCCCGCTGCTCTTTCACTCGTTCGGCCCTGATCACGATCCCATCAAGGTCGTGTAGCTGAGTGGCAATGGTGCCCGGTCCGCCGCAGTACAGGCAACCGCCCAGGATGATTCGCTTACACACGGCCCGATCATCCTTTGTCCATCCCGACCCATAAAGGCGGTCGGCGACCGTGCCATAGACGTCCTCTCCGCCGTTGAATGCGTCGATCAGGGGAGAACACTTACTGGCAGCGGCGAACACCCTGACCTCGATCTGGGACTGGTCAATGGAGACGATCACATTCCCAGGCTCAGGAATAATGATTCCCCGCGTACCGTTAGTCCGGCTAAAGGTTTGGACGGCAGGCTCCTTCACCGTCCATCGGCCCGTCTTGGCCCCCAGGACGTTCGTAGAGGGGTGCACGCGGTCCGAGGGGTCGGACATCTGGAGCATACCGCCGACGAACGACACGAGGTTCTGGGTCTCGGCCGCCTGCTTGATCAGCTCCAGTGCTCGGTAAACCTCCTTACTAACTCCGTCCGGCTCTCCGTCCGGGGTCTCGGGTGCGTGCTTCGCCAGGTAGTCGGTGACGTGGTTCTTCCCGAGGGCCCAGTTGCCGGACTTGGTGACGGCCCGAGGGTTCCAGGGCATCCCCCGTTCATCCAGCCACTCGACCCGCTTCGAACTGGCCACCTTGAGGCCCGTCAGTTCGAGGAACTTGGCCTTGGCGTCCTCGTGGACCGGCTCGAACTCATCCATCAGCCCTTGACCGTGCGCCCGGTCGATCAGGGTCCCGTTGATCTTGACCCGGGTCATCCCCTGCTCCAGGCGGACTTCGGTCTTGAGGGCCGGGTACACGCCCCGTTCCTTGACCAGTTCGACCTGTTGCGGCCAGGCGACCCGGGCCGTTATTGCATCGAGACCGGCGTACAACTGGAACCAGTGGTCGTCACGAGGGATGTCCCGCCACCCGGACCAGCCTTGCGAGTAGCCACCGGTCGCCGTCGCACGGGCATCAAGGCGCAAGGGGTACCGGAGGTAGTACTCCTGGACGGCACGCTGCCACTTCACCAGCACCTCGGTGCGCCAGATGAACAGGCGTTCGGCGTACTCCTCCTTCGTCTCACCCTTCCGTGGTCGACTCGGGCGGACAGGCTTCCGGGGTGCCGCGACGGCGAGTTCCTTCCACCTCCTATCCCTCTCGTCATCCACGAACTGGAGTTCGGGCATCCCCAACGAAGTGCCGACGTTCTTCAGGTCGTGGGCTTCCAGGGGGCCAGGACGGTGCAAGAGGGCGAGGGTCATCCCGGAGTACGAACGGTCGGTGATGTCGATGCCGAGGCACTGGTGCACGGCCTCCGGGTCGAAGGGGCCCCACGTCGTGTACTGGTGCCACCGGTCTTTGAGGACCTGGTCCACGACCTCACGGTGCGACGGGATGCCCAGAGGGTCTAGGTTCCAGGCCTCCGTGGTACTGCCGAACTGGATCAACCTCATCCACCGGTCCTTCAGGGGGCCGTAGTGGTTCATCCGGTCCTCGTGGTTGAACGGCCACCCCTCGACGTCCAGGCCCAGCAACCGGTTCGCAGTCTGCCGGGTCCAGTCATAGAACCGGCCGACGTCCAACGTGGCGGTCTCGTGAATGGTGACCGGCCGCCCGCCCAGCTTGTAACGGATCACAGGAGACCGCCTTTCAGGGTGATGTTCCGCGAGGGGTCCGTGAGCCGGAAGGACTGGCCCTCAGGCGCACGGTACTGGGTGAAGTTGATCCACGTGCCATCCGACAGACGGGTGCCCCCGGAGTGCAGGCACTCGTAACGACGGCCGGTCGGGTCTCCGAACTTGCCGTTACGAACATCGGCACAGATGGCCAACATTTCGTCCACCGGGGAGACGGCCGACTTCTTCCGGACGAAGGGCTTCGGTGAGTTCCAGACACGGAACCCTACCCACTCCTCTGCCTTCTCCTCCTTCACCGCGTACACGTCGGCCAGGATCTCGTGGACCAGGTCGGGTTTCGCCTGGGCCTTCTTGATCTCCATGGCCTGGTCCCACCGTTGACGGTCCCCGAGGTTCAGGAATTGGGCCCTCAGGTTCTCCTCATAGTCTGCCCAGGCCTGTCGAGTGATCTTGCTAGTGGCTGTGTTGCGCCGGTCCCTTGCCATGGCCAGTTCGTCCTTCAGCCGTTGCAGGGTGTCCGGGGCAACGGGCGGCCTCGGGTCCTCCGGGACACTGGGGGCAGGAAGGGCGGGCTCCGTGTACCCGAGGTACTGGAGCATCGAGGCAGCGACGTCCCGTTCCTGTGGTCCGACGGCGTTGTCCCGGATGCGGAGCCACACCTTCACCTGATCCTCGTCCGCCTTGATGGCCTCGGGCGTGAACGGGCTGACGTACTCCGCCGACCGGGTCATCTTGTGCACCGCGACGGACAGTAGACTGAGGAACCCGACCACCCCTCCAACCATGGCCACGTCGCTCAGCATTAGACCCACTGCGTACCAGTCCATCTGGATCACCTTTCCGGTTAACGAAGGAATGCCCGGCCACCGTACCACGAGGGACGATGACCGGGCAACTGACGGGCTAAGCGACGGGCGGGGCCTTCGGGTGGTCGCCGGGGTTGGACCAAGTACCGGTGATCACGTTGTCGATGGACTTGTCCACCCTGGACCGGTGCACCTGGTTCCAGCCGATCCGGACGAAGGGCATCAGGACCAAGATCAACAGGCCGATGCCGAACGGGGCCCAGGACGACAGGATGATCGACAGCGGGATCGAGGCCCAGAACAACGCCCCGACGATCAGGCGTCCTGCGGGAACGTGAACGTCCGTCATGTTCTCAGTTCCCCCTCTTCGCGGCCCGGACGACCCGGGCGTACTGGCGCTGGTTGCCTCGGGCCTGGTCCTCCTGGGCCAACTGCTCCAAGGTGACCGGTACGCCTCGGGTCTTGGGACGCTGGGTCTGGTTCTGGTTGATCATGATCGTGACTCCTTCAGGATCTCTTCCCGACCGTTAACGACGGTCGGACGGTCGTCGATCAGCGGGAACGGATTGCTGGCCGTTTCTTCGATGGCCTGTTCGAGGGCCGTCCCGTACGTCAGCTTCCTGTCCTGGAGTCGCTGGAACGCGAACAACAGGGCCTCGGACTTCTCCGTCAGTTCGACACCTGCTCGAAGGACCTGACCCAGGATGTCCTTCCCCTGGTCGGCCGCCATCAGGTAGTCCACCGGAACGTTGAACTGCTCCGCGAACACCTTGCCCAGGCCACACGATGGGGCGAGATTCGGGGCCGGGGTGACGTAGAGACAGGTGGCCGGGAAGTTCGGCAGGGGCGACGGGTAGATGTATTCCGTACCCCTTTCCTTGACCAGCCGACGGAGGGCGCGGAGGGCTTCCGGGTACTTGACCAACCGAGGGGCGCTCATCGGGCCACCTCGGAATCCAGGTACGCCGGGTACTCCGCGATGACCCTGTCCGCCCGAACCTTGCTGTCGAACCACGTGCCCCCGCCGTCCTGACGGGCCTGGGCCGAACGGAGGTACCGACTGGCGGCCTCGGTGAACGTGACCCCGATCGCCTTCATCTCGGACAGGAAGCCATCGGACCCGACGACCACGCCCGAGAACAGGTCGCCCGTCTTCCCGGCCTGGTCCAACTTCCGAAGGGGCTCCAGGGGCACGTTGAACTTCTCCACCAGCACCCGGCCGACGAGGCACGACGGCCGACCGTCGCGGAGGTAGGTGCACGAGGCCTGGGCCTCCGCACTGTGGACCGCGTGGTCGAACAGTTCCTTGGTCTCCTGTCCGTCGCGGATCAGGAGGGACGGGTAGCGGTACTCCGGCTCCACGCTCTCGACGACGGCGGCCAGGGCTTCCTTGGCCTTCTCCAACGTGATCAACATCTTGACTCCCTATGTGGCGGGTGGTTGGTCGAACAAGATGAACGCTATCAAGCAGGCAGACGGCCTGTCAAGCGGGGCGAGTAACGAATTGGATACGGCCACTTGGCCCCCTTGCGACTGTTGCACGTAGGGCACATCGGCCGGAGGTTCGCCAACACGTGCAACCCCTTCCGGTGCAACGGCTTCACATGGTCCCAGGTCACCCCGGTCACCTCCAACGGGCAGTGGCAGTCATGGCACCGTTTGCCCCAGGTCCGCAGTTTTGCGGCCAACAGGGCGTCGGTGACCTGGTGCCCCGGGACCCGGGCCGCCTGTTCTCGAGCAGTACGGGCGTACCGTTTCTGAAGCTGGGTTGCCAGGCTGCCCGGACGAAGTCGACCTTTGTCACGGGCAGCCCGGCACTCGGGGCAGCGGGATTGCTTGGACTGAAAGGCTGACGCCTCAAGGATCCGGTCGCAGGACGTACACGCCTTCCATTCCATGATCATCCCTCCATGGGGAACGGCACCCCGGCGGCACGGAACACCAACTGCCGGTCCGACAGCGGCACCTCGGCCCCCGGATCGTAGGCCCACAGTTGCACGATGACCTCGTTGCCCGGACCCCAACACTTGGCGATCCTCTGCACCACCACGGTCCGATCGTCCGTGAACGTGAGCCCGGTCAGGGCGTCCTGGACCGGCTTCAACAGGTTGTCGGTGTCCGGCGTCTTCAGGTGCCACGTCTCCAGGGCCCGGTTCTTGGGCCTCAGGGCCTCGTCGAACTGGACGACGATCCGGATCTCTGACGGCCCGTCGTACGGTCGCCACCCCTCAGGTAGCCGATCTTCGCAGGCCTGGCGAATGGTCGACTTGTACCGGGCGTACTGGGCACCCCCTTTGTAGTACTGTTGGCCCTGGCGACCGGACACGAGGGCAGGACGGGGCAACGGGGCATGGTCCAACAGGGCCGCGAACTCGACCAGCAACCGGGTCATTCCTTTACCCCCTTCTTGTCCCTCACGGTTCGGATGATCTGGCCCAGGAACACGCCGACCCAGACGAACAGGACGAACACGGGCGGACCGCTGAACGGTGCTCCGGTGAAGGCGTTGTACATGCACATCAGGAACACGATGAACGATGCCCCGGCGAAGAACTCCACGGCTACCTACCTCCCACGATCAGGCTGTACAGGGCCAGGAATCCGGACACCACACCAAGCAGGAGGGACGGCCACCACAACAGGCCGAAGTCTGCCCAGATGGCCGCGATAGCGAACGCCGACGCACCTCCGAACGAGAAGTCCGACCACATGGAGGCCCGTGCACCTGAGCGCCGGAGCGCTTGACGATCGATCATGACGGACTCCCCTTCTGTCGGGCCGCACGCGCACCGAGCATCCGGTTGCGGAGGACGGCGTCAGCCTTGGTGTACCAAATCAGATCGAGGGCCTGGAGCCCGAGGGCCGGGCGCAGCTTGACGGGCGCACACTCGCCCTTGTCCTCCGCCTCTTCGGACCTCGGTCGGACACGGATGCCCCGGTGCAGATCGAACGCCTTCGTACTGGCGAACCGGTGGTGGCAGACGGAGCACCAGGCCCCATTCGGGCTGTGCGCCACGCTCTCCTTGGGCCAGACGTACGGATCACTTTGCACGGTCATCTGGGGTGCACCTCATCTCATCATTCGAACCGACAGATCGACCGATGATCCCGTGCACGGCCTCCCAGTGTTCGACACAGGCCTTGTGGATCGACCCATCTCGAAGGAAGATCGGCCCTCGGTGATCGATGTCCGTGTACGGGCACCCGTCGAACAGGCAGACCTCGGGGAGCGCGCACCACTCGGCCATGCGCCAGCGATCGTGTTCACTCATGATCGAACCTATTGGTCTTCCGGACCCGGCGCAACTCGAACATCTCCCTGGCCGTAGCGAACGCGTACCCGACACCCCACGTCGGACCACCGTCGGCCCCGGCGAACAGGCTGATGTGCCGGACCGTCTTGCCCTGGCGCACCCACCATTCGCCGTCGATGTCCAGGTACATCTTGATCTTTGCCATCAGAGCAACCCCCTCAACGTCGTCAGGTGTTCGATGGTCTCGATGATGGCCTCTCGGGTGTACTTGACCATGCTTCGTTCCGCCGTCCACTGGCACCCGAGACGGTGTGCGTCGGCGCTCTCGAAGCCCTCTCGAACACGGGCCAGGCTGTCTTCGGCCGACTTCAGGGCGGCCTCCCGCTGGTTACTCATCGTCGGTCCCCAGGTCATCGGTGTCCTCGGCCAGGGTCTGGTGGATCGGGCGGCCCTCGGTCCGCACCACGTCGGCCATGGTCTGGGCGGACAGGGTACCGGCCATCTCCATGATCAGGAAGGCGGCGAAGTTCCGCCGGGCCAGGGACTCCGCGACCTCCCGGTTCCCCATCACCCCGTGCACTTCGATCGCCTGAAGCACCATGGCGTCACCGACCCTGACGGCCCGTTCCAGTTCACCGGAGAGGCTGGCGGCCAGGAAGGCGTGGACCTCGGCCCCGATCGGCAGGGAGACGTTGTTGATGTGGTACTGGAGGTCTTCTTCCCGGGCCCACATCTGATCAGCGTCCGTGTCCTCGTGGAACTGGTAGTGCGCCAGCCGGGCGATCTCGAACAGGAGGCCCTTGTCCATCTGCTCACGGGTCAACTGCGGGTCGGCTTCCCGGGTGAGGATCGTGACGGACGCCAGGTTCACGTCACGGACGGCCTGGAAGCAGTCGTACATGGACGCGTTGGCAAGGCACTGGAACGTCGACAGACTGTTGTCCAGGATCTCCTGGAGCCGGAGCGCATCGAACGAATCCAGGTACGGGTTCTCCACCGTCAACGGACCGTCCGAGGTGAACGTGGCCCGGGCGAACAGGTCTTCGCTCTCGTCCTGCGGGATGGTCTGGACCAATGCCGGGGGCATCGGCTGACCGACCGGCGGACGGATGGCGGACTGGAATGCCTCGACCCCGTTCGCGAACGCCCTGATGATGCTAACCAAACGTGCCATGTTCATCACGCTCCCTGTGATCAAGTGGGCCCGGCCCCTTGGTGAACCGGGCCCACTGCTGACGTTACGCTAGATGGACCAGAAGGTCAAGCC
>Ga0157297_10000014_pt1 | contig 26259 bp, 31 predicted proteins | sample NitcycUS028104C2_FD_108380 | JGI IMG/M metagenome (GOLD analysis project Ga0157297, IMG submission 108380) | Soil microbial communities from Arlington Agricultural Research Station in Wisconsin, USA - Nitrogen cycling UWRJ-S028-104C-2 | ecosystem: Environmental > Terrestrial > Soil >...
ACAGAAAAGGAAGCAAAGGATCTTCTTATTAAAACGCTTCACCTAAGATAATCCTATGATAAAACAGAAGGAAGAAAACACAGCCACATTGGAAAATGGAATGCATATATCTTGCCTCTGTGGAAAGCATGATACAGATTCAAGGTGTTGGGTGCATTTAAAAAATAAAAGGACAGCAAATCAAGTGATAAGTCTTACATATGGTTTCCAAAAGACTAAATTTGTTCACATGAAGTGGTGGCACAAGTTTATCCCTAAACATAGAAAGGACTTAGAGTTTCTGAATAGAGTATATGCACCAGTTATTGATGAGATGTTTCTAAGAGGAGAATTGAAATAACCATGCAAGAAAAAATAACCTACATCAAAGAACAATGCCAGATCGCGCATCCTGAAAAGGAGCATAAGCAATTTGCATTGACCGGCAGGGGAGATATTGTCGAGATGCCATATACACTCTGTGATGTCCTGCTGGCGATCAGGAACATCCTTCCGCGCGATGGCACGATGGTGTTCGTGAATGCTGGAGGTGGGTTTGTGATAGGTAATGTGATGAACATCTGCTCGATGAAGCCGAATCATCAGTATGGATTATGGAATCTAAAAAATGATGATCTGCGTTTTCAGCATCCGTTGACGATAGAGTTTCTCTATCAAACATTAAAAGCTAATCAACCTAAAATATGAGTGTAAATAAAGAAATACAAAAAGACATAGAAGAATTGAATATATCTATATACACCAAAGTATTTGATGTTGATGCAGATCCTATCTATTTGGAATATTCACCAGGTGATGATGAATTTCATTTGTCAGATAAAGAAGAAAAACTTATTGGTACTTTTGATCGTAGTGGAATCGAGGATATTATAAAATGTTTTTCAAAGTTATTAGAGTATACTAAAAAATAAAATATGAGAAAGAATAAATGCAAAGAACTATGGTGCGATGGCACTAAATACAAAGCGTTGGATAATCAATCTTTGTGTGAATATGTCGAGAATTGTAATAAATCAAACGCTTCATACATTGGTAAAATAAAACCATCACAAAAAATGGTTGATAATATTCTGAAAGATATGATGGATCTTAATGAAATGCATTCTTCAATGCCACCAGTGGTCAATTCTTCTGGGGAGATTCTTCAGGATATAGAAAATCCTGGCTTCGTCAGTTTCAAGATTCTTAAATACACTTGGTGTAACAGAATCTTTAAGTGGCTTGGATTCTACAAGGGGTATTTATTCCTAGAAAAGATAAGCAATGAAGACTAATAAATTCTATTCAGAAAGTTTAGTAAAAAACATTCCAGTTCCAAGACTTACTTTAAAGGGTTGGTGGTGGAAAAAGTTCTTTAGAAAATATCGTATCATGAATGATATAATGAACGATATGGTTGATTATTATAATAAAAATGGAGGAGCATTAGAGTTTCAAAATCAACTTCATCGAGCGATTATTGAAGGAACTTCTTTTGTACAAAAACCATGCAACTCAAACCCCACCAGCAAAAATTCATAGATCAGAACCCAAACAAGGCTATCTTGAATTGGGAGATGCGAGTAGGTAAGACGCTTCCAGCTTCTATTTGGGTGGATATGCCATGCAGGGCTGGGAATACCTACATCATCACGCCGAAGCAGAATAAGAAGGATTGGATCGGCATGAAGACTAAAGCTAAGGTGCTCACTAAAGAGGAGTTTAAGAAGCTTCAGCCGTCCATAAAGAACCCTACAGCCATCGTCGTGGATGAGGCGCATTACTTCGCTAGTCCATTGTTCCTCAAGAAAAGAAGTCAGCTTTCAACAGCTTTATATAATCTTGTCAAGGATAATCCTGCTATGCACGTTCTGCTCCTCACCGCCACGCCGATCCGGCAGGATGCGTGGTCGCTTCACACACTTTTATGTTACATCGGTGTCTATTACGACTGGAAAGCATGGCGCTCTGAATTCTTTGAGCTGAAGCAAATGCCGTTCCTTCGCTTTCCGGCATGGATGCCGAAGCGCGACTGGCGAACGGATATCAGGAAATATCAGGAACGCTTTACCAATATTATTTCTCTCAAAGACATCGTTGCTGATCTTCCTCCAGCAGAGAGTATTATCGTAAAGGTGAAGACACCGAAATATAAGAAGCCCGATGATGATATTGTGACATGGACGCATGAGCATAGGCATGAGCAGCAAGGAAAGGCAGAGGAGATATTGAAGATGGGCTATAAGAAGCTGATCGTGGTTGCACACTATACAGAACAGATAGATGAACTGGCTGAAAAACTCGCCAAGGAAAAGCCAGTATTCGTTCTTGATGGGCGAACCAAGGATGCAGATGATATTAAAAAGAAGGCGCAGGAAGCAGAGGAGTGTTACTTCATTGTTCAATCGAGCATGGGATTCGGCTTTGATGGCTATATGTTCGGAGCGATAGTGTTCGCAAGTATGAGCCACAGTTGTCTGCATCACACGCAGATGTCTGGCAGAACAAGGCACTTGGAACATTTGAATCCGATTTTCTATTATTATTTGATCGGCGGTAGATGGGATAAGCGGATCTATGATACGATATGCAAAGGGAAGGATTTCAACCCTCATATCTATCTCAATGAATCTGCCGGAATTACCACGCATACGGAAACAAAAAGAAGCTTCGTTCGGAGTGCAGTTTCGACATTGGATTGAAAACAAAAAATTAAAGACCGCATCGTTTGAATTAAAACAGACTGATGGCAAAAACAGCCTTCCTTTTGATGAGGTAAAGGCTGAACAGATCGTGTATGCCAGAAAGATAAAGTCCGCGCGAGGAGAACTTATTCGAGTTGAAGGTCGGAATGGCGAACCGGACTATATCTGGATGCGCAAAGAACCGGCGTATATCGTCATACGATATCCAAAATCATTCTGCATTATCGATGTAGATGATTTCGTTAATGAGAAGAATTCATCGAAGCGAAGGTCGCTTACCGAGAGCCGGTGTGGGGAGATCGGAGAATTATGTACGTTTTCTTAAATGCACGCCAGCATTTCTTGCATACCCACATTGATTTCTCGAAGGAGTAATTAAGGGTATCTGATTGGATTGTGCATTCTTTACATTCGTATACCATATATCTATTTTACACTATTAAAACACTTGGCGCATACCCACTCCTTTGTTTCTCTAATATAGTACAGTATGCCGGTTGCATTAGTACATCTTTTGCAGGTGTATTTACTCATGGTCTTTAATACATTTAATTAAAATGGGAACTATATACTATATTACCCTAAGCTAAAAAGCCTTTATTTACTAATGCTTGGAACTCCGCCATATTGTATACCCCGATAAGCGCTCGGCTCGGATTACATTGTTCTTTGAGCCATGCCATCGCCGTTTTCTTATATCCGCCTCCGTCGAGCAGAATGATTGTCGGTACGCCTATCTTTAGGATATTGAAGACGGTAAAAGGATACTTCTCGTCCACGCTCCCTGCGCTCTGTTGCCATTTGCACTCGATAATCAAGCCTTCGGGAAACTTCTCATTGTTCATGATCAGAAAATCACACTTTCTAGGGCTTTCATAGATGCTCGTACCGCATGGCACTTGCGTCGAGTATTGCTTACCACCGACGCTCTTGCGGTTGGCGAATAGCTGATCTCTATGGTTAGGGAACGCTACATAGCTGTTATCTTCAAGCAGTCGCTTGATAAAAAGCTCAAGGGTGCTTCCTGTCTTGTTTGCCTGTCCGCCACCGCTAATTGTAGTTTCTGATGAGGAGTTCATTTTCTTTGCCTCTCTGTTGCGCCTTGCACGACACCATGCGAGAAGCCGATACTATTTCGATATTGTACCCTTTATAGAGGTTTCGCACAAATGGCGTATCGCTGTTTGAGAGCATGAAATATCCGCCTTTCTGGTCTATCTTCTTGCAGAACTCGGCAAGCTCGATATGTTCCTTGTCGCCGAAACCGCCCGAAGAATAACCCTCGTATGTTTCGTGGTATGGCGGATCGAGATAGTAGAAGTCCCCTTTGTGTATCGGTGTCTGCGCGAAGCCGTGCATTTGTATGTCCGTATCTTTAAGAACTTTTGAGCAATTCTTTAGATTTTCTTCATCGACTATTGCAGGATTTTTATAGTCGCCCATAGGCACATTGAAACCGCCTTTGCTGTTTACTCGATAAAGTCCGTTAAAACAAGTCTTGTTGAGATAGATGAAAAGAGCGGCGAGTTTCAAGTTGTCTTTTTCTTTGAATAGTTTAGTGCGTGCCTTTAAGTAGTATTCCTTGTTGTGCAGTCGGGCATGGACTTTGAGTTGTTTGATAAGCGCCTCTACATCATCACGCACCGCCTTGAATGTCAGCACCAAATGGAAGTTTATATCCGATAGGTACGCCTCGCTTGGCTGTATAGCAAAGTAAAGCGCACCGCCTCCCATAAACGGCTCATGATAGCCCTCATACTGCTCTGGCAATCGCTTGATAAGCTCTGGCAGTATGCTCCGCTTGCCTCCCACCCACTTGAGAAACGGCTTTGCCGAAAGCGCTATCTCTGTCGGTCTATGCTCGTTGGCAATCGCCGAAAGAGCGCTATCAAAACTCATTCCCAATCCCTCGTGATACTTTTTGTTTTGTGGGGACATATTAGGCGGTTAGTTTCTTATAAGTCAGCTTCTCGCTCTCTGATACGTTCGCAACGACTGTAGCGAAGACATCGGAAAGCTCGCTTGCTCGGTTATTAAAGCGGAACACGAACTCATCGACATACTTCTGCAAGTGCTTCTTGCTCATGTTGTGGTATGTGCCGTAGTAGCCACGCTTGAACAATGCCCAAAAGCTCTCTGCGCTGTTTGAATTGATACCGCCGTCTTTCGCATACTGTCCTTTGCCATGCGATACGCTCTCGTGAGGGTAGAGCTTGCCGATCTTCGAGTAGGACATGAACTCGTCAGTATAGAGCTGTGTGCCGATTTTCACGTTCTCGACAATCATGCTTTCGAGGGTAGTCATGCGAACATTATCCACCACTTTGGCTTTCATTGCACCGCCTCGCTGTATCAGTCCAACGATAGGCGTCTTTGTCAAAGTGTTGCGACCTTGTGTACCTTTCGTTCGCTTGTGAAAGTGCTTGTTTTTCTCTTTTCCGCCGATATACGTTTCGTCAATTTCGACTGTACCGAAAAGCTGTCCGTTGTTCTGTTTCAATGCCTTGCGGATACGATGATCCATAAACCATGCCGTCTTTTGTGTCGTGCCGATTTGCTGTGCGAGATTGATTGAAGAAATGCCCTTTTTGTTTACTGAAAGGAGATAGATAGCGACAAACCACTTTTGCATTGAGATTTTGCTTTCGCCGAAGACTGTCTTAGTCTTGATAGTGAAGTCCTTTTTGCACTTGGCGCAACGGAAACGCTTGCCGTCTGCGAAGCGGTTGATTTTCCCATGATTGCAATGAGGGCAGTATTCGCCTTTTGCGAAGCGGATTTGCTCAAAGTATTTCTGGCAGGTTTCCTCGTCCTTGAAGGCTTTGAGAAACTCGACCAAAGTTTTATATTTCATTTCCATACATACAGTCTATACGATCATAATAGGGGTGTCAAGTAATCTTTCCTATCAAACTGGGGATAACAAAAACCACCCATTTAGGGTAGTATTGTATATAAGTCCCATTAAAATATGTTTGCGTCCATCTTCACCAATGAATTCTCTTGGAGAGATTGGATCTCCACATATTCTGCACGTCATTTTTATTCCTTCCATATATTTAAAATCCTAAATCAGGATCCTTTTTATCTAATAAACCGGTAAGCTCCTCAAAGTCTTTTTCTGCATTCGCCTCCTCTTCGACTGCCATGCCCGGATCGCCATTATACTTACCACCGCTATCATCGTCAGAATCAGATGTTTCATCGCCTTTCAATGTATCATTTACACGCTTGATGTGAGGGCTGTATTTGAGCATTATTTCACGATATGGTTCTTTGATTGTCCATACGTCAATATTCACGCCAATGCCGAAACCGAGAGAATTGGCGGAGCGTTCACAGATACCGAGCACGTTCATGTCCTCAAGCCACTCACGCGCTGTTTTTGATGGGTAGCCGAGGTGCTGGGCGAATCCCTTGGTAGTGACGGCATCGAACTTCGTAAGCACTTCTAGGGTCATTCTGCGAAGCTTAGGGATGGAATCAAGAGCAATTTTGTAAACACAGCGCTTATGCTTATCTGTGGCATTGCCTTCATTGAACCATTGAAACATCTGCGCCATCATGTGGAGTTGATTATTGGCACGCATCGGTGCCTCATGCCACATAACCTGAATGAGTTTGCCTTGGAAATCGCGCTTTGTCGCGGTGCGAGCTTTGGTCAGGAAGTTCGAGAGATCGATTATTGATTCAGAGAATTCTTCTTCGACTGGAGGCAGTCCTTCTGCTGGAAGTTCAGCGATTTTTTCCGCCACGAAGTCCTTGAACATCGTGCGGATCTTCTGGCGCATCTCTCCGATGTTGTTGATATTCTTCACCGAACGCCGCGACATGTCCTTGCGGACGTTATCGCTCATTTCTGGAAGTATGTAGTTGAGCGCTCGTCTTCCCATTTCAGCTGCCTCGCCTTCGGAGGTAAAGAGGGCATCGGTCACACCAGCAATAAGATTCACCTTGCCTTTCCATTGTCCGCCTACGCCGTTGCCGGTTCGCTTGGTGAACTCACCATCATATATTTCGCGGAACTGCGCGATGATCGTGTCGCGCTTATCGCGGTGCATAGAAAGAATGGTTGTGTAGTCCTTCATTATCAAAAGCCCCTGCTTGCCAATTTGTCGGAGAAGGGAGAGTTCTTTGCCATCAGACGATCTCATGCCGGAAAGGAAAGTGTTTTCGGTGATGGTAGAAACAGGGAAGGATTTATAGACATCGTTCAGTGAGGTGACGAGTTCTGATTTTCCAGAAGAAGGAGCGCCGAGTACCATGAGCCAGATAGGATCACTGTCAGTGTGTACGGAAATAGCGATGGCTGCCATGGCATCCAAAATGCAATCATCCTCATCATCAAGGAGAAAGATAGATTTGTAGTATTTTTTTATGTCTTCGAGGGAGGTCACTGTGATTTTTTAATAAATTTCTTTAATCTTCCGTCTTTTGTCATATGACACTTTCTACATAGCCATTCGAAATCGATTATATCCCTTTTGTATTTTTGGCTTATATTTGCTAGATCTTTAGGTTTGTTTTTCTTACATTCAACACAATATTTGGGTTTAGGTTTTCTCTTCAATACCCAGATATGAATTGCGTCTAATCCTGCTTGCTTACCCTTCCACATTGGATTTTTTTCATTAAGCATTAATATCGATCGTTCTTTTTTCCATGATTCAGATTTTGGAATTCCTTTTCTCATTTTTGATAATTTTTCTTTAACTTTATCAGAAAATCTAACACACTTTCGTGAACAAAACTTAGCAGTTTTTCGTCTGCTTTTTATAACATAAAAATATTTAGGACATGTTTTACATTTTTTTATCATTGTTTCAGAAAATTTATTGCTTCTTTGAGGGTACAACTTTTGATAGCTTGTACACAATCAAGCACATCTTTTGATCCACATCCAGCAAAACAATATACTTTGTTTTGCTTTTGGTAATATTTAAGACTAGGACTTTTATCTGAATGCCATAGACACTTTGTGAACCCGGCGCGGTTGAACTCAAGGATTGAATCGATTGGATATGCTTTTACGTTTGTGAGATCCATTTCTTCTTTACTCAACTTCTTCATATTCAATCTTTTTGTGAGTTCTTGTTTCTTTTCGCCAAGCGTTTCAATGAGTGATTCATACATAAGCTTTTCTGTGTCGCTTATATTGTATGTTTTCTCCCTGAAGTAATTGATTGCTTGATTAATTGTTTTGAGTTGGTCATTGATATTTTTTTTAAGAAGCGATCTATGTTCAAGTTGTTTCATTATGATTGTGTATTTGAAAAGATCTATTGGTTCAAAGTGGATTCCGCGTTCTTTGAAAAATTTTGGGATAAGGTCGAGAGCATCCAAGAAAGTTTTTTGTACCGAATTCAGTTTTTCTTCTTCCGGTTGCGAACATATTTCATCAATTTCTGCATTCGAGAGTGGAGGAGTGAATGCGAACGGATGATTTTTTATTTTCTCTTTCGTCATGAGCATAATTGTAAACTAGATTAGGTTGCCATGCAAATTATTGGTTATCCCCAGTTCGTTGACTTGTTGACATGATAGGTCAGCTTGCTACAATGAGTGTATGCATAAGTTAAAGCGACAGCAAATAACACAATACCGAATCGTTTTAGTCAAATATATTAAGGCTGAAACGAATCTTAACAACCAGCAAATTGCTGACGTACTCAATATCACGAGAGAAAATGTCCGTAAATTACTTCTTATGAAGTCAACACTTTAATTAGTGTTCTTACGAAGGATTAGGACTTCTTCGTAGGCACATTAGTCGATGCCTTATTAATAATTAGTATTAAAAACACATGAGCAAAAAAGATGAGAACATAGATTTTCTTCCGAAGGACTACACAGCGCCTTCTGGAGATTTCATGAAGTTCGTTAATGGTGAAAACACTTTTCGTGTTATGTCATCGGCTGTTGTTGGGTTCGAATACTGGACTAAGGAGGACAAGCCAGTACGTTCAAAGATAAAATGGACATCCACACCGGATGATATTAAGCTCGACAAGAATGGCAAGCCAACAGGCATCAAGCACTTCTGGAGCTTCGTAGTATGGAACTACAATGATAAGGCAATTCAGAGCCTTGAAATCACCCAGAAGGGCGTTATGCAGGGCATCCAGGCGCTCGTACAGAACCCAAAGTGGGGCGATCCTAAGAAGTACGACATTACTGTTACTCGTTCTGGTGAAGGTCTTAAGACTGATTATTCTGTCATGCCTAATCCGCACGCAGAAATCAGCCCAGAGATCATAGACGAGTTCATGTCGAAGAATATCGACCTTGAAGCGATCTTCGACAATAAGTCTGAATAATATGGCTCTCATAGAATTCGGTCTATTTTGTCTGATTCTGGTCGCAACACTATACTTTATTAGTAAAATATTTAAGAAGAAAAATGGAAAATAATCTCACTATTGAGAAGATAATCAAGTATTCAATCATCGGATTGTTTGCTTTGATTCTTATCTTCAGTTCGTTCGGTACTATTTCTGCCGGTCAGCGCGGTGTCAAAACTCGCTTCAACGCAGTTGTTGGTACTATTGATCAGGGTTTGTACATGAAGGTTCCTTTTATGGAAAAGATGCACAAGATGGACGTGCAGACACGCACCATCAATTACGATAAGAATGGTGCAGAAGGTGATTCAGCAGACACATCACAGTTGTTTGGCGCATCGAAAGACCTTCAGGACGTGCAGATCGGCGTTGTGGTCACTTACCACATCGATCCAGTACACGTCAGTGAAATCTACTCACAGTATTCTTCGGTGAATAACTATGAGATGAACGTCATTGAACCTATGGTTCGTGAAGTTGTCAAGGCTACTGCATCACAATACACAGCAGAGGAATTGGTCACAAAGCGTGCTGATTACTCCGACAAAGTGAATGCAATCCTTGCAGAAAGATTCGCTACTAAGTTTGCTCTCCTTGAAACCTTTTCGGTCACAAACTTTGAATTCTCAAAGGCATTCAGCCAGGCTATTGAATCAAAGGTGACGGCTGTTCAGAATGCAGAAGCGCAGAAGAACAAGCTTGAACAGGTCAAATACGAAGCACAACAGACAATTGAAACTGCAAAGGCAACAGCTGAAGCACAGCGTATCTCCTCCCAGGCGCTTGCAGCGCAAGGAGGTTCGGACTATGTGCAGCTCAAAGCTATCGAGAAATGGGATGGTCATTTGCCAACACAAATGATCCCAGGCACTACTGTTCCATTTGTTAATCTAAAGAACTAATTATGCCTAACCCATTCAAAACAAGCATCATTCGCAAGAGAGTGATTGAAGTGATCGATGCAAAGATCGCTGAAGTTGAAAAGTTGCACGCTGAAGAAGTCATTGAACTTGAAGCGAAGCTCGAACGAGAGAAAGAAGCGTGCCTTGATAAGCACGTAAAGAGTATCATCGGCAAGATCCTCTAATTATTAGTAGATACACCAATTGGTGTATCTATATCCCTGACAGTCTAAGAAAGTGGCGGAATAGGTAGACGCTTCATTGAAGAAAGCTACTGTGAGGCGGCAAGCCTGCTTAATGGGATTTCTTCATGCAAGGTGACTATACGAGTTAAGTCGTCTAATTGGTAAGACACCTGATTTTTTGAGGGTTATGATGGTTCGATCCCATCCTTCTCGTCAAATCCTTGCCTTTCTTGGACGGGGGTATAGGTACATCAATACAACACATATGAAAATAATCAACTGCGAACAAAAATCTAAAGAATGGCTTGATATCCGAAAGTGCAAAGTCACTGCTACCAAACTTGAAGAAGTTATGGGTACTCCGTTGGCGCGCGTACAGCTCATTGCGGAACTTATCGGAGAAGAACTGACAATGACTGCTGACGCAGAAAAGTCATGGGTAACTCCGGCAATGGAACGCGGTAATGAGGAAGAGCCAAAAACAATCGAACTCTTTGAGAAGAAAACTGGCAACAAAGTGAGATCTGTCGGATTCTGTATTCACGATTACTTTGATTGGTTCGGTTATTCTCCTGATGGATTGTTCAATGAAAATGAAGATTGCATTGATGGTATAGAAATGAAGAACCCTAATACTAAGACATTTGTGTTCTACCAGCTTACCAATCTTGTTGGTATGGAAGAACTTGGTCTTGGTACATGGTCAAAGAAAGAGAATACATTTACTCCATCAGCGAAGGCTCCATTCTTGGGTGTTCCTGCCGACTATAAATGGCAGGTGGTTGCGGGATTTATGATCAATGAAAAACAGAAACGATTGCATTTCTTGGTGCATGATTCTCGAATCACTGATCCAGAAAAACAGCTCTACATCGTTGTGGTGAATCGTGAGAATGAATTGCTTCAGGAAGCCATGAAAGAAGCAGATGAAGCACTTATTAAATTCCGGGCAGATTGGTTGAAGTGGAGAGATATTATCTTAAAAAAATAGTATGGCTGGAAAATACAAAACCAAAAGAGATAAGATTCACAGTGTTTACTCAATGTTGAATAAACAAAATGAGATCGTTGCAAATCTTCGTATCGGAAAAGATGCTGCATATCGTGAAAGAAATAAAGTAGTTTCTGCTCTTACAAAATTGTTCCCTTCCTGTTTAGGTAAACATGAAGATGATCCTAAATGGCATCATGAGTGGATGAATATCGTATATATTACTTTGCCTACCGGACAAGTTTCGTGGCATCTTCATGATAGCGACTTACCATTATTTGCTCATCTTGAATTGAATGAAAAGATTAAGTGGGATGGTCATACAACTGAAGAAAAGTATGAAAGATTATTAGCATTATAATTATTTTATGGATCCAGAAAAAATAACATTAGACTTAGGTAAGTTTGATCCGACATCAGCAGAACTTATGCAAATGGTCGAGGCGACCAAGGGCATTACCGCGACTGATCTTAAGGATAAAGGACAACTTGAAATTGTGAAACAGAACCGTATCACGCTCAAGAATGCGCGCGTACAGATCGAGAAGACCGGAAAGAGCCTTCGTGATCCAGCTACCGCCTTCTCTAAGAAAGTATCAGCTCGTGAAAAAGAACTTGTGGCGATCATCGAGCCGGAAGAAGAGCGATTGGTAGCGATTGAGGAGGAAGCGAAACAGCTTGCCATCAAGGAAGAGCGCATGGAGAAGCTTCCAGCACGCAAGGAGCGTCTTGATCTCGTTGTTGGAGAATCTCCGACACCAATGGAATATGCAGTTGATAGTGAGCTTTTGGATATGGATGCCGAGGCATTTGAAAGCTATTTCAACCAGAAGGTAGCCGAGAAGAATGAGAATGTTCGTATTGAGGGTGAACGCGCTCGTGAAGCAAAACAGAAAGAAATTGATGCAGAAAATGCTCGTATAAAAGCTGAACAGGATGCAAAGCAAGCGGAACTTGATGAGAAACAGCGCAAGATCGATGATGAGAAGCGTGAGATTCAACATGCAAAGGAAGTTGAAAAAGCTGCAAAGAAAGCTCGTGAAGAAGCGGAATTGAAGGCTAAAGAGGAAGCCGAGAAGAAAGAAGCTGACCGCCTTGCTGAAGAGAAACGAGCTATGGATGAAAAAATAGCCGCTGATCGAAAAGCTGAAGAAGAAAAGAAAGCAGAAGAAGCTCGTCTTGCAAAGGAAAAGAAGTACACCGCTTTCATTAAGAAGATCGGCTATGTAGAAGAATCAGATGAATTCTTTAAGGTCGTTAAAGGAACCACAATCATCTTCTATAAAAAGGTCGGTGAATATGATTCCTCTAACTGATGAACAGCGATACGTTTCTAAGGAAGAGGAAGAGAGAATAAGAAAATACTTCTCTCAATTCTGTCCTTCTTGGGCACACGATATGAAACTGCAACCTGTTTCAGAAAAGGAACCGGCAACATGGTATCTGTGTTCAAAGTGCGGTATGAAGGGTTATTAGTTAAAATATATTTATGATTCAATATAAACTTACGATAGTCAAAATAGAGGACGATCCAGAATATGAAAAGAAACTTGCTGATTATAAAGAAAAAAATAGTGGTTATGGTTATAATAGAATGAATTTAGATCATATGGAACCACGACTAGAACAATATACGCGTTCTTTAGACGTGGTTCTCACTGAAGAAGAGTTCAAGAAAATAAAATCAGAATCAATTAAAGTATTCGAGTAATGCCACAGCTTAGCGGTCAAGACAATCCAGCAGGGAAGTTAGTGAATTGGCAGATCAAGGAGATCCGGTATCTTTGGTCTACTGGAAAAGTATCGAAATATCTTCTAAGTAAAGTGTATGGAGTTTCAATTCAGACAATTGGTAAAATTATTAGAAATGAAATATATAAAAATGTATAAAATTTATTGGTTATTCGCAATAATCTATACCTTCATTGTTTGGGGCTTTTGGTGGGGCTTGCTTTCGATCTGCCTGCCGATATTTCCATTGATTGATTTGGTTAAGGCGCTAATAAAATAGTATGGAACTCTCAAAACAAGTCTGCTCACTAGAGCTGGCACAAAAACTTAAAGAGCTTGGAATTAGGCAAGAAAGCTACTTCTATTGGGTGAAAGGATTCCCAACAAGAATAGAGGCGCGAGAAGGTATTGGTTCAAAGTATACAAGTATTCGTTTGTTTTCCGCCTTCACAGTCGCAGAGCTTGGGGAGATGTTGCCAGATGAATTTCCTAATGATTCTGATTCTCAAATTCGTATTTTCAAAACTTACTCAATGGATTTACTTCGTTGGTATGTTAGATACGAAAATGAAGTTTTAGAATCTGTAAATCATTGTGAGTATGCCGACACCGAAGCCGATGCCCGCGCAAAGATGCTGATTTATTTGATTGAGAATAAATTGATAGTTTTGTAAATATGAGTAGAGAAAGCATTATCATTCAAATATCTCAAACCAAAAAGGATATTAAGAGCCTTCCGGTAGGTTCCTCGCTTCGTCTAAAATATGAAAAACAACTGAAGGAATTAGTCTATAAACTAAGACATGATTAAGAAAATTCCAGTAGAAAAAGAGTACGATTGCCAAAATTGCGGTGTGACTTTCTATCGTGTATCACATGGATTTCAGGTAAGGAAATATTGTTCACAGAAGTGCGCCCAGCAAGCCAGAAGCAAATGGCATCAGGGAGGATATGTATAAGAAAACCGCCGGTTAAGGCGGTGTTTCTTAATGTATTATTACGCAGCTGGCGTTACGATTGTGAGAATTTGATTGAGAAGAGAAACCTGTGTTTCAGCAGCACGAGCAAGGCGATCTTCACGAAGTGCTCTCACTTCATCCTGAAGTCGTCCTTTTTCAAGCTCGCAGAACTTCTCTTCAAAAAGCTTTGTCATTCTGCGCTCTGAATCCTTAGTTTCGCTGACAGCAGCGAATTTTGCTTCCATAGCAGCCTTTTCTGCCTCATGCACTTTATTATGGATGCTAAGGTCAGCCGTATGGCGCTGTGTATCAGAGATCGAGATTCGGCGTTCAAGTCCAGCTTCGACATCCTTGATGTCAGAACGAACTCCTGAAAGAGTAGCAAGGGTATTGCAGTCTACTCCGTATGATGGATCGTAATCACGACCATACGAAACAGGAGCTATTTGTGTTTGTGGGTTCATAGTATAATTAGATTAGTTAGTAACTTGTTGGTCCAACACTGTAATTATCTGAAGATAATTGACAGATTACAATACTAATGTCTTGATAACTTTTATGAAACTACTTTTTGATAAGAAATGCAAAACAAAAATCATAGGAACAAGATTAACAGAAAAAGAATATGAAGAGGTGCGGAAAATAGCACAGAATAACAGAGCAAGTTTAGCTGAAACAGCTAGAATATTAATAATCTCCGCTATCGCAGAACTCAATAAGAAATAGAAAAAGAGCGCCGAAGCGCTCTCGTCCTATTTGCAATAAACTGTGTAATGTCCTTCCAAAAGATTGGAGTAGAACGAATATGTTCCTCCTTCCATGTAAGCGACATAGGTACTCCATTGATTGCGATATTTATCTCCCTTGGAGAACGCCCATGACATCATTTTTATTTGATCATAGGACGAATCATAATTTAATGTTTCACCGGTTTCCTTTGTGTAGGCAATGAGCCAATAATCAAAGGTCTTTTTATGTATTCCAGTCACTCCTTTGCCATGTCCGCCATCATGGATTACGTCCTTAAAATGGCTTTCACAGTAGGAAATCTTGGCTATTAATTCAGGATCCTGCCCGAATTTCGGTGCGATCTCCTGAATCATTTCTTGGACCGTTGGGGGTACTATAGGCTTATCTGCCTGATAGGTTTCAACTGATCCTGTACTTGCTAGTGCTAATGTTGTTAATAGTAAATTTTGAATAATATTCATAAATGAATAAGTTCATTCAGTCATTCTCATCAATCTACAGCTTCCACTTTTGAAGGGGGACTATTCCTTGATTGATTGTGCCGTTTCTGTTGTTTCAACTCTATGTGCTGGAAGCAAGTGTATTCTAATAATTACTTAACTCCGAGTGCTTCTTCAATAGTAATAGGTTCTGGCAGTTTATCTGCCACAGCCATTGATGCAGTTGCAAGCTTTTGAAGCACTTCTTGGTCATAAGCAAACTGACCAGAAAACTCCATCTCGTCAGAATAAATCTGTCGGATGAGATCTTTCATTGCTTTATTTTGCTGCTTATCACCAATGCAAGCATCTATTACTGTAAGAGTGCGACCCATGAGCTTCCTGAAGCTATCCATGAGGAATTTGTGTGTTAAAGCACATTCTCCCTTCATTGCTTCATATTCTTCTATATCTTGGCGTGCGTAAGAAATACAATCTTCTTCTTTATGAACGATAACGATTTGTTTAAGTTTTGACATGACTTTTGACTTAACTTAACTTCCAGCATATAGAGTTGAAATGAGGGGGTCTTTATTAATGATACCAAAAAATACAAAAAAGCACACCTGGTTGAGGGATGTGCTTCGGTTCGTCTTTTGGAAAGAGAACCATCGGGGCGCGACCGAAATCTTAGCCTACTTTTAAGAAATTGGCTCCATTCCATTGGTCTGGAGTAAAAGAGGCAAGTCCGTTTTTAGAGCATACTTCACAAGTTTTAAGGAAACTGACCATATAGCGTGTCGCCTTGGTGATTGACACCATGTGGCGAGTATCGCATTTACAGTCCTTACACTCTAGCGTGAGATGCTCATGCAGATAGATATATACCATGGTGCTTAGTTTTTCTACCTTTATTATACTACCTGCAAAGCAAAAAGCACCCTTGCGGGTGCCTCGTGCTGGTTCCGTTCCACTCTTTCGAGCTTCCCTTCACCGATTACATCTTATCAGACTTCTTCTTTCTGTCAAGCCACTTCAAATACGCTTCCATGATCGCTTTGATACCAGCACGAACTCCGACAAATAGAAGACCTACCACCACGCCGTTTCGGAAATCAACGAGTGTAAGCGTATCTACTACCGGAAGCATAGCCAATACAAAACCTGAAAGGAATGTATTAACGCATGAAATGAGCCACTTCTTTTTTTTGTCTGTCATAAATTATAATTTATTAATAATATCTATCGCCTGCTTCTTCAGCTCCTCTTTCGAAGGAGGAGTGACCGCAGCCACAACACCAAATTTCGACCAATCAACCCTGTTATTTTGAAAGTCTGCAAGGGCATATCCAGCAAGATATTGGAAATGAGGTCTATCAGGAAATGAAGTCCAGTCCCCACCCCATTCAAGACCACACGCTTTTGCAATTGGAGCAGTCTGCCTATATGTAGAATCAAAGATTATCTTGCCCCCAACAACAGGATAGCAATCAAACGCAACACCATACTGGTGTAGGCTCTGTCCGCCTTTGGCATTCGTAATAATGCTTCCTGGTGTCGTCCTTCCACGAGCGTACAATATATCCTGTTCTTCAGGACTTCGATATGTGCAGTCTATGAACAAATCGAATCCTGCCTGTTTGCATTTCGCAATAAACTCTCGCGCCATCTGCGCTACTTTTGGTTTGAGCTGTGCTATTTTTTCTTCCTGTGTCATATTATTTCTTTAATTTATATTTCTTACTCGACTTAGTAAAACCATCAGTCGCATAATAGAGTTTTACTTGTTTCTCTGTAAAAACTTTTCCGCTTGGACTTTTATATTTATTTGTACCTGGTATTTTAGTAAAAGGCATAAAATTAAATTAATTAGTAGTCTTTTTCTTTTTCTTCTTCTTTGGCACATAGGTATTTGTTGAAATACCCAACGCATCCGCAATAATCGCCGCGACTATTGTTGCTGAATCCGCTTTTGGATCAGCCAGCAGCTCCTGAATGTTCGTATAAGGAAGCGGAGCAAGGAGATTTTTAAGTTCTCCGCCTACTGTCGGCTTATTGCCCTCAAAGTCTTCTCCTTTAAGGAGTGTATCTCTTACAATACCGCCAACTGGAGAGAGCTTATTACCAGCAAAACTAGCGAGCAAATCTGCAACAGTCGGAGCACCAAACAATCCTGTGTTGAGCTTTGTTATTTTTCCAGTCGTACTGCTCTTTGATTCCTGTGTGATTACGCGTGATGCAAGCGTGACGAGAGATCCCATACCGCCTGAAACATCGAAACGTGTATTTCCTACTCGTATCTTTCCGAAATCAGCGCTACGTGGATCAAAATCAACACTCTTTGGATCAATTGCTTTTGCAATAGTTAATATTGTAGCAATACCACCAACTACTTTCACAAGATTTATTGCTGCCTGCTTTCGAGCAAAGCTACCAATATTCTTATCCAAAAGGTGCGCAGTAAGGAGATCAAAGTTACTCTTCAAGAATCGAGGAGAGAAGAATACATTGTTTACTGTATTGGCAATAGGTTCTGCAAATCCAAGATTTCCTCGACCAGTAAGAGAGTTAGCGACCTTACCGATTCCGGTAGTATCAGCTCCGGTTTGTTCTGCAATCTGCATGAATTTATCGAATATATCAGCGCGTGTTCGGTATTGGAAGCCGGTAAACGCCGATTCTGAAGCCTTAAATGCCCTGCCAATGCCAGGAATACGCTCTGGAAGGTTTGTAGGGAAGGCTTCTTCAGTAACGCCCACCGCGAGCTTTTCAGCCTTGTATAGACCCTTAATGGCGTTAGGACGAGAAAGTACATCTGCTCTGATCTCATCCATGACATTCTTTCCGCCATATGTTCGATACATATCCACGAATGACTGCTTTGCATTTTTCAACCATATCTTTGGATGAGTAAAGAGAACCTTCAAGCCTTGTCGTCCAATAACGGAGTTGTCGAACGATGCCTTGAGAGATTTCGTAAGTCCGGCAAAATCAACGAAGGATTTCTTTGTAGAGCCAAATGGATCCTTTTTAAAATCCTTCAACGTGAGCTTTTCACTCTTTGTCTTCAAATCATTTACGAAATCTTCAAGTGCAACTTTTGAACGACCATAATCAAGACGATCAGCTTCAGTTGGGAATGTTGCAGTTTCAGGATCCATTTTCTGTTCCACTTTCGTAATATCATCAGAGAGTTCAGTAATCTTTTGCGCTTCTTCAAATGTGACATCAGTACCCAATTTCTTTGCTGCAAGGTCAGCGAGAAACGCTTCCTGTTCCGCCGGATTAAGCACCTTATCCATTTTACGAACTCTTGAAACAAGATCATTGACTTCTTTGGGCTTAAGACCGCCAACGCTTTTTATCCAATTAATCAGACCGGCTTCCTGATTCTTAAGAAGAAGCTTGCTTTCAAAAAGTGCATTTACTTCCTTTGCAGCTGCCTCACCGACATATTTAGAAAGGAAATCTCGACGAGCAGCGCTCTCCATATCAGCCAATTTGACAACATCCAATTCACCGCTTTTTACAGCTCGTAGGAATTCGTTTGCAATTTTTGGAGGAAGACAGAATTTCATAGATATATTATATCATTAACTACATTTAATCGATTCGATAAAGTCAGACAAGTTCTGCTTGCTTGGTTTCTTTATTGGCTTATCAGCCTTCAATTTCTTAACTATTTCAGTCTTTGCCTGTTCAACAGTCTTTCCTTTTGTTGTTCGTGAAACCTTCGCTTCACGTGCCTTTTGGATATCCCTGATTGCCTTAACCGGATCATTCTCAATCATGCTGAATGCCTTAGCAGAAAGCGTCTGACCAGCTTCGCTCAAATGAGTTCCAAGAGGGGACTTTGCAAGATCCAAAAGAAGCTGATAATCCTTCTGCTTCATTGCGTGCTGCTTCACCGATTCAAACAATACCTGCGGATGGACATCACCAAGTACCGGTTTTTCACCTTTCGCCATAGCGATTGAATCTTCCAGATTCGAACGCATGAGATTGGTGACATTCTCTATCTGCGTCTTCTTAGTAATCGGATCAAACTTAGACAATTCCGATTCCGGAATCTTCTCAAATCCCTTTGTAACCAATTCGTCGCTGATATCAGCTGCTGCCTTCGTTACTTTTCCGTCTTCAGGAATTTCTGTTGTTGGTTGTGAACGTCTTGGTCTTTCAGAAACTGTAATACGTTCTGTAGGAGCTTCAGCACGCTTGAATTGCGAGGCAATCTTCTGCACCATCATCTGTTCTGGTGATCTGAAGTTTTCAGGATTGATAACCTTCTCTTTCGCCATCCTCACAGATTGTTCAGGAAGCGGTTCATATCGATAATCCTTGTCTACTAATTTTCCAGTCCTTCCTTTTTCTCCGACTTGAATCGTCGGTAGATCGCTTTTTGGAGCCTTCGGAGTTTTTCCATAATCAATAACAGGGAGCTGGTCTTCAGGAATGTATGGTTCATAACCCTGCTTCTTATTGTATTCAGCGAATCTACTCTTAGGAGTTGAGATATTTACTCGCTGTTCGCCAGGAGTAGCAGATTTCGGCGTGATTGTTGTGGGCGGTTTTTCAGCCTGTGATACTATTTTTTTTGCAGTAGCATGAAATTCATTAAGCGCTGCCTTTGGATCGATACGTCCTTTCTCTCCTTTTGACATTACAAGAGTAAGAAGACGATTAAAATCTTCTCCAGCATTAGGATGTTCCATTGCGAACTTCTGGAAAGCCGGAAGATCGGAAATGCCTGATTTATCAGCGATGATTTGTCCTGCGCTATCAGTAAGTTTCTGACCACCTGCTTCTTCAAGGACTGATCCAATAGCAGCTGAAAGAGGTGCAAAGATTGCATTCGCAGCATCGGCAGCAGTTCTGAATCCTGATTTTGCAATACCTTTCAACACATTGCCTTCTTCGATATCTCTCGCACCAGCTTCAATATCCTCCACAATTTTATGTGGAGTTGTTTTATAAACATCCCAAGTATTCTTTACAAAATTTCTTCCAACATCAAGCAGGTGATGACCAAATGATTCTTTCGGTTCTGTCTGTGGAGTTTGAAAAGATGGAGTTGGAGCGCCACCTGAATAAGTACCGCTTGCGAAATCGAAAGCACCACTTGCCTTTGGTGTAGTGGTCGGTTTCGGCGATGCAGGAGTTGCTGGCTGATCTGGAATATTTTGTCCTGTGGCGAAGTCGAAAGCCATAATTTTATTCTTCTGCGATTAGATCTTCAAATTCCTGTTCAGTAATGCCATAGTTCTTCGACCCCCTGTTGCGTCTTGAACTATAGTCGCCAAGATAGAGTTTGTCTTTTATTGAGGACAGGAATCCCATTCTACTTATACCAGAAGGAAGGTTCTGGAGTGCGTTCTTGATATATTCAGCGGTGAAATATCCCTTGTCATCAACAAGATCTGGGTTCTGTGATGCAGAATCGACTTGAGAAAAGATATTCTTTCCAGTTTCAATAAGATTGAGCGCGGTGTCCTGATCATCTCCATAATCGAGATCAAGCCATGGGTACTGGCTCTTAAGATTTTTAACGACAGCAGGAGTAAGAATCTTTCCACCAGCTGTTCCTGACTGTTTAGCAAGTGACTTTCTCTGAAGCGCAGTAGAGAGTGCGAACTTTGTCTGATCATCTTGTTCTTTCGCAAGCGCTGCAACGAGAGCACCAGGGCTGATATTGTTCTCTTTTGAAAGCTGAAGGATGAACGCTTCTTTGTGCTGTGGATCCATATCCTGCAATTCCTTGAAAGCGTGAGTAGCAAGACTATTTGCAACAGTAATATCCTGTGTACGCTTATTCTGTATATCCATCAATGCTTGTCGCTTATCCTGCTTAAGTTGTTTGATTTCTGCAAGTGTTGATTTCAATTCATCAGAATTACGATCAATACGTGCTTGCTTCGCTTTTGCAATCGCAAGCGCTTCCCTATCGCGGATTTCATTCAATTTAACATCTTCAAGATTTTCTGCCTGAAGCATTTTGTCTGCCTGAAGACCAGGGGCATATCTTGAAAGACCGGTCTGAATGCCAAGAGTAGCAAGACCTGCTTTATAGTTATCATATTTCGCTTGTGTGGCTGCTTCTTCACGAGCACCGGCAGCAGCAGCGTTTTTTTCTTCAGTACCTGGCTTGTCTGATGGATTCATTAAACTATTCCTTTTATTGAGCAGATATTCTTCGTATGGGTCAGGTTGATTGACTATCTGATCAAGAGAATTACTATTCGCTGAAAGAATATTGTTAGCATTTGTTGAAGAGAGAATACCAGGACCAGGTGGAGTTACTGAAGGAGGAAGATTAGTAGGAGGGGGTGTAGTTGGCGGAGGGGTCGGCATTGGAGGAGGATTGATAGGCGGAGGATTATTCACCGGAGGATTTGAGGGACCAAAATTACCAGGTCCCATTGGTGGGGCTTGCAATGCTGGTCCTCCTGGTCCATATGAAATGTTTGGGTCTGTTGCCATAGATTTAAGGTTTAGATACTGGTGCCATCTGTTGACAATAAGTGCTTGTTGAGTTATCTACTGCCACATATTGTCTAAAGATATAGATGGTTGTTGCATCAATCGGAATAGCACCGATTCCGTTCTGGTTATTTCCAGAAGCAGATGGGGCAAATCCTGGAGGAGCAAAATTGTATGTAGCACTCGCGCTCACTGCGCCAGTAAGCGGATCGAATACGAAATATGAGCCGTTGTGACAACCAATGACGTTTGTTCCATCAAAAGTTGTTGATTCATACAAACCAATAGCGATTGCTGCAACGAATGTAATTGTCGTTCCAGAAATCGAATATTGATTCCATGTACCAGCGTTCGACTGGATGAAAAGATCAGTTCCATCAGTATACGATTCTTTATCGTGATCACCACCGTTTGGAACAGTACCGGAAATTGTCATTGCTGTCAGACCAGTAAGATCAGCAGCGAGATAACGAAAGACTTTTGCCACACCAGTTTTTACGTACGATACATAAATAAATGTACCGATTTCTGTGATACCCCAAGCTCCGTTTGTGCTGATACCTGTATCATTCGTAGCAGCACTATGCGTGAGAAGATAATAACCGGTAATCGAATCACGTTCATATCTATTGATTGTAGATGTACTTGTTGGAGAGTTCTCTACAATAAGATACATCACGCTTCCATCAGATGATGAAGATACTGCGTGCATACCAGTTCCACCACCAATACCAGAACGTGTTCCAAGACCGAAATTCTGTTGTGTGATTGCAACAGTTCCTCCACCACCAGGAATATTAATCGTTACGACGTTACCAAGAATAGAAGCTGTACCGCCAGCACCAGTAACATTAACTGTAAGACCATCACCAGGAGCGCCAAGATCAACACCTTCATCCTGCCATTGAATCGGTCCTTGACCAGAACCAGAAGGAATCGTGACAATTACTTCACCAAGAGCGCCGTTAGTTACTGTTACACCACCGCCCTGGAAGTCAAATTTTATAGTGTTTGCTTCGACAAGGATTGATTCGTCATATACTGATATTGGAGAAAGAAGTGTTGTAATACCAATGATTTCAACAGCAGTAAGAACCCAATCAGTATTTTGGGTAAGTGTCCAATCCATTGTGACGTTATCAGGAGCAGTACCAGCTGGTTCAAGAGATGAGGCACCCTGACGAGTATCTGTAGCAGCAGTTCTGTGCCAGTTTTCTGTCTGACCAGGACCAGCAGTATAGAAAATTGGTGGCTGTGCTGTAACCAATCCATCAACAACCAAAGAGTTTGTAGAAGTCGTAACAAGAACAAGCGATGGAGTGAGAGATGATCCAGTTGCTGATTGTGTAGCACCGATGAATCCAGACTGATTTACTCCCACAAATGTTTCAGCACCAGCACAGCAATATGTTGCAACAGAGAATGTAACAACAATGTTGTATGTGCCGACAGGGGGCGCAACGAGTGACCATTGTTCTTGTCTAAGATTATTTGCGACATCTGTATCAGTCACTTCCTGTGCAAGAGGAATGCCATTATAAGTGACGCTTGAAATTGTCGCCAATTGTTCACAAGAAATCTGCACGATCATTCCACGATTTACACCGCTTGTCGTGTGTGACCATGTAAGAGATGTAACCTGGTTTGGACCAGAAGTTGTAGACGATGTGCTATCTAGTGTTGGAGGAGTAGTACCTACACCTGGAATAGTGACACGCAAAGCATCTGGGAAAAGAGGGTTTGGAACGCTTACTACCACACCAGGACCGAAGAAATCAATTGAATGGACATGAGTAGTAACAGAAAGTGATTGGTATAAGATCTCAATAGGAAGAGAATAGAGTGCATCTGCCTGACAGATTTTCAAGAATCTGCTGTAAAAAACAGCTGGGTTTGAAAGGACAAATTCAGCAGTTCCAGTATGATCCTTTTGATTTGCTGGTACGTTTGTATATGGATATTTGAAACCAAGACCACGATTCGCAATCGTACCGAAACCAATACGACATTTTCCTGTACCGGCATAGTTCTGCTCAACTGAAACGAAGCGTACAGTTTCTTCAAGACCTGGAACACCTTGATCGATAACACCAACAGCATCACCGCTGAAATCTGACATCTGAATCGGAGTAACACCATCGGGATAAGTGAATGATTCCAAAAGCATGAACAAGTCAGTTGTGTCCATTGATTGTGAAAGCTGGAATGGCTGTGCTTGCACAAATTCATTACAAATTGTCTGACCGGAAGGATTGGCAACTGTAGCCGTAGCGAGTGAAGTTCCGCCGGTGATTGTTTCGCCGACAATGAATGTACCGATAACGCTCGTGAGGGTCAATTCAGAAATTCCATCGTTCGTAACAATTACAGCAGTCGCACCCGAAGTTCCACCAGTAATTGTTTCACCGATCTGAAATGCTCCAGTAAGGTTATCATATGAAAGAGGAGTTGATGCTGGTGGGACAACAACTGGGGTATAGAGAACATTTGCACCGACAGTATCAAGATGCAATTCCCCATCAGCAATAAGTCGAAGTGAAAGATTATTTATTGCAGTAGCGCTCCATACATTTCCAAAGAGCGTTGGAGTAAGCATATAGGTAGTGTTCACTCCGTTGAATCCCTGGAAAGCAGGTGTCATTGGGAACGCAACCGGAACACCGCTTGAAGAATCAATAGCATAGATCTGAAGCGTTGTATTAAATGATCCGCGATATCCTTTGACAGAAATAATTATGTTATTGATTGTTGCACCGACAGGAACATTAATTCTACCAACGAAACTTACTTCAAGAATTTGCGTATTGCCAGTAGCAACAGCAAACTGATCATCTGCATAAAAGATGTTATTGGGATTCTGCCATTCAACACCGACTGTTGTGTTGGGTACTATTATGGTTGGTAGTTGTTCGCCTGTTTGTTGCATAGATTTATAATTATTATACCTTATTAATTGGGATCTGTAATGCTCGAATTGTTGATATTGCTTGCATCAATCGATGTACCCAAACTCACCAAAGACCATCGCTGATCAAGGGAATTACAGGTAATTTCGATGTTTCTCTGATAAAAGAGAAGATTTGTAAATGTCTTAATATAGTAGAAATGAGGTATCACATCTACCGGATCATTACCCAGACCATGAAAACCGAGAGATGATTTACCAAGCGATGCCCTATCGATAGGAACACACAATCCAGCCTTAGTATTCTGTGGAGCAATAGTCCCTTCGGCAAATCCAGAACATCCTCCCACATCTGCATTCACCCTCCAATTGATTACAGGAGTACCGGAGATATATCCTTCAAATCCAATAGCATCAGTCATTTTTTCATAATAACGATTTCCAGCAGCATCATACGGAAATACCATTTTTGTATTAATAGGAAATACTCCGAGATCATTTAATCCTGTAAACAATTCGTAACTTTCATTTCTCTCGTAGGAATGACCAACAAGTTTTCCATCAATTTCTGAAATCAATGAAATTCTTCTTCCGAATGTTTGTGGTGTATGCCAATATTTTCTATATTCATCGAAAACAAACATACAAGCACCATTGCCTGATGCGGTAGTTCTAGGAATATTAAAGAATATTTTTCTTTTTGAATACAATACATCACCATCTTCCCAATCAACAGTATTGAAATCTATTCTGACTGCATCAGAAATTGTTTTCATCTGCTGAAGTTCCAAGAACTTTTGTCTTCCAAGAAGATCGAAAGTTTTTTCCTGTGAGATAGTTGCAAGTTGGTTTTTAATATAGTTGATGAGATATGGGAATAGAACTTTATTTTGCGGTTCTGATTTAAGGCGTGTGACTATAACTGATTCCGAAAGAAGATCAGCAGAAAGCTTAAGTTCAACATCATAAAAATGTCCGGCAGCAGCATTGATGAGCATGGTGTGTTCCTGTGGCTTCATTGTCCATCCGTTCGAATCAAGTGTTATTGTGAATCCCTGTCCTGGTCTTCGATTAGGAAGTGTATAAGTAAAATTTGACCACCCACGAATGATCGTTGGCAATGCTGTGACAGTCCACTGATCACCTATTGTATGACCATTAATATTATCGAATTTGATACTGACACCGTTCGAAAGCAGTTGCGTCGCACCCGTAATGTTCACCGGAGCACTCAAAGCTCCGCCGTTCACTTGCCATTGGAATGTATCTATACCGCCTTCACGAATGGTAAGTTGGAAAACATCACCGATTGCATGACCGAAATAGTTTGCAAAATCTATAGTCAGACCATCTGTAAGCGTGATTGTGGTGTTTATAAGAGGTGTAATATCAAGAGAACCAAAACCAGTGTTTATGTTCACTGTAATACCATTTTTTGAATATTGTACCCAGTTCTGAAAACCGGTTTGAGTAGTGGCTGCGCTCACTGCACTATTCAATCCAGTAATTGTTTCACCGTTCTGAAACATATTTGATGTGAGTAATCGTATGCCAAGAAATGTATCGCCTGTAACTGTGATATTTTTTACCACTACACCTTCAGCGTTGGTTGTACCACCCTGTACTATTTCACCCACAGTAAATGCATGAATACCGGAAAATACTAATGATACGTCAGCAAGCATCGACATCTTATATACATTTGTCGCACCTGCCGTTCCAGAGTAACCAGAAGTGTCATATGTGCCATCATTAAGATTTCCATTGCCTCCTGGAATGAATACTTGCTGATTAATGTCTGGTTGAACAGAATTAATAATAACCTGATATATTGATTCTGTGGTGCCAGTAAATGTTCCAGAAAATACACCATCATTCAATCCGACACCATTAAAGATGGTCGGATCAAGGGTAG
>Ga0157297_10000017_pt1 | contig 25014 bp, 28 predicted proteins | sample NitcycUS028104C2_FD_108380 | JGI IMG/M metagenome (GOLD analysis project Ga0157297, IMG submission 108380) | Soil microbial communities from Arlington Agricultural Research Station in Wisconsin, USA - Nitrogen cycling UWRJ-S028-104C-2 | ecosystem: Environmental > Terrestrial > Soil >...
TAAAACTGCCGAAGAAAAAGTAAAAGCTGGTATAAGATATCGCGAATTAATGGATGATATGGCTAGGCTAAAGAGAAAACAAGATCTCAGATTAATTAGTGAAATTGGTAATAAGCAATTGCGTTGGATAGATTCTATTCTTTCACAATCTGCTCCTAGTGCCACTCAAACTTATGCGGCAATTGAAGCGGCTAATATATGGAGTGGTTTAATAGATACATTATATGGGGATCAGTCACAAGTAGGCTCAGTAGATCCAGAATTTTCTAATTTACAATCAGCAGCTCAATTACGTAGAATTCAATTAGTAAATAATAAGGCGAGAGATGTTATAGTAGATGCTTTTGGAAATCGTATACCTATGAAACCAGAAGATTTTAGTACAAACATAGAGGAGATAAATATACTGGAATCCAATCTTATTACATTAAGTAGAACTAAATCATTACTTGCTCAAGGTATAGCAGTATTAGGAAGACGCTCTGCTAATAATAGAGACGAAGAAATATATCGTGTGAGTAAGAAATTAGATTGGATTAAAGGAGAAATGAAAAAATATAATATCAGACAGGACGCTTTCCTAGAAGATGGTCAGTGGAATTTAGCGACCCGGCTCACACATAAATGGTATGATATTACTTCTTCGTTAAGAAGGGAATTGGATACTAAATTGCATGATGCCGATAGTACTCAGGGAATTAATGAAGTTGCACGTAAAGAAATGAAGGTACGTGCCTGGGAGAAATACTGGAAAGATATTTCTAAACATTCTGCATTTGTAGATACTAGAGCATTCTTTGATCTGACTGATGGTAGTATTAAAACTGATACAGTAGCCAGAAAAGCATTAGCAAAATTAACTGCTGAAGTAGGGTCGCAACAGTATGCTTCTGAGTTAGTAGATCAGGCACAGGAATTATACAAAGAATATTTATCTGAAAGAGATATAGCGCATGATCACTTTGATAATTATATTCAATTGGAAGAAAGTGAAAAAGTAGGGTTATCTCAAACAGAACAAGATGCACTATTAACTAAGAAGAAAGATGATGCTTATAAGAACTGGCTATCTTATAATTCTCCAAATGAATTCATGGGTAAGATTAATGGTAAAAGTGCTAAGAGTAATGCAGGTGATAGATTTATAGTCAAAGCTCCTCGCAATAGTCAGGGTAATGATTTCTATAGCCAAAAATACCTGGATATACAGAATGACCCTATTAAAAAACCTATTTACGAACAATATCGCTCTATTATATCTGAGATGGTATCTTATTTACCGGCTACAGAACAGCAGAAATTAGACGAAGATTTTCTCCCATTTGTAAGCCAGGATCTGGTTAATAGTTTAGCTAGTACAATTGGTAAAATCCGTAACTGGGATAGTTCTTTACTAAATACCTTCACAGCAACTGAAGCCGAGGAATTTGCGCGTATACGACCTAATGAAATACCAGTTATGTATCTGAATGCTACAAAGAGAATGGCAGATGAAGGCAATCAAAGCAAGGATATACTGAGAATAGCTGAAGTATTTTCTATGATGGCTTTACATTATAAACACATGGCTCCTGTACTTGACCAGATTAATGTAGCAGAAAGTATTATTAAAGAAGTACATCGTCAAAGAGTAGGAAAAGAAACTAGCGGTAAGCCATTAGAGAATTTACAGAAGAGTGTAGCTTATTTTAAGGATGCATTAATCTATAAGAAGCCAAGAGAGTTACAAGGTAAAGTAGGCACAGAGATCTATTCTGCCAATCCTGCTAAGCAGCTCAAAGCACAGAATGAAGTGAAGGCATTAATCAAAAGAAAGAATGAAATAGAAAAAGAGATTGAGGATCAGATGAACCTAGGAAATTTCCAGACACCGGATCTTGATCTTGAATTGGTAGATGTAAATGGAAAATTAGATGAATATGACGCCATGGCTCGTTATATCTATGCTTCCAAGGGAACTGACTTTTTGATATCCGTAAATCAGTTAAAGGCATTATCATATAATCCATTCTCAGCCGCTTCAAACTTCACATTTGGCCTGGTAAGTATGTTTATTCATGCAAGCGGAAGAGTAGATTATGATATGGCCACCGCTCGTCGTGCAATAGGATTAATGTCAAATTCAATGGCTAAATATTATAGCTTTGGAACATACGAAAACTCAGAAGCAAAGAAGATACTGGCTCTTATGGATCGTATGGGTATAATAGGTGAAGTAGTGGATAGCCAGATTGGTGGTACAAATATGAGGGATAGATCAAAAGGATGGAAGAGTGCTCTCGCTCCTTTCAACTGGCAGAAATCTGGTGACTTCTTTACCAAAGGCACTGTAATGGTAGCAATGATGTTGAAGAAACAAGTTGATGTAGAAGAAAACGGTGAAAAGAAAACAATATCACTATGGGAAGCTATGGATACTAACGGACAATGGAATGAAGCTAAATATGGAGTACGTCCTGAATGGCTTTCAGATGAAGCTGCAGAGCAAACTGAATTGAATAATTATCGTGAAAGAATAAGAAAGGTGGGTACTCTTGTATTTGGTAACCAGGATAAGAATGCCCCACTATTAGCTCGTAAGAATATGTGGATGAGATTAATAGGTCAGTTTAGAATGAGTTGGTTACCAGAAGGTATTGCTACCCGCTTTATGGATGAAAGATTTGATGCTGAATTAGGAAGAAGTGTAAAGGGTAGATTTAAAAGCTATACTGATGTAGGAATATTTACCTCTGCTGGTGTACTTGTAAAGCAACTCTTAACGCAATTACCAGGTGTAAAAATAGATCCGTTCCATGGAGTAGTTGATGCAAAAGGAGATCCTATATCTGAATTGGATATAGAGAATCTACGTAAAAACTTTGCGGGATTAGCCTGGACAGTATTATTTGCTACAGCTATACTTATGATGAGAGGTATATACGATGATGATAAGAAGAGAGGTAAGAAGAAAACTCTTTCTGCAATGCAAAGACAATTGCTTATCAATATGCTTATCCGTAATCATCAGGATTTAATGATGTATGCCGGCCCATCCACATTGGATACAGTAACTGGTAATTTATTACCAGCAACTGCAGTAGTAACTGATGCCTGGAAAGCATTAAAAGCAACTACCCATTATATGCTTGGAGATACCAGCAAAGAAAAAGATCCATTTGATAAGTGGATTATGAAAGTAACCAGGGCATTCCCGGTACTTAATCTTTATCCAAAGACCAAATATATGCTGAAGAGAGATTTGGATGCGATCTCAAAATAATGTATAACTTTACTCAAATTGTAAGCTATGAGTTTCCAACCTATAATTAATATAACTAATATACCTCGGGCAGCTACCAGTTTTGTCTTTACAGATATTACTGGTAGTTTTCCTACAAATCCCACTGGATATGGCGCTACTAATGCTCCGGCAAACCAGGCAGCTATTACCTCAGTATGGGGAGAGGGTCAATTATATGGAGGGGAACCCGTAAAAGGAACTGCAGTATCTGGCACTCTGGGTACTTCAATTACAGTTCCCGTATCTCTGGCTGATGGAGTTCAATGGTTAAGAGCCCTATATGGTGAGAGCATCTCTTTTCTTTTCACAGTTTCTGCAGATCGTCTTACTCTGACAACATCTGATGTATTGCTAAGTTCTAAAATGAGCAATGTAGTAGCATTAGCTATCTCGAATCTGGATTACCCAGTGAGAATACTATCTGTAGGAACAACAACTATATTATTAGCTGAACCTTTACCGGGAACTCTATCAGTATATAGTACTATTACGCGTTACTGGCAAGCAGAAGTTAGAACGCTAATATTAAATTGTGCGGAAAGCTTAATAGGTAATCAGATATCTAAGTTACCATCACGTAGAGTAGATTGCGAGAACGGATGGAAAATATTAGATAAAGTGTTACTAAAATTGAATGCAGAATATGCTTTCAACTGTGGTAACTTTTCTGAAGCACATGCATCTGCTCAAATGATTTGTGGAACAACTAATTACTCACTAACTAATTGTACAACCTGTGGTTAATTATTATCAAGTTATTGGCCCTGCTCTTTACTATACATTAGGAGATATAGATAGTGCAGAGATTACCAAAGTATTAGATAAAGGACAAGCAGTACTAGGTAAATTAGCTTTAGAAGCTGGTTATAGTAGTTTGTATAGTATGCGTGACTGCAAACAGTGTGAAAGAATGTTACTATACTTAAAACTATATGCTATTGAAAGTTGGGATAACACAGACAATGCATTAAATTTTTTCACCGTAGATCAAATGAAGGAACTACTGAATTCAGTAGAGCAATTATTTGGCTTATGCAATTAATGAATTATGATACGTACTCCTGTAAATACTGCTATTTGTCTGGGTTCCAGTGGAAGTTACTGTATCTCAGAATTTGTACTTCCGCAAATAGATTTGGATAATAGTTTAACTACTATAGTATCTGGTAATGGTAATATTTTCACTCCATTCAAAGTAGAAGTGAAAATAGATAATACTGCCGGTAACGCCCTATCAGTAACAGGTCTAGGCTTGTATGTAAGTGCTACCAGTTCTGATATCATTGATGGTACATATACAACTACCGGTGATGGATTTACTGCTCAATTTAGTTGGTTACATGGATTAGGATTTAATCCAACAGCTACGGGATTTATAATTGATCCAATAAGTGCTGCTGCTCAGGGTATATACAGCAAAAGTGCAGACTCTTTAAGATTTTATGTGAACTATGATGTATGCCCTGTAGGTACATTGACTTATAACACAACTGTAAAATTACCATAATGGCAAAGAATTTCGCTACAAAAACCTTCGATACAATCGCAGAAGCAATAGCCCAGGCAGGGGTACCAGGTACAGCCTCTAAAGTCACAGTACTTGGATGGAGTACTCCCGGAGATGGAGGTGGTAGTGATTTATATTGGGACAATACATCTACAGAAACGCCTAACAATGGTACTATTTTCGCAGTACCTGGAGTATCCACAGGTAGATTCAAACGTAATGTACCTCCTACTGGTATACCTGCAGCTTTCTTCAATATAAAAGGGGATGGAACAGATCAGGCTAGTAAAATAAATACTATGCTCTCTGTATTACCATCAGGATCGGTAATAACATTAGAAGCAAATACTAGTTATGTAGTTGCTTCTATGCTCTCTATTACAAAACCCGTTACTATAATAGGAAATCAAAGTACCCTTAATTTCAACTTTACTTCTACATCTGCTATTAATATACAATCATCTAATGTTAAATTAGATTTATTGAATTTAACCGGGTCTTCTGGGACTACTTATATTAGTACCTCGCATGGTATACTTATAACTGGCTCTACTACCTCTTCTTACTTTGATAACATAAGTATTACCAGATGTACAATTAAAAACTTTTCCTCTACAGCTATTCGATTCCGATATGTACGAAACTTCTCTATTTCACAATGTAACATCAGTAATATACCTTATGCTGGTATGCTACTACTATCTTGTGAAGATGGCCATATCTCTGATAATAATATAAAGAATATACATGGTACTGCTGCTCCTAGTGGTGGTAATGCTTATGGTATTGCTTTAACCAAGGATAACTTGGCAATAGGAGATTCTGTATGTAAAAGAATTACAGTAATTGGTAACAATGTAAACTACGTCCCTACTTGGGAAGGATTGGATACCCATGGAGCTGAAAATTGTACTTTCATTGGTAATACAGTAGTTGATTGTCTACGTGGAATATCTATTGTAGATGCTGATGGGCCAGAACCAGTATCACCAAAAAATGTAACTGCTACTGGTAATATAGTTGATAGTTTAGGTTTACCTGATGACGCTAATCGTTATTCAATCTACTTTACTGGCTCAGACTCTCCCGTAATATATGCAACCGGATCTATTACCGGAAACTCTTTACGTGGCGGTGGTATTTATTTAAGAACTACAAAATCCCTAGTAGTTTCTAGTAATAATATATATCGACCATTGAATGGAGGTATTTATATGTTACGTAATAATACTTGGGCAAATATCACCGGTAATATAATAGAGGATGTATTTGCAGAGGGTAGTATAAATACCGCTGCAATATTAATGACTTCTTCAGATAGTAATAGTGCATATATATCTGGTAATAGTTTAGTAAGAGGAGATAAAACTGTATCTAGTGGTACAATTAATGCCTATGGATTTAGATCCAATAGTATAACAAATAATAGAGCAGTATTTGGTAAGAATGATTTTTCCAGGGCTGCAACAGCGCAATATGTTAATCATCTGGATCCAGCTACATTTACAGATCTAGTTGCTACTCCAGAAGGTGCTATAATATCACCTCCAGGCAGCACTGCAGAATATCCGGCTACTGGAACAGTATACACTAAAGTAACTGGTACTAGTAATACAGGCTGGAAAGCAAATCTTGCAGGTTCTACATTACAAGGTATAACTACTAATGGCAATAAAACTCTTGATGCACTCGAAATAGACTATGATGCTGCTACTAACGGATTAAAACATATAAGTAACCCAAAAGGAGCATTCTATAATTCTAATACCGCTGTTACGGGAGTTATAAAGATTACAATGCCTTTTGGCTTCAATAATACGATGATGATACCTCGCATCAGAGTATTTAGTTATTCTGGAACTACACTGGGTTATCATTCTACTGTACAATTGTCAGGATGGAATGTTGCTTCAGCTATTTCCTGGAGAGGTTACTCTGCATCAGTCATAGGTAATAATGCATTTGGAAGTCTGGTTAGATTAGCTAATGATGGTACAAAGGCTTGTATACTCTTAGGAGATGTAACTACTGTATGGAATAATCCAAAGGTGTATGTTGAAGACATAATGACATCTAATGCTGGTAACAATGCTGCATGGGATACTGGGTGGACTACTTCACTGGAAACAGATATTAGTTCTTATACATTGCTCACTACACCCATAACGCTAACTGTAACTGAAACTCCGATTCCTGTTTCACAAAAAGCAGTAGCATCGGGAATAGCTAGTTTGGATGCAAATACAATGCTGTTACCTTCCCAAAATGGGAAATTTAATATACAAAGTAAAACAGCTAGTTATACTATTACTGGTACTGATTGGGGTATTATAATGAATAATATTGCTGCAGCAATTATTACTTTACCGTCAGCAGCGTCTGCTATAAATAGGACATACTGGATAAAGAAAGGATTAAATAATGCATTTACTGTTACCATTACAGCTGGAGAACAAGGAACTAATATCGTTTTAAGTAATCAAAATGATAGTGTACTTATACAATCAGATGGCACTAATTATTATGTAGTAGCCAGAAAATTAGCGGCTAGCAGTACTCCTACATTAACTGATGTCACAACTGCCGGTAATACTACCACTAATATAGTAAATGTGGGTTCTCTTGGGGTAGCTAATACCAGTGTATTAGGCGGAAGAGTAATTCATAAAGTCAGTTTAATAACAGTAGCAGGAGCAGTATCAGCAAGTGATCATACTGTAATGGTAAGTAATACTGCAGATATAGTACTTACTTTGCCTACAGCTACTACAACAGATGGTATAGAGTACTATTTTAAAAAGATAAGTAATAATGCTAATACTATAACGCTTACTCCTTTTGGATCTGAACTAATAGAAGGAGCAGGAACTAAAGTAATATCTACTTATTTAGATCATATTAGAATTACATCTTACTCTAATAACTGGTATATAGTATAAAAGCTGTATAGATCATTTGGTTAGATCAAGCGTGCATGGTATCTTTATCATTGCACGTTTTTACTTACTCCTAAAACCCGGATACAAAATGGCCGCTAAAATAGAAATACCCGTACCGTGGAATACTTGGACAAGGTTGGGGATAGTAGGCATACTACTTGGTATAATAGGTATGCAGCAAGTATGGCTTTCTAACGCAAATAAAAGGATAGATAAGTTACAGGATCAAACTAACGTATGGGCAGGAAAATTTATAGATAAAGCAGTACAGGAAGAAAAGCAGGAAAAGTTTGATCCAAAAGTGGCCGAATTTAAAAATACAGCTGATAGTCTTAAAACCATAATAGCACAACCATGACCATTCAATACTTATATGGATTGCTTATCATAGGCATGTTGTCCATAACTACACTACTTACCGGCTCAGCTTCCAGTGCTGATAAAATTAAACAGGATACAATCCAGGTTGTAGTTGATACTGTACCTCCTGAAGGTATAGATACAATGATGCTCAAGCGTTTAGTGAAAGAGAAAGTAAGTGCAATGATCGAGGAGCAAGTGAATAAAATAGATAGTATCAAGGATAATCTTCTTGATAGTGCGACTGAAGTTCAAAAGTCTCTTCCACCAATAAGAATTAAACATTGGAAACGACACGTAGATATTGAGAAAAGACCGCATATAAATAAGGATAAAAGTATAAATATCAGAATTTATAAATGGACCTGGTGGTACTGGATTCAAAAACGTGGAACTTATAGAGATACTGCCTGGGATAAGGTACAGATCCAAAGAATTCAGTAGATTTGTATTATGGATAAGTTGACAGATATCGCCCATGGATGGACTGAATTCATAAAAGGTCGTCCTTATACTAGAGAATTAATGAATAAGCGCCTGGCAATATGTGATACATGCCCCAATAAAAGACAGATGACAGGTGCCGGCAAGATAATAGTTCAGTTAATAAATGATAAAGCCAACACTTTTAAATGTGGTGAATGTGGATGTCCTCTATCTGCATTATGTGCTAATCCCTCTTCTAAATGTAAATTAGGTAAGTGGCTTCCTGCAGGAGAAGAATCTTACTACTAAAATCACAACATGAAAAATCCAGGTATAATTGAAAGAATAGCTATTGTAGGGGCAACCCTATTGCTATGCCTCATTCTTTTTCACTTCTTTTATAAAAAGGCTCAGCGCAAAGAAGATACTATTATAAGAGAGATGCAATCTATAAAATTAGATAGTACGGATTATTGGAGAGATCGATATGATCGTGAACATGCAGAGAAGTTTATGGTAGAAGGTACACTTGATCAAATAAAGACTGTATGGGGTACTGAACTAAAGTCTAAAGCAACTGAATTAAATGTGAAAGAGAAGCATATCCGGAGTCTCATGATGTTTAATACTGAGCAAGGAATTTCTCTGGATAGTTTAATAGATAGATACGTAAGGGTGAATATTGATACTGTAAGAGGTGTAGCTGGCCAACCAAACAGGATTATTGCTAATTTACAATACACTCCAGGACTGAGAATATCTGTTAAGGATAGCCTTGGAATAGCCAATTATGTAAAGAAATCAGGATTCCTGAGATATAAAAAGCAGAATATGATCGATATTGTTTCCTATAATAATAGTCATATTAGTGGTATACAGAGTTTTAATATAAAGAACAGTGATCCAGTAGTAAAATTTCGCCCGGTTATATCCTTAATCTATACTAATAAAGAATTTGTACCAGCTATAGGTATCGGTGCTGAGTTTAAAATTTTGCACATTCCCATACTGCTTAGTGTATCTAAGGGATTGCAATGACCGTGCATAGGCCGGAAGCAAAAAAGAAGGGACAGCCGTTAAGCTATCCCTTTTTCATTAGACTATCTGATTTTTCATAGAACTCGTCTAATGTCATAAATGCTCTTTTATCTGGTTTGCTGAGTAGTTCATCCGAAGCATCCAGTCGAATATCACCTATCTCTCTTTCCCACATCTCTTTTAATTCTCTATCCTTATTCAATCCCTGGAAATAATGGAAGTCGGCATTTGGTGTACGGTAGCGGCTGATATATTCTTTAGCCAACCCACTCATTCTACTAAAATTGCCGGACATAAAATATTCCACATCTTTCTGCCATTTAATTAAGCTATAGGATATTTTGTAGTGATCTTTACCTTTATATATAAAAGACCAATTTGGATGTAGATTTAATACCCTCCGTGACAAGAGTGTTAAATCCACTACCACTACAAATATGTATTTTCCATTAGGTTCTAAATAAGTGTTTATGAGATTAGAAGACAGGAAGCTAAACTTATTCAGTTTCAACAATGGAAGAATTAAGTGGTTAGATAAATTTTCATTTCTTAATTCTTCTATAAATCGTTGTGACATACGCCTTCGGTTTAGCGTGTATTACCAGCCAAGAGCATCTAGTTTTATATCTTTATGATTTAATTCAGCTGCATCAAATTCTATATAACGATCCGCAATATCCTGCTTTAATACTTCTACATAATTATTGTAGAGAGGATGAGCAATACATAGTAATCGTACAGCTACCATTGTTTGATGGTAAACATTTGGTCCAAGTGTTTCTCCAAAAGCTTTCACATAAGATGTTTTCACACTCATAAGATAAGTCATCGAAGAATCATTAGCATCCAATATCTTCCTTGCCTTTACTTCTCCTATGCCAGGAAGACCCAGAATATTATCTGTCTTGTCTCCCATCAGAAGTTGTACACATAGATTATAAAATGCCTGATCATCACTTACTTCAAGATGTTCATTTTTCTTGTAATCATAGTGTTTACCTGGTATTTGTCGCATATCCTTGTCAGGACTGCATACAGTATATTCTATAGCATGTGATTTATATAGTTCAGCAAATGCACAAACAGCATCATCTGCTTCCATATCAATAGCCATATAAAATTTCCACTTATCACTAAGTCTTAGTTTTACTATACGTTCTATATCCTGGAATCTTTCATCCTTTGCCAGGCGCTGCCCTTTATATGGAGCTACATTATATTCCCGGTAACGAAAGTTAGTTGAAGGGGATAATACACCAATATAACCGGTAGCATTAGTATTATGAAGAATCATTGTAACTATGCTATCCGCAGACTCTATGATTTCTTTTTCACTATACCCTTCTTTGAAGTTAGGAGAAAAAGCTATAATGTAGATGATTGCATCTGCATCAATAAGTGATACCATGTTCGTTAAGTTTATCCTCCATGCGTTTAAGTTTATCTGCCATTGACATGAAGTCATCATATGGCAGTATAGCATATCTTCCTACTGTCTCGAATACTTCCTCGTGCCCACCTGTTTTTCTTTCACGTAATACCTTCCTAGTATATTTATGAAGAATAACATTATAAACTCCAGGTACACAAGACATGCCGGGTACTGCTATCTTTTTGTTTTCACCGGTACGTTTAATCTTTACAGTCTTTGCACCTCCACGAAATATCTTGTCATAATTAATTATGGCACAGGAATTCTTTGACTGTACATTGTAAGGTAGTCTTCCATTGACTCTCTCATCCTTATTGATTAAATCAATCTTTTGACCGTCCCTGGATTTACTTTCACCTCTACTAGTTACTACATGAGGATATCCGACTTTATGAAAGTCATCTCTGTTTTCTCTTTCCCAGTCTCCACCTACACGAGCATTACGTTTATTGCCTCTTTTTTTTAAGGGTAATTCAGTAATACTAGCTGTAATGATGCAGTCCTTAAATGATTGCGGTATTTGTTTCTGTTTTCCCATGTACTAAAGTTAAGAAAGCCCCAGGAGAAATCCCAGGGCTGTTTTCATTAACCAACCATTAAAAGCTATTTAGAGAGTGCGATCTTTTCGTCTAATAATTTATGTGCTTCTTCAGCATCCATTTTGGCCTTTTCAATAGCTTCCTGCACCATAACAGCATATTCAGCATCATTGAGTTCAGCATACTTACTGGAATGATAAATATTCTTATTTACAGATTCAAAGGTAGAATGTACAAAGTAACGACGTACACGCATTGCGCCATCATTACCAGTGCCTAAACCAACAATTGCACCAATATCCATGGGATCTACTAATACATTATGGGTAACGCGATCCTGTCCATTCTGGTACCCTTGTATGTACTTTAATCCGCCAACGTGTAATCCAGGTTGACCAGAAGTATAATCACGAGTATCTACTTTATTCCAGCTATCCAGAACATGACTGTGACCAACACGAATGAAGTGACCTAATTTTGCATCAGGAGAAGTTTCATCCATTCCATAAGGAATACACAGGAATGCATCATAGGTCTGACCCATAATAGCTGGCTCAAATAAGCGATCTTCAGCAAATTCAGGTACTAAAACGGTAACTTCGCCGGTATCAGCATCTATTGTTTTAGCATACCGGGAAACCTGTTTAACAGTTTCGCCGTCATCATCGAATTTGAATTTCTTAGTGATTTCTCTGCTCACTTTGTAGCATACTAATAATCCTTCCTGGGTAATAGCTACTTGTGTAGTTGTTGCACGTTCATATGCAATTTCTTCGCTTACACCATTCTTCATTAATTCCCTTGCTAAGTCCCTCTGAATATATGGAGCACTGATATAATTAATAAAGAATTCAGCTTTACTAGCAGAAAAATGAGGATTACGCAGAAAACGTACCCAACACTTTATCAATGGAGTAATGTCGATGTTCTTCTCTACAGATTGAAGTACACGATCAACTAATTCCTGTGGAAGAGGAATAGAGGACAATGTATCATTGTACTTAAGGTAGTACTTATTATTGTGCTTATTTACAAACAAATATGGAGAAGCTGTCTCCACTATTTCTTTGTAACTCTCTACAGTAAGAGGGCTAAATTCTTCTACTATAGCCTTAAGTTCTGCTGTAGTAGTAACCTGCCCTGCTTTCTTCTGCAGATCCATCATAGTGTTATACTTCTGTTCATCATAAGTAACACTAAATGGTTTACCATTTACTGATCCTGAAATCAGATTTTCGATGCGATTTACAATTATCATTTATATTGGTTTAATTGTTCAATTAGTTCTTTTACTTCTACTTCCTTGGTGGCTATTCGATCACAAAGATCGGCAATAGTTTCATTAAATGGAATCTCTCCCATCTTGTCCAGCAAATTCAAGTGGTTCTGGAGCCGATAAATATACTCTATCGTTCTGATTAGGCGTTTGCACTTCGATATTATTTGTTTGTGTTCCATAATCAAGTACTCCTTTAGATTCTAAATACAGTTTTATTTCATGTTCTATATGAGGTAAAACAGGTATTTTAGGCATGCGTACTGTAGTAGGAGAATAATTCCATTCATATTCAACAAGCCCGGTAAGTCGTGGCATCCAATTAAGAAGATCTCCAACAGCATTACCGTATTCTAATACATCGCTAAGAATGTCTACAATTTCAGGTTCTACAGCCATACCATTTTGTAATTGATTATTACCAAATAGATCTTCAGCCAATGCAGCAATAGTTGCTTTATCTTCCGAATTGTCCATTACGAATTTCTGAAACTTATAGACATTATCCAAATGGGATATAAGATCATTATAAGTTCCCTTGTTCAAACCATAGTAATTATTACCAGATTGTTCTTTGATTTCATTATAATGAGTTGCTATATATTGCTTTAGTTTTTCATACTTATCTGCATACTCAGTATTGAATTGCTCATAATTATATAAGAAAGCTACTTTATGTAAACTTTCTTTAATTAGACGAGCTGTATTCCATTTTACTAATAAGTTACTCATTGAAATTGTATGGTTGCGGATTGAGATAAAAAATTCCTGGATGTGTTTGAAATCACGTACATACTTTACATTAGCCTGAGCTACTTTGACTAATTTGATTTCTCTATTATCGAAGAAGTGTTGGCAATTATATGCTGCAGTCTCTGCCTGATAAATAGTACTTATATCTATAAGAGTAGAAATACCAAAATTAGAATACAATTTTTCTTTATTAAGTCGATACCATTTCTTATCAGTCCATCCTTCTATTTTCTTTGTTTCAGACCCATTTCTAACAGTGTAAAAATTAACTGTACTAGCTACAGTACGTACTGCATGATTCACCATATCATTTCTGAAATTGCGATCACGAGTAATAGCAGCAACTAAATGTATTACCTCATCATCAGCTTCAGTACCATAATAGATTTCTTCTTCTTCCCAATTATTGATTTCTGAAATCTTTTGTTCAAGTTTTTGTGAAACAGAAAGTCGTTCCTCATGATAGGTTTTTGTGTAAGGATATCCATTCTCATCTTTTTCCTCAGTAGTCCAGGTATGCATTTGTGCTCTACCCAATAGCCTGGGCGTATAGATAATTATTTTCCCTTCTGACTTTCTTCTTTCTGCTGCAGTTATTGTAGTAACCTTAGCCTCTACTTTTTCTTCTTCAGTTTTCTTTTCCTCTTCTTTTTCTACCTCATCCAGATCAGTTGCTTTAAAATCTTCAGGTACTTCAACCTTAGTATAATCCATTACACCTTCACTAGCTACCATTAAATCATACAATACCGTAGGACTTACACCACTTTCTTTTGCCAGATATTCTTCTCTTTTTGCAATCTCTTCTTCACTAAAATTAGCAGATCGCATATGCTCAATAGTAGTTGGCTCATGTATGGTAATAAAACCATTTTCTCCAAGTTCTTTAAGTAAGAATTTATCTCTACGATTATTATATGACTCTCCTCTTGGAATATAAAATACAGGACTACCTATATAACTACCAATACTCTTAACACTGCCCCTATCTACTACTATAACTTGTTTGTTTTGTCGAAGTGTTTGTCTAAGGCATACGAATCTTACAGTGAGTGCATCAAAAATACCCATTGGAGTAAATTTGATACGTGGATCAGGAAGATATTTTGGTTGTATAGTATTGATATCAACGATCCTAGACAATCGACTAATTACATCATTACCATTATGTGAATAACGTGTACCGATACTAAAGCAAGTTTTTACCCATTTCCAGAAATCAGTCTCTTTCAATTCTTCCTGGATAGCTTTGGAAGCTATTTCCTGAACATCAAGGAATCTTTGATTGACCATCATCTTTGTCTTTTCACTCCATATAACACTCTCACGTGATGGAGTTACTTCGATATCTTCCGGTGCTACTTTAATACCAATATTTCCAGTACGATCTTGTAATTCTAATTCCTCCCAATTGATGTAACCATAATTAACTCCATTGAGAAGTAGATGGGGTTTAGTATAGTAATTATTATCAGAGAGAATAATGTACTCATCTTCATAGAGGATTTTTGCACGGTAATTTTCTTCATGAGTAATACCATCTTCATCTGTTATCAGGAATTGTATACCGCTAAAGTATAATAATTGACTACGAACAGCATCTAAGTATTGTTTCTTATGATGTTTTTTAGCGCCAATAGTAATAGTAACCCCATTTTTGGCCTCAGTCTCTTCGTAGTATACCTTGTATTCATGGTCAGTGCCCAAAGCAAAAATGATAGCATTATTTTCGTTGCCAGATTCAAGATTGTACTGGGGAATAATGCTATCATAAGAATGAGCATAGATATTAAACCTATAGCGTTTACCATTATGTACACTTTCAATTGTATAATAATCTACTCCTACAGAGAGTGGGCTTTTAGCACCAATACCCCATTTACCTAATGGTAATTTGGATAAACGTTTAGTACTATAACCCATCTCAAAGTAACCCTCTAATCTACGATCACCTAATCCTACTCCACTATCGGATATTACTACTTTATCAGCAGCAGTTGAGCCGCCAGAAATGTAGTGGATAATTACTGTATCATTATTACTAAGGCAATCGAGAGAGTAGTAAGTAGGATCAAAATGAGAATCAGTATATTGTTCTCCTTCTCGTTCAACGAAGAAATCTTCCACTTTAGCAGTTCCGGATAAGATTTGTTTTGCAACATTTTTCTCTCTGATGGAGTCAACTGCATTTGAAGCAATCTCACGAATGGTAGATTGAACCGGATAAATATACTGATATCTTTGAAGGGTATCAAGTACCATCCCCATGGCTCCTGCGTTAATGGTCTTTGCCTGACCGGCCCCCATTTGTCTGACTTGTTCATTGTGTATTGCCATTATATAATTTTAAAAATTGTCGATTACTTTACCCCCAAATATACTAGCATAGGTTTGTGCTATATCATAACTAAATGGTTGACTACGTTTACCATCAGGGTAAATTACACGGAACTTTCCGTATAGACGATTAGCTTCTAAACTTTCATAGAAAAACAACTTATAGTATTGTCTTCTTAACCATCTTAGCATAATATTAATGGTTTTATTACTATTCTTTTGATTCAAATATTCTATTAAATGTTTCAGGATCGTAAGTATTAATTACTCCATTCTCGTCTACTATATACCAAGCTTCACGAGCAAATAATTGTTCTCCAAATAATTGTTCTCCATTGGCACGAGTAATCATAATAAGTTTATTACCACGATATGATGCTGTTGGACCTACCCAATCTAGTACCCAATCCAAATCTTCCATTTTGCCAGTCCAGCGTATTGCCTCGAATTCGGGCCTATGCTTCTTCTTATATTTTTTCACTTCCATAAGGTAATATTTTAGTGGAATGTATTACATGTTGGACATTTAATGCCTATAAATGTTTTTACTGCTAAGTTTTTAAACCTATCTATATTATGCTTTTCAACTTGTATAACTCCAATTTTCTTAGAAGCTGTAGTCATTAACACGCACCAGTCTTCTTCTTCAAATTCGGCTCCCTCCTTAACCCATATAGCAGTAAGAGATATTGGTCCTATTATTTTTATAGATTCATTCCTATATGAATTCTCATGATAACCAAATTTATAGAATCCATTTCTAGGGGAATAGGCATTATCATTAAATTGTACATCTCTGGAACAGAGGAAGAGTTTAACTTTCGTACATAATTCCCCTTCGTTCTGTTTACATGATGATTCAGCTTCGTGGATAGATGGTTCGGGATGATATAAATCTATAACTAAATCTCCATCTTCGTAACCTCCTTCCACAGGTAGATATTTAGCAAAGTATTTCATGATTTAAGTATTTTTAAACATTCAGTTAATGTTTCTACGCTACAAGTGTAACGATACAAGCCATCAGATCTTCCCAGTATAATTACTATTTCCTGTGCAGGTAATTTAGACATATCGATAGAGATATTATCACAGATACCATATACAATATCATAGCCAGGATAAGTGAAAGAACATAGCTTGCCTCTGTATCTTTCAGTAAGAGTTTTCTCAAACTCAGATAAGCTGAGCTTTTTATATGGCAATCTCATACAATATTTTTATAGTTTACTTTTTATCCAATCTGTAATTACGCAATAAAATATACCAATAAAGAAATCACATGTAATTATACCTGTTATGAGAATAAGAATAAAGCATATAGAAACTAGAGAGTCTACTATATTCATTTTTGTTGTTTTAAAAGTTGAGTGCCTCGGTACAAATTATTTTGTACACTTTGTCTGCCTCTATTTGTTCTCTGTGCAATGATAGGAGCAGGTACGCCAGCAATGTAATGAAGATAAATATCTCTCGCTACTCCAGGTGTAAGAGTGCATACTTTACATAAGATATTGAATGCAGGTGTTTCATCATAAACTGTATATTCGCATTCTATACTAGCAGGTATATCTTCTATATATTTTACTCTTTTTCTACCCGCACTTCTAAGATAAGAATAACAGCATAATTTAACAGCTCTATATAAATATGCCTTGTAATTTTCTACCTTTGGATTCTTTTTCCAGATAGATATAAATACATCATCAACTATTTCTTCTGCTAATTGCCTGTCATTAGTTATATGGTTAGCAAAGGAAAGGAGATCATTCTTATAACTAGAATATAATTGTTCTAGGTTCATACAAATGGATTTATAAGTTAAAAACTACCCTATATCCATACTATTGTTCTTATTATTTTGGTAGTGTTTCTTTAATGAATTCGTAATAAGTATTCTGCTTTTCTCTGATTGCTTTAACTCTATCATGTATTGTTACTACTTTCTTTTGGAAGTATTCATCGTATACCCCTAATTCAGTAAGTTTATTTTCTATACCGTCTGCAACGGCAACAAGAGTACACAATGCTGTTTCGCTATCATGCATCATGTCTAAACATTTCTTAAATATTGGATTGTTGCTATTCATGCCGCTTGTATATTAATATGGTATTGTAATTTCGTATTCATCTGGATTTTCATTCAAAGAAGTTATTCTCTGCTGATCCTCGAAAATAAGCTGTACTTCATTTTGCCCTATCACGCTGATGCCTTTTAAATCAAAATATTCATTAGGTAAACTTAGCTTTAGTTCCCAGTCAAGTGGTATACCTATTGAATTACATTTATCAATTAATTGCTGTATTGTCATGCTGCTTGTGTTATTGTATAAAGCATTTGTGAGCATTCATTGTATCCATGATTATCACAAAAATCAGAGACATCTTTATCTTTCTCTGTTATCCGTGGTACATAGATTTTGTCAAATTCATAGAGTGCTCCATTATGCTTCATATCGTTATCAAATAAAACTAAGATTCTCTTATAAGATCGCTTTAATTTAGCGATACATTCTGGTGGTAGCATAATATTTTCGCTACGTGGGGATACTGCTTCATATCCAAATGATCTCAGGCACATTACATCCTTCATCGATTTGGTTATGATACACAGATCGCTGTTGTATCGTAGTTGCAAATATCCCAACACACAGAGTTCATCTAATCCACTTAGGAATTTAAACTTATATGCACCACTTGGGAAATATAATTGATACTTATCCCAAATACGATAAGCATATCCTAATCCTTTAGTATAATATGGTAATTTTTGATCTGGATATGTCCAGAATTGTTTAAATGCAGTTGCATTATAGTAGTCGAGTATCGGTTGATCTATATGGAAACGTTGCCAGAATGATTCATCTCTGACTTGCATAGGTCTTGAAGTGATAGCTATATCCGGCATATCTTTATAATGCCGATTCATCACCTCTTTTATTTTCACAACTTCCCCATCTGGATCTCCTCCTATCCCGAAATCAGCCATTATCTTGAACATGGCTTTCTTACGGCTTTGGTACTTAAATAAAATACTTACCAGATCGAATATATCTCCATGTAATCCTAACGCACCATCTTTCCACATGAATTCGTGGTGCCCTATTCCGTATTTTCTTTCGTAGATTCCAAAGGATGGTTTAATGTCGTCGTTGGCATTTTTTGATTCACGTATAGGGGATGAGTATGTGCCTCCGATAAGTATAGTATAATTTAGGTAATGACAATAGAGCGCGTACTCATCGACGCGCTCTAGTATCTCTTTCTCTGCATAGAGAAGGTATTCCCCTTGCATAGTATTGATTTAATTATCCAAATATCGTAGCTGCATTGGTAGTTCCGGCAGGTTTATCACCAGCTGGTTTCTTATCTGCGGCTTCAGAACGCTGAGATGGAGTACCATCATTCAGACCATCCTTGATTTCCTGTGGAGTGAATTTAACTTTACTGGCTTCAGCAGGTATATCCATTGGTTCCCAGAAAGGATTATCCTCTACATTCTTTTTACGGAAAGTAGCGAAATGTTTATCCTTATCCTGTCTTACCAGGAGTAAACGAAATAACAGTGTATCATCATTCAGGAAGGGAGTAATCTCTTCGATGAATACACGACATCTGTTTTTATGTACCTGGATAAATACTTCTTTCTTCAGAATTTCTGATTCGTAATTGTCCTTATTGATATCCAGTCCGGAAAATGATTCCTTACCAATACGAGTATAAGCATCACTGGTAGTATATCCTTTCAGCAAATGAATTAATACCTGTTGTCTTTCAGTTAATTCACGTTGCATAGCACCGGCTCTTTTCTCCTGGGTTACCGGATTACCTTTACTATCCTTTTCAAATGGCTCCATGGGAGCAAACAGCTTAACAGTTTTCTCGAAAGCAGAAGTATCAATTGCCTCACCAGATTGCATAGCTTCAAAAACATTCATTTTGGCTTCCGGAGTATTTTCTTTAAAAGTAATATCCAACACACCTTTATCATCCATAGTTACTGAAGACAGGTAAACATTCTGTGAGATTCCAACACCGATCATAATATATTAGTTTGAATTTTGAAAATGCGAATTTATGGGTATAGTGAAATAGAAAGAGTAGCCCCGTAGGGCTATCACTCCTTATCCACGAGGAATTGAATCATTACGATTCTCTTCTTCATTTTCCTGGTCTTCAGGTTTTTCATCAGAGGTTTCTTCTACACCAAGCGCAGAAGCAGGAGCAAACAGATAGATCTTAGCTTTTTCACGACGCTGCATATCAGCTTTACCTTTTTCTTCACCGCGTACGATTACTTTAGGTAAGAAGGTTACTTCCTTACTGAATGTTTCAACGATATTGAAATCTTCAAGTTTTTCAACTACCAGCAGATCAACATATTCTCTTTCAGCAGTCAGTTCAATACCATAGATCTCCTTTACTGCATCCAATAAAGTAGATTTACCGAAAGAATTAGCACCCTGTTCCATTACACTGTTCTTAGGTGTACCATCTTCTTCATTATAACCAACGCTGGAGAACAGATCAACTTTAGCCTGGTCTTTCTGTACAGGTGAAATAAAGAGAGTATCCCCATCAGCTTTGTAGCTAGGCCACCGGCGACTGTCTATAACATCGAATCCATTTCCGGGACCAGATACGTAGTAATATTCATTCTTAAACTTCTGATCTTCTTCAGTCTGACCCTCCTTTAATGGAAGAGCAACTTTTGTAATCGTAGCAATTTTGTATTCAAGATCGAATTGATCTACCAGTGCCTGACTAGGGAATACACTACCATCTTTCCACAGGCGAATAGCCAGGGATGTAGGATTAGGATTCCATTGTTTGCTACGACCACCAGCGGCTCTTGGCTTAACTGATACTTCTTCTAACTTAGCATTCTTTAAAAATTGTAATGCGCTCATAATGTAATTTTGTACGTTTTTTAAAATAGGAGGGTTTCATTTAGATTTGTAACGTCACGGTGATAGTAATTATACTTCGTCGGGTACTACCAGATCCGGTTCTTCAATATATATTTTAGTCCAATCAAACGGAATACGCAGTCCGGCCAGTCTCGGAAACCTGGAACCCATAGTTGCATTCTCATTCGTTTCAAAGGACACCATTAATTCTTTTTTAGTATTACGGTACATATATCCAATAGCATCTGCTTTTGCACATACCATTGAACTCAACTTGCCCGTTAGAGAAATATCAGTAGATGATACATTAACGCCACCTTTATCAAGGAGCTTTTCTTTAATGTGAGTAATGAGAATAATGTATTTACATACTCTACTCATCATTTCTATCATCTCTAACATTACTTTTCTGACATGGTAATATCCGGCACCTTGGGGTAAGTCTAATACAGAATCACCTGTAAAGGTTTTTCCTATAGTACTTTCCTTATATCGAACAGTAGCTTCTATCTCACAATAATCTTCAAGTTTATCCAACGTATCAAGTGCGATAAATTTGTAGGGAAAAGTAACTGTTTGACCTTTAGATGCCTGATCCTGTCCAATAGCGATAATTTCATTATATAATGTTACTATACCCATACCTGTTATAGCACCACTTTTATCTCTAATAATTGGGCCGTGTATAGAGTTAATAGGAACACGTATACTTTCACTTGCTTCTGCTCCTTTCTCAGTATCTGCAATTAAACAACTATTGAGTCTTGAAACTTCCCTAGTCTTACCGACTTTTGGCATACCATAAAGTACAAGAATCTTTGGATTAATTTTAGTAGGTTTCATCCTACTCGTGGGCAAAATATCTGGCATAATTTTTCAATTTCAGTTGCTTGATTGTACCATGGTTGCATATCGCTATTCTTTGGATCAGATGGTAGATCATATACATATCCTGAGCAACCATCCAGGAACAATGGAAATATTTTATTTGATGGCCCATATCTATTTTTCAATAAATAATTGACTATCATACAATCTCCTAATCCTCCAAATTTGGATAGATTAAATCCATGAAAGTTATCTAAATGTGCAGCTGGTCTGATGTAACCAAATACAACATCTGCATCTCTGTATGTAGCTTTACTATCTCCAAAATCTAATCGACTAGGAGATAGTGAGGCTTCAGTTTTTTTGATCTGCATTGTTCTATTAGCTGTCATCATATCTGTAGAAAACTGTTGTATAGCGACGATAGTAGTACCAAATAAATTTCTTAATACAACTGCATACTTGGATAATTTATCCATTGTCCCTTTAGTATCCAGTCCTGTTTCGTGTGCGGCAAGTGCAAGGTGATCAATCATTAATATAGTGATTGCTCTATTATTCCTTGGTTTAAATCCTGTAATAAATCCTTTCTTTCCCTTCTTTTCATCTTCCTTTGAAACCGGTAACCGTTCTACCTTTCCTTCTTTTTCATAGTGAAAAGTAATGATGTCCTCAAAGATTCTGGTTGGATGTACCATGTGGTCTACAAAGATAATACATTCCATCATTTTTAACACCTGCTGATAAGCAAAAAGAATCATTTTATCATGTTCTTTTGTTACAGTCATACCTTCAATTCTTCCCATAATATAATCACTAGGGAGTCTTACCTTAAATTTAACAAAGACGTAGTAGCTGATCCATCTGGCAATCTTATCGGGTTTACCAATCTCAAAAGAACAATAGAACACTCTAAACGGTCTATTAAGACGGATGGATTCCTCGTATCCTTTAAGGATATATTTGAAATCAGAGATAGTTGTCTTTCCAACTCCTGAATCAGCTCCTTCCAGATAATATCGTGCGCGGTGGGTGCCATAGATATATTTATTTAAAGCAATTAAACCATTACCGAATCCAACATTGTGTCCCTTCAATCCTTCCTTGTACATATGGAGAAATTCATTGGATGGAAGATTTTCCCAATCACCCCATTGTTTCCATAAAGCTGGATCTATACCTTCCGGTGCTTCCTGCTCTAATGAAGACTGCCATTCTTTTTCACTCTCATCCAAAGGTAAAGTTGTTATGTTCTCCATTATCCAGTGTTTGTTTGATATGCTCTTTCAATTCGTTTTCACCAGTATCAGCAGCAGCTTTTAATTCCTCATACCCGGTAAGCCAGTCTCCCTGCAGAATGTAATTACTAATAGCCTTCTTATAACCTACACCACTTTTGTAATAGAGCATAGTACTCTTTACAAGGAGTTCATAATTATAACCTTTTGTTAGTATTTTACTAAACTCCTTAGCCGCATCAGTACTATATTTATTAGCAAAGTATGGACCAGTCTTAGTTTCTAAACGGGATGGTACTTTAGAATCTAGTATGAATCGTATAAACAAATCGCTATCAACTCCTGGTGATATAATTACTAATGCGTTGGGACTACCTGTATTAATAACTCCTCGCTGTGTAGCATGGTCTTCATGAAATTTCTTAGTAAAGACTAACTTACCATTAGTGGTTTTTATGTAACCATTATCTCTTAAAAACTCAATCACTTGGGTCAGGTCCATTTACTATAAATTTACAGTATGAGTAATATTGTTCAGCTTCTTCTATTTCTGCTAAATGTTGTGAAACAGTATTGCCGTCATTATAAACAATTGTACCATCTAAAAAAGCATCTTTAGTTTCATACTCTTTCACAACCTTTTGAGCCTCTTCTTCAGTGGGAATCCTACGTTTCATAGAGTATAAGTTTTAATCCTGCTTTGATTAAATCCACCGAATGCTGATTCATACCACTTTTCATCCGATGTATCTTCAGCTACTAATACTCCAACTAAACCCTTATGCCCCGGACGGAAACGAATAGTTCTACCTATGCGTTGTGTTACATCCAATTCATTGGAATTGAGTTGTACTATTAATATTTGCTCTAGGTCATCAATATTCTTTCCTTCATTCATAGATTTCACTACACCTAAGTAATTAATCTCTTTATTCTGGAAAGCTATGAGCTTACTATCATCTGTTTTTGAATGATAAGTTTGGCCGGGACAGAGAGCTTCTGCCTGCTCTATACTACCACAGAAAATAAGTGTGCGTTTACCATTCTTAAGTAGACCTTGCATTGCTTCTGCAGCAACACGTCTTTTAGTTGGTAGATTATTGATGAATTGTGTACGTTTACCCAGGTATGCAAACTTAGCTCCTTCTTTTTTCTGTATAACCATCTTCTGTATCATCTTCGTTAGGTACTTATAATATTCTAACTCAGTGCTCATAAATGGTTTGGTAACACTACCGGCTTTGATATTCTTAGTCTTAGCATCCAGTTTAAACTTGATTACTTTGACCTCAAAATCTGCTACCAACTCTAATTTAATAGCATCTTCCAATGATACCTTAAAACAGGTGGGGGCTACTGAGTTTATCAAAGCTACTTTGATTCCCGTTTCTTCGCTTTTCTCAGCTTTTGGCAATAAGGCAGTAAGTCCAAGAATATGGTATACTTTCTCTGTTTGGTGAAAAAAGCTGCTATTAAGTGTATAATGATGGATTTCATCCATTACCATTAAATCTACATCTTTAGGCGGCTTCAGCTTATGCAGAGAAGTATATAATACGAAGTTTACTTTTGGTAGTATGTCTTCATATCCCCATTTCCTGAACTCATCCGGCCAATCAACATCTCTTAATGTTTTAGTAGGCACAACCACATAAACTAACGAATCAAAGTCCCTTTTGAACTGATCCGCTATAGCAATTACGCCTATTTTTGTTTTACCGATACCTGTAGCTGCTTCAATAGTACCACGATGATTATTTTTCTCCCATGCAGTGATTGCAAAGTTTTGTACAAATCCTTTTCTATCGTTTGGTGAAAGAGGAAGTAGTTGTTGCATGGTTTCTTCTGTGAGCATTTCTATTGCCATGATATTATTTTATAACGAATAATTTCTTAGCAGATCGGGTAGCAGCTACATACTTAATACGGTTACGTTCTTCAAAGGACCAGTTCTCATCAATATCCCATTCCATACTAATAGCATAGTGATAGGTACTGCCTTGAGATTTATGAGCAGTGACACAGTAATTGTATTTAGTCCAGGCAAATCTTCTTTCCAGTGCATAGAATTGTTTCCACATTTCTTTACGTGCCCATTGATCAGTATGACGCTTAGCTACTTCTTCCAGATCCTTACGAATAGCCTTA
>Ga0157297_10000018_pt1 | contig 24610 bp, 36 predicted proteins | sample NitcycUS028104C2_FD_108380 | JGI IMG/M metagenome (GOLD analysis project Ga0157297, IMG submission 108380) | Soil microbial communities from Arlington Agricultural Research Station in Wisconsin, USA - Nitrogen cycling UWRJ-S028-104C-2 | ecosystem: Environmental > Terrestrial > Soil >...
AGCTACACCGGAGCGCTGAAGTACTTCTACCTGAAGTGGTTCCAGATCGCGACGGGCGACGATCCCGAGGCGTTCGAGCGCACCGACGCGCTCAACGAGTCGGGTGGTCGACGTGGCGTCGAGGCGCTGTCGGGTGGCGGCGACACTGGACGCACCGAAGTCCGACAGGCCGAGGGCCGACGCCAGCCCGAGCGGGGTGGCCGCCAGACCGAGACGACCATGGTGCAGATCTGAACCCTCGGCAACCTGTCGAGTGGCATGGGCCTCGGCCCGCGTGGAACCGCAGAGGAGATCGACAGGGTTCTCGGCACCCAACTCGCCGAGATGATCGACGAGATCGAGGGTGACGATGCCCAGCGCGCCGCGCTGGTCGAGTTCCTCAAGGGTCGACCCGGCACCGATACCGGCAAGGTGATCCACGCGGTCACAGAGCTGGCGGAGCGTGCGGCCCAGATCCGATCGGAGAGCGAGTTGGCCGCAGCCCAGACCGACTATGCCGGTGGCGAGGAGCAGAGCGAGGAGGAGCTTCTGGCGCAGGCGCGCGAGGAGCTGGATGGAGGGCTTGACGCGGCGGTGGAAGCTGATGCCGACACACAGGGCGTCACAGACGCCGAGAAGGATGGCAGCGGAAGCTGACTGCGAGCACGAGGATCTCCGGCCGCTGGTGCCGGTGGAACTCGTGATCGGTCGAGATGGTGCCTACCTCGTCATCGAGGTCTACTGCCGTGACTGCGGCGGCCGCGGCAAGGCCCACGACCACGACGTCACGGTCAACTACGAGGCTGAGAGTCGGTCGTGACCACGGCGGTCCCGTGGAACAAGCTGAGCAAGGAGCCGCTCCCTGACCCCTGTCAGTGTCGACACTGCGACGGGTCCTGCGAGCGGCGTGTCCTGAAGAAGTGGTTCCAGTGCAACTCATGCTCGAAGGGCTATCACGGCATCCCGTGTGAGTCCTTCGTCGAGAGCAGATGGCCTCACCTCGTCTTCGAGTGTGAGGAGTGCGGCCTGCTAGAGGCAGAGCATTGACGTGGCTAACTACTCCGACAGCACCCGCAAGGAGCAGGTGCTCGCCAAGCTGAAGGCCCACGCGGGGGAATGGGTCAACGGTGTCGACCTCGCCAACGAGCAGGTCGGCGGATCAGAGGGCCTCAAGAGGTTGCGCGAGCTGAAGCGCGAGGGCTGGCTGATCCAGATGAGGAAGAGTCCTGCTCAGGGCTCCGACCAGTTCCAGTACCGGCTCGCTGTCCAGCTTCGGACTGACGGGTCGCTGGCTTACTACGACCCGGCCCTCCACCCGGAGGACCGCCCAGAACAGAAGGAGGTCCAGAATGGCGGACCTACCCAGCCTGATCGCGATCGGAGCGATCATCGGAGCGGTCCTGATCCACAGCGCACTCAAAGCACGTGGATGGACCCCAACCCTGCGCGGAACGAGACCTCGATCCGCGACTGGAAGCCCGGAGCCAAGACCCGAACCCTCGAGCACGTCTTTTGGCTCGAGCGCAAGCAGCGGGTCATCGGTGCCATCGGTGACGCTGGCGACGGGTGGCTCTGGGGTGTCCTTCGCCCAGCGAGTAAGGCGAAAGGTCTTCGCGAGATGAGGCTCGGCAACGGCACGGCGCCGGACAAGACCTCGGCCATCGCGGCGGTCGAGCGGCGGATTCAAGAGCTCCGGGACACGGGGCTCCCCAAGGAGACACCATGAAGGCCGTACTGGGCCATTCGTGGCTGTCGTTGCTCTTTGCCTTCCTCGCTGGTTGGACCGGGGCGAGATTCGTCCTCGATGCTGGCGGTCCTGCCGCAGCCCTGATGACCGTGGGTCTCGGTGCCCTATCGATCTTCTGGTCGGCGATGGAGCATCGGTTCCTAGATGCTGGAGGCGCTTGAGGTGAGGGAGGCAGACCGCCCCCGTTCGGAGGGCGGGATGCTGTCGGCCTCGTTTGGATCGGTCGGCATCATGAATGCGAGCAGGCCCCGGTCTGCTATTACCCTATGGCTCGCATCGCCCCAGCTTGCGCTCGCAGGACGGGTTTCTCTAGGTCGGGGAGATCGGCGTCGTTCTACCGCCGCTCGGAAGTGCGTCCGAAGTACCGCTGGGAGCTTGCGCTCTGCCGGGGCTTTGAGGCGTGTGATAGGCTCTGTCCGCGAAGGTGCTGCACTCACCTCCTCGTCGGCCCCTGTTCCCGTCCCCGGGAGCAGGGGTCATTTCATGTATTGCAGGCGGCGGAGCCTACTCCCGCCTGACAAGTCCGCGCTAGGGGGTTCTGCACATCCGAGGTGCAGAAGTCGACTCGGGCGGTGGACAACCTGTGGCTAAGCGCCGTCCGCAGCTCCCGTGCATCTTCGCCAAGGGTGAGACGCGAGGAGCGATCGACGATCGTGTGAAGAGCATGTGGCAAGGATCCTTCGGGGTCGAGCGCCCGGTGCCCTTCGGCGACCTCCGGCTGAGCTTCAAGCGGTTCCACTGTGGGGCGATCAACCCCCACGGTGGCGAGTGCCCGTATGCGCCGCAGGAGTGCGCACGGGCCTTCCTGTCGAGCATCAAGGAGGTCTGCGACCAACATGCCATTCATGGAGTGGGGAACCCGCAGGGCTACTTCGTCCGCGTGGCTAAGTCGAGTGGAGCACGTCGCGCTGATGAAGCTGTTGGTCGCCGCGCTCAGGCGGCTATGATGCGCCGAACAAGTGTTCCACCTGAGAGTCCCCATGCAGCGGCATCCCATCCGGCGCCGACCGCGCCGCAACCGAACACTGGGCTTCGAGGAGTGGCAGAAGCTCCGCCTGCTGGTCGCGGTCCGGGACGAACAGGTCGTTCGGCGCTGGATGGCGAAGAACGGATACCAGCTCCCGCGAGCGAGTCAGGCCCTCCCGGCTTGCCCAGCCGTCGTGATGGACCCGTCTCAGTGGGGGACCTGCTGGGGTCCTTGGTCCCTCGACCACGTGAAGGACGACCCGATGATCGGCCAGAAGGCCCCGGATGACGAGGACCACCTCATCGCACTCTGCGCCGGTCACGACGAGCGCGGGGCCAAGGCAGGACACCAATGGAACACCGCCCACCGGGCGGAGGAGCGCAAGTATCTTCTCGATCGACGCCGCGAGCGAGCAGCTCGCGACTGACGCATGGGGCGCAGTGCGCCCAGTCGGAAAGTGGACACGTCTCGGCGGGCGCATCATGCACGCGCTGACAGGTATCCACAAAGTTATCCCCACTGTGGAAGCAAACACGGAGGACGGAGTGCTGACCACCGCAATCGTGCAGGAGTGCGCCTTCTGCCTATGGAGGGCGTGATGGACGACCGCATCTGGACCCTAGCCCTCGTCTGGGTCCTGTGGCAGGTCATCGGGATCGTGGACGCCCTCATCCACAAGATCTCTGAGACAATCGTCGACCGTGGCCTGAACTTCGGCTGCTCGCTGGCGCTGGTGTCGATTCCCATCGGGATCGTCGTCCAGATCGCCGCGGCATGGATCGACATGGTGCTCTGGAATCTGGCAGCACCAACCCTCGGCCTGCCTCAGATCGACCTCATCATGGCGCTCATCATCGGCTGGCTGATACGCAGCCTGTTCATGGGCATCACACCGCGCCGCGTGCGCGTGGTCGACCCGGTGCCGACGTGAGCTACGCGCAGGGCACCACTGTCCCGGTCGAGAAGACGCTGGAGGAGATCCGTCGTCTTCTGAAGCGGTACAACTGCGAGGGCTTCGGCCAGATCGAGCAGGGTGGCCGCATGGCGATCCAGTTCATCCTCGACGGGCTCCAGTACCGCTTCGTCGTCGACGAGCCGCTCCTCGAGGAGTGGCAGGAGGCGTACTACCAAGATCGCTACGCCAACACCAGCCTGTCCTCGACCGCGATTCGCAACCGCATGGCGCGCATGGACTGGCAGAAGGAGATCGACGCCGAGGTGCGTCGTCGCTGGCGAGCCCGCCTGCTGTGGTTGAAGGCCACGCTGGAGTTCGCCGAGTCGGATGGTCGCGACGTCATCCGGCAGGCGCTCCTGAGCCAGCTCGTGCTGCCCGGGGGCGGCACGATGGACGACTGGGCGGCCAAGGCTCTGCCCGAGGCGTACCAGCGAGGCGGAATGCCGCCCCTGCTGCCCGGATGAATCCGATCAACCGTGCGTACGAGCGACTCGTTGCCAGCGGTGGTGTCGGCATCACCGGGGAGCAATGGAGCCAGAGCGTCGGGGATGGTCGCTTCCGGGCCGTCGTGTCCGCTGGGGCGGTGCTGTGCCGGTTCTCAGGCTGCACCGAGCTGGCCTTCACTGAGTCCCGATTCGGCCCGGTTTGTGAGCGCCACGCTGGAGCCGTGACGCCATGACATACCGCGACTACGTCACCACTACCCACTACATCGAGGAGCTCGCCCGTCGCGGCAAGCGGCTCGATCGCACAGGCATCTTCATAGAGGACGCACTCATGGACCTACCCGACAGCGACGCCCAGAAGATCCTCGACACACTCCTCCTGAACGAGGAGTACCACGTGAAACGCGACGAGATGAACGCGGCCATCCACCGGGCGACCGGGACGGTGCGTTACTCGCCGATCACCAGCGAGACGATCGCCCAGCGCGAGCGCCTCCAGAAACTCATGCAGGAGCAGGGAGTACCGATGTGATGGCACCGACCGGCATCTATCTGGCGTCTGAGGGCAAGCTCCACCGCGGCTTCCGCGACGGCAACGCTCGCTTCACGAACGAGCAGTGCAACCTTGCCAAGGCCAACGAGGCAGGTAATCTCGAAGAGTGGCCCGAGGACGAGCCCGTGACGCTGCCCAACCTCGAGCCCTGCGAGCTCTGCTTCCCCACATAGGAGGATCCCATGTCGAGGTACACAGCCGTCATTCGCAAGTCGAGTGGCGAGACCTACAACACCACCGTCACCACCGATGGCGGTGCTTCGCGCGCTGAAGAGATCGCCCGCGAGATCGCCGCATCTGAGGATGGCGAGTTCGTGAGCATCGCCGAGGCCAGCGACGATACGGAGGCAGCGGAGGCATGACCGACGAGCCCAAGGTGGTCGAGGTCACCGAAGAGAGCCCTGTCGACGGGCTGCCCGGATCCAAGAAGATCGAGAAGAAGCTGGTCGAGGTCGTCATGAAGGGCGGCCCGCTGAGCCGCTCGCCCGACTTCACCATCGAGGTCGACGGCGCACCGCTGAAGAACGGGACCAAGGCCACGATCGTCGCCGATGTTGGTGACGCCGTCCGTCTCACGACGGAGCAGGTGCTCGTCTACGCCGACATCAGCGTGAAGGCCGCTTCGTGGAAGAAGGTCGCCGTCGCCGATGTCAGGCTCCGCACCGATGAGGACGCGGAGATGGTGAGGATCGAAGGCCACGGCGACACTGCTCTCGAAGCCCTGAAGGACGCGGTCCGGCAACTCGAGCCGCAGGCGTGAAGACCGGCTTCGCGCTCGGCTTCGTGGCCGGAGCCGTGTCGATGTGGGGTGTGATCCTGTGGCTCCTGAGCGACACGGAGGAGGGCATGTCCGACGTCACATTCACTGCCGATAACGGGAAGTCCGAGTACCGCTTCCGCGGTCGCTTGGTGGAGGCCCCCCATGCCTGACGCCCCCGACATTCCCGCCCCGCGGCCGCATGTGCTGGGCTGGGGCGAGTTCCTACCGCTTATCCTTCCGCCCGAGAAGCCCTGCCCGCTGTGCGGCGTCAAGGGCTCGCACAACATCATCACCCTCGGCGTCGACGAGACCCGAGCAATCCTGAAGGACATGCGTCCTCCCAACCCGTTCGAGAGCATTGAGGTACGACCATGAGTATCAGCCTGATTCTTCTGATCGCGGCGGGCGTCTGCTTCGTCCTCGAAGCGATCATCGCCGGTCGCTTCAACCTGAAGTGGTGGGCGATCGGTGTCGCGTTCTACCTGTTCTCGCTGGCGGCTGCGTGATGCAGCTCGGCGACCAGATCCGCGACAAGATCAATGGCTTCACCGGGGTCGCGACCGGGATGACCGAGTACATCAACGGCTGCCGTCAGTTCTTGCTGAAGCCGATAGAGCTGAAGGAGGGCAAGCCCATCGAGGGGCAGTGGATCGACGAGCAGCACCTCGAAGTCGTCGAGGCGCAGGTGATCGCGAATCCCTTCGCCAAGCCCAGCGCTCCGGCGCGTGCTGGCGGTCCCGACAGGAGCGAGCGCGCGACGTGACCGCCCCGCTCATCGTGCTCGTCGCTCACGCTCTGGACGGTCTGACATTGCTCATGGCCGTCCAGATCCACCCGTTCCACGGGAACGAGTACGGCCCCGGAGCCCAGATCGCGTTCGCCGCGGCTGGGCTCGGCGGGGTGCTGTTGATGAAGGCGGGTGGGGCGACGCTGATGGCAGCAATCGTCGCCCGCACCCGGAGCTTCCGCACCACGACGCTGCTGTTCGCCTCGGCAGCGGGCCTCGTGGGCGCGGCCGTGAACCTTAGCGCACTGACCTTGTTTCGATGAGAGGCGACGAGGCGCACGTCGTCCTGCTGCTGACGGTCGACTACACCGCTCGCATCTCTCGCCTACAAGGACTCGCGGGAACCGATCCTGTCGACTGGGATGAGGTCGCCCGCATCAGCAACGAGTACGAGGAGAGGGTGGCTCAGGCCGTCGAGGAGGTCCGGGCCGCGCGGCCTTGGTGGCGTCGGTGGTTCTGAATCCCGGGCGCGCCCTCGTGGTGACGGCGCACCCGGACGACGAGATGGGGGCCGCTGGCTTTGTACATCGATTGTCCAAAGCAGGCTACGAGCTTCACATCGTCGCCATGAGCGACTGCTCCGACCTGAACGGGCCGAGCCTCATCGAGGAGTGGGTCGAGGCGTGTACGGCGATCGGGATCCCCGAGTCCAACATGGAGTTCGAGCCCTTCCGCAACCGCAACCTGCCAGAGGTGCGCCAGAGCATCCTCGGCGTCCTCGAGGACCAGTACGCGGGGCAGTACTGGGACTTCGTGCTGTGCCCGACCACGACCGACGTGCATCAGGACCATGGCACCGTGGCGCAGGAGGTGCGGCGCCTGTTCAAGCGAGTGACCGTGCTCGGCTACGAGCTGCCGGTCAACTCCTTCCAGAACACAGCGCTGTCGATGTACGCACGGCTCGAGGACGACGACATGGCGGCGAAGATCGCCCATTCCGACGCCTTCGTCAGCCAGAGCCTCAAGCCATACATGAGTCATGACTACATCGAAGGGCTGGCGCGTGTCCGCGGCGTCCAGTGCGGAGTCCGATACGCGGAAGCATTCGAGGTGATCCGGTGGGTTCTCTGACCACCATCATTGGCGACAACGTTGACATCTCCCCGCGTGCGGAGATCAACGTCACCGAGCGGCTGGAGATCGGCGCCGACTCGAAGATCAGCGCCGGGTGCGTGATTGAGGGTCGCTACGTCCGTGTCGGACGGGGCTTCTGGATGCTCCCCGGAGCGGTGATCGGAGGAGGATCAGCGTTCGAGCAGCAGTCGGAGCTCTGGGCTGGCGACTTCCTACACATGGGACGCAACTCGTTCATCAACACCGCCCGCCGTGTGAAGCTCGGCAACGAGGTTGGCCTCGGCACCGGCACGGCGCTGTTCACGCATGGGGCCTACCTATCGATCTTCAAGGGCTTTCCGGTGTCGTTCGCGCCGATCGAGATCGGCAACCGCGTCTGGATCCCCGGAGCCACCGTCAACCCCGGCGTGAAGATCGGCAGCGACGTCGTGATCGGCGTCGGGTCGGTCGTGACCAAGGACATCCCGCAGGGCTCGCTGGCGGTGGGCATTCCGGCCCGGGTGGTGCGCGAGAATGCCTACCCCACCGAGGTCGATTACGACGCGGTGTGGGAGACCTTCTTCACCGACTGGTCGGGGCTCGGGGAGTCGATGGAGGACATCGCCTTCGGTGGCGACGGCAGTGAGCGCAAGGTGCTGATCGTCGAGAACACGATCTTCGACGTCGCGGGGCAGCATATCTCCGGCCCTGTTACCGCCCGCACCGAGCGGATGCGCGATCAGCTTCGCCGCTACGGTGTCCGCTTCTACAGCAGGCCGGAGAAGGGTGAATACGAAGCGTGGTTCTAAGCTCCATGACCCGCGCCGTTGCGAGATCTGCCGCAGGGTGCGCGAGGCGGTCGCGCGCGGCGAGATCACGTGCATCCACCCCAAGGACGCGACGGAGTGTGAGCTATGCCTACTCGGAATCGTGAAGTGATCCACCTCAAGGCTGGAACCGGGGTGTGGGTCTTCCACGACGGCACCCTCACCCTGCTGGGATCCGTGTTCACGCTCTACCTAGATGGCGGCGTCCGCATCTCTTACGAGGGTCCCGCTCCTAGCGAAGGGGATGATTGGATCCTCGCGGCGATGGAAGATGAGGTCGAGGTGTGGGTCATCGGTCGCACCAAGACGTTGCTCGCATTCGGTCGAGGGCTGATCGATGGGAGCTGGGACGCCTTGGGCACTGACCCAAGGATTCGAGGCGAGGTGCGTTCCACGGGCCGTTGGTACGGCCCTGCCCTCGACGAGCGCTGGGACCACCTGCGGTGACCCAGAGCGCGCTCCAGAGGCGTCTCGTGCGCCTCGCGGGAGCCATGAACGCCAAGGCACGTCGGACCGGGGTCCGGGGCCGCGTGACGGCCGCAGAGCTGGCTCAGATCATCGTCGACGCGGAGCACCTGTGTAACTACTGCGGGGTCGAGGTGCCGGACATGGAGGGCAGTTTCGACCACGTCATCCCGTACGACCAGAATGGCGACAACCTGCCGCACAACATCGTGCGCTGCTGCGTGTCGTGCAACCGGACCAAGGCCACGATGAGCGTCGAGGAGCTGCGTGTGTACGCCGCGCTCCGCGTCACCTGCCCCTGCGGCGTCGTGTTCCGGCCTCGCTGGGCCGACTGGAAGCGGGGGTATGGCAGAACGCACTCGCGCGCCTGCGCGGGGCGGCTCGGAGGACGGAGGGCATCGTGAGAAGCGACTGGCTGCATGTGGCGATCGTGATGGCGGCAGGGGTCATCGTGGGGGTGAGCGCGTACCTGATCGTGGCGCTCTTGGTGCTGCTGAACTCGGTAGTGCCACTCTGGATGCTGGGGGTGCTGATCCTCGCTGGCTGGCTGGTGGCCTTCCTGTACGACTACCTCGGGCCGAACGTGCCGATCGAGTGATCCACGACTTCGACTTCAAGGTCCCGGGGCAGCCGCCATCCGTGAACCGGATGTACGACAACGCCTATGCCTTCGACGGCTCAGGTAAGCGCTACATGAGTCGGAAGAAGTCCCATGAGGTCGAGCAGTACCAGCTCGTCGCCATGAATGCCTGCCAGCGCGCCAAGCCCGCCCTGTGGATGCCGCCAGAGCCGTACCAGCCTAAGCTCGGCCGTGGGCTGATCGTGATCGAGCTGTACTTCCATCTCGCTCGCGACATCGATTGCGACAACGCCCAGAAGGCCCTGCTGGACGCCATCAAGTTCGGCCTCGGTACGACGACCCAGCACTTCAAGCGCTCCGGCCCCAAAGTCGTACCGATCTACGACGACAACCGATTCCTCGGACGCGCCATGTGGAAGCAGACAGGCGTGAAGGAACCACACGTATACGTGAGGATCGGGCCGCTATCGTGAAGCTGGTGGTGGTTGCATCGCGAGCGTGTGATCCAGCGCAGGCGGCGGCCTTCGCGGTGGATGAGCTCGCGGATCTGCCGGAGGGATCGCAGGTGTTCCTGCGGAAGCCGACAGGGAAGCCAGCGCGTCGGTTCGAGCTGGCGGTCGCGGTGGCCGCGACGAAGCTCGGGGTTACGGTACGCTGGTGGTCGCCGGGTCCGGGGGGACGCAAGGCGACATTCGTGCGCGACGTCGAGATGGTCGCTGCCGCGGACAGGGTCGTGGCCTACTTCGCCGAGAACCTCGAGATGGAGGGCGGGACGGGCCACGTGGTCGAGAAGGCTCAGGATCAGAACAAGCCCTGTCGGGCGTACGCAATCGTCGACGGATCCCTGAAATGGATCGGTGGACACGATTCGGAGGATCAAGCGTGACTATACTCGCGGCCGTGGAGGAGACCCGCCCGAGCCTTGACCCCGAGCTGATGCGGCACACCGCGGAGGTCATTCGGGAGATCACCCTCGAGTGGCAACGCGAGACGCCAGTCCAGCTCCACAACGACACCCTCGAAGGCAACGGCTACCAGTTCCACCCAGACTTCATCGCCTACATCGAGCGCACGTGCCGGGTGAAGGGCTGCAAGGACCTGAGCTGCACCCACGGCCTGCGGGTCATCCACCCTGACCGACGTGTACGGGTGACACGAGCGTTTCGGCTCCTTCGATCAGACGCTCCGCGCGAGTTCGACGCGCTGTACATGGTCTGTCGTCACGGTTACACCCTCGCCGAGATCTCAGACCGACTCAACCGGCGCGCCGAGAACCTCGGGCACCGGGAGCGCTACTCGGTCGACGGGATCCGGGTCCTCGTCATGTCGGGAGCCCACAAGATCGAACAGTGGTGGTGACTGACGGGCGGGTCCTCATCGCGATCAAGGCGCTGCGTGACCGCAACGGGTGGGACCCCTCCGTGTCCGAGATCGCAGAGGAGATCGAGATGTCGCGAACCGCGACGTTCGCGAAGCTCGATCGGCTTCGCGCAGAGGGGCGGGTTGCCCTACCCCGAAGGTTCGGGGGCTGGAGACTCACGAACCACAGCCCGCCCGACCACGGTGATCGTTCGCGGTAGCGGGATCATCGGCGCGATCTCCGCTACCGATTCCGACAGCGTGACCTCCACAAGCTGACCGGCCTCCGAGCACTCCTTGTCGTCGGGCGCATACCCGAGCACCTGCGGCACGATCCCGAGCGCGCTGGCACAGCCCCCGTTGCTGGCCCCGGCGATCGCGGCCTCCTGCGCCGCGTGCTGGAGCTCGATCCGGGTCAGCACCAGCAGCCCGACGCCGATGCCGCCGAGCATGATGAGCAGGATGAGTGGGGTGACGAGGGCGAGCTCGAGAAGGGCCTGACCCCTCCTCACGGAGCCGCGGGGTCGTTGATCCGGATCCCGACGTTGCTGAACAGGTCCGCGATGAGCGGCCCGAGGAACAGCAGGGCCACGATCACGATGACTGCAATCAAGGCCAACAGCAGGCCGTATTCGACGAGCGTCTGACCTGACTCCGAGCGGTCCATGGAATCTCCTTCCTCGTTGATGTCGGTGCGGCCCTCGTGGGCCTTGAAGAGCCTGACGAGCAGTGCGGGGATAAGCAAGAGCCAGATGATCGCGACTCCGCTGATGAGTGAGACGAGAGTGATCGGTCCGTAGGTGAAAGAGACCGCACGGGCCAGCGTCAACCATAGACATACGGCGGTGATGGTGAGGACGGTCCTGTAGAGGGCGCTGATGACCCAGTTACCGTTGAGCGCGCGGTGGTGCTGTCCGAAGTAGAACGAGGCGCGGACGCCAGACGCCGACAGGATTAGCCCGAGCAGCACGAACGCCCAGTTGACCCACTCAGCGGTGCTCATCCTGCTCCCCCTTCGACGACAGGCTTCGGTAGTACTCCTCGATCTCCGCCACGGCGCGTGTGAGGTCGGTCGTCTTCTCGAGAGCCTTCTTCACCTCACGCTTGATGCGCTTCTGCTCGAGCTCGCGGCGATGATCGGTCAGCTCATCCACTGGCGTCGCCACCCTCAGTGCTGGTAGCAGCGAGTCTCGCTGCATCCAAAAGCCTCTGTACGTCTCGCCCGAGGACTTGGACGGCCCCGAGGAGCTGTTTGCGATCTTCCTGCGCGTCAACGGCGCGCGCGACAGCCTCATCGCGGAATCCGCGCCACTCTGCGACCCGGACATTGGCACGCTCCTGCTCATCCTTGAGTGCTTGCTCGTAGAAACGGATCCTGCGCTCTGTCTCCTTCTTCAGATCATCGACGACCCAGCCGGGGACCAGCAGGGCTGACTTGGGCTCGTTGTTCTTGGTCTTACGTGGAACGAACACGGCATACCACAGGACGGCAACGCCCGTGACAAAAACGCCGATCTGTCCGATCAGTGCCATCAGCGATTCGAGCTGCGGTGGTGTCATTCCTTGCGCCCCTCCCGAGTTGATCCGATGTGGATCTCGGCTCCGATGGTTGCTCCACAGATCTCGCACGCCTCTGGCGCGCCATATCGCCGGGGCACGAAGCGATGTGGCAACGAGGGTGTGCGTGCATTGACGAACTGGTTGACCTTTATTGGACGGGGTGGGCGCTGCATCTCAGCGCCATCCTACGCCGGTACGAGCTGCCGACCGCAGCTCGGGCAGGGATGAGGATCCCCGAACCCCCTCGGCCGACGAGGCACGTCGACGAGGCGTGTGTCGCAGTTGGGACACACGTCGCCCCTAACGCCGGGACGCTTGAGTAAGCGGTATCCAGCGCTCCGCACCACCTCCCCGTCCGGGAGAAGGACGATGTCAGGGCAACGGGGGCAGGCCAGCGGCTTGCCGAAGTCGCAGTTGGTGCAGAGAAGGGGTCGGAGATCCTCGGCCACCATCAGGCGGGGTCCGCGCTCGGGTTGAGAAGGGTCTTGGCAGAGGTGATCTGCGATCCCCCGACCGTCTTCTGAGCCGTTGCCGCACCTGCCCGGTGGAGGTTCACCGTGGCGTTGTAGAGGCCGATGAACACCAGCACGCCAGCGACCACATTCTCGATCGTGGGCGTCGCCCCGCTGTCGAGGGCCGCGAGGCCGACGACGAGCGCCGAGAGAGCCATCAAGGCCCAGTTCCGGAGCGTTCCGGAGTTGGTGATCGCGGGAACCGCGCTCTGGATGAAACCGAAGATGAGACCGACGACCAATGCGGCAGCGGCCAGACCCTCGGAGTTCCAGATGTTCTGAAGGTCAAACTCCATGAGTTGTCTCCTTCGTGTCGCGCGCACGCTCGACCACAGGGTCCCCAGCCCTGCGTGCTGACGGTGAGGGGGATAAGCGCGCCCAGCCGAGCTAGGCGGTTACTTGAAGATCTTTCAAGTCACGCGGCAGACGATCCAGATCCACGAGCCGCCTGCTGGCGGATCCGCGAACGTGATCTGGCCGAGGTCGGGATCGGTCTCATCGAACTCGATTCCCGGTCTCTGAAGGAGCCCGTCGAGGTAGACCTCGGCGGTTCCTCCGATATAGCCCCGGCTGTCGGGGAGCTCGAATAGGGTCGTGGACCCGTCCGGGGTGGGTGTGGGCTCACCGCTGAAGATGGCGCCGAACGGAGCCGGGTTGTCGCCGTCGACAGCGCTGATCGGAACCGGCGTGCGGCCCGCGGTGAGCTTCAGCAGGTAGCGCCAGAGGGTGTATGGATCGCTGAGCTGGAGCCCGAAGGTGCCCTGCATCTTGACCCATGCGTCACCGCTCTCGTGCAGCGAGGGGAATGAGATCGAGATGCGGCGCAGCGGCAGAACGTGAGGGTTGGCTGACGTGTAGCCGTAGCTGTGGAGTTCGATACGGACGATGTCGCCGGGGCGGAGATGGTCGCGGTTGCCAGAGATGGTCGGCACCTGATGAGCGAACCACGCCAGCGTGATCTGCCACTGCGGGAAGCGCAGGCCGCGGTTGGGGTCCCCGCCCACCGACCCCGGCTCTCCGTTGACGATCACGTTGGCTCGCGCGTTCACGCCTCGCTGCTGCCGGAAGCCCGTCTCGCCGAAGTGCATCTCGCCGATCTGCCAGCGCCCGTACGACGCCTGCGAGGACTCGTTCTCAGCCCGGGCGAAGACCGTTTGACCCTCGCCAGCGAACTCGGAGCCGCCCCAGATGAGCGCGTCGTTGACCATGGTGGCTGGACCGCCCTCCTCGAGAGCGTCGAGCTCCCGGAAGCCGATCGTCTCGTCTTGGTAGCCCACCGCGCCCGTGATTGCCCCGTTGGTCGGGAGATCGCTGAAGCCCCAGCGCGCCTCGGTTGTCTCCAGCGCCTTGTGCAGCAGCGTCTTATCCGGCTTGAAGTAGTAGACCGCGCCGGAGAACTGAACGAGGTCCTCCATGAACGTCCGCAGCGTCGACCCCTGCTGGACCCATGCGCCATCTCCCGCATCGCCTTCGTTGAGCGGGTCGAATGGCCTCACCACGTTGTCGACCTCGGACACGACGTCGAACTCGGAGTCGTCGATGTCGAAGTACTTTGCGTCGGTCAGGGCTTCGCGGATCAGCTCGCCGTCGTAGGTATCGCTGGTGAAGTTCGGGATCTGGTTGAGGTAGTTGTCCTCGTTGCGGAGCACCCGCTTGTCGAAGAGGACATTGAAGTCGGAGCAGGACAAGATCCACTTCCGCGCGCGGACCTGATCGACGCCCTGTGTGGTGTCGACCACCGGGAAGGCGAAGGTGCGGCGGATGTTGGTGATGTACCCCGCCCATAGCCGCTCGCCATCGACGTCGAGCCAGATCTCACGGCCGGTCTCGAAGAACAGCGTCCTCTGCTCATCCTTGATCGCGAGGCTCGCTGAGCCTGCCATGGCGCTCATCAGCAGCTCGAACGAGGTCTCGGCCGCGATCACGTGGTTGGTGATGTCCTCGGTCTGGTCGTAGGTGATCGCAACGGAGCTAGGCAGCGCCATGGTCGAGCCTCATCGGAGCGGGTAGTAGCGCACGTAGACCTCTTCGTCGAAGCCTGCCGGGAACTTGATCCAGCGTTCGAGCGTGTTGTACTCGTAATCGACCCCCGGCTGCCCCAGAACGCCGTTGATGAAGACCCGCAGCGTGCCTTCCAGCCATCGTGTCGCGGTGAAGTAGTAGACCGCCTCGGGGTCCTCACCCTCCGGGGGCTCCGGGGTGGGTCCGATGATGATCGCGCCTCCACCACCCTCTGAGTTGCCGTCCGGCCCCGGCAGAATCGTCTCGCGGCAGGCCGCTCCGAGGATGGCCTCGGAGACCTTCCAGCGACCACCGAAGTCGTACAGGCCGGTGCCCTTGAACCAATAGCCCTGCACCGAGTACGCCTCGATGTACTTCCGATCGAGCAACGGCCCGACTGGGATCTCGATGATCGGCTCACCGCCGTTGGGGTCGGTCCGGTTCGGCGACACGTCCCGGATGTTGGGCAGCGGGCCTCCCCACTCCGCGACCAGCACCTTGTCGTTGCCGTTGGACAGATACCCCGCGTAGACCCGGACGTAGATCGAGCGGTTGCGACCCGGCTCAGGAGAGATGCCCTCCATGCCCTGATGGATCTCGATGCCCGTGACGATGAGCGGCACCTGCGAGCGCCAGATGATCGCGTCGTTCTTGCTCCCCAGCCGATAGCCCTCACGGCCGGTGCTGTCGCTACCGTCGATCAGGTAGTAGTCGTTGCCGCTCGGGTGGTCGACCGTCGAGATGGTGGGCAGCGAGGTTGGATAGTTGCCCCTCGCGTACTTCATCTCGACGGTCATGATCCCTTCGTCGAGGAGCGACTGTCCGCCGCCGCCCACGTTGTAGACGTACTCACCGTCGTTGCAGGTCGGGACCCGCGCACCAACGATCGGGTCGCCAGTGGTGGGGTCGATGATGGTCGGCAGGTCAGGCAGATGGAAGTCGATGTCCGGGAACTCCGGCAGCTCGAAGTCGGGGAACCAGAACTCGAACGTCGTCCATGGATCGTCGATCTCGTGGCTGAGCGTCAGCCTGAACCGTGGGTGATACGGCACCGGGAAGTCGATCTCGATGTCGCGGATCGGGATCACATCCTCGAAGTCCCACACGATGCTGCGCAGGTTGACCTTCTGGGCCACCCGGAAGGTCGGCTCCCAGATCACGCACTGCGCTGCGACCCTGTCGTCCTTGCCGCCTCGCTTGTTCTGCGGCGAGCCGTACACCCAGCTATCGGCGATGCGGTCGACTGTTGTCTGCCTCCACACGGTCGGGAGGAACTGACCCACCTGCCACAGTCCATGCTGGGCCACCGCGGGCGCATCTGTCGTCCTCGAGAAGACCGGGTTCGAGGAGCCCTGACCGACGCCCCAGATCAGCGCGTCGTTCCGCATTTTCGAGGCATCGAAGTCGATCTCGAGCTCGCGGCAGCCGATCTCACCAGCCTCCGGGTCATCGCTGATCCCGAACGGTGCGTTCGGCGTGTCGACGTCGGTATGGACGAGCCGCTTGTCGGGATCGATGTAGTCGATCGCCCCGGTGTTGAAGCGCAGATGCTTGAGGAACTGCGCCCATGTCCAGCTCGCCGATCCGCTGATCTCATCATCCAATGACGGTGAACCGACCTCCTCGACGAGGGTCGTGGTGTCGAGTCCGTCACCAGACAGGTCGAGGTGGTGCGCGGCGTAGTACTCGATGATCTCTTCATCCGAGGTCCCGGCTGGGAACGTGGTGAGCTGGATGTTGGTGGGCTTCTGCTTGTCGTACAGCACCCGCTTCTGGAGCAGCACGTTGTAGTCGACTCCGCGGAGCTCGATGTAGCGCACCGTCTCGCCCGGGGAGTCGTGGCTGCCCTCGAAGAAGAAGCCGCGCTTCACCGTGGCGAGGTAGCCGCCCCACTGCCTGATACTGCCGACGTCGAGAGTGAGTGAACCGCCCGGGATGAAGTCGAACTCGTGGTTGTCGTCCCGGATTCGGATCGTGCAGGTTCCCGGCGTGCCCCGCGCCGAGGTCTTGAACTTCGTCTGGTCGTACAGCACTCGGCGAGTGATGTCGACGCCGCGATAGCGGATGTAGACCACACGCTCGGGCGGAACTGGCGGAGGCGGATAGGTGCCCCATTCGTCCGGCCTGAGCGCCATGAGCGTGCCCTGAGCGAATGAGCCGCACGCTGCGAGGCCATGCAGCGCCAGTTCCCCTGTCAGGTAGCCCGTGCCGGTCGCAACGCCCGCCGACGAGCCGATGAGGCCGATCGCCACACCGAGAACGCCCGTGGCGGTCGTGGAGCCTGCTGCGAGGCCGAAGAGCGCCTTCTCCTGTCCCTCGAGGTAGCCGACCGCGGTCGAGGTTCCTGCGGCGAGTCCTTGCAGTGCGAGCTGGATCGACAGGTTGCCCGTCGCCCACGGCTCGTCGATCGGATCTCCCTCTTCGTATCCGTCGCCGTACTCCGACAGCCCCGCCAATGCCACATGGTTGAGGAGCCCGATCGCGGTCGAGGTGCCCGCCGAGGTTCCCTGTAGGTCTACTTCGCCGGGGACGTTGGCGTTGACGCCGACCGCGACCTTGGCGACGATCTGTGTGACGCGCGCCTTCGGGGGGATCCCGATCCCTGCGAGCTTGACGACGACCTGCGTGACCACGACTGCGCCGTTGCCAGCGATGAGATCGCCGACCGCGGTCGAGGTGCCCGCCGAGGAGCCGATGAGCTGACGCGCGACCTGCATCGTCGCGTCGGCGGTGGATGTCCCCGCTGCGGACCCCGCCAGCTCGACGAAGCTGCCCGACTGCTGGAGCTTGATGCCGATCGTGGCGGCGATCCACTCCTCGGACGCGCTCAGCGTGAAGGCGCCCGGGTCCAGTGAGGCAGAGGTGTCTTCGAGGACGATCGGGCGGAGACCGACGCCGGTCGAGGCGACAACTCGGTTCTCGGCGTAGAAGGTCTGGTAGGAACCGCTGGGGGCACCGCTGACGGAGTCGTTACCGTCGTCGTGGGCAGCCAACACCAGCCAGAGCGTCTGTGCCCAGCTAGGGCTGAGCGAAGGCGGGTCCGGGGACGTGCCGGTGCCGGTGGCTGTCGTGCCAGCCTGAACGTTGGCGAGGTTGCCGTCCCAGCGGTCTCCCTTGACCGTGAACATGTAGATCACGGTCGTTTCGGAGGCCGAGAGCGCGAGCTGGAGCGTCGAATCGAAGGTCGCCCCGACCTTCAGCTTCTTGACGACGAGGCGAACGGCGGATCCGTTCACCACGTCGATCAGGTCTGTGAAGCCTTGGTCGTGGGTCCACGTCTGCGTCGCCGCGCCGTCGTTGACGATGGCGACGATGAGGAGGTCGTCCTCCTCCACCACTGGCAGGCTGAACGTGTACCCGGTCGAATCACCAGCCGCATTAGGCTCGCTGTAGATCAGGACCTCGTGGAGAACCTCGAGGGAGACCTGTGAGGCGCGGGCCTTCGCGTCGCCTTCGTACAGGACATCCAGCGTGGCCTGCGAGGCGCGGGCTTCACCATCGTTGGTGAAGGTGATGGTCTGGCTGAACTCGATCCACGGCGCGTTGGCCGTTGTCGCCGTCTCGTTCTCGGCGCAGTCGGTCGCCGCATCTCCCGCGCTGATCGCGAGGTTGCCCGCGGCAGTAGCGTGCTGACGCCCACCGGCCTCGATCACGATTCGGTCGCCGGTCTGGGCGTTGACGCTGGTCAGCGTGTTCGACCCGGAGTTCAGCGGGAAGCGACGGTTGGTGAGTGCCGTCGTCCACTCGCTCGACAGCGCATCTGCGTTGAAGTCGAGCAGGGTGCCACGGACCGATCCGCCTGAATCGATGACCCGGATGACAAGCTGCGAGCGTGCGTCGAGTCCTGCTGCGGACTCCAGCACGCGGGCGTACATCTTGACCGTGCCGCTGATGGTCTGGTTGCTGTCGAGCGGAGGGCTGATCCACTGCGCCAGCAGCGTGTCGTTGCCGCTTGTTCCGTTGGCCGCGATGGTCGTCGAGGCCATCCCCGTCGACTGGTGGCCCGTCGTGGCACGGGCGATCAGCGCCCCGGCAGTCTTCTCCCACCCTGCGGCTGGCGTGAAGCTGACCCCGAACGGAGCGGTCTCCCGTCCGAGGTTCAGGCGGGTCGCCATGGCTTAGGCCGAAACCTTGATGCCCACCTCTACCGCGTCCACGCCTGACGGCGTCCACGCCGCTGACGTGGCAGGATCGGTCAGGTATAGGGTTCGATCACCGACATAGGTCGAGAGGAGAGACTTGGCGCTGCCGAGGTAGTCAGTGCCGCCACTGCGAAGAACCGTCTTGGACTCTCGCGCCGCGGCGTCCGTCTTCCGCACGTAGTTCCTCGCGTACACCGCCGCCACGTCTGAAACGTCGCTCATGTTGCCCATGGCATAGGTGTCGATCTCGTTCACGGTGCTCGACTGGACGTAGGTCGTGTCGTCATCGGGCGTTGTCTCGTCGACGAGCAAGTAGTTGTCGGTGGAGTTGCCGTCGCTGCCGTCGAGCTGGCTGCTGTTGCCGTTGCCCGAGGGATAGAACGAGGCGCAGCGCTTCTCGCCGTGGTAGGTCAGGTCATCGGTCCAGTACAGGTCGTCGTAGTCGATCGGACCAATCGTGTTGTCGGCCACGAAGGCAGCGTTGGAGAGTGTCGCGGCTGCCGTCCCGCGCGTGTTCAGGCCGGTCATCTGGCCGCCCGTGATGTCGACGTTGTCGACCCACATCTGGAACGTCCCAGCCGAGGAATCGTGGGTCACAGCGAAGGCGAGGAAGTGGTAGTTCCCGTCGAGGATCCCCGTAGCCGAGGTGAACAGCAGGGTCGCTCCGCCGCGCCACAGCTTGATCTCTCCGGTGGACGGGTACATGTACAGAGCGAGGTCGCCCATCTGGATGAAGCGGTGGTCGGAGCTCGGCTCCCTGTCGCTCATGGCGAATGCGATGCCGTAGGTGGTCAGCGCGCTCCCGAAGTCGAAGGTCATCGAGTCGGAGTCAGTGCAGCGCAGGCAGCGGCCGCTCCCGAACCGAGGGTTCGCGACAGAGGTTGAACCGCCACCGTGGTTCCACAGAGCGCCGCGCTCAATGACGGCGCTCGCCCCAGCCCACGTGTCGAAGCCCTCGAAGCCCAAGATCGCCATCAGTACTGCACCTTCACTCCGGCCTGAAGAGCATCGACGCCAGCCTTGTTCCAAGCGACGCCCGTGTTGGGGTCGACATCATGGACCGTCTCCTGCGTCGTGTAGTTGTCGAGCAGGATGTGGTCGTCGCCTTCGACTGTGACCGTTCCTGACTTGATGAGCGAGCGCGTCCCCCGCGGTCCTGCGGGCTGCTTGCGGGCGATCACCGATACCTGCACCGCGAAGATGGCCTGCACCTCGACGCCAGTGTCGGTCAGCGTGTAAAGGTCGCGGCTGTCTACCTCGTTTGGCGACTCGTTGTAGCTCGAGTCCTCGTCGGTCGAGGTCTCGTCGACGTTGAGGTAGTTGGCAACCGCGGGGGTAGGCGTGAAGTCCGTGTCGTCTCCCGCACCGTTCGGATACAGCGTGGTCACGGTCATGTCGCCCATCCACGAGTTGTTCTCATCACCCGTGGTGTCGTTGAAGTAGAGGTCCGTGATCCGGAAGTTGCTGCCCCCTCCCGAGTCCGCGATGAAGTGGACCCTGTTGACGACCCCCGTCGTTCCCACGGCCTTCGTGTCACCCGTGAAGTCGATCTCGTAGTCTGTGCTCGAGAAGCGCTGGTCGAGCTTGACGATGATCCGACCGCCAGAGTCGGCGATCAGGCAGTAGACCTCGACGAAGTGCCACTCGTTCTCATTGATGACCGTCGTTCCTGTGCCGACAACCCCGGCCGCGGTGACCGCTTCGAGCAGCCCTGACGTCCCGTTGCGGCGAACGATGACGTGCGCGGTGTCGTTCTCGCGGAAACCGAAGTTGCTCTGGGTGGCTGTCGAGGCCCAGAACGCCGCTGATCCGAAGTAGAACTCGGAATATGACCCCGGCAGGAACTTCGTGCAGTTGCCATTGATCCCGATGCCGCTGCTGAAGCGGATGTTCTTGGTCCCGTAGCGCGGGCTCGCGGTCGAGACGTTGACGCCGCCGACCGCGTTCGATGCCCCAAGCTCGCGGATGATGTCCGTGACGCTGTTGATGTGGTCAGGGCTCCAGAGCCAGACGCAGGCCATCGTCCTACCTCGAACTGAAGAGGCCGAAGGTTGACGTGCGACGGCTGAGGATGTCCTGCACTAGCTCGGCGACCTTCTTTGCCAGCCGCTCCTCTTCCGCCTCGTTCGAGATGTTGTTGCCGGTCACGAGCACCTGAATCGTCGGCCCACCACCGCCACCACCGCCACCACCGCCGCCCCCGACGAGCTGGGTCCGTGCGTTGCGCAGGATGGCGACTGTCTCGGTGCCAGCCTCGCCAACCGTGATCTGGGTGGGTCCCTGAATCTGCCCGAGGAAGCCCGCTGCGGCCCCACCGCTGTTGGTGGACTCCCTCTCCCGCGTGGTGTCCCGGGTGGTTGGCCCAGTGCTACCAGAGGGCTCGTTGTAGCCGAGGAAGCGGCCCAGACCCGACTGGGCGAAGGCGCGCGAAACCCGCGTGAACACGGTCGCGACGTCGTCGACGACGGTCTGAACGAACTCGCCGGTCTGCGACATGATGTCCTGCGCGAACTGACCCTGCGCCTTGATGAACTCCTCCTCCGCGGCGACCTGAGCCTCCATCTCCTGCACGAGGAGATCGCGCTGGGTCGTGATGAGGCTCTTGAGGTTCTCGAGTGCCTGAAGCTGCTGGGCGGACTCGAACGCCTTCTGGAGCTCGGCGATGGCCGCGGCCTGATCCTCGTAGGCGCGGTTGTTGAGCGCATCCTGAAGGGCGACCGTGTTGGCGTACTGCTGGGCGGCCAGCGCTGCCTGCTGCTGCTGGATCCCGAGCTGCTCGCGGTTGATCTTGAGGACCTGACCCTGAATGCCGACCTGCTGGCGCTGGAAGTCGATCTCGCGCTGCGCGTAGTCAGCTTCGATCTTGGCCTCTTCGATCCGCGCCGCGCGCTCCTCCGGGGTGGTGCCGGGGGCCGTGAAGCCTGCGACCGCCCTCTGGAAGTTGACACGGCGCTGCGCCAGCTCGAGCTGGAGAATGCTCTGCTGCTGACCGAGCTCGCCGCTCTGCTGCTGAAGCTCCGAGGTCTGGAGGCTGAGCTGGTTGCTCTGAAGCGAGAGGAGCTGCGAGCGTCGGCTGAGCAGAAGATCCTGTCGCTGAAGCTGCCCGATGAAGGTGCCACCCTCGCGGCCCGTCAGGCCCGCCAGATCGCCCAATGTCCGCTTCGCGAGGAAGAGCTGGCGGTTGTACTGCGACATCTGGAGGTCGAGGCGGATGTCGGCCTGCTGCTGGTTGATCTCGCCGATGCGCTCACCCAGCCCGCGAAGCTCCCCGATCACCGACTCCGGCACGCCCAGCTTGTCGGCCAGCACGCGCTCGCCTTCTGCGGCCTTGGCGTTGATGGCGTCCAGCGCTGCGCTGGCCTCCTGCTCGTACTCGCGGAACGACTGGACCGCGGACTGCGGAACCCCGCTGAACTGGGTCTTGCCTTCGACCTGAAGGCCGGTCACGCCACCCTGATCGAGCTGGCCCTGATCGTTGAGGGGGACGAGGCCGCGACCGAACGGAGCCTGCGGCTGAGCGAGGAACTGGAGTCCGCGCTGGGCGGGCAGGAAGGTCTCGAGCGTGTTCTTCAGGTTGTTCTGGATGCCGAACTGGACAGCAGGGAGGATCCGCTCTTCGAGGGCTGAGAGCAGGACCCGCGGGTCCGGTCGCTCGTTGCGCTCTGCGGCGATCGAAACCGCCGTGGCGAGCGCCCTCGGATCGAGGTTGGTGCCCTGCGGCACGGCGATGTTGCCCTGCTTGATCTGCTGGGCGATGTCCCCAAACCCGGCCTGCTCGAATGCATCGACGACTTGGGCGCTGGCATCGGCGTTCTTGTCAGAGGCGGCAACGAACTTGAGGCCCGTGCCCTCAAAGCGATCGTTCAGGTCGCCGAGGCGGTCGGTGTACTCCTTGATCCGATCGTCGAGGTCTCCGCCGCGCGTCGCATTGGCGCCGGGGAACGTGGCAGCACCGCGACCAGAGGCATTCGGCTGATACCCACCCTTGAGGCCCTGCGTCAGGGCTTGAATCTCGCGCCCGAGCAACTCGCCTGTCGATGGGGTTCCGAGCAGCGGCGTGCCGAGTAGCCCGCCCGTGGTCTGGAAGAGGCCCTGATCGAAGCGGCGTCCGCCAATCTCGCGCTGTCCGGCTTCGACGTTGCGCTCCGCCGCGACGATCTTGAGCTGCTCGTCGAATGCCTTGTTGCTGGCCTCGACAGAGGCGCGCTGCTCGAGGTTCGCCTTGACCGACTGGTACTGCTCGTAGGTCAGGTTGGCCTGCGCCGCGGTCTGGGCCACGGTCTGCTTGACCGCTCCACCTGAAGCCTTTGTCTGATCCGACAGCGCGCCCGTGATCTGCTGCGTCGCGAGCAGATAGCCGCTCGACCGCTCCAGATAGTCGCCGAGAGCGACCCCCGCAGCGCCCAACACGGCCGTCGTGCCTGCCAGCGCCCCGGAGAACACGGTGAGACCCGCGAGGCTACCGGCGAAGCTCTTGCCGAGGTTGGTGAGCTTCTCGCCCGTCGTGAGCTTGGCGAGGTTGCTGGCCTGCTTGACCAGCTTGTCCTGCTCATCCGCATTGGCGGTCAGGCGCGTGCCGATGTCAGCCAGCTCGTCCGGGATGTTCTCGAGCTCGGCACTCTGCTGCTTCGTGAGCGTGACGCCCTGCGCCTGTAGCTTCGTGATCTTGTTGAGCGCGGTCTCCTGAAGCTGGTAGTTCTTGGTCAGCTTCTCCTGCTGCTTCTCGATGTCGCTGGCCTGCGAGAGCAACTGGCCCGCCTGCTGGAACCGCGCCGTGGCAGCGCCACGCGCCGGACCGGCGACGAGCTGCGCGACCGACACCGGGGCACCGCGGATCGGGAGGCCCTGACGGGCCTCTGCGAGCTGGGCCTCGACCTGCTGCCGTGCGATGTCGATTCCCGAAGGCGCGCGCCCGATCGGGAACAGGATCCCCTCGGCCTCTTCCTCTGACAGGAGGCCCGCCGCTCCGAGCCGTCCTGCGATCGCGGATGGCTGCTGGGTCGGCCGCTGGAATGCGGGACCCTTCGGCGGCGCTGGCTCCTTGACGGCCGCTGCCTTTCGACGCCTGCCTCGCTGGGGCACGATCGGGCCAACGGTGGCCTCGTGCTCCTCGACCTGCCGCGCCATCTCCTCGGCGGACAGCGTCCCCTGATCCGACAGCGCAGGACCGATCGGCCCTGCGGCCCTTGATCCGCCCTCTGTCATCCACGCGGGCCAGTTCTGGACGGTGACGGGGACCGGCCCACCGCCGCCTCCGCCGCCTCCGCCGCCGCCGAAGGGCACCCACTCCCCTTCCCCGCCGCCAGCACCCATGTTGACCGTCCCGGGCGGCACAGCGGGCGGCACAGCGCCTCCAGCGGCCATGGCCTGCTCGACCGGAGCGGTGATGGTCTCCGGCTCGACAGGCGGTACAACCGGCTCGTACTGCATCGAGGCACGCCAGCGGGCATGGGCGGCTGCGGCCTCGGTCCGCGACATCGGGCTCTCGTAGAAGACCGGGCGCGGCTGGGTGCCACCCGTCGTGCCGACACGCTCGGCCGTTAGCGGGCGCCCAGTGGTCTCTCCGCGTCGAGTTGCGGCCGCGTCCTGCCCGCCCTGAGAGCGGCGTCCTTCGGCCTGAAGTCGCTGGATCCGTGCGCTGATCTCGCCACGGATGGCGTCGAGCCCGCGCATCTCCTCGATCCACTGGAGCTGCTCCGGGGACGTCTTCTCGTACGTGTCGTCGCGCTTCGGGTCGAGGTAGCGCTTCGCAGTGCCGGGGCCGACACCGGGGATGCCCCCCTTCTTTGCGAAGGCACCCGCCAGCAGTTCGGTACGGCGCGCGGTGACGGTGCGGAGGGCATCGCCGATCTCGCCTGCCTCGAGCTGCTCCGCGCCCTGAGCGAACGCAGGACCGAGGATGTCGCGGTACTTCTGG
>Ga0157297_10000022_pt1 | contig 23210 bp, 40 predicted proteins | sample NitcycUS028104C2_FD_108380 | JGI IMG/M metagenome (GOLD analysis project Ga0157297, IMG submission 108380) | Soil microbial communities from Arlington Agricultural Research Station in Wisconsin, USA - Nitrogen cycling UWRJ-S028-104C-2 | ecosystem: Environmental > Terrestrial > Soil >...
CGCAGCGGGGCCGCCCGGAATGGCGCTCTTGACCGCGGCCTCTACCGCTTGCGTGATGCTCTGGCCCTCGGCCAGCGCGAGCGCGCCACCGAGACCGGCGGACAGCCCCGTACCCACGCCGGGCACGAACGAGACGACCGTTTGCACGTACGGCGCCAGCGTCTTCACGCTAGAAATGGCGCTCTTGAATTGGCCGATCGCGATCTTGTCGATTCGCTTCCCCTGCAGCAGCTGCGACGCAGCGTTAGCCGGTAGCAGCGCGAGCGCCGCGGCCGCGCCGGCAATGGTGCCGAGCACCGGGATCTTTTTGATGGCGCTCGCGACCGAGCTAACCGCTTTCTTCGCGACGCTGACGACCTTGGACGCCGCGCGCCGGATCGCTTTCGGCACGACCTTGTTGAAGGACTTTTTCACGCCCTTCGCTACCGAGCTCGCAGCTTTCTTCACGAACGAGAAGAAGCCGCCCACCGAGAACGGAGCACCGACCGACGCAGCGCCCACGCAGCCCACCCGCTGCAGCTCCTGGTCGAAGATCACCCAGACGCGAGACAGCGGAACAAACACGCGCTGCTGGCGGCCGCTCACTTGGATCGTGAACTGCACGCCCGGACCTGCGCCGGTACCAGCGCCGTCGGGTCGCCACTCCCACCCGAGCCGCTGAATCGATGCAACTGCGTCCATGATTTTTACGCGACCTTTGCTAGCTTGACCTGCAACTCATCGGCGATGGCCGGCGCGGCGCCGCGCTTGGGGCCGAAGCCCTGCGCCTGCTCACGCTGCGCCGAAACGCGAAGCTGTTGGGCGCGCGTCTGGTCGGTCGTGCTGTTGGCGAGCTCGACCAGCGCGGCGCGGTAGTTCTGCAGCGCCTTGGCTTTGATGGAGCCGGCGGGCCAAACCCGAATGATCGGCACGGTGCCGAATTCCTCGGCGACGGTGAGCGCCGTTTTCGGCCCAAAGAGGCCGTCCACCTTCAAGCCGCGCTTCTTCTGCCAGGCCTGCACGGTCGGGTCCGCGGTGTTCCAGCCCTTGGAGGCCTCGCGCTCGAGCAGCGTATTGACCATCAGAGCGGTGTCGGCGGAGACGTTGGTAGCCCCCGGCGGAGGCGTCTGGGCGGCCTCAGGCTGCGCCGGCACGGGGAGGGTGGGGCTCGGCAGTGGCGGAAGGGGCGCGGGAAGCGCCTGGGGCAGCGCAGGCGGCGCAGCGCCGGCTGGCGGCTGGGCCTGCGGTACGAACGGCGGCACCGGCACCACGGGAGCGCTCTGGGGCATGATCGGGGGGAGCGGCACCTGGATCGGCGGCAGGCTCGGCCCAGGGGGCGCGCTTGACGGCGACGGCAGGACGATCGGACCCGGCTGCGACGGCGACGCTCGCGGCGGCAGCGCCTCGGGCGGCAGCGACTGCGACTCAGCCCAGCGGCGGAGCGCCAGGAGCAGCGCGTTTGTCAGCAAGCCGTCTTCCGGGCTCAAGCCGTTGTAATGCTCGAAGGCGGCCGCGACCTGTTTGGTCCGCGATCCAAAGCTGCCGTTCAAGTCGGTCGACGTGCTGCCGAAATCGGCGGGCACGTTCGGACGGTCCGGCGCGGTGTCGCTACCGACGAGCGACTGCCCTTCGCTCGACCACCAACGCAGCAGTAGCCGGCTGGCCTCTGCAGCGTCTTGAATGCCGGGCACGCTGAAGGGGCTGTCACGAACGAAACCGCCCTCAGGCTCGGGCACGTGCTCGGCCTCGGCGTCGTCGTGCGGTGGAACGACGACGGTTCCGCCAGGCGGCAACGAAGCGGCGCCGGCTTTCTTCGAAGCTGCAAGCGCGAGCACGCCGAAGATGCCGCCAATGCTGGCGAGGGTGAGGAAAACTTTTGCTCCGGGGCTCATCTGATCAACTGCCTCGCTAGGATTTGCGGAACCTTTGGCGGCCAACCGGGCGGCACAGCCGCGCCCAGGTAGACCGATGGATCTTCGAGCTCGCCGCGCTCGTCCCAGGACTTGCGTCCTAAAACGTGCATGTTGCCACCAACGAAGATGAGCGAGCAGCGCGCCGGCTGGTGCTGCGTCCAACGTTCGCAGAGCCACCAAATAAGCAGGCGGTCGCAATCACCCCACCCGTCGTTGTAGGTGTCGAGAGGCGTCTGCATTCGCTCGACGCCCGAGCCGTGCTCAGGCGGGAGGCGAAAGCGAACGCCGCTCTTGTACAGCGGCGGGAGACCCCAGCGCTTGAACGCGGGCAGGCACCCGAGCGCGAATCCTTCGATCGCGCTCTTGATGAACCACGCACGCTCAGCTGGGGCGAACCCATCTCCGACGTCGATCTGAACGAGCACGAAGCCCGGCCTTAGCGGCGGACCTGCGTGCCGTAGAATGCGCCGGAGAAAACCAGCGCGCCTGCCGTCGGGTTGGCGACGACGAATTGAACACCGGTCGCGGTGTCGAGCGTGGGCCACAGCACCTGCGGAAAGGTCGAAACCTCGCTCAGCAGCTCGACGGGCACGCCCAGCGAGTTGGCCAACAGGTTGGTGCCGCTGATGTTGATCTGCGTGATCAGCAGACCGAGCACCGTCGACGGGCAGCCCATCTTTTGCGGCGTGAACGGGCGGTTCGTCGACACGTCGACGGGAGTGCCGACAGAGCCAGCGGGGATGCTGGTCGAACCGAAACCGAGGTACGTCACGTCACCGGCGACGTACTGCGGCGCGCCGTAAGAGACGTTGTTGCCGCTCGGGTCCTGGCCTGCCGCAACCGCCGGCACGCCGACGTAGTACGGGTTGACCTGGGGACCGCTCGCGCGACCACCGGGGTAATACGGCGCCACGGCAACCATGTCGCCGGCGGCGGGGTGACCGTAGCCACCGACGGCGAACTGCTCGCCGACCTGACCTTGGAGAAGTGAATTCGCGATGCGCTCTGCGTTGTCCATGTGCAAAAAAACCTTTGTTGTCCTGTTACGAAAACCCGAACCGTCCCCCACCAAACCGCGCTGATTCAGCTAAGCCGTTAGCTCGCTGAACCCGCCGAAATTCCCTCTTCGACGAGGTAGCGATATGCCGCGATGTTGATCGCGGTCATGCCAGCGGCGACGCTGGCGGCTTGAACGATCGGCATCCGGCGCGTGAAGAAAGCGGGCACCAGCATCGCGGCGCCAGCGATGGCGACCACTGGCACGGTGTCGGCCACTTTCCATTGTTTGCCCTCGCCCATCTTCTGATCGGCGAACGCAGCGGCAACGGCGGTGCCGGTCCCTGCGATGCCGCCAGCAACAAGCGCGGTGGTGTGTTGGTTTTCGCGCGCTGCCTTGATCGTGCGGTCTTTCGTCCGCTTGATCGTCTCGGCGGCTCGCTTCAGGAGTGAACTGCTCATCGGCTTCGACCACTCCCACCGGGCCGATGTAGGTCTCCAAAAGATTTTGAAGCGCGCATATACGGGGAAGTCCCGCGCAGCACGATTTCTGCCGCGCCGTTGCGCGAAATTCGCCCTCGTGTATATATGGACCTGTGATGCGGGACCGCGATTTGCGCGCGAGCTTGGCGGCGACGGGGCCGATCCACCCTGCGTTTGAGTACGCCGGGAGACTCATCGACGGCCGCCGCCGCCAAGTGTTCTGCGCCGAGCTCGACAAGCCGCTCGCGATTCACGTTTGCGACTCGCTGCAAGAGGCCTGCAGCGCGCTTTTCATTTCGCACGCTCAACGCGCGCTCGAGCTCGCGCGCAGCGAAGGCGCCTCGACCTTGCGCGAGCTCGCCGAGCTGTGCGGCACGACGCCGAGCGGCATTGCTGCTTTGCTCAACCAAACGCAGCCGAAAAAATCGCACAAACGTGCGGCCAAAACTGCAGCCAACCGTGCGGCCAAATCGCCGACCATGGTGCGAAAGCTCGTCATCTTCGAGCCTGAGCTGCTCGAGCTCGCCACGGAAGCGGCGCGCGTCATCGGGCACCGCAACGTGTCTCGACTCGTGCGGGACTCACTGTGGCGCACCGTGCGCGAAAACGTCTCGGGCGCACCGCTGCAACCGCGCCGCGTGCAGTCCGCCAACGGTGCGCGCCGGCGCGCCGGGTGATACTCTCGCGAGTGTGAGCGTTGTCGGCTTCACCATGCTTCCCGAACCGCTCCGCGGTGCGTGGACGTTCCCCGACTTCCCCAAGCGCGTCGAGCTCGGCGGCCGCTCGTTCGTGCGCTCTGACACGTGGTCGGCGTCGCTGGCTGGCGTTGCGCGGCAGTACCGCGAAGACGTCGACCGCCAAGCCATGCACCTGTACGTGCTCGACAACGGCACGTGGAAAATCGACCACATCGACGAAGCCAACCCCGAAAGGGGGCTCGTGCTCGAGCACGCTTTCCGCGACGTCGTGCACACGTGGTGGGGCGCGTCGTTGCTGGTCGCCGGCGTGCTGGGCGTGACTGCCGGGCTCAGCTATGCGCTCACGCGCCGGTAGGAGTCACATCCGCGACGAGGTGGCACCGTGGCGCGCCATTTGCGGCCGGCTGTGGCGCGGCTCGAGCGGCGGGCGCGTCGCGTCTGACACTTACCCGCCGCTGGTGAAGAACGACGAAACCGGCTCCGCCAACTGGGCCACGTGCGCCCAGTGCTTGCTGCGTTGGCGTCGCGTCTTGGCTAGCCGCGCTCTGGCACGTGAAGGTGGACGCCAGCCTTGATGAGGTAGCGCTCGACGTCGTCTTTCTTGCCCTCAATCTTCTCCCACGCTGCGCAGTGCGGTAGCGAGTGCTCGACCGGTATCGGCTGCTCGCGCGGTCGCATGCGTGCCGGCTGCTTGCACTCCGGACACTCGAAATCGACGACTTCAGGAGTCGGCGCCTTGAAGGGCAGCACGACGCCGCCCACGTCGCACGCGGCCAGTTGCTTCGCTTGCCAGGCAGGGCACGCCGGCTGCGAGTGCTCGACTTCGAGCGTCGCCGGATCAAGCCACGAGTCTTTGCCACAGCTTGGGCAGTCGAACCTTTTTCGCTCGTCGGTCACGGCGTGAGCTCCTGCTCGTGAGCGATGCGGCTCAGGGTTTCGTCATCGGGCAAGAGCGTGGTTTTTTTGATGTGGCCGACCGCGACCGGCAAAAGCTCGACGCCGCCAAGACGCATTGAAAGCCGGTAGTCCTCGGCAACCCACGTCCCTTTTTCAGGACCGCACCAGGTGAACGCGCTGTAAACCTTGCCGCGGATTTCGAAGCTGTCCGACTGCGCCTCAAGCTCGAACAGCAGCTTTTTTGGAATGGCCACGCAGCCCAAACCCACGAGCCAACGGCCTGGCGTCGGGCTGTCTTTCCAGCGCGTGCCGGCCAGCGTGCTCATTTTCGTAGCGTACGCGGCAGCCGTTGCACAGTTGCGGATCCGAGCCTGCGTGACGACCATCTGCGCCGCCTCCACTTCCACCTCCATATCATCGTCCATCATCAGCACCACGTCGCGATCGGCAGCCTCGCCGCGCAACGCTTCGCACGCGAACGAGAGCGCTTGGCACCGGGCCATGGCGACGTCGGGCACGCCCGCCTGCAGCAGGAAGCCCGCGCCCGCACGGCGTAGCAGTTTCAGCGACTCGCGCGTCTCCGGCTCCATCTCGCCGGTGTAGGCGGACATTGCGATCAGTGTTTGTTTCATTTCGTCGCCTCCAGAATCGTGGTCTCTAAAAATGCCATATCGTGGCCCACGTCTTTGTGGTGCCCATCGATGTCAGCCAACGCGCCTCGCCCATACTCACGGTTTGCGACGCGCCGAAAGCCGATCGTGCAGAGCACGGCCGCTGCCGTGTGCAGGCTCCAAATGCTCTGGTGGTGCCAGCCGATGAGCATCATTCCGGCGCCGGCTCGTGCCTTGTCCGCCTCGCTCGAGCGGCGCACCACCTCGCCCTGGTCACGCTTCGCGAGCTCCGCCGCGTACTCGTTGGCTTTCGGTCCGAGCGAAAAGCCGTCGAGACCGATAGCCAGCAGCCGCACCGGATCGGGAAACGCCAAGCGTAAAATCCCCTCGGGCGCGAGCACACGAAAACACTCCAGCAGGAATCCATAGGCCTGCAGATACGGCACGTGCTCGATCACGTGCTCGGCCAGGATGGCGGACACCGACCCGTCGGCAAACTTCAGTCGCTTGCGCAAGTCATGCTCGGCGTTGAGGTTCTGCCAGGGCGGAGGCAGCTGGTTTGGCCCCGCTCCGAAGTTGAGAAAATGACCCATTTTTGCGCTATCCTTGACGAATGGTGGCTCTGAACAAACTGAAACTGCGACGCGAAATCGAAAAGGCTCGGCGCGTCGCGTTCAAGGCTCGCCTGCTCGAGCTGCGCGACCTGATCAAAGCGGCGCGCGTGGCGCGGCTCGCTGCTATCCGCAACGTCAAAACGGACTGCGCGCAGAAGCGCGTCGACCTGCGACAGAGCTGCCAGACACGCGCTCTGGTGGCGAAAACGTCCGGCGCTTCGGAAGTCGCCCGCCGGCGTTCCAAGCTACTCGAAGAAAAAGGCTTCGAGCAAAAAATGCGCGACGCCGAGCGGCCGCGTCGCTTGCGCTCGACGACGGGCGAGCGGCGCCAAGAGTCGGACGACGAAGTGCGAACCAACCTCGCGCCCGACATGGTGCCGGTGTTCGACGCCGTGCGGAAGCACATCAAGGGCAACCTGCGCAAATCGCGGACCGAGGCGTTTCTACAATGGGCCGAGGAGAACCCCGGCGAGGTCTACGACTTGATGCAGCACGACGCCGACAAGTACCTAGCGCAGCTGCTCGCCGAAGAGGCGCGCACCACGCGCGAGCTCCGACGGCGCAGCGTTGCCGGCGTGCCGTTCTGATCAATACGGTCCCTTTGGTGGTCGGGGCCTAGGCAACTGATACATGCAGCCGCAGCCGCGGCACACCCGCGCCGGTTCCCAAATCTCGGCAAACGCATCAGCCATGTGCGCCACGCTGTTGAGATAGGCCGTTACGGTCATCAGATCCGCCCGCGGGTCTTCGTCGTTTCGAACGACGCCACAGCCGCACCGCACGATGTCGGGGCGCGGCTCGTTCACAACGGTTCCGGCGCCGCTGGCCGCTCCGTATCGTGCTCCTCTGCGAGCTTGAGCACTTGGCCGGCCAGCTCGACGGTCACCGCGAGAACGACCTGCGCCCAACGCGACTGGTCGACGCGCTCGCGCAGCAGCTGGGCGCCGAGGCGCCCCACGTTTTCGTTAACGATCTTTCTCTCGTGAGGCGTCAGGTTCGGATGGTCCATCGGTCTGCTTTGGTGTGGGGTTGAAGAGCTCGCGCACGACGGCGCGGCCCAGGTTCCAGAATACGCGGCCGCGCGTCTCCGGCGACTGCAGCCGCTCGAGCGCGACCGTTCCTTGCGCCATGAGCTCGCCCAACGTTTCGGAGTTGAGCGCGATGGCCACGCCTTCGCCAGCGGCGTTAGTCACGTGGAGAATCACGCCGCGCTCGTCGACGGTGATCGAGGGCTTCAATCTTCGATCGCTTCCAGGGCCGCCGTGGCGATGCCCTCGCCTTCGCCGGCGGCCGCAATCATCTTGTGGAACTGGCCCAGCACCTCGCTCGGCTCTCCGTGCATCAGCGGCGCCGCCGTCGCCACAAGCCACGCGGCGAGCTCGAGCGCCTCACGCGGCGTCAGCTCCGGACGCGGCGCTAGGTTCGCAATCGCCACGCGCTTGCCCACTGCTCCCACGTCGTACCGGTTGATCATCTCGTTTTTCCTTTCGTGTTTCACTTCGCACGCGATGGTTGCACGTGGAACGGATCAGCTGAAACTTTGGCCCGTTGCACGCGCTCCGGCGAAGGTGCGGCGCATGCACACGAGCAAATCGAAACGCCTCCGAACCAACCCCGACAAGTGCCTACGCTGCCCTGCAGGCGGCCCGGTGCACGCCCGAGGCCTCTGCTTTCGCTGCTACCAACGCGACCGCCGCGGCAGCCTGCCAGCCGTTGCGCGCTGCCAATGCGGAGAGACCGACGTGCGAGCTCTGAGCGCCCAAGGCGCGTGCTGGAACTGCGTTGCAAAAGCCAGTTAATCACTTGGACTTTTCAGCTATCTCGAAATCCAGGCTCATCGCCGGCACGCGGATCGAAAACTTGCCGGCCTTCATCACCGGAAATTCTTTGGTCCCTGCCGGCGGCACCTCGCCCAGCGCTCGATACTGCGCGGCGTGGCGGTTCCGGTAGAAAACGGTTTCGAGCTCGGAGTGAGCCCGCTTGTAGCCGCTCGCCTTGGCCAGCAGCCACCAAACCCGATCGCCCACCGCCGCGAGCTCGGGCGGAATCAATGCCCAGTTGGCCAGCAGCGGGAACGCCTCGCGCGTCACGAAAATCGTGCTCGTGTCCGCGTGCTTGTCGCCGTCGCTTTCGCTTTTCAGGTTGAACGGCGTACCGTCGACGCGAGCAATGGACTGGCCTGCGGTGCAAACCACGGCGCCGGTCTCGCAGTGCAGCCGAAGCATCTCTTGCACGTGAAGCGGTGAAAACCAGTTGTCAGCGTCCAAGAAGGCCACGGCGTCGAATCCGGACGCTATGGCCTCCATGGCGCCAATGGCTCGGGCGGCGTTGCCGAAATCACCGTGTGCCTGCGGCAGCTCGATCAATTTGTAGAACGGTGCGAGGACGTTCGGCTTGGCGCCGTCCCCGACCGCTATCAACTCGGCTGGGTGCACCTGGTCGAGAACGCTCTGGAAGCACACCCGCAACCACTCGGCCGCCTCGCGGTGGAACGGAACGACGATTGCAACCTTCACGGCCAGAGCGCTCCGCGCAGCAGCCAGCCAGCCCAGCCAACAATCATCAGAGCTTTCACGCTCAGAACGATGACCATCACCAGCCGCGAGCTCATGACCGGGAACTGCCCTTTCCGCGCCGCACCGCCGGCCGCTTTTTCTTGGCGCCGCCGGCGCCGTTTTTCTTGGTAGGTTTTTCGGACAGCAGGAAACCGGGCAAGCGCTCGAGCACGCTCGCACGCTCGCTCGTCGTTCGCTCCGGATCGTTGGCCCAGTCCACGAGCTCTTGGATCGATGAGCTTCGCTGCAGCAACGCGCGCCGCGTAAACTCCGCCCAGCTCAAGCCCTCAAGCTTCGCTAGCCCGTCCCAACGTTTCCACGCTTCCGGCGGCGCTTCGAGCAGCCGTCGCTTTTCTCGTTTTTGCACGCGCGTTTTTTGGCTCACGTGCTGAGGATATGCTAAGTATATCCTCAGCGGAAGCGCCATCATGATCAACGTGAAAACGGAAGTGAAAGCCGTTCTGCTGCTCGACTTCGAACTGCCTGGCGTGACTTGGACCGGTCACGGTGGCAGCGGCGGCCCGCAGCAGCTTGAACAGCGTTTCGGTGAGACGTGGCAAATGCGGGTCACGCACGAGAACGCCTTGGCCACAGCAGAGACGCTCAACAAGCTTGCGGCCGCAATCGTTGCGTCCATCAAGGGTTTCCCGACGGCTTGAACAGCGGCTACCTCGGTTGTTCAGGCCTCGGCGTCACGCACCGTCGGGACGAGCAAAGCTAACAGCGATCGGCTCTCAGCACAGCGCCGGCAAATGTCGAGGTGCGAGGGCGCGCCGTTGGCGCTGGCGGCGTGCGTTGGCAAGAGCTGATCTCTCGGATTGTGCATCGCCAGAATCACCGTCGGAATAACGCTCACGCGAAAAAACTGATAGGTCTTCGCCTCCTCGCGCTCCGCCTCGCTCAGCTGATTGTACTCCGGGCAAACGGGGAGCTTCACGCCGCACGCGTCGCACTTGAACGTTACAGCCTGCATGTTGTTTCCTTTCGACGCCGGGCGTCCGAGGGGAGTGGTTACCGCGGGCCCGCCATCACAGCGGGTTTCCCAGACGCCCGGCGCTTCGTAGCGTAGTGCCCCTTCCCCGCCAGCGCATCCGCAAGAGTCGAGCGAGGCACCTTCAGCGCAACGGCCACCTCGCGGAGCGTGCGCGTCTTACGTAACTTGTGCGCACGCGCGAGCGTTCCCGGGTCGAGCTTGCGCGGCCGCCCCCAGCGGCCGCCGGCGGCTTCGATGCGAACGCGCGCCGCTTTGATGCGTTCGCCGATGGCGTTTCTTTCCATCTGCGCCGCCCACGCCATCACCGCGAGCACCACCTCCGCCGCGGGCCCGTTGAAGTCGAAACCGTCGGCGAGCGTCACGAGCTCGCAGCCCCCGCGCCTGAACTCGTCGACGAGCGCCAACGTGTCGCGAATCCCTGAACGGCTGAGCCGGTCGACCCGGAAAATGTACAGCCGGCCGACACTCCCCGCGCGCACCGCCGCCCGCAATTTTTGGAGTGCAGGACGTTCGATGCTAGCCCCACTCTTGCAGTCCTCGAACCAGAGCCGTTTCGGGATCACGTCGCCGCGCGCCTTGCAGGCTCGCGCAATCGCGTCTCGCTGGAGCTTCCAATCTTGCTTGCCGGTGCTGACTCTCAAATACGCTGCTGTCGCCACAGGGCTCATTATGAGCCGCTTTGGCCGCCGCCGGCGGCGCGAACGAGAACCGGCGGCGCGAGCCGCGCGCATGAGGCGCCCAGGGCCGTCGCTGCTGTGCGCACTGCTCGGGCTGCAGTGCAGCGACGAACGCAGCAGAGTGACTTGGGCGCTGCCGCCCTCTCGCTAGGTCGCGCGAGTAGCGTCTACGTCTCAGAGATTTTCAAAGCTCCAGGTGAGAGGGGTATAGAGGATCAGATCTCAACGTCTGATCTCGATCAGACATTTTCGCCAGTGGTTTGCTCAGCGGCGCGGCCGTTCAGCACTCGCGAAGCACCAACAACTTGCCCACAGGGGCGCGCACGAGCTCGCAGGCGCCTACGCACGCACCAGCGCGCAGAGCTGCGCACTGCGGGGCGAAGCCTGCGACGTCGTGAACGCCTGCAGCTCGCTACTCGGGCGGCCCGGTTGACGAGGACGACGGCACCAGCACCCGTCCGGCGCCGTCGCCCTCGTGGCCAGCAGCACGCCTCGCGCGTCGGTGGCGTGCTGTGGCTGCTCTGCCTACGTTGGCGAGCGCTTGGATCTGTTCCTCGTACGTCGGGGGGCGCGGCTTGGCCGGCGCCGGCTGCACGTCGGCCGTGAGCCGCTTTAGCGCCTCGTCCTGTGGCACGCCTGCATTGAGCTGTTGCACAAATGCAATCTCAGCGGCCCGCTCACGTCGCCGGCGCTCACGTTCGGCGGCTCGCATTTCGCGAGCTTGCTCGACGCGAGCCTGCCGGCGCTGGGCCCGCGTCAGTGGGTTTTTTACGTTCAGAACGCGCCAAACCACCGATTTTTCGGTGGTGCCGTTCGTGCGGTACTCGGCGCCCTGTGGGATGACCCCAGGCACGATCCGCTTGTGCACCAGGTAGCCCTCTGCGCTCAGCTCCCGCGTTGCTCTACCAATTGAGTCACGGTGGAAAGACGAGCCGTCAGCCTTCCGCATTTCTGGCGAGAGACGGATCCGCTCGTAGTTCCGATAGTTCACGCCGAAACGCGCGTACTCACCTATCAGCCGAGCTTTCAACGGGGAGAGGCCTAGGCGCATGGCCGCGGCCTGAGCAACGCGCTGCGCTTCGAGCGACGTGCTCAACGTACGCGCTCCACCGGACAAGAAATGACCGCCCTGCTTGTTGCAGCGGGTCCCGGTTCGTGGTCTCGTTTGTTGGTCACGGCAGCTCTTCTCTGCGGTGGCGCCCCCCAGGATTGCCGACGCTGGTAACGTCGGCTTTCCGCTTTTGTGGGGTCGCGGTTGGGCCCGATGGAAGTCGACCCGGACGGCGCTCGTCAAGCCGTCCGGATCTCGGGCCGGGATTCCCTCGCAAATTTGGTGTCTTGTGGTGGGGGTCTCGGACCACCCCAAGGCGCTCAAATGCTTCGAACGAGGTCCCGGCTGGCGGCGCGCAGCTCGGCCGTCACCTTGGCGAGCTCGGCGCGCATGGCCTCCACCGCGGCCGACGAGCGCCACGCACTTGACGAATCGTCAAGCGCCTCCACTTCGCGCCTGAGCCGCTCGTGCGTAACGCGCAGCACGTCGACGCGCCGGCGCTTGTCTTTCACGAGCTCGAGCCGCGCCTGCTCGGCGTCGTGCAGCTCGGCGACGGTGCGCGGCTTCATTCGACGGCCCCCGGATAGAGCGCTTTAAACGTGCGCTTGGTCGTCGCCGCGCCGGGGTTCAGGCTGCGGCTGTACTTCACGCCGCCCCAGAAGGTGCAGCCGAGCGAACAGAAGTGCACCTTGATGTCCACGCCGTTCCCGGTGCGAAACGACACCACCTCACTCAGTAGCTGCAGGTCCGTCCCCAGCTGCAGCGTCTTCTGGCACTGCCCGCACTTCATGACGGCAAGCCCTCCGAAAGAGCGCGGTGCACCTGGTCGTGGATGAGACCCGCCATTTCAAGCCACCGCTCGCGAGTCAGCGTCTCGCTCATTCCTTTCTGCGCCAGCGCGAACGCAAAGAACATGTAGCCCCACGCTCGCGTCGCACTGTGAAAATTGCCGACGCTCAGCAGCATGTCGGTTTTCTCCAACGCCTGGAGAAAACGCTTTATTTCGTCGTCACTCATCGGGCGCTCCCGAAGCGCAGCGGCTCGGCGCGCGTCAACATCAGCGCGTCACGCTGCGAATAAGCGAGCTTCATTTGCGGCGCGTTCGAATGGCTCCAAGAGCCCGTTCCCGCGCTCGACAGTTGGCGCCAGCCGTAGGCCTTGAGCCAATTGGCCTCGGCCTGCTCGAGCTCGCGCGTTGCCTCGTGCTGCGTGCGGGTCACTGGCACACCCCCGCAATTTCCGCGATAGACCACCAAGAATCTGCCGAGCTCGTCAGCACCAGCCGCGCCGACGTCGCCGGCGTCGACGGGAACGACAACACCAGCAAGCCGCGCTCCGGAGACGTAACAAGCGCGTCGACGGGCTCGCCGTCCAGCTCGAGCTCGAGCGAGCTCGGCAGGTCGCTTGGACTGGCGAGCGCTCGGATTTCCAACTGCTCGAGCACGACGCCGGCGCCGAGCTCGACCGCGAACCACTGACCCGGCTCGCGCGGCGCGCCACTCGACCAACGCGACGCCGCGTCACCGTCGACGGCCAGCGCTGGCAGCCCCGTCGCGCTGCTCGCGAACGCGCTCGCCTTCCATGCTTTCGTGTTGCAGGGAAGGCGGATAGCGGGGGCACCTCCAGAATCCACCTCGCCGCCGGCGCCGGCGTTCACATCGCCGCCGGCGCCGCCAGGAGCTTCCGGGATTTCCGAAGTGCTCCCCGCTGCAGCTGCAGCACCACCGGCGCCGCCTGAGAGGCCAGCTGACGCGCCGGCAGCCTGCGCGCCTGCGCTGCTTGGAGCGCCGGCAAGCGGGCTGCCGGCGCGGCTGCTGGACTCGAAGGGGGCGCCACTGCAGCCGGCCAGAAGCACCAGCAGCAGGACCGCGAACGCTTTAGCGGCTCCCATAGCGGGCCTCCATTTCGATCGCGGCCTGCAGGCGCTCACGCTCGCGGCGTTCGCCTTGCGTCTCGAGCTGCAGCTCGCGCACCTTGCGGTACAGCGTCGCACGCCCGACCTTCAGCACCAGCGCGGCGGCGGTGACGTCACCGCCGCAAAGCTGCATCACCCGCCGGATATAACGCGCGTTGCGTTGCTCGAGCGTCGGCAGCTGCTCGAGCCTCTCCCATGGTATGTTGGACATGTCGCGAACCCTTTCCGTTCGTGGCCAGAGCCCCGGGCGTTTCTCGCGCCGCGGGGCTCGTCTCGTTATTAGACTACATCCAACGCCCGGCGATTCAAATTCAGAAGTGCTCGGAGAGCTGCAGTAGGCAAGTTCCTACGAAATCTTCGTAACTGCCCGTGCTGCCGCGGCTGTCCACCTCGACGCCGGCGACCTCTGCCACCAATGCGATCCGCCCGCGTACGCGCAGCGTCGGGGAGGTCGCTGGCAGCCCGCCGGTGAGCTCGCTTCCAAGCCTCATGGTCATATCGAGCCGGCAGTGCATCGTGCCGTCAGCAGGGCCAACGGCGTGCGAGTTGTTCACCTGCTCGATCCAGTTCACGCCGTCCACGCTGCTATCGATGAAAAGCACGACGTCGCCCGGCGTCGAGGTGTGGCTGTTGCCCACATCGATCGACAAGCTCGCCCGGTACCGCAAATCAGGGGACGGCGCCGGCAGCGACTCCACAAGCACCGTCCCGCCGCCGAGCACGGAACCCAGCGTCTGCGGCGTCGTGGTGATCTGCAGCGAGCCGCCGATCACCGAGTAGCCCTCAGCGAGCCGGAGCATCATGCCGGCGCCGGGGGTGAGGTCGGCGCCCTCCGCGTTTTGCACGGGGCCGCCGGATGGCGCGTAACGGAGTTTCGGTCGGCTTCCTCGGTCAAATGCATTTGTCATTTTTCGTCGCTTTCTTTCACGGAACCGGCGCCTTGCCGTGCACGGCCAGATACGCCCAAGCCAAAATCATCATCCCGAAAATCAGCACGACGCCGAGCGGCGGCATGCGGAGCACGCCTTGCTTGACGATGCCCAGCACCACCAGGACCACGCCCTCACGCGGCGGCGGTGGCGTGCTGCGCCGAGCGGCGGCCGCCTGCTGCACGTTCACGTGCACCACGGGCGTGGCTTCGTCCCAGTCGCGGGCCGCGCGCAACCGCTGCAGCTCGCTCCGTGCAGCCTCCAGCGGGTTTCCGCCGCTAAGCCGGGGACGGTTTTCCACCGTTGAGCCTCCAGCGCTCGAGCGCCGTCACGCGCTGATTTACCTTCAGCAGATCCGCTTTGTCGTTCTCGGCTTGCTTGATCAGCAACCGCTCAATGCGACCAAGCGCGCCCTCGACGCCCTGCACGGCGTCGATCAGGTGCCCGATCGCGTTGCAAACGGCTTCCTTACTTTGCGGCCCCATGCCTCGCCTCCCTTGCTTCGATCAGCGGTTGCACGCTGTAAAAAGCTTTCGCGGCGGCAAGCGGGCGCCCGGTGCGCTGCCTGATCCCGGGGCTCTGGTTCCCATCGATGCTGTCGAACGTGTGCAAAGCAGCGTCGACTTTTTCCACTAGCGCGTGATGCTGGAACCTTTCGAAGTACGCCAGATCGCCGGGCTGCGGCAGCTCACCGGGGCCCAGCTGGCGCAGAGCTCGAGCAGCGAACCCGCCGCGCCAAAACACGTCAAGCCCGAGCTCGGCGCGGTGGTAGGCGAACAAGCACAAAGCGCCGCACCAATGCTTGGGATAGTCGCGCGCCGGGGTCCCCGGCGGCAGCACGTCCGCCCAATACTCGCGCACGCGTGCCGGATTTTCGATCGGCTCCCAACTCGCGGGAATGCCGCCCACCGGAATCGTTACCGGATGCTGCAGCTCCACGCCGTTCGCCCGCAGGCGAAAGCGCTGCGTGAACAGCTCGAAGCGAGCCGCAAAAAGTACCGACTGACGGATTTCCTCGGCGTCCATTGGCGCACCCTAGAACCCGATCGCTGCCTGCAGGCCGGCCGCCGCCTGCACGCCGCCGGCGTTGTTGAGGTGGATACCATCGGCGTCGAAATTGGCCGGGTAGGTGACGAGCGTTGGACCGTCGATGATCGTCACCCACGTTGATCGCGTCGATTGCACCGTCGCGCTTTGCGTGCGGTAGTCGGCCAGCACATTGCCGAAAGGCACGTTCGGCACCGCTTGATTGACCGAGGTTAGCGCCGTCCGTAGATAGACGATGATTCCCGGCACCAGCACGCGCAGCTTATCTAGGAAGTCCGCAAGCGCGGTCCCGTAGCTGGCCGCTGACCACATCGCCAGTTGAAAATCGTTGAGCTGCACCTCAACGACCAGAATATTTTCCGTCGTTCCGTCGCACAACGTAGCCATGTAGGCGGCGAAATTGGTTCGGTCGCCGGCGGTGGCGCAGTCGCTGTTTAGGCCGCGCGAGCCGTAGCCCTCGACCGTCGTACGGCCCGGGTAATTGGCGCGCGTGATCATGCAGTACGCATTTGCCTGCACGTTGGTCGTGATGCTGCCGACCGTGATCGAATCCCCGTAAAAAACCAGACGGCGCGAGGGCGAAGCCGGCAGCTGCACCGCCAGCGTGTTGGCTTCCGGCACCCGCACCGCAATCGTCGCAATGCACTTCACGACGCCGCCGCTAAGGTTCTGCAGCCCGTCGACGACTCGGATCGTCTTGGTGCCCGCCGCCATGGTCGCGACGTCTCGAGACCCGTCCATGGTGTATTGCCCGACAATGGGCGTATCGTGCAGCACCCCGTTGACATAGATCCCGACCCCCAGATAGGCGGGCTGCACGCTTGCTGCCGTCACGGCGAAATCAACCACCATTTGCGTGGCGTCAGTCTGAAACTCGAGCTGCCCGAAAGGGTTGTGTTTGTGGTGCGGCGTCTCCTGCTGCGCCGCTCCGAACACGTAAGTTTTCGAGTCGTGCCAGAACTGCTGCCGCTCGGGCTTGTAACGGTACCGCGGAATCGCGGTCTTAACGGGCACCGGAGCGCCCAGCGCGTCGAGCGTGATGGGCGCGCTGCCGAGCCCAGCGGTAACAGTCGCGGCAACCCCGTTCCAGTCGCGATCGTAAGCCAGCTGCCACAAAAGCGAGGCGTGCGCCGTCACCTCTGACGGGCAGTGCCACCGGTCGAGCCGCGTGCAGGACGTCATAAGTCGCCCTTCGGTCTCAGTGACCGCGGCGCTGATTTGGTAGAGCGCTAAGACCTGCCCGGTCGTGAATGCGTTGACGTTGATCGCGGGGTTGTTGCGACCAACCGCCGTTACGGCCGTTCCGCTCGGCAGCACGTAGCCCGTCAGGGTGGCGTTGAGCTGCTGGCCCGGTCCGCCGTTAAAATAGGCTCTCAGCTCACCCGATAGCAGCCGCGAAAAAAGAACGTGCATGACGCCGAAGCGCGCCAAACCGAAACCAAATGTTTGCGTCGCGGCTCGTCGGCTCACGAAAAACATGTTTCCGGCGTTGTTGATTTGCAGCTCTTGGCCGCTCGTCGACGTGTTGCAGCCGAAAATGTTGGCGGTCGCCGTGGGCACCGAGTCGTACTGGAAAAGGCACCCCTGCGAGTTGCCAGGATCCAACGACATGACGTTTCCGAGCTGCCGCGAGAAATAGCGCGTGCTTGTGAACGGGCCGACCATGGCGGAGGCTGGCGAAAAGCTCTCGCCACCCGCCATGGCGATCGGACCGGTCGCGCCTCTCATGGCGTCACGCCAAATCCCCGGTCACGTCCCACTCGTCGGTGCCGACCTTTTTCAACATGACGATCGAAAATTGCTCATCGAATGCCAAGGTCAGCGACGGGGGGAAGTTCAGAACGATCGATGGGTCCTCTTTGATGATGGTAAGAGCTCCGGCACCGGCCTGGACGACTACCTCAAGCGTTCCGATCGGAAACGGCACCGTAGCGTTAAGGGGCACTGCGATCGTGCATGCCGTCGGATGCGAGCAACGCACGTAACCCATGGCGTCGCCGATTGCGAACGTCATGGCCGCGCCCGACTTTGCGCTGACGGGCCCAGACAATGCGGTCAGCGCGGCCGCGACCGTCGTTCCGGGCACAGCGCCGCCGGCGTCGTTGTCGACTTGGCTCGCGTCATAGTCTCCGGCTGCAGCCGCGACGATGCCCGTTCGACCAAAAACGCTCGCAACCCCAGCCGCGGCCGCTAGCGTGTCCAGCGCATCGCTCACGCTCGAGCCGGCCACGCCTGAAACGTTGTCGACCTGATCCGAATCGTAGTCTCCTGTCGCAGCGACGACGACGCCGACGCGACCGAAGACGCTAGCGACGGCGCCAGCGTTCGCCAGCAAGTAATCCAGAGCGTCGCTCAGGCTTACTCCAGGCACGGTTGAGACGTTGTCGACCTGATCGCCGTCATAGTCGCCCGTCGCTGCCACAACAGCGCCGATGCGACCAAAGACGCTCGAGACGTTGCCACCGCCGCCGCCTGCCCCCACGTACCAGGCGTGTGCCGTGGTATCCCAAAGCACCGTGTCACCTTGGTTCGTTCCAAGGAACGGCGCGCCGCTGTTGGCGCTTCGGAGCTGCAGGAATTGGGTCACTGACTTTTTACCTTTCGCGGCTGCCGAACACGCCGGCGGCCGCTGCCGCGGACGTCACGACGCCTAACAGAGCCTCGCAGATGCGAGCGATCGCGCCGCCTGGCGCCACCACGATAGACATGCGGTGGATGAGCTCGCGCCGATCGTCCATCAGGGTCAGTTCGACGTTGAGCTCGTCGCGAGCGTCGTAGTGGAAGGTCGCACGCAGCCGAGGCCGGCGCGGGAGCACGCGCACGGCTTGCGGCGGACTGGGCGCCGCTGTCTGCGCCGGCGCGGCCGCGCTCGAGCTCGCCGCCGGCGCGGGCGTCGAGGCCTCCAGCGTGACGACGGCGGCGGTCCCTTCGGACGGCGCCGGCGTCGGGGCTCTCGGGTTCTCGAGCGTCGTAGGCGCTTTGGGGGCAACCGCCGGCGCCACGCGCTCGAGCTCGAGCGCGGGAGGCGCTGCGCTCGAGCGCGTCGAACCGTCCACCGTCACGACGCCCACCATGCTTTCGCTGGGAGTCGCCGCAACGGGGCGCGGATTCTCGAGCAACACCGGTCCCGGAGCCGTTGCGAGAGTTTCCGGCTTGGGCGCGTCGGTTGGCTCGTCGAGCTTGGCCGAATTCACCGGCGGAGCCGCGTCCGGATTCTCTCGCGTCGTCATCAGAAACACTCCTCCAATTCCATGTGAATCGTACCGTTGCAGCCGGTGACGGGCGTTCCGCCGTCCGACGTGTCGAGCGAGCTGACCAGCACGTCCGCGGCCGTGCCGAGCGGCATGCTGGCGCGCGCCCGAAGCTTGATGTTTGCGGTTGGCGTCGCGTCGTCGATGCCGAGGTCTTCGCCGAGCGTGAGCGGCAAATAGACGTCCGCATTGCGCGCATTTCCGACCGGCGCAACCTGCGATGTCGAGCCCGATTTCACCGCATGCACGCTCTTGGATCGGTTGGTGTACGTGGTGCCGCCGTCGACCGACGTGTCCAGGTACAACACCACCTGGCAATCGATGTTGGTGGTGACGTTCACGAGGTCGAGCGAGAGCTTTGCTCGGTACTGCAGGCCCGCCTTCGGTCCGGCAAGCGTCAGCACGACGGCCGCCGGATCGCCGAAGCCGGCAGGGCTGATCACGTCGGCCACTGCGGGCACGGCGAGCGATCCGCCCATCGTGCTCATGGCTTCGGTGAGCCGTAGGCGCATGCCCGAGCCGGGCGTGAGATCGCCGCCGTCGGCGTTTTGGATGACGGCGCCCGAGGGCGAGTAACGAATCGGAAGAGTCATGATGCTTTTGCTCCGTTGGTTGCTGCGTTTGCTGCGGCGGCGACTGCGCTACCGAGACCTTGTTTAGTGGCGGGGTTCGTCGCCCAGTGCTGAATCAGCGCCATGATCATGGGGCCGGCCTGCTGGACCTGCTCCATCATGATTTTGGACGCGGCGCTTTCCTGCTCGGTGTTCTCGAGCTCGGCCTTTCGGATGGCCATAAAGAACTCGTGGAAGTCGGCGATCGTCTCGTCTTGCTTGTCGATGCGCTCGGCTTGCTTGTCCATCACCTTGCTCGCTTGCGCGAGCGTGTCGGCCATCAACTTACCCACGGCCGTCATGGCGTCGGCGAGCGCTTTCGCGCCGTTCTGCGTGCCCAGGTCCTGCGCCTGCGCGTTCTGCCCCGTCACGGTGCGCAGCACGTTGGCGACGGCCGCGCCGCCCGAATCTTCCGCCTGAAACACCAGCTGCACGCGCCGTTTAGGCAGCTCGATGATCAAGGCTGCGATCAGCTGCTCGGCGTCGCTGGCGAATTGCGCCGGCTCGAGCTCGGCGACCGGCTCCCACGTCTCGAAGATCGTTCCCTCGCCAACGATCATGAGGCGAATCCGGCGCGCCATCGCGGCGCCCTCGGTGACTTCGCGTTTGAGCTTCTCGCACCACTGTTGCAGCTGTTGACTCATGCGGCGACCTGCTTTCGGGCTTGAAGGATCTGAACGAGCAGCAGCGCGCCAATTCCGACGCCTGCCACAATCGCAACGATTTTTAGGGTCTTGCCGATCGTGTCGGCCGCGCCCGATGCCGCGCCGCCCAGCGACGACGGCGCGTCGCCGCTCGTGATCGCGTTTGTGGCGGACGGCTGAAACACCGACTCGAGGAGGTAATTTTCATCGTGCGGCCAGGCCGCGGCCGTCTCAGCGCCGCGGTTGTAAAACCGCACGGTGCGCTTGATGCCCTGGCTGCCCTCTTTGCCCAGCTGCATCGCGCCGGCGAGCCCCGGCACGTCCGCACGCGTCTGCAGCAGCTCGAGCCCGCCCGGGTTGGGGATGATCTCGATCTGCGAACCCTTGAGCGCGAACGGGTTGGCCGTGTCGGCCACCGCGGCCGTGGGCGAGTGCTCGCGTAGCCAGTCTTCCACCCAGATCCGTAGCTGGCGCTCGAGCGAAATACCGGCGTTCAGTACGGCGTCGCCGATGCCTTCGATCGGGTCCTGCGACTGCCAGACCTCCCACACGTTCCAGCCCGGAAAAATCTGCGCGAAGCCAGCCGGCGCGGGCGCGCCCACTTGGCCCGCGTGAAAGTCACGCGCCAGCTTCATGGCTCACCCGAAAGCCGGAGCTCGGCGCCGTGGGCGTCCCCTGTTCCAGAAATACGCCGCCGCAGCAGCAGCCCCCAGCACCAGAATGACAGCGCCAGCTCCACCGGAACTGCCTCCACTGCCGCTGACTTTTTTTTTAGCCCTGCGAAGTAGCCGGCGGCGCGGATCTCATCGCGCAATTTTCCGTAGCTGGGCCCCGCCTCGCGGCACTCCGGATCGGGGCAGTAGCGCGTCGAGAAAATCGCATGCGCGAACGCTACGGGGTCGCCTGACGTCGCGGCTTCGAGCACGTTGGGCCGGCGCTGCAGCTCGCCCAGCCAGCGCTGCAGCCCTGCAGCGTGCGACGGCAGGGCCAGGAACGCCGACGGCGCCCGGTTGTCGAGCATGCGCTGGTGCACGTCGAGCAGCCGCGACTTTTTGGCGCCGTCCGGCATTGCCTCGACCTCGGCCAGGTCGAACCACGGCGGACGCCAATAGTTGACCGAATCGCTCGCCGTTGTGGAGACGTTGCCCCAGTTGTGCTGAATGATCGCGGCGCCGTTCGCGTTCTCGAGGAAGGCGAGCGCTAGCAGCAGCTCGGCGCGGTTGCGGTCCGGCTGTTGCCCGAAGCGCTCGACGTAGGACGCCAGGAACCGAGCAGCCATCTCGGCGCGGCTAAGTGGCGTTGCGGTGCGCGGAAGCTCACCCATCGGACACCGTGAACACGGATGCGACGGTCAGATTTCCGGCCGGGCTCGGAATGTCCGGCACGCCGGCGGGCAAGTCGGTGACGGCGCGCACGCGCAAAGCAACCTTGCCACGCGCGAAGCTCGGCACCGTGAGCGGCGTTCCCCACGCAGCGACGAACGACAGCAGCGCCAGCGCTTGGCTTTCGCTCATGCCCTCGGGCATCTCGTAAGCGACGGCGTACACCTTGCCCGACTTAACGGGCGTGGACCGAAGCGACGAATCGATCGCTTTCTTGCCGCTGTACATGATGACGCCGAACAGCACGGCCGCCACGCCGAAGGCTGCAACTACTAGCGCGTCGTTCGTCTCGCTCTTCATGCAGCCCCCAGGGGTTCCAGCATCACGAACGGTGGATCGGTCTTGCGCGCGTCACCTTCGCGCACGCACGCCGGGCACGTGCAGCCGAGCCGGTGCCCGTCGACGATGGAAAGCCGCCGCAGCACCATCTCGAGTGCTGAGGGTAGCGGCGGTTTTCCAGCGTCGTAGGCCATGGGTTCAGCGCTTGCGGGCCCTCGCTCGAGCGCGAGCCATCTTCTTCACCCACGCCGGGCTACCGGGCTTGGGCTTGCGCGAGCTCGTCTTGCGCTTCTTCGGCGTGCGGCGCTTCGCCTTACGCTTCGGTGCGCGACGCTTGGCCTTGCGCTTCGCTTTGCGCTTCTTCGGCCGGTGATGGACGTGGACCACCTTGACGCGCGCCTTGCGGGCCTTGCGGCGCTTCGCTTTGCGCTTCGCCTTTTTCTTGGTCTTCTTCTTGGATGCTGCGCGCTCGAGCGCCTTTAGCAGAGCTGTCATGCTTCGAACTCCTGAAAGCCGCTGCCGGCCGTGAGGACACTCCCCGCGACGAGCGGCACTGAACTAAGAGCGGGAACGGCCGTCGCCACTCCCGAAATGGTGAGCGCCGAGACCGTCAGCGCGAAGTATCGGACGGCGCCGTCATCCAGGGCAACGTCTGCGCCACCGCGCGTCACCACTTTGCGCGCCTGGCTGATGCCGCCGGCGGTCGCTTCCGTAAGTGTGACGACCGCCGTTGCCCCCTCGGCGTTGAGCGGCTGCACGGTGGCCGTGAACTGGCCGGGAATGGTCAGCACCACCGGCGCCTGCAGCGCGACGATCGGACGGTTCTTGCTCGTGCCGTACGAAATGGTGACCAGCACCGCGCCGAAGATCGAAAAGCGCCACAGCGAGTCAGCCTTGCGCGTGTCGACCAGCTGGCGCGGCACGACGTCGCCGGCGGCCCACGTCGCCGACTGCTGAATGCCGTACTGAGCGCCCATGTTGCCCACCGGCGCGCCGGGCGGCACGGACTGGCCACCCTCGCTCACGCTCGGCCCTTGGCCGGGCAAGTACATGCGCATGCCCGGATGGACGGCAGCGAGCGGAGGCGGGAAACGGTTCGTCATGGGTCACGCGAACGAGCGAGCGAACGCACTGAACTGACTCACGCTGGGCGGCGCACGAAACGGGAGCTGCGGCCGCGCAGACGGCCGCGCAGGCCGCTGCATCGCGCGCACGATGTGATTTGCCTGCGGGTGGCCTTGCTTGGCCTGCTGCACGATCCGGGTGAGCGCGCCTTTGCTGGCCTGCGCCTTGTTGAGCGCGCCCATGATGGCGGGGCTCCGGTGCCCAGCCTTGAACGCCTTGGCCGCTGCAACACCGTTGGCGTAGTCGCCGGCGAGCTGCTTCGCACCGTGCGCGGCCGCGCCGAGCGCGCCTTGCAGGTTCTTGGCGTGCCCGATGGCGGTACCGACCTGCACGGCTTTTTGGAGCTGCGGCGGCAGTTGCTTTAGCGCCTGGTCGAGCAGCACCTGGTCGACGCGCTTTCCGGCGGCCAAGTCTTTCGCGACCGTGAGACCGCGACGCAGCAAATCCTTTTCCTTGTTGCCAATCGGCAGCGCGTTGATCGCGATTTGGTCGATCGGCTTTCCCTGCATCACACCGGAGGCGACTGAGAAAGCCGCTTGCGCAGCGGGGCCGCCCGGAA
>Ga0157297_10000024_pt1 | contig 21803 bp, 34 predicted proteins | sample NitcycUS028104C2_FD_108380 | JGI IMG/M metagenome (GOLD analysis project Ga0157297, IMG submission 108380) | Soil microbial communities from Arlington Agricultural Research Station in Wisconsin, USA - Nitrogen cycling UWRJ-S028-104C-2 | ecosystem: Environmental > Terrestrial > Soil >...
ATCAAGGGTAGCAACTTGATTTCTATTCCATGAAATGAAGACATTTCTTTGTCGCCAATCAATGTAATACACCTGGTTATTGATTGATGAACAGACATCATATGTTGTTTTACCGCCCAATGTGTCATTAAAATAAACACTCTGAAAAGCAAGATCGTCTTGGTTAATACCAGCAGTAGGACCGATTGTAATGGTGTTGGTTCCAAAACCAGCAGAAACAGTGTATTCAATGCCGTTGATGACGATTATATTAGTACCTTCCGGTGCCCAAATGAATCCTTTTTCTTCCCATGTAGTATCTGTGCTGATGGTGGTAGCAGTAACTGCAACAATGTTCGCAAAACCACCCGACCAGTTTCCAATCTTTGTTGCTCCATAAGTAAAGATAAGTTCTGATTGAAGAACTGTAAGCGCAGGATCAAACCATTCGCCATAATAATGACGATGAGTAGAAAGAATAGGTACTGTAGGAATCTGATTTACCGCAGTAATCGTATACCATCTTTTGTTTGCAGTTGCAACACCGCTGACATATATAGGAAGCCATACATCAATAACATCGCCAACATTTGTATTTCCGTAATACCAAACACGCAAAGGAATTTTTACTCCCTGCTTATTTACGAAATCATCGTACTTACTATGAATGCGATGCGCGAGTGTCCAATAAGAATCAGTCTGTGTACCAACTGTTCCTGGGGCGCCAAAATAAGCCATACCGGCGCGTGGCTCAAGTTTTGAACCATCTTCAATAAAGACATTCTGTGATCCAGGCGCAAGAGTATTTACAGGCGAATTGGTAATGTCCATGAAGTTCGTATATCCAGCCCACTTATTTTGATATTTTATCTTAGTAGACATAATTATCCTTGATCACCATTATTCCCATGATCGAATCTATGACCATCGGTGCCCCATCGTCCATAGTAACCATATGGAACTCCGAAACGATAGAATTCCTGTTGTTCTGGAATAAATTCTTCCTTGTAACGTTTTTTGTACCACGCATAATTCTTATCAAGATCCTGTGAGAGATTACCAAGTTTTCCGGCGGTCATTCCTGACTTGCTCGTTCCGGTATCAGTAAAGATTTCCTGACCGATAAGGTAAGACGCTTCAAGGAGATAACACTGATATGCTTCATAATCAAGCATCACTTCATCGCTTCCATCAGTCGGGGCAGACTTCCAAAGACCGCTAGTGTCGCGGAAAATCTGATTAGAAATATATTGAATGCCATAGACTGCACCCTTTCGAGCAACGATATTGTCGAAACGAACTTCATCCATCACAAGTGTTCCGTTTGAAACAATAGTAAATCGTACATGGTTAAGCATGGCTGGATTTGGAGTACCAATAGTAGTCATGACGCTTGGATCAAGATTAAATCCAAGAAGATTCCATCCTTCCTGAAAAGAGTTACAGTCATGAGGAGAGCTAACAGTGATTGAATATCCGTTTCCAGCAGAAGAAAACATTTCAAGTGTAACAGTCTGGATCTGATTTATATTCGGAAGGTTCAGCCATGTGAATACCTTTCCGACAATCATATACTGCGTCAAATCGAAAGTCGCAAGGTTAAAATTCTCAAGACCTCCAATAGTAGCAGAACTATTCAAACTAAAACGGAGTGAACCACTTCCAGCAATATATGTCAGGTTGTCTGTGATGAGATTTGTAGCGTTTCCAAAAGACTGCCAAATGCTATTGTTCGTATCATTGATCGAATCCATCTTACTGATTGTAAGTCCGGCATTCACTTGTCCTGTACCATTTGCATTTTCCTTGAAATCAGAAACCTTGATAAACTTTACACCCTTATCCCATTCGATAGTGAAAAGATTTCTATCAGCTGTCTGGTGCTGATCAAATCGGCGATTGGTCGTCTGAAGCATTGGATGATAGAAAGTATCAGTATTTCTAAGACCACGAAGACGAAACCATTGCATCACATTCTTCTGATCAAGATCTTCTGGACACTTATATCTGCTTGTCTGATCATACAAGGCATTTTCAATTATTACTCTTCGAGAGAGTTCCTTCGGTTTGATTTTCGAAAGAGTATTGCTTGCAGCTTCAGCAAGAGCGCCAAATTTATCCCTGCTTTGATTCACATTGCCAGGTGATACTTTTCTATTTATTGACGTTAATGTTGAAGTTATGTTTGGCATATATCTTTATTATACCACTTTATTTCCTGTCTAATCTTTCTGATATTCCTTTAAGAACTTCTGTATGGGTAACAATTGCCGATGTTGATTCCTTGACAAGTTGTGTCATTGTGTGGTTATTTCCTTGAACATAACTCTTATAATCTTCTCGTGTTTCACTAAGTTGTTGAGCAATCAAGGAATTGGTTTCACCAAATCTCTTAACTAGACTTTCAGTTGATTTGGCTTGCGCTTTAATCATCACAATCAATGCGATGACTATTGCAGTACCAAGCGATATTTCAGACCATGGGATTCCTGTTATATCCATAAGCTACTTCTTTTTTAGACTAAGTTCAGCAAAACTCTTCTTTGGTTCTTTCTCAACCGGAAACTTATCTCGATCAATAATATTAACCTCGCTTTCTTTTGGTCGAATAATATCTTCTGGTTTTATTTTTTCCATTATCAAGACAATTCTTTCATCTGCCTGTGAATGATCTATTGTTGGTATCTTTTTTGTTTCTTTTTCCATAATTTTTATACTATTTTAGAAATAATAGCCCAATTTGAGATTCCATCACTTACGATAGTGATTGAACCAAAAGCTGTATTAATTATATATCCGCTTACATCCAGATCAATACTATCTGTTCCATCAGGATCAATGGTTATTGTAACTCCACCTGTTGCTGCTCCGATGGCATCTTTAATTGTGAGGACAGCACCTACTCCAACTGCGCCAGCAGAAGGAAGGGTGACAGTTCTTGATGAAACAACCGACATTGAAACAAGTTCGTCAGTAATCTTTGCTAGATAGTCACTATCACCATGTGGTGTGACATTTATTGAACGTCCAGCAGTCGTAATAAACTGATTTTCATTTACTACTGCCATAGTATTTAGTGCATTCAAAGATGAACCAGTAGAACCTGCCTTACGTGCAGTCTGGAAGTATATATAGCCACCTTGACCCGTACCTGTACCCTGTCCACCATTTATAATCACACTACCTCCACCGATATCAGTTCCAAGTCCTTCTGTTCCATAGATACTTCCATTTGCTGGTGATGCGCTTGATTTTCCATTACCAACGAATACTCCATCAACAGATACTCCGAATTTTGTATTAGCTGTACCAGACCCACCTACGTTAAACAGGTGAACTTTTGCAGAATTTCCTACTACATATGCTATATCACCTTGAGTATTATCAAAGCGTACAGTGCTAGGAGTAAATACACCTCCGTATGAGCTGTTGCCACTTCCAACAAGCCCAATCATAAACTGGCTTGCTCCGTTATAAAGCAAGAACTGGAGAGCAGCATTTGTTCCTCCGTCATTATTAGTAAATGAATGAGAAACAGTACCGTTTATGTTGTTATTGAAGTTGAACGATGCGTTTAGTCCTGATGATACGTTCGTAAGCGATGGTGCCCTGAAGTTTATTTTTTCTGGGTGTGCAATTTCATACCTATCGTTTACGCCACCAGAAGTAATCGTGTTCAAGAACATCGCATATCGTGTAAGTCCAGGAGTTACATTCTGACCTGCGCCATGAAGTGCGGAATAGATTCCACCATCAGCTGTCAATGTCGCTATGTTTCCAAAACCATCATCAACTTGATCTCCGTTCTGGAAAAGACCGACTACGTTACCAAGCAGAACAAGACCGTTTCCGTCATCTGAAATAACATCACCAGTTGCGCCTGTATTTGAATCCGTAAGTGTATCGCCTGGATTATATGTGACAGATTCATCTGTATATAGCTGATAAGGAGTCGTGTATATCTGATATGTTTGACTACCTGCACCATAATTTTGTGATGAGTAACCATTCGCATCAGCAAAATTAGTAGTGAAATCAGATGCAGAATAAATTGAATGTGATATTGCACCTGCACCATTATCATATTCTATTTTTGCAAATGTAGGACCCGCGCTGATCAATGATTGGATAGTTGCGTTGGTCCAATACATATTCTGTCCAAAGACATTTCCATACACCTGAGCAACAATACCTGCTCCATTGAGCCATTTCATAACATACTGGTTAGAATCAGCTACAAGTGAAGAAGAGAATCCTGTAGTAGAAGAGCTTGCGAGTATCGAAACACCAGAACTTGTGCCACTTATGTTTGATGACAGGTTTGCCATTGCATCAGTCCATCCGCCTATCCAGCCAGTTCCACCATATTGGAATATAGTTGATTCACCTGTACCTGCGAAATGTTGGTTTCTGACAAATGTTGAATTTGCGATTACTCTTGAATTATCTGTTGAAACCAGATCAAGACTTTCTATTACCCATACACCTGTAGTACCAATTATTTGACCCTGTGTGTTTGCGCCGTCAGTTTGCTGAATAACAGTAAGAAAATTGTTTCCTGAATCACGATAAAATCCGCTATCAGATTCAAGACGATTGAATGGACTTGTATAGAGAACTTCATTCGCAGACGAACTAAAAATGAAATCACCGATTGTTAGAGAAGCAGCATTTGGAGTAAAACCATATGTTTGAGCTGTATTGTCCCAAAAAAGAAAACCGTCAGCTGAAGGAGTTACTTGAGCAAGAAGTGAACTACCGTCTGTGACCAATACAGAGAAAGGATTCGCGCCACCAACCGGATTTCCAATCTGCATAGCAGTGGATGCATCAATTGTGACACCACCAAATCCATCTGGGGTAAGTATGATACCAACACCAGCAATGAGGTTCAAGAGAGCCTGGTTGGGGTTTGCCACTCCGTTCGTTTCAAGGAGTGTTCCTGGTCCTGTTAATGTATATCCTTTATGTCTTCCCATAGATTTATTGTGCGTTAGTTTCTGTAAGCAGAACATCGACAGTGTTCACGCTTCTGTGAATCGCAATCCAAGTCAAAAGATTTGTATTCAATTCAACCAATTTTGATGTTCCTGCAACAGTAACACCAGCAGTACCGGCGTAGTAAGTATTTACGAGAGAATAATCAACCAAAACAATCGGAACATAAAAGTTGGTAATTGTAGAAGGAGCAGTGAAGTCTGGAGGAGTCTTTTGATTCGTTCCATATACCACTACTGTTCCTGTACCTACAATACCGAGAACTTGATCTCTAAAATCACCGGCAAATACCGCAGTATCATCTTCAGGATTCACCGCATATCCACCAGCATCGAAATTCAATGCAGCACCATCTCTTATATATCGTACTTCTTTGTTCATAATTTGTTTTAATAATTATTCTAATAATGTTTAATCCTCCATACTGCCAACCTTGGGTCGATCAAGATTGGCAGAAGGAAGACTAAGCGAGAGGCAAATAAAGCTGTGTCGCAGTTCCATCAATCGTAATAGCGACTGGTGACAAAAGTCTACCTTCGATATTATTTGTAGAACCGACAGTAATCGCTCCTGCTGCGCCCGACATAAAGTTTCCTTTAAGAACATCGTTCGCACCCATAGTAATCGCATTGTTTGCTACCCAATATACTCGTGAAGCTGTTGCACCATTAATGAGATTAATCGTGAACGTTGCACCAAAGACGATAGCTCCACCAGTTGATATGAAGACATAATCTCCTGGTCCATTCAAAGTAATTACTCCCGAAGCGGTTCCACCGATAGCCGAAGCTGTCTTGTAAACACCTGGAACGAATACTCCGACACCATAACCATAGTCATCTCCTTCAAATGCTGAAGGCGTAATGATTGCAGTTCCTGAAAGCGCTGTAAGTGTAGCGTGCAATGCGTTCATTGCAGCTACTCCTGCTGCGAGTCCAGTTGTACCCAAGTCAGATCCTGTACCGAATGTTGGAGTTCCGACAAGGGTAGTTTCTCCGATGTTTCCGGTAGTAAAGAATTGCGGATTAGTCAATGTGAGAGTTGTTCCCGACATCGTGTTATATCCTGCTGCTGCACCAAGACTATAAGGTGATGGCGCTGCACCGATTGTAACAGTAACTTTGTTAAGCGTTCGTGTAGCTGTTACATCATCACCCACAAAGTCCACTTGAACTACAGTTCCTGGAGTACCAAGGTTTATCCCTTCGTCTTGGAATTGGATGGCTGCTTGATCACCAACAGAATTATCCATTTGTGACCATGCTGGCGATGCTGTTGTACCAGTCATCAACCATGCTGTTCCATCTACAACGTTCTGGACGATTGCACCAGGAAGCCAATAATCTGCTGTTGCAGCTGGAGCACCTGTTGTTGTTTTAAGACCCTTGAATGCAAGTCCTTTTAGAACCGCTCGATTGTCAACGTCTGCGAACCAAACGTCAGCCATTTCTGCATCCCAGGGTACTACTGTTTCATAATTCATAGTTTTATTTTTCCTTCAGGAGTTAGGGCAGAAGTCCATGTAAAGATCATGGAAACATCTGCTGCTCTAACCCCCGATGGGGATTAGATTGATAATTAGACGAGCGATCCGACAATACCGCGACCCGAAGTAATTGCATGACCATAACGAGAACGTGCACCAAAGGTGTAGTCATCGTTGTATGGATCAACGCCGTTATTCGAACCAGCTGCCATTGCGTTCATGTGAGGAGCTTCCCAGATCGTTTCATGTGACTGAAGACGATTGATACCCTTAAGGGCTGCGAGGAACCACCACTGGCTCTTAGTAGAATCAGTAGCACCTGTCGCAGTTGTAGCAACGCGAGAGAGTGTCATGAGTTCGTACTTTTGCTCGAAGGTGTTAATAACACCAGGGTTAGCCTGTGTGACAAGCGTAGTTGAGCGAAGAATCTGCGCTGCAACACGGCAAGTCGTAGGATCCTGCCTCATAACGATGAGGTGAGAAGGGTACATAACAACCGGAAGACCATAGTTGTCGAGGATATCTGTTACGAAAAGCTGTTCAGCTGTTTCGAGAGATGTGACCGAGAGAACTGGGTTCGCAGGAACCTGGTTTGAGAAGGTTGTTGTAGTAAACGCGAGTGGGTGAACTGCATTGATGAGCGAAACGCCATCACCGCAAGAAACATCCACGACACGACCATCCATGTTCACATATGATGTGACACCAGAGAAAGTCAAACGATGCTGACGATCAAGTTCCTTACGAGAAGGAATCGAAGTAATGAAGCGCTGAATAGCCTGTGACATTTCGAAACGCTTTGCTACACGCATTTCGTAAGAAATGTTGAGCTGTGCGCCGTAACGGAAAGCATAAACAGACTTCGTATAACCGACACCGAATGAAAGGCGCTGTGCATCAGTACCCTGTGGCTTGTCGTGGGCGTACTGATTCATGTCCTGTTCATCGTATCGTTTTACAGTTTCTGCATCTTCACCGACATTTTCTGACATGAAGAGCATTGCTGATTCTTCCTTGTACACTTCAAGGAATTTTTGGTACGTTTTTTCGATATTATCTGCGTAACCATCAAATGTAACGGTGTTGAGATAAGTATTCTGTACCTGTGTGAATGGGATTGCCATAATAGTTAATTAGTTAGGTTAATAATTTAAACTGTAAGAGCAATGATGCCTTGGATTGTGTCCGCATCAATAACTTTGCTGATATAGATCTGGGTTCCAACTGCTGAAACATCAACTGAACCTGGATTAGCAGGATCGACATTGACATATGTACCAACCATAGAAGCGATTGCTGTACCAGCAGAAACTGGAATGATGAGATAATCAAGAACATTTACCGGAGTAGACATATTGATATCTACACCACTTGTAGCGAAATCAGCATCTGTAGACTGAACTACAGTATTTGAAATGCCGAAGATTTTGTCGTTAGTTACGACGCTTGTTGCAGTTGCTGTCGCACCCGATGTACCGCCGGTAAGACCGTGAGTAGCATCGAATGTACCAGTAACGCTTCCAAGAACAATACCAAGAGATGTCTGAGCCAAAACGATACCCGTTGCACCGGACGTAGCCTGTGTAACTGTTTCGCCAAGTGCGAATGTGCCGGTAAGACCGGAAAAGCGCACTGTGATTGATTCAGAATATGGAATGTATGAACCAAGACCGGTCGGAACCATAAAGAAGCCCTGTTCGATTTCAATCGAAGGAGCGCGGTTTCCGATCTGTCCGTTATTACGATTATTGATGAATTCTGCCATAGAAATAATGGATTAAACTTATTAATAGAAACACAAAAAAAACACACCTTTCAGTGTGATCTTCCCGACCCTTTTTTCGCGAGGCGCTGTGAACGCAGAGGGGTTAGCTCTCTTTTTCGGGATTTGGATATTTTTCGAAGTGGTCCCCCACTCAATGTTTTACTTACACAAAAATTATAACATAGAAACAAAAAAACTCCACAAGGGAGTTTCTCTGTAAAAATTGTGGATAACTTATTCAGCTTTCGCTTCTTCCGCCACCTCCTCTTTTGCTTCTGCAACTTCTTCTTTTGGCTTATTATTCTTCACATTGTCAATAGCCTTGATAACTTCTTCAATGAAGAGCGTATCACGATCATCGAGAGCAACACTGCTTTCGAGAATCATAGACTTGACCGGACCAATAATAGCTTCAACCGATGGAGTAACATCGATGATGCAATCTTCCATCATCATCTTTCCGTACTCCTCATTCCATTTCGGCATATTATCAGGAAGGATCTTATAGGAATTATTCTCAATAACTGGCTTTCCATCCTTGTCTTTTTCAGCAAGATCCATAAGCATATCAACTCGATTCTTCTCAAGAGCCTGTGCTTTCTGACCGATAATCATAAGGAACTGCTTCTTTGTTCTTCCCTTCTGGAAAGGCATCGGATAATTAAGCACCTTTGCAATCGATTCAAGATGAAGGTTTTTTAGTACGAGTGTTTTCATGGTTTATTTTTGTTTTTTAGGAATAAAATAGTCTTCCGGCTTATTGCCCTGACTATCACGAACCTCCTTAAGCTTAAGCATCATCTGACCGAGTGTCGCACAATCCTTAGCATAAGTATTCGTTTCTGGATTCTTCGCTTCGAGAGTTCGAGAAAGAATCTCATCGTTCATCTGTCGAATAGATCCATCAATATAACGCTTGATACCTGACATACCTGCCATGATCTTATCAAGGGCATAAGAAGCATAGTCGGCTGGAATATCTGTCGCGCTAATAAGAGAGAGAACCGAAATAGAAAAATCTGTCGCCTTCTCATCGATTGCAGCAGTTTCTTCTGGTGTCAATTCCCTGTCGGGATATACGAAGACATCAAAATTCTCCATAAAGTTCTGAAGAATGATTCTTGCGTTTTCTACTGAAGTCTTCTCAATAGGTGTCTTATAATCGTGTTTCTGATTTTCGTCCATAGATTGAAATTAAACTATTAAGAAAGGAAGTCAGCAATAAATTCGACCGGTTTGCTAAAGCCTTCAAGTTTCACATAGAAAATACGCTCTGTGTGTTTTGTCTGTGCGAGAACTGTAGCGCGAACAATTGGCTTATTCTTATCATCAACTTCACCGGCATATTCACCTTTGCTTCCGAGAATGCCATGATCAAGGACAACTTCTTTTTCTTTGATCTCTACAACCTTTGCTTCAACACGATTGCGCTTGCCTTCGGTAACGAGATCAACGAGCGACATTTCCTTCTCAATGACTTCAGAGTTCTCATCAGCCTGAAGACGAACTGTGACAAATGGTTCCTGATTAAGACCGCGAGCTTCGTCCTTTTTAAGAACGTAATACTTCGGTTTATCCTTCTTGAATGGATCATTCTGAAAGTTCTTATAACCCATGACATACATACCATCAATGCGCTTAACCCAGACTGATTCAATGCTCTTCGGATCACGAAGATTATACATAGAAACAGCATCAGGTCTGCGTGAATCCCTATTGTCCTTCTTAACATCATCAAGCATCTGCTGGATAACCATCATTTGTTCAGCAGTGAATGCAACATTTGGGGTCGGCGCAGAATCTTTCTTACTTTCGTTTGATTCGTCTTTTTTCATAATTGTGAATTGTTACTATTAATTATTTACCAGATTCCTCGATGAACTTATCAAGACCGAGAACGCTTTCAAATTTGGAATGTTCCTCCTTGCTCTTCTCGTCATTTTTCTTCACAAAATTAGGAGCATAGCCACCACCCATAGGCATACCGCCAGCAGAGAAATCAGGGTTAGAATCAAGACCGGCAAGCTTCGCTGTTGCTGCTGCTCTCTTCTCAATATCTGCATCTTCCTTGATATCAATATTGACCAACTCCCATGCTTCATCGAATTTAGCGGTAAGATCTGCATCACCACCGGTGTAATTCTTCTTGATCATGTTCTTGATCGCATCAACGCGCTTCTGTTCAGCAAGGGTTGCTTTTTCAGATGCTTCTCTTGCGATTCTTTCAGCTTCGCTGATTTTTCCATCACGTTCAGCATCCTTCAGCGCCTGTGCCTGCTTTCCTTTTTCGAACTCATCAAGCTTTCCCTTGACATGAGTATCTTTGTCGGCAAGTTTTGCATTGAATTCAGCTTCTTTTGCAGCAATCTGCGCATCGATTTCAGCCTGGGTATAGACAACTTCTTCGACACCAGTTTCTTCATTTACAATTGTTTTCGCCATTGTATATTCATTTAACTTATTATTAATTAATTTTCATTATCGCCAGTTTCGACCTCTGGCGAGCAATGACCGATAATACTAACTCTCCATTTTCGGGATAATTGAAAACTTATCAAGCGGTTGTTCTTTCGGTTTAGTAGTTTCCAACAGGTACATATTGGCAAGGCGAGCTATTTCATCTAATACAAACGCCATGCCATTTATATTCATTGCACCTGCCTGATCTTCTGTACCTGTCTGGGCTTTTGCAAGAGTAAGCTGTGCTTGACGATTGATTTGATACTTTATTCTATCACACAGTTTCTTGTCTGTGTAAATATCTGCGAATGTTTTGAGATAGAGTATGCGTCCTTCAGGAGAAAGTTCGTTCAATGGGTCATCGAGATAGAACATATCAACCGGAAGAAGATTCAAATTTTCACGAAGAAGATCGCGAACATCTCTATGAGGATTTCTTTTCTCTTCCTTTTTAAATAGTTTTAAAAACATTGATTTTATTTTTTCCCAAATCTTACTGAACATAACCCTTATTCATTACTGGATTCTGTGGCAACACCGGAGCGCTCGCCTTTCCAGCAGGAGCTGCTGGTTGACCAGGCGGAGTGTTTTGAAGAATCGGCTGACCATCAGGACCGAGTGCACCTGGTGCCGGAGCTGGCTGCGCTTTGACAAAAATCTTATTCCAATCAAGACCAGATGACTGACCGATAACCTTGTCCAAGTATTCGAAGTTGAGGTTTGGAATCACACCACCGCGAAGGTTCGCGTACTGTGTAAGGAGATTGAAAAGCACAGCCAAAAGATTTCTATCCTGTCCTTCCGGTTCCGATACAACATCGACATACATCTTATCCTTCATCTTCTTGACAAAATCCTGCAAGTATTTCGGACGGACATAGAAAATCTTCGTAGGAGAACCCATCGCGCCATTGCCTGCAAATTCTCCAAGACCCTCTTCCTCATTAAGAACATCCTGCGATCTCCTCTGTGAGTTGTCATCGACAAAATTAACCTTGATACGATGGTTGGTTCCATTAATAGGAACATCCTCGATCATGAAGTCCTGATATGCCTCCACAATCTTTCCATCATCGCCTTCCTTCTTCACTTTCGTGCTGATGTATTGAATTTCATTGAAAAGACGCATCCAGTAAATTTCTCGCAAGAAATTAATGGTGCCATCAATCGTCAGACCAAGTTTCATCAAGCTCGCCTTCTTCTGGTCGGTGAACTGTCCAAGCGTGACGTTCTTCTCCATAGCCTGACCTTCAAGAGAATCAGAAATAGACGATGCCGAGATAGATTCGCTGATGAGTTTATAGAAAGAGAAGTCGGCGACTGTGATACCGGCATTCGGTGTCATTATAGAAATATCTCCCTCCTTGATATCTGGTGTAATAACACCTGGATCCCAAATGTTCGATGGAAGCACCTTGTCGCTGTTGTTTCCAACAGGAGGCTTCGCTGCCTGGCGCATCTTGTACACCATCAAACGCATGAGTTCGTTCTGTGTTTCTTCTTTCACCTCCGTCTTTGAAGGTACGGACTTTCCATATGCGAAGAACGGAATGCGTTCATTATCACCCTTAATGAGTGTGTACTTTCCAGAAACAGAGAAGTGCGTGAGAGGAAAACCAGCAGGGTACATCATCGTTCCGTTCAAGAGAACGTTGTATTCGTTGCGCGATTCAGACTGATACATCGCAACTTCGATATACCCTTTCTGTGGCTGCTGGAGATAGTAGTCGCCCCATAGACCATTGACGTTCTGTGGAACAGTCTTTGTCGGCTCCATCGGAACAGCGTCCCAGTTTGGGAAGTCCTTGTAGAACGCAGCAACGATATCAACCGGAACGTGCATCACGACCCAGATGTGATCCTGTGAGTGCAAATCAGGATTAAGTAGGTTCGGCATGAACACCGCAGTATTCGGAATAAGAATAGAGGAACACTTCCCCTCTTCCTTCTTCACGACAGTCTTCCATTTCATCTTTGTCGGATCTTTCGATTCGTTCAAAGGAATTTTCTGCACAGTAAACTTTTCAAGGTATGGCTTCTCCTCGATAAACACGTTTCCTTGTGCCGTATTGACGCGAGCGAATTCCGACAATTTCTGTTTGAAATTATCCTGTACCAAACTCTTCTTCACGAGCGCAGTAAGAATCATCGTCGCGTCTGACAACTCCTCGTTGTCCTTGTCATACGGAACAAACTTCGGCTGGAAATTCATATCATCGATGATCGACACAATGGTACTGTCCTTCTCATGCGTGATACCAGACACAATGCGCGAATCAGACGGATTCCTGCGCGGTGGCTTGTACGCCATGTCCTGCTGGCGATTGATCAGATAATATTCGGAGTACGTCTTGTCATCCAACTCCATGTGCGACTGCTCACGAAGCACATAGTCCATCTGAAGCGAATCCAAAATACGAGAGCGATATGCTGCATCACTAGGAGAATAGACCGCAGTTTTCTTACCACGATCTTCCTCGCCTAATACGTTTTTATTTTTCTCGTCTGGATTCATGTGATACGCAAATTATAACACAACAATAACCAAAATACTCAAACTGTTAGTAACTTTTACCCTATCGCCCACTTGTCAAATGGCTGTTCCTTCACCTGCACTCGACGCTGTTCCTTCACGCGCTGATCAAACTCCTCCTGACTTAGATGGTTCTCACTCAATTCAAAGAACATTCTGAAAATGAAACAGTCCGAATTGTCCGGCGAGCGACCAATAACCTGTTTGATGTCGTCCTTTGAGATAAGTGCCAATTTTTTGTCATCATCATCGACATTTTTCCGACGAATGACTTCCAGTTCCTCCGTCAATTGCTCCCTGAACTGCTCATCATCGATATCAATCTGTACTTCATGCCTATTGACCTTATCCGCCATCATAAACGTGCATTGTGTCTTCAAATTCACGAAATTCTGATGCTCCAGATCTTCATCTCGCGCTTTTTTATTGACCAGAGGGCTGGAATTGTTCATAAATCCCTTCACTCCTCGAAGCTGATCTATCACACCCCCTCCTACTCCATCCTCATCAATGACAATGTGCGAATATGACACTTTTTCGGTCTTGGCGAACTCCTTGATCTTCTGCGCCGTAATTTTCGTGTCCTGATTTTCGTACACCTCCTTACGATACAGCCTCCACCCCTCCCAAAAATAAATAACCGTCTTGTCCACGCCGAAACGAGCGACATCGATGGTCATATACTTATTCTTTTCCGGAACAACAGTATTGGACCAGAGATCGTTGATGGCATCATAACCCATGAGCGTACCTGCCTCGCTATCATATTCCCAATCTCCCATCAAAAGGCGTTGCTTCTTGATCGGATCCTTAATGCTTTCAAGCATCTTTCGGTATTCTGATTCATTGTATGGATTGTCATCGACAAGCGCCTGAATGAATGTCGCGTCTTTCGCCAATGTGCCATCACGCCATGGCTTATAGAATTCCGTATACAGCCAATTCTTCTTCGGGTTACAAGTAATAAGCAATTTCGGGTGAAGATTATATTTGTCATTGTTCCATCGTCCAATACGAGTACGAATGGTGTCATATGCTCTCGTATCAATCTCACCGGCTTCCTCAATCCACCCAAAAGTAAACTCCAAGGAACCGAGGTCTTCAAACATCGGGTCAGACGGATTATATTTCAGCTCTAAAATATCGATTCGGCTCCCATTCGGGAAATCAATATATCCATCCTGTTGGTGGTAGAAGTAGTGCGTGTCACGCTTCAGCCCATGATGCGCAGCTGCCTTGAAAAATGTCTGGAGTGTAGACTGCTTGATCGTCTTTAGCTTTTCGCGAGCAATGAATGATTTGATATTTGGGTACCGGAGCGACTGAACAATAAGCCACTCACACCCCATGAACGACTTCCCTCCTCCACCCCCACCTCCAAAAACAATGTATTTGGTCGAAGTGTCCAAAAGAGCAAGCCACGCAAGGTTTTGCTTCATTGTCGGCTGTATATTGAGCGCCAGTTCTTTAGGTTTTGTTGCCATATCTTTTGAAATTCTTACCCTCAAAATACATCTGTTTTGTCAGATGCCACCCATTACATTTGTCACAATGATACATTCGCAGTTTTGTGTGATCGCGCTTCATGCGGAGATTAATAGCACTCTGTGCTCCTTTCTTATCGTATATGGGTTTCCCTGATTCTTCACAGAAATCTATTGAAGAAAACATTCTTATTTCCTCTCGCGTATGTTTTTGCATATTAAATAAGATTAAAGTGTTTATTCACGATTTGTGCAATATGGTCCGTAAGACGTTCACGCGCATCTTCAAGTTGATTTTTCGAAATATATCTATCTGTTGTCACGCAATAATATGGATCTGTAATGGTATGACAAAACTCGTGAATAATTCTTCGTTCTGAATCTCGTTTATCTTTTTTCCAAGTTTCAAAAGATTTAGTTGAATAATGAATTGTTATATCCAAATAAGGATAATTAAATTTAGAAGCCATATATGTTTCTTCGTGTTTTTCCACAGATAAATGATATTTTTCCAAAAAGAGAACAGGTTTATATTTCTCAAACATTTCAAATATCCATTTTTTATATTGCTCTTCTGTTTTTTTCATAAATTACTTTTTATCTTCTTTTGGTGGACGCGCCGAAATAGGTGCGCTGAAAATTATTTCCTTGATTTTTATTTCCTCGCCGTTCTTGCCGGTGATTTCGTTTCGGGTGCTATACCCCTCCTCCTTACCCAGGGTAGAGCGAATGAATTCTGCCTCTGCACGCATTTCCTTCATGACAGCAATCTTTTCCTTTCCATATTGCTGAATGGTTTTTGGGTCGTTGAGGTTGATATCAAGAATGCTTTCCGAAATCTTTTCCGCTTTGCGAAGGAGGCGATCCTGTCGCTGTTTTTTGAAAAGCTCTGTGAGTTCTTCAACAGTCAGCCCGAATTGCGCAGCAATAGCATCGGGCTTCATTTTGTTTTCGACCATGACGGAAATACGCTCCTTCATGCGTTCGTCGATGATGACAGGTTTTTTGTCTAGTTCCATGAGCAAATTGTACCACGCTATTTTTTTAATTCAATATTTTTGATAGGACACGAATTGTTTTAGTTGTCAAGTTAAGTTTTGAAATTTGGTTTTGGGAAAAATCCACACTCGGCGCTCGGGAATACGCAACGCCGGACGCCGGTACTTGGGTGTGCCTCGTACCCCCTGCCGAAATGATAGGGGTCTATTTCAAAGGCGAGAAAAATGAAGAATAAAAACTACGCCATAGACGGCGAAGCCGTCAAGGGCGAAAATAGCTGTTTTTTAATGTCGCACAATACCTATTTTGCGACTATGAACCAAAAAAGGCTGTAAATAAAGGTTTTTATTACGTCCAAAAATGCCAAAAAGATCTAAATTGAGGGGAGTTCGCTATTACGCCATAGACGGCGAAGCCGTCAAGGGCAGAATTCCAAAAAGAAAAAATTTCGTTCTTTACCCCTGTATGTATTTAATTCTCAGAAAATACTTTTAAAATAAAAAAATTAAGTTAAAAAAATATACACAAACATTATACCACACATTTTAAAAAAATAAATAAAAAAAAAGTTTTCTGAAAATTGTTTATATACACCCCTACAGCTGAAAGCTGAAATCATAATACACACCCCACGAAAAATAAGGAATTATACCACACTTTAAATAACACCACATATTTAAAAACATTTCAAGCTCCTATTTTCAAAAACACATATATATAGACTATACACTAAATCATAACCTATAACATACATCATATTATTACCTATATCATAACCTATAGCATTTTTTAAAAAGTGCTATTGATTTGCATATAATATATTGTGTAATTGAAAACCATCGTTTTTCTCAATAAATAAAGGGGGTGTCTATTTTTTAAAATCTTTGCTATACACCCCATCATTTCATTAAGAAATATGCACGTTCAAAAATAGCACCACATAAAATAAAAAAGTAAAATAACAATCCCCACCGCCATTCTGGCGAGCATACGCCGAGGTAGACAAAGGTGAATAAAGGTAGATCAATAGTTATCCACACCTTTATCGTTTGACATATACATACACTAAATATATACTATAAACATATGAGATTAGTCATTTCATATAATTATAATAATCATTGAATTATTAAATGTCATTGAAAATCACGCACTGGGGTCAGGACTACGCAACGCTCAAAGTAGGTACAAAAGAATTTGAAATCAGCATCGGACTTGGTGAGGCAATCGAGCGACACATTAAAAGGAATGCTAAAACTAAATAATATGATAGTAAGAAAATCAAAAGATTCAGACCAATATGTTGCCTATTTCAATATAGACACGATTGAAGCTAAAAAAAGAGGAATGATATATTTTACTTCTGATTCTTTCATGGGAGCAATAAATAAAGCGTTAGAATATAAATTTAATTAATAAAAATGGACTACACACAAACAAAAAGCGACATCATGCAAATTGACGCAAATATCAAAGCGCATACTCGATATACTTGCGGACTAGAAGGAGAATGGAAAGACGAAGAAAGCAGATCACGATCGTTCTTTTCTTCGCCTGACGACCAGAGAACAGAACTATTTTATGCGCTTATGAAAATGGGATATATAGAAAAATTCTATAATGCGCCATATTATTGGAAAGTAGCAAAGAATGGCGTCGAAGTATTATATATAGAAGGCGATTTATATTTAACAGCTTCAAAATAATTATATGACAATACCTATATCAGAATTAAAACGCTTGCGGACATTACTAACAAAAGCACGAGAGAGTGAGAAATTCAGATGGTCAATCCTTGATATGTCTTCAATGTTTGAGGTCGATGAGTTGCTAAAAAAGAAAATCAAACGCTATGAAAAAAGATAAATGCTGGGGTGTAATATGGATAGAAAACAATGTATTGGTATATAGAAATAATCGCCCAGCAGTCTTTGAGAACAAGCGAGATGCAGATGAGTGGCGAAAAGAGTATTGCGACAATTGGAAAAGATTATTTAAGGTAGTACCAGTTATAATTAATTACAAAATCAAATGAAACAAAAACTTATAGATCTTATCGGCGAGCAGATGAAAAAGGCGAGTGATAATCCGGATATGCTCTTTGCATATGAGTGCTCTATCAATCTTATACAAGACATCATGCCTGACGGGTTCCCCGTCATGATGCTTGAGCGTTCGGATATGGCTGATGCAGATTATGATTCAAACGCGCTCACAGACGAGCAGATGGAAGACTTTGCCAAAAAAATGGGTCAATGCTATGCGAGTGAAGATGCCTTTTGGGACGATCTGGACGCGGTAGCAACGAGGGACTTTAATTTAACAAAAGTAAAATAACTATATGAAAAACAAATTATTCCTTGCCCTATCTTATGGATAGAGGTCGAGGCAAACATTATCAGTTAATCAATGAATTATAAGATGAAAGAAATATTGAAGTTCATAGGTTATGCAATCGCATGGGGTTTCGGGCTTATGCTCCTTGCTACCATGATGACGGCATTGAATCAATGGACAGGTGAAATGAGTATGGTCGGAAGATTATCAGTTTTCTTTATCCTCGGTTGCCTAGTGCAATCTGGATATAACACAATCAAAAATGCAAACAAGAAATAAAGTATTGGTCGCTGTATTGATTATCATTATTTGTCTTATGGGACTATTGGTAGTCAATCAGACAAAGAAGATTGAAGATCAGCGCGCTGTTATTAAGTCAATGTCAGAGGAGTCAGTCGCTCCAACGACATGGACAACTGCTCCAACGCCGGCATCGTCCACGCCTAGCGTGGTAGTGCCACAGACGAGTGGACACACCGCATCGCCAGTACAGATGCAGAGTGCACCATCTCCAGCGCCTACACCGGCTCCTACCACGCCTACAACAGGCACAGTAGAGCCAGGGCAGGATCATACGCCTGGAGTGCATGGGAACTTCTATACGGACGAGCAGGGTAACATTTACCCTCTTATGACGCCGCATTGCTATAGAAGCGCATCGGGCAGGTGGTTGAATATCGCGCCACCGCACGAGCCTTGCATGGCTGATTAATCTGTAGATAGCAGACATTCCCCTATATGTTATGAGCATATTGGGGAGGGTATGCTATCTATGTCGGGATAGTATTATAATTAATAAACAACACATGGCAGTCCTATTAAAAGTGCTTGGCATACTGCTGATCTTATCATTAATAACAACATTTATTAGATCTAAAATTACATAGTATGTTTTTAAAAAACAAGGAAATTAAAATAGAAAAGACAGAGAAAATAGTCAATGGTAAATTAAAAGATATTACTTATTCTGTAATAGCAAGACGACCGAGTAGTGCTTATCAGGATAGTCTATATCTTAACGCAGAAGAATTTGCAGATTTGAAAGATAAGGTTAGTAAGTTTAATTTGTAATTATGAGAAACATTAAATTCAGATTCTGGTTTCCATTATCGAAGAAAATGATACCAGAAGATCAGAGTAATAATTATTATCAGTATAGATATTTTCTTACTCTTGATGGCGATCTGGTAGAACACTTTTTAGGTGGTGTAGGAACATCAGAAAGTGAGCACATATATCCAAAAGATGAATATCATTTGATGCAGTTCACAGGTTTACTCGACAAAAACGGTAAAGAAATCTATGAAGGGGATATTGTGACATATAGATATCTTTCTGGTTTTGCTTGTGAAGATGATGATTACAAAGAACAGGGAGTATTAATGAAACCAGCAGTAGTCGAATTCAATAATGGAAAGTATTTTCCAATAGAACAATACGATTATTGTGATGATGGATTTTATGCCTCACGATGGTTTGATTTTGAAGTCATAGGGAACATTTATCAGAATCCAGAATTAATTAAAAATAACAATGCATAAAACAATAACCCTGACACTAAAGAAAGTAAGCCTCGACCAGATTGCCGAACTCAAAGAGCAGTACGGTATGTTCAACGACAGCGAAGTTATCCGTCAGGCGATAGCGGATGCGCATAGGCAGATGAACGAAGGTAAGAAGAAGAAATAGTATGATATGGGATTACAGAGTAGTACCTTCTTCCTTTTTTGAGTTATCTGAGAAACTTAAAGAAAGTGGTAATGAAGGATGGGAACTAGTACAGGTAGATAAAAACGATGATATATATTCAAAATATATGTATCAATTATTCTTTAAAAAACTTAAAAAATAATATGAAAGATTATCTTGATCCGAATTTGAAGAGAAGTTTTGATAGTAAGATTCGTCAAGAACTTTCTTTCAAAAATCCACTTAAAGAAGAGAATGAAAAGTATAAGGAAGAATTAGAGAATAAACAACTACGAGAAGATATTCTCGAAAGAAAAGAAATACTTGATCATCTCAATAATGAAATTAAAAGATTAAAGTCTAAAAAATAATTATGGAACAAAATGTATCAGGAATAATAAACTTCAAGGATTTTTCTTTGGCTCTCACAATACGCAATCCGGAAACTCTATCGGCAATTGAACTTACAATTCAAAAGAATAGAATTTATGGAGTGTATACAGTCTTAAAGGAAGTTGTTCACGAATTGGAATCAAGAGGAGAATTAACAGATAGTTTTGGAGTGCCTATTAAATTAAATCAATAAAATGGCAACACAAAAAAAAGTAATCCTATTGACGGATGATATGCAGATGAGAATCAGGGAAATGCAGAAGAAATTCGGTATGTTGAGTGCAGCCGAAGTGATCCGCGCTTCTATCTCATTCATGTATGAGAAGCGCATTGATAATTATGTTTCTGGTCTGAAAAAGACAGCATCGCGTATTACCAAGACACCGGAAGAAAAGGCACAAGAAGACATTGATCGCGCAAAAGGACGCGAGCAGCTCAAAGATGATGCATTGCGAGGTTTGTGCGCACAGCTTGGTGGTGAGATTGATGAGCACAATCGCTGTGTCTATAAGCAATATGAAATCAGCCCACGTGGTCATGTGGATGTAAGCACACTCAATCCGCTGTATACCGATATTACTGAATGGGATCTCAAAGATCAGTACCGAGGCAAGGACGGACAACCATGCGATAAGAAATTGGTCGATGAAGCAGGGAAGTTAAAAGGATATAAGTAATAACATGAAAAAGATATTCAAATATGGAACTGGTCAATCGGTTCCTGAAGGTGCAATTTATTTGGGAACAATTACTCAAACACATCAAGAGAATTATGATAAGGTTTATGTTCCTTGTTGGTATGTTTGGCATTATTTCTTGGTAGAAATAGAAAAATAACATGGCACTACAACACAAAGTCGGACAAAAGGTAAGAATAAAGGAAACCGGAGGAACGGGAATCGTGGAAGGAATCTTAAACGGTAATCGCCGATACGATCATCTGGTCAATGATGGCAAAGGCGGTTGCATTACTCTTAGTTATGATGATCTTGAAATATATGAATAAAAACAAAACTAAAAACTACATAATCGGCATCGGATACACAGCATATTTCGTAGCGGTCTTTACTTATTTTGCTAAAATGTTTGGCGCAGCAACGTATTGGTGTGAACCGATCTTGCTCTCAAAAGGAGAGCATTGTACGGATCCATTGGTATTCCCCTGGATAATCGCGCTCGTAATCCTTATTGGTCTTGGAGTTGGTCACTTCAGGAATTCAAGCTACTATTAATTGTATGAGAGAAGTAATATATCCAAAACCTGATTCAGAGAAACAAAATACAGAAGAAAGATGTCCAAATTGTAAATCAGAAATGAGAAAGGGACAGATTCCTTGTCCAGATGGAATGGCTGGCTGTTGTGTATATCATGTTGGATTGACGTGTTTAGGTTGTGGAAAGATTTATCAGTAAATAAATAATTATATGTCATATCAAGGTTACAGAAGCTCTTGGGATATCGAAGAAGATAATTTAAAAAGAAATCGTATTATTGTTTATACAATTGGTATTCTTACAATTCTTATTGGTCTAATCATATGGCTTAAACCACCCACAGCAAAGTTTCCAGAAGAAGAATATCCAGTCGGAAGCAAGGGGTGGTGTAATGAGGCGACATACGATGGAATACTTTCACTCAAAGATACTCCGGTTGTGTGTGTGAAATATTATCAGGTAATA